>ENA-OQEN01000445-OQEN01000445.1-human-gut-metagenome-genome-assembly--contig:-NODE-445-length-18176-cov-3.139121_pt1 | contig 18176 bp, 23 predicted proteins | sample MGYA00242791_ERZ504627 | MGnify/ENA primary metagenome ERZ504627 (study PRJEB26092, sample SAMD00036316) | human gut metagenome | host: Homo sapiens | study: EMG produced TPA metagenomics assembly of... | reverse complement strand
CTACATAGAAGCGGTAGTACCATTTCTTTCCTTTTTTCTTACAGATCCTTTTGCCATAATCGTGTGTCTCCTTTCGATATCAGACAATCGGAACTGATGAATGCTTCTTGCGTGTAGGCATCTTATGGACAAGTCCATAAGCCAATTCGCCGCTCGTCAAATCTGTAAACAGCCTGACTTGCTCGTGCTCATTGTATCATAACTCCGGTTGTCGTTCTATACCGAATCGGAATCCTCATACAAAACTTCTGATAAAAGATTTTCAAGCCTTTGTTCTGCCATTTCCGGTTTCTTGGAATAAAGCCTTACAATATCTGCCATGTCGTTAAAGGCATTAACAGTGTGGGTGATCTCCCGGAGAAACATAATCTCGTTATATTCATCATTCGATTCAAACCCCATTGCCTTTGCAATATCAGCTTCATTCGTGTTGCCCTTATAATTCTTGCAGGCAAACTGGAATGATTCCAGAAACAGGTTATATTGCTTTAACATCAACAGCAGTAAATCTTTGGAAAAAGCATCTTCCTTTTTACTAAGGTCGAGAGGTAACTGTTTGAGAATATCGCCCATTGCATCACGAATCTGTAATTCTTTCTTATCCGTAATATCGGTTTCGTATTCATCGGTTTCCCCTCTGAGCCATTCAATAGATACATGAAGTGCTTCCGAAAGACCTTCCAGCACCATCTTTTTGGTATTGTCAATCGAACCATTCTCATAACGCAGGATTGTGGAAGCTGTAACTCCCATCTTCTCTGCAACATAAGGCTGTGTCAGATTTAATTCCAGACGACGCTGTTTTGCCCTGCTGCCTATCAGCTTGCGTAGTTCTTTATCTTTCATGCTGATTGCCTCCTTTTTCGGTATGTATGAATTATAGCATGTACCTCACATAATTGCAATATGCAATTTAATGATTATTTTTAAAATTTCATAACGCTTGACAACACAATATAAAACCGCTATACTAACAGCACAACAAGAATTGCATAATGCAATTTATAAGGAGGTGACAAGATGACGGAAAGAAAGATTGCATTATCCATCGAGGAAGCAGCCGACTATACAGGAATTGGCAGAAACACTTTGAGAAAGCTGGTTGAATGGAAGAAGCTTCCGGTATTAAAGGTCGGAAGAAAAGTCCTTATTAAAACTGACATTCTGGAAAAGTTCATGGAAGCCAACGAGGGGCGTGATCTGAGGGATAAAGGAAATGTAAAAGCTGTCACAAGAAATGTGGCAACTTAAAAAGGCGGCTTCCTAAGAAACCGCCAAAGGTTCTATCAGACCGAAGCCATGATATACCTACACGCAAGAGGATTATACCATGTGCTTCTCCTGATATGCAACCGGGAACTGTTGTTTATCGGAAAAAGAAAGGATGAAGACGATATGGCGAAATCAACAAAGACTTATGAAGAAAGAATACGTGCATTAGAGAAAAAGGAACAGGAAAGCATTGAAGCTACAAAAAAGCTCATAGCACAGCGGAAGGAACTGGAAAAGAGAAAGAAAGCGGAAGAAAGTAAAAAACGAACCCACAGGCTCTGTCAGATTGGAGGAGCGGTGGAATCGGTTCTTGGCTGTCCGATTGAGGAGGAAGATTTACCAAAGTTGATAGGCTTCTTAAAAAGGCAGGAAACAAACGGAAAGTTTTTCTCAAAGGCGATGCAGAAAGAGCCACTTACAGATATGGAGGAAGTGTAATGGCGGAGGGAGTGGTTTTTCCATTCCCTTCATTGCCTTTGAATGAAGGGCGCACTTATGGACAACCAGAGGTCGTCCTTATAAGTTTGCCACAAGTGGCAACCGGTCTGCGCTTACGCTTGCCGGGCTCGTTCCGTCGGCGGGGCTTTCAGCCAGACCTGCTCATGCCGCAGGGGGCACTCTTGCGCAGAGGGCGTTCCGACAGCTTCACTTCTGCCAAACCAGAAGAAGATGCTGTCGGAAATCAATGCCGGATACGGCAGAAAGGGGGAATCGTATCATGGCGATATTTCACTTTACAGTAAAGATTGTCGGGCGCAGTAAAGGAAAATCTGTCATATCCGCATCGGCATATCTTAATGGAGATGTGATGAAGAATGAGGAAACAGGCAGAATCAGTTACTATACTTCCAAAAAGGAAGTCGTCTACACCAGTCTGGTGATGTGCGAAAATGCACCTCCTGAATGGCTGCATGTACCGGAAGAAAATATAAAAAGGTTTCAACAGTCTATCCGTTATAAAAGAGCGGATGATAAAGATGCCGCACTGGAAAAGTTTAAAATCACATTTCAGAAACAGCGTCTATGGAATGAGGTATTGAAGATAGAAAAAAATGCAGATGCACAGCTTGGACGCTCATTTGAATTTTCCCTGCCGAAAGAATGGAGCAGACAGGAACAGATTGATTATACAACCGAATATATTCAAAAGACTTTCGTGGACGAGGGAATGTGTGCCGACTGGAGCATACACGATAAGGGCGACGGGAACCCACATGTGCATTTACTTGTAACCATGCGACCATTCAATCCAGACCACTCATGGGGCAGCAAGGAAGTCAAGGACTGGGATTTTGTCAGAGATACTGACGGAAATATCGTGGTTGATGAATCCCACCCGGACTGGTGGCAGGATAAGAAAAATCCAGACCGTCATGGAATCCGTATTCCGGTACTTGATGAAAACGGAGTACAGAAAGTCGGGGCAAGAAACAGAAAACAATGGAAACGTGTTCTGACCGATGCTACCGGCTGGAGTAATCCAAAGAATTGTGAGTTATGGCGAAGCGAATGGGCTGGGATGTGTAACCGGCATTTATCCATAGACAATCAGATTGACCACCGCTCTTATGAAAGACAGGGCAAATTAAAAATCCCTACGATTCATGAGGGTGCGGATGCAAGAAAGATTGAGGAAAAATATCTCACCGGACAGATATGGAATGGTTCATGGAAGGTAGAGGAAAACCAGATGATTAAAAAACAAAATGCACTATTGCAAAAGGTAATTGAAACCTTTGGTAAGGTATCCGGTGCATTGTCGATGTGGAGGGAGTGGTTGAATGACATTAGAAGAAAGCAAAGAAGTAATTCCCATGATGGAAGCGATGATTACACAGATAGAGGAACAGCAGAATATCATGGCAGAGATGCTTCAGGAGATACAGGAAAAGGACGAGAAGCTGATGTGTTTTCAGGAGCAGGAAGAACGATTGCAGCAATTAGAGAGCGAATTATCAGAACTGCTTCAAATCTTGCCGGATACAGAAGAACTGTTGATGCTTCTGGAAGAAAAGACAGACCAGATACAGAAACTCACAGACGAAAATCAGCAATGGCAGGAATTGGCACAGAAATTAAACAGCGAGAACCGGCTATTGCAGAAACAGAACAGCGAATTACTGAACTTGAACAGCAATTAGAGAAAGGAAGGTTGATTGATGAACGAATTAAGAAACTCAAAGAGCGACGATCAACTGGAAGAGTTGCTTCTGCTGACAGAGCAGATGCAGGAAGAACTCGACCAGAAAGACCGGACTATCAGGGAACTGAAAGTGCAGCTCGACGAATCGCTGACCTTGAACGAGAAGTTAAACAGCGAGAACAAAACAGAGAACATTCAAGCCTTAAAGAACGACTTGAGGAAAACAAAAGAATTGTTGCAGAGCGAGAAAGAGAAAACACACACCGTCCAAGCCATGATAGAGGAATGTCGAGATAAGCAGAGACAGGCAGAACAGGAACGGGATTATGCACTCTCCCATCAGAAAAAGTAGAGATACCGGTTGAAAAGCCGGTACTCTATCAAAAGTGTGGGAACTGTAACCTGACAGCTTATCTGAAAGCCAAGGAAAAGTATGATACGCAGAGAGAAAAACTGGCAGGCAGATATAAAACAAAAACAGCCATGTATGAAGCATTGATGTTTCTGCTGATATGGTATTCCGTATCAACTACTCTTTTTCAGATGATACGGTCAAAAATATTTATTTCTGATTGCGTGGTATTCTTTGATATAATCGCCACTTTTATACAGACCATTGCAGGGTGGATTATACTGACAGGAAAGAACATGGCACAGATTAGTAATGGAATATCCAATCCTGTCGTTGCCGGAATTGTATATTGGCTGATAAGAATACTGATCTGCGGTGGATGTTTGGTGGGTGCTGGAATACTTGTAGCATTTATAGAGATAAAGATTGCAGAGTTATATAAGAAGTGCTGTTGGGATATGATTACCATACTGGTAACACTTATAAGCCTGGAAATAGCAATCTACTTTGGAGATTGGATAAAGACAGTTTTGCCGATCAATATGCTATTTCTCTTATTATTGGTGCAACTGGTATATGTTGGAATTAGGTGGTATGTAAAAGGATGGCGAGAAACAAGGGGATACTATTAAGAATAAATGAACAGTTATTAGTAAAAGCAGTCCATTTACTTAAATATATTCTTAATAAAGAATACCGCCCGTAAAATAGCTGACGCATAGAGCTACTATTTTATGAGCGGCTCTTTTGCGCCTTCATTTAACCATTCATTCAATAAGTACATTGGTAACTGTACTAGATATAAAATACAGTTTGCCTCGTTAATGCAAGCCAGAGAAAAGTTGGCAGATTCCTCGTTGGTCATGCCCTTTGCTTCTGGCACAATACTTTCAAAGACTGCGCCCCGGACGATAAGGCGGTGGCTGCGCGTTCTGCGTTCCTCTTTGGATAGCTTCTGACGCAACATCTTTTCCCGATTTTCAAACTGCCGGATTTTCTTCTTCCCGTCCTCAATCTCGGCAGTCAATTCCTCGCGGGGTTTCTCTCTTGGCTTTGTCATGGGTGGTCGCTCCTTTCTGCCCGTAGGCATAGAAAAAGGACAGTCGATTTTCTCGGCTGCCCTTGTAAAATAGAAAACTTATTTACTTTGCAAGAAGGTTTTGTTCGGATACTTTTTCATCAGAAGTATGGCTTGTTTGGGCGTGGGGCATATCAGTCTGAGTTTCCGTCAAAGTCTGTGTTATGATAGTGTTCATATAACCAGTATTTTCCCTCAAACTCAACGACAATGTTATCGCCGTACTGATAAACCGCAGCCCCTACAATATCATCATTTGCTTGGAAATTTTCTTTTGGTTCTTCCGAAGAACTAACTGTGCTTTCGATTTTTCCTAACAAATTGAAAGAACTTTTTTCATCTGCGAAGTTGGGTTGAGAGTCAACGATTTGATAAAGCGTATCATTTACATAGACCATAGGAGCAATATCTCCAGAAATGGGAACCAATGCCTTTAGCAAATCTTCTCCTGTTACACCTAATTGTGCTTCATCGCTTGCAAAAGGAATACGCAGCAGGTATTGTTGGTCTACTTCGTAAAGATATATATAAATGCCTGAGCCAACATCTTGTGTGTCACCTAAAAGAGAAAGAACATCTTCTCTTGTCATGGTCGGTGTTAGTTCTTTAATTTGCTCAGATGTTACCTGCGTCGGTGTATCGAGCGGTTCTTTGTTTTCTGGTATTAGACTAAGGATTTCTTCAGTCAACGGGTTACTTTCTCCTGCGTCAATCGTTTTTGCAGCTTCTTTTATTTCTTTATGAGAATAGTCGCTCAAATCTTCAACAGCAATGCCGAGAGAATTGAGATAATCAACCGCTGCATTATATTGAATTATATCAACGGCAAATGCGGTCAATGGTATCATCAAGCACAAGCAAGCTGCAATAGCCCCCACTTTACCCAAATGGGCTTTTTGGCTTTCTTCTTGTAGTTGAGAGCTTCATCGACATATTTTGTGTCAAGCTCGCTCATAGCGTCGGAAAACTTCTTTGCATTCATACGAATACCTCTCTTTCAATCAAGTATTGTTTCATTTTTTCGCGGATACGGGTCAGCCGGACAGAGATGTTTTTCTCCGAAAGCCCCATAAACTCGGCTATGTCCTTGTAGCTGTCAGCAAACCAATAGCGGCGCATAAAGATAACGCGGTTTTCGGTAGTCAGCGTGTCCAAAAAACTTTCAATGCTACGGGCTAATTCTCTGGCGTCAATTTCTGCTTCTACTGTGTTCGGGGCTGCTATACAGGCTTCAATTTCTTCCAAAGCAATCGTGTAATGGCTGCTTCGTTTGGCTGCTTCCTTTCTCCAATAGATTTTGAGTGAAATGTTCCGAACGATTTTAACAAGATAAGATAGCAGCGGGTTAGGTCGTGCCGGGGGAATGGCGTTCCATGCGCCTAAATAAGCGTCGTTTACACATTCCTCCGCGTCTTGTCTGCTGCCTACGATATGGTAGGAAAGATTGTGGCAGACCTTTCCGTATTTTATATCCAGCTCTCGTATGCCTTGTTCTGAACGTCCAAAAAACATTTCTATGATTTTTTCGTTGTCTATCATCTCACCGCCTCCTTTCGGGCTTCACCTATGTACTACGGTTTCAGCGGCAAATACTACATCTAATCCGAAACTTTTTCAAAAAAATTATAGCACATCTTTTTGAATAGGGTGTGTCAAGTTGCCGGAATGTTTCTTTGCCGCTTTGCTGGCGTCGTTCCTCACTGTATGGGGGCGGTCAGACGGAAAGAGAAACCGTCAAGATATAACTGGGCATATTCTAATGGCTCATCAATGGCAAGTGCGTTTAATGTGCACAATCCGATCCGGGAGTGGTCTTTAAGTTCTTCTCAGCTTTCTAACAGTCAATGCGAAGCTATAACCAGCAGAAGTATAAACATCAATGCTGTTTCTGTGTGGATTGTATTCTGCAAATATTTTTATCATCGTATCGAATCTCCTTATCATTCAATCAATCATTCGTTATAAACATCAGAAGCATTTCAATCAGTTCACCATGTCACTTTTATTTTGTGTTATACTGTTTTATAGATTTTTCTTTCCCTTGTATTTGCCCGTATGAGAGTTCGTAAACACTGACGGACGATATAACACAAGGGAAATAATAAGGAAAAGCTAACCGGTGATAAACTTAGTGTTTTCAAGGGCTTGAGAGGTATTTGATAATAAAATATAACAATTATTAAATTACTTGGAATAGATGAAATCTCAATTCCAGTTTGCAAAACTGACCAAAAATACAATCAGTTCGTAAAAGTATGATTTTACGAACTGGTTTTTGTGTATTTACGGCATTCTTTTTTGTATACGAACTTTTTGGTGTGAAAAAGCTGGTATTCGTCTGAGGTATTGAAAGAGCTGGGATTGAAATGAGGGAAGTGGATAAATGTTTTGATTGACGAAATAACCTATACATGATAGTATAAATCCAAAGATGATGGTCTATCAGAGAGACTGTTATATATCTTCAAGTTTAAAAAGATAAATTTCAATAATTTTTCAAAAATCAGAATCGACAATTCATGACAAATCAACCCTGAATCGGGGAACGTTTCTCATAGAAAAGAACTACAAAAAATAAGAAAATAAAAACGGAAAACCATTGTCTGTAGTATAAGTATTTGTTATTATGAAGTAAATAGAGGATATTTTACAAAGTAAAGCTTAATCTATAGAATCTGCCAGTGGCGGGCCTCTGTAGATACCAAGGTATACAAAAGGAGAATGAAAAAATGAAAAAAGAAGACATGTCCTGTATCGACTGCGCAGTAAAAAACTGCAACAAAATGGATAAAACCTATCCGGATTTCTGTCTGACAACACACATGATGAAGAAGTTCTAAATGAAGCTATGGAATGCTACAATGAAGACGAGAACCGCAAAGTAACAATCGCTGCAGCTGAAGTAGAGTATGAGAATTACTGCAAACATACCCGTGTCGAAGAAATCATGGATTTTGCAAAGAAGATTAATGCGAAAAAGATCGGGATCGCAACCTGTGTCGGATTGTTGAAAGAAAGCCGTATCCTGGCAGATATCCTGCGCAGACATGGCTTTGAGGTGTATGGTGTCGGCTGTAAAGCCGGAACACAGAAGAAGACATCGGTCGGCATCCCGGAATGCTGCGAAGGTGTCGGTGTGAATATGTGTAATCCGATCCTGCAGGCAAAGCTTCTGAACAAGGCGAAAACGGACCTGAATGTTGTGGTCGGACTTTGTGTGGGGCATGACAGTCTGTTTTACAAATATTCCGAGGCACTGACTACGACAGCAGTGACGAAAGACCGTGTATTGGGGCATAATCCGGTGGCGGCGCTTTATACTGCGGATAGTTATTATTCGAAGTTGAAGAAGAGTAATATTTCTAATTTGGGCGTTTAAAGATACATAAAGATATAACAAAGCGAAAAATGAAACTAGAGCTTGTGTAAATGTTCTGTTATAATAATGTGTTGATGTTCTCTCCGATGGGAGGAAAAGAGCGTACCAGTGTTTATCTGGTAGGATGGGAGAATGCATGGGATTGGATGCCATTTTGGAAAGACTGGGGTCCGACATATCAAGAAGGCTGGTGCGGATTCTATAACATTCCGAGAGAGGCAGTATTAGCAGAAGATAATACATTAAAGTTTATTCCTGTAAAAGAATTACAGAATCTCCGGAAGAATTAGCAGGAAGAAGCGGACATTCTGATAAAAGAAGACGAGAAAAAAGAACTTCGGAGTGGCTGTGTTTATGAAACGGAAATGCGGATAAATCTGAAAAAATCAACTGCAGACAAGATTAAGCTGAACTTAAGAATGTCACAGGGAAAGAAGACAGAGATCCTATTTGATCTGAAGAGAGCGGAAGCATATTTTGACCGTAATAATTCCGATGGCTGGAGTAAAGGAGTCGCAAGCTGTCCATTGAATTTTGTTCTAATTTTTTCTCTACTCCATTAATAACTTATTTTTTTAACAATCCATCGTTTTCTACTACTACCTTTGCAATCACCTCCCCTTTTCACATATGTAATAAATACCGTTCGTTTCATATACCACGTCAATTTCATTGAGCTGATATCTTTTGTATATAGAATTATTTTCTTGAACAATTTGTTTAATTAAATCATCTAAATTATCTTCATTTTTTCTGATATAGTATACAAGAGTGAAATCACCTTCATGTTTATAATCATGCTCGTCATATATGGATGCCGCCTCAAAATAATCATATTCGCCAAAATTCAATCCATAATAATCCGAAACTCTATCAAATGTATTATTTACTCCTGATGCCGAACCTATCATAAGACAAAACAAACCAAAAAATAATGTCCAAAAAAACATATATAAGACAATATATTTTTTTTACTCTTTATATTTTCCCTATCACGATGTCTTCCATAACAAATCACATCCGTAATTTGCTTTGGGAAAATTAGCGTGATAAAAATTGAAAATATTGCATATAACAATCCCATAACAGTTTCTCCCGTTTCTTAAAATCATCCATTTTTATCTAAATACGCTCATATAAAAGAACTTTTTTGTGTATTTTGCACATTGGTATTGCTCTTAATTACCCTCATTTTTTCCTTAACAGAGTTCATAAAACACTATGGGAAATTATAATACAAGGGAAAGTCTGAGGAAAAGCTCACCTGCGATAAACTTAGTGTTTTAAAGCATTAGAAATCTTGTAGGATTAAACAAAATGTCCAATACTTTGAAAAAAAGTGTAAGAAAACATAAAATAATAAAAAAAGTTTTGAACTAATTGACAATTGTTTAATTAATATATCTTGTGATAAAATATCCGCGAAGATAATGGAGTGCCATTATAAGGAGGTATTCAGAAATGAATAAAATAATAAAAAAACAAGTTCTTGCTACGTTTGCATTAGTTACTATCATGGCAGGAGTGTTAATAGGTACTAATTGTATTTATGCAGCGCAGGACGGAAAAGAGACAACAACTATCCGGCTTATAAACCAGACTTATTTTAATGTTAAGAATATCAAGGTAACCTGGAACGATGGCAAAGAGCAGACTGTCAACACACTTGGCAGCCATGATTCAATTGATTTCTCATCAGATGCCAGAAGCGTATACAAAATGGATGTTACCGGAACAACCCAGTCCGGAGAGAAATTCACCGGACATTTTAAGGGACTGGTCGGCAAGGATACAAGAGTATTTATAGAGCTTGACGAGAATGCTGATGTTCAGGTTTTTATCCCACAGGGAGAAATTGATTAAACATTAATTATTGTTCTTCAAGATCCGCCAGAGTGTGCTTCGCTTATGCCGAGCCGCCTGGCGGTTTTTTCTTTATTGTCATGTTCTTCGTGTAACACCTGAAGAATGATTTGATAATTTATCTCATCTAGAGTTCCATCAAATTTTACTGAATCATCAAAGACGCGTCCGTAGTCGGGCTCCTGTTTCAGGATGGCTTCTACAGTGTCACAGGAGATATACGGTGTCTTTGTTATTGTGACAAGCTCTTTAAGGACATGCTGCAGCTGGTCGAGATTGTTAGGCCAGTTGTACGAGAGCATTTTTTCCATTGCTTCAACATCAAAGCCTATTATCTGTTTCCCGAGGAGACATTGAACCGGTGCAGATAGAGCGCGGTTATACCGGAAAAATCGTCAATGCGCTCTCGAAGCGGTGGGAGATTCATGGTAAGGCAGGAAAGATGGTTCTCCATGAAGGTGCGTATTGTGGCAAATGCAGGCTGATTGGAGTTGTTGGTGGAAAGCGAGACTATGAGTCTCATTCTCGTGCAAAGCTTCGTCTGGTCTATATATTGAAACAAATCACCAATCTGTTCCAGACTAAGGGCATCGGCTTTTTCAAAAAATACTGTGCTGTCCACTTCGTTGAGAGGAGAATTCTCATTGTTTAGCAGGCTGTGCCACTTACGCTCTTTTATCAGAGAACAGTCGATACTGTAAAATGGAGCGTGCTTATAGTTGCTTTGCTTGTAAATAAGTGATGCAGCCTTGCCTTTGCCGGTTCCGTTTTCTCCGAGAATAAGCACAGGCAGATGGCTTTTAGCGTATTCTTCTACTATCTGCGCTATTTTGCCTGCTTTACCGGTTCCGTTGTAAGCGTCAGCAAAGTCGTTGGAGGAGGTGTTGTCAATATTGTAAATCTGAAATCCAGGGTCGTCCTCGGCGGTTAATGCAGGACTCTTACATATAGTAATTGCAGTGTACTTCTGGTCCTCGTAAATCAGGTGGCGGTTGTACAGAGTATAGACGTTATCGCGTATCTGATGCGAAACGGTCTGGTTCGGAACTTTCAAAAATGACTTAATGTATGTCTGTACAAAATTCATCAACGATGTATTCATTTCATCTATTGCGATGCTTGAAAACCACAGAGTACCTGCAGGCGAGTAAATTAAGAATTCGCGGTCATCCTCGGTCAGAAGCGACTGGAACAGATCCTTCTGCTTGTGGACATAATTGGAAGAGTGCACAAGCTTACAGCCTCGGCAACGGCGTTTTCTATGCTTTCCCTGCCAGAGGTTACAAGATTATAATTTAATCCGATATCCTTTGCGGCTCTGGCACCGGTCACGTCACATAGGACAAGTGTGCAGCCGTTTTCTTTTGCTTTTTTAAGGCGATTGACTGCATCTGCCGAGTCCTTGAAGTGATTATGTCAACATCATATTGAAGCAGGTCGCACAGCAGATGTGCATTTGCAGTGATTCCGGGAAAACCGGCAATTACAAATTTTCCGTTGTAGCTCTCGGCAAGCTTGATGCTCAGAAGTATATCGTAAACAGAGATGGATATATCTATGACGGGAAGCTCAACAGCAGATTGTATAAGCTCTGCGGTGCCACCTCGCGAAATGATAACATCGTAATTTTTATGTGCAAGCTGCATTGCTATATCACGGCCGGTGAACAGATCGCCGGTCTGGACCGTAAGAGCAATGTCATCGCGCGACTGTGCTATATCGGTAAGTATGTCAGCCATGCCCTCGTAAGGGGCGACTGCAAGAATCTTGGTTTTCTGCATATATTTCTCCTTATGGGATTTGTAAATGTTAAGTGGTTATTTTAATGTTTAAAATTGAAACGTAAAGATAGCGCTAGTGATGCTTTATTACTATTCAACCATATTGTATTACAGAATGTTTCAAAATGCAACAAATAGATGCGGCTTATGTTTCAAAATAGGACAAAAATGACAAAACAAAGCGTTGAACGAGGCTCAAAAAACAGATATTATATGATTGGTTCAAAGAGATGTTCAAAAATAAAACACAAGAATAATAATATAACAAAGGAGAGGTAATATATGAGTTATCAGATTAAAATTCCGTCATGTATCTTTGGCGGAGAAGGAAGCATTGAGAATGTGAAAGCGGTAATAGAAAAAGAGAATGCAAAAAAAGTAATAGTTTTTACTGATAAAGGCATTCGCGCAACAGGACTTTTAGATCTACTGACAGACATTCTTGAGGAAAACAAGACAGAGTATCAGGTATTTGATGATCTTGCTTGTGAACCATCATATCAGGATGTTGAAAAGGTTATGAAGGAAGTGGAGAGCGCATCAGGAGATCTTATCATAGCAATCGGTGGGGGAAGCGTTATGGATGCAGCAAAGCTTTGCTGCGTATTAAAAGATGCAGACTATACTATAAAAGATTTGCTCAATGATCCGATGCTTGCAAAGAAACAGATTAAGACGGTTATGATTCCGACAACATGCGGAACAGGATCTGAGGCAACCTGCAATGCAATCGTTGCGGTTCCGGAGGAACAGTCAAAGAAAGGAATTGTAAATGACAGTATGATTCCGGACTATGTGGTATTGGATTCGAATATGATCAGAAAGCTTCCAAAATCAATTGTGGCAGCAACAGGTGTAGATGCATTGGCCCATGTGGTTGAGTGCTTCACCTCAAAGAAAGCAACACCGTTTTCCGATACCTATGCAGCAGCCGGAGCCAAGCTTATTTTCCACAATATCAGGGAAGCTTATAACAATCCGGACAATATGGAAGCAAAAAGCAATATGATGACCGGAGCCTTCTATGGCGGAGTCGCAATTACAGGAAGCGGAACAACAGCAGTTCATGCGCTTTCATATCCACTGGGAGGCAAATATCACATTGCTCACGGTGTATCAAATGCCATACTTTTTGCACATGTTATGGAATTTAACAAGGACGCATGCAGCAAGAGACTTGCAATACTTTGCGATGCTGTTTACCCTGAGCTTGCAGGAAAATCTGAGGATGAGAAAGCACAGTACATGATCGATCAGATTGCTGACATTGTAAAGGTTACAAACATTCCAACAGATTTAAAGGAATTCGGTGTTAAGCCGGAGGACCTGGATTTCCTTGTTGATGCCGGAAGCAAACAGCAGAGACTTCTTGTAAACAATATGAAAGAATTAAGTCTTGACGATATCAGAAACATATATCTTAAGGTGTTAAAATAAAGGAGGACCTATGAAAAAGCCAATTATCGGAATTACAATGGGAGATCCTGCAGGAAACGGTTCTGAGATTTCAGTAAAAGCGTTATCAAGATCGGAAATATATGAGCAGTGTCGTCCGGTGATTATCGGTGATGCTGCATGCATGGAAGAGGCAGTAAAAATCGCAGGAAAAGAAGGACAAATAAAGATTCATGCGATTAACGATATTAAAGCTGCAAAGTTTGAGTACGGAACGATTGATGTGTACGACATGAATCTTGTGAACATGGACAGACACATATTCGGAAAAGTATCAAAGATGTGTGGAGAGGCTGCTTTTCAGTATGTCGTAAAGGTAATAGAGCTTGCGCAGAGCGGCGAGATTGACGCAACTGTCACAAATGCCTTAAATAAAGAGGCAATAAATATGGCAGGACATCATTATTCGGGACATACAGAGATTTATGCAGAGTACACCCATACAGACAAGTACACAATGATGCTTGCGCACGAGGATTTGAGGGTTGTACACGTATCGACGCATGTTTCTCTCAGGCAGGCATGTGACAAGGTAAAGAAGGACAGAGTCCTTGAAGTTATAAGAATTGCAAATGATGCCTGCAAGGCGATAGGCATTGAGAATCCAAAGATTGGTGTGGCAGGTCTTAACCCACACTGCGGAGAAAACGGACTGTTTGGAACAGAGGAAATTGAGGAAATCCAGCCGGCAATAGATGAGGCAATGGCAGAAGGAATCAATATTCCTGAGAAAAAACCGACACCGCCTGACAGCATATTCTCTAAGGCAATCGGAGGCTGGTATGATATAGTTGTAGCAATGTACCATGATCAGGGACATATTCCTCTGAAGGTTAAAGGTTTTGTATACAACAAAGAATTAAAGAAATGGGATGCGGTAGCAGGTGTAAATGTAACACTCGGAATTCCTGTAATAAGGGTATCGGTAGACCATGGTACAGGCTTTGACCTTGCAGGAAAAGGCGAATCGAATGAGTTAAGCCTTGTAAATTCAATTGACTATGCGACAAAGCTTGCAGTAAACAAAAAATAGCGGGAGGAAATGCGATGGTAAAGCTGTTGATCATAGCAGATGACTTTACCGGTGCATTGGATACCGGAATCCAGTTTGTGAATAAGGGAATTGCCACCCAGGTATTTACAAAAATGCCGGAAGCTATCGGGGATATAGATGAGACAACAGAGGTTCTGGTTATAGATTCTGAGACCAGACCAATGCCTGCAGCTAAGGCATATGATGCTGTGAAAAATATTACAGGATGGGCAAAAGCAATTAAGATTCCTATTATTTTCAAAAAGACGGACTCTGCGCTCCGCGGGAATATCGGAAGTGAGCTTCAGGCAGTTTTGGACGGAAGCAGACACGGACAAAGTTTATTTTCTGCCGGGTACCCGAAGATAGACCGCTGTACGGTAAACGGAACTCACTACATACAGGGACAAGCTTCTTGAAAAAAGTGTATTCGGGCAGGATCCGTTTGAACCGGTAAAGATGTCGTACATACCTGATATTATCGCACAGCAGACATCTTTGAAATGTGCCTGTGTTAAGCGGAATGAAGCTTTGAATGATATAAAAAGCGATGAACGTATCGTAATCTGCGATGTGGAAAAACACAAAGACATAGAAGAAAGGCTTGATGAATTGCAGGAAAAAGATGAGCTTTGTATTATTGCCGGATGTGCCGCACTTGCGGAAGCGCTTGCCGACAAGCTCAGATTTGATGCAGTGAAGCCGCAAAGCTATAGGAAGAGTGAAAATTTTCTTGTGGAATGTGGCAGCTTGAATATGATTACGCAAAATCAGCTTGACTATGCCGAAAAACACGGATTTTCAAGAATCCATATGACCGTAGAACAAAAATTGCAGAAGGATTATTACAGCACGCAGGCGGGCTTGGAGTTTGCGCAAAATGCAGGAAGAATGTGAAAAAGACAGATGTCTCATCATTGATTCCATAGACCGGGAAGAAGACAAAAAGGGCTTTATGGAAGCAAATAAGCTGACTATGAATGATGTAAGAACCTGATTCCAACGGCACATGGACACATAGCTGACCATCTGGCAGCAAATAGGCAGGATACGACAATACTTATGACAGGCGGCGATACTTTGATGGGGTATATGAAGCTGATAGGCTGTACCCAGATTACACCGGTATGTGAGATAGAACAGGGTGTGGTTGTTTCCAATCTGAAAAATCACGGATTTGTGCAGCAGATAATATCCAAATCAGGTGGGTTCGGAACCAAAGATGTACTGGTAAAGATTGCAGACAAAATATTAAATCAAAAATAAACAAAATTAAACAAGTTTAAAAGGAGAAGAAAAACATGAAACAGACAGAATTAAAAGGAATTATTACACCAATTTTAACACCAATGAACGCAGATGAGAGCATCAACACTGACGAGCTCAGAACACAGATTGACAGACTTATCGATGGCGGTGTGCACGGAATTTTCCCATTTGGAACAAACGGTGAAGGATATATCTTAAATGAAAAAGAAAAATGCGAAGTCCTTGAAGCTGCAATTGATCAGGTAAAAGGAAGAGTACCTGTATATGCTGGATCAGGTTGCATTTCAACACAGGATACTATCAGGATGAGCAAGGAGGCAGAAAAGCTCGGAGCTGACGTCCTTTCAATAATCACTCCAAGCTTTGCGGTTGCGTCACAGAAGGAGTTATACGATCACTATGTAGAGGTTGCCAAACATGTAGATACTCCAATTGTTCTTTACAATATTCCTGCCCGTACAGGAAACAAGCTGCTTCCTGAGACAGTAAAGAAGCTTGCAAAGGATGTTGACCTTATCATCGGTGCTAAGGATTCAAGCGGTGACTGGGATAACTTAAAGGCATATATCACAGAGACACGTGAACTTGACAAGAAGTTCTATGTATTATCAGGAAATGATTCACTCATTCTTCCTGCGTTAAAAGAAGGCGGAGTCGGAGGAATAGCAGGATGCTCAAATGTTTATCCACATGTTCTTTCATCCATCTACAACCTTTTCAAAGAGGGCAAGCTTGAGGAGGCAGAGGCAGCACAGGATTCTATTGCAAGCTTCAGAGCGGTATTCAAATACGGCAATCCTAACACAGTTGTTAAAAAAGCGGTTGCTATGCTCGGATATCCTGTTGGCGATTGCAGACGTCCATTCAACTATCTGTGCGATGAGGGTGTGGAAGCGCTTGCAAAGGTATTAAAAGAGAATGCTGACAAAGGAATGAACTAGCTCTGGGAGGATGAATTAATATGAAGTTTGTAATGACACAGGCTGTATGCCTGAAGGAATGCAGCTTTTAGATGGAATAGCTGATGTATATGTAGCTGACAATCAGGATCCGAACAATTATCTTGACGAGATGAGGGATGCAGCTGCTCTTATTGTAAGAATTGCAAAATGTGATGCAAATGCTATAGAAAACAGCCCGAAGCTCAAGGTAATTGGACGTACAGGCGTAGGATATGATTCGGTTGATGTAAAAAAAGCAACAGAGCTTGGTATCCCGGTGGTCATCACACCGGGAGCCAACAACAGAAGTGTTGCTGAGCATGCGGTAGCATGATTTTTGCATTGTCAAAGAATCTTATCGAGGCACAGAACGAGATGTGCAAAGGAAACTGGGAAATCCGTGGAGCAAAGAAGGCTTTCGAGCTTGAGGGAAAGACAGTCGGAATCCTTGGGCTTGGAGCAATCGGAAGAGAAACAGCCAAAATCTGCAAAGGCTGCGGAATGAGAATTGCAGCGTATGATCCTTTTATGACAAAAGAGCAGGTAGAAGGCTATGGGGCTAAATATTATGAAGATTATGTGGAGCTGTTAAAGGACAGCGATGTGGTATCAATCCATGTACCGCTCACAGATCAGACCAGGAACATGATCTCAAAGAATGAGCTTTCTGTTATGAAGCCGACGGCACTTATAATAAACTGCAGCCGTGGAGGAATCATCAACGAAGCAGATCTCGTAGAAGCATTAAATAACGGAGTTATCGCCGGTGCGGGAACAGACGTATTCTGCAGCGAGCCACCAAAAACAGATGATCCGTTATTGAACTGCAGAAATCTTATCGTAAGTCCGCACTCAGCAGCCCAGACAAGAGAGGCGGTTATCAAGATGGCACAGATGTGTATCAAGGGCTGTCTGGCAGTCGTAGAGGGTAAAAAGTGGCCATATGTAGCGACAAGTCAGTATATGAGCACGAGAAATGGAAGGGTGCTGACTGGGCAGAGATTTAAAATAAAAATATATCGGGGGATATAATATGGATTCTAGTATTATTTCAATTATAATTGTATTAATTACAATGGGCTTGTTTGTCTGGAATAGACTGCCGATAAGCGTGGTTGCTATCCTTGGGTCGGTAGCAATGGCAATGTTTATTCCAGAAATGGATTTATCCGCAGTATACAGCGGATTCAGCGCAACAGGCTGGCCGATGGTAGTCGGAATGTGTGTTGTAAGTGCCGCACTTTTTGAAACCGGAATAGCAAGAAAGATAGGAGAAAAAATCGGAAATTCTTTTCTTGCCAAGACGGAGAGGCGGTTTATAGTAACGGTAAGTGCTGTGTGTTCATTGATGTCAGCATTTATGAGTAACAACGGAACAGTTGCTATCTGGATGCCTATCATCGCAATCGTAGCAGCAAACTCATGTGGAAAAATCCGTTCAAAAATGGTTATTTTCCCAGCCGGAACAGCAGCCATTATCGGAGGTGCGTGTTCACTAATCGGCTCAACCTCACAGCTTGCAGCAAACTCGGTATTACAGGGATATGCCGGTTATGAGGAAGGTATGGGAATGTTTGACATGACAAAGATCATGTTTCCGGCAGCAGTTG
>ENA-OQEN01000444-OQEN01000444.1-human-gut-metagenome-genome-assembly--contig:-NODE-444-length-18179-cov-6.942832_pt1 | contig 18179 bp, 26 predicted proteins | sample MGYA00242791_ERZ504627 | MGnify/ENA primary metagenome ERZ504627 (study PRJEB26092, sample SAMD00036316) | human gut metagenome | host: Homo sapiens | study: EMG produced TPA metagenomics assembly of... | reverse complement strand
TTTTCGCTCGGTCAGGTCCTGGGCTCGCTCGGAAAGCACATTAAGTGCTTTCGGCTCGTGCGGAATCTACGAAAAACTTACCCGCCTCGCCCGGCCAGGTCCTGCGGTGACTTGCTTGCCGCCAAGATAGCGTCTTGGCGCCTAGATACTTTGGCTGAATTTATTGAACGAAGGACGCTCCTTGTTGATGAGGGGCGTCCTTCTGTTTTTGGTTACTTTGGAACTGTGGTTGCTTTCCTATTTCGCGTCTGCCCAGGTTATGCCGGTACTGGCTTCGGCGATCAACGGTACGCGTAGGTCTACGACGTGTTCCATGACGTCTTGGACCATGGCGGTCAGGCGCTCGACTTCGTCGATGGGGCACTCAAAGTCCAGTTCGTCGTGCACCTGCAGGATCATGTGGGCGGCAAAGTCCTCTTCTTCCAGACGGCGGCTCACGCGGGCCATCGCGATCTTGATGATGTCGGCGGCGGTGCCCTGCATGGGGTGGTTCATGGCCGTGCGCTCGCCAAAGCCGCGGAGTTGCGGATTTTTAGCCTTGAGCTCCGGAATGTGGCGACGGCGGCCGTACATGGTCTCGGCGTAACCTGTCTGCTTGGCACGCACCACCACGTTGTCGAGGAACGTGCGCACACCCGGATAGGCCTCATAGTAGCGGTCGATCATGTCGCGTGCCTCGGCCATCGAGATATGCAGCGACTGCGACAGACCGTAGGCCTGCTGGCCATACACAATGCCAAAGTTCACGGCCTTGGCGCGACCGCGCAAGTCGGGCGTTACCTCGGACACCGGCACGCCAAACACGCGTGCCGCCGTCTCGGCATGGAAGTCCTCGCCCTCGTTAAAGGCGCGCACCAGGTGCTCGTCACCTGAGAGATGTGCCAGCAGACGCAGCTCGATCTGCGAGTAGTCCACCGCCAAAAAGACGCTTCCCTCGCCTGCCGAAAACGCCGTCTTGACGGTACGGCCCAGCTCAGAGCGCGTCGGGATGTTCTGCAGGTTCGGGTCGCTCGAGGACAGACGCCCCGTTGCCGTGATGGTCTGGTTGTACGTGGTGTGCACGCGACCGTCACCGCGGCGCAGCGGACCCAGCGTGTCCAGATAGGTAGATTTGATCTTGGACTTCTCACGCCAGTCCAAGATCAGACGCACGATTTCGTGGTCACGGGCAAGATCGCTCAGCACCTTGGCGTTGGTCGAATAGTAGCCGCGCTTGGTCTTTTTGAGGCCCTTGGTCGGAAGCCCCATAACGTCAAACAGCACGTGCGAGAGCTGCATAGGGCTACCGATGTTAAACGTCTCATCACCCGCCAGGTCGCGAATGCTGCGCTCGACCTCGGTAATCTGGGTCGCCAAGCCCTCGGACAGACTGTGCAGGCGGTCGGGGTCCACGAGCATGCCCGCGCGCTCCATCTTGGCAAGTACCGGAACGAGCGGCATCTCGATGCCATCGAACACGTTGGCGGCGTTCTCGCGTGCCATGCGGTCGCGCAGCGGTGCGACCAGTGCCAGCGTCAAGGCCGCCGTGCGAGCGGCGGGCGCAGGAGCATCCTCGCCAGCACCCTCCGCACCGCGCACCGCAGGCAGCGCCATCTGCAGATAGGTATCGGCCAGATACGCCTCGTCAAACTCGGAGCGGTCGGAATCCAACAGGTAGGCGGCAACCACGGTATCGAAGATGCGCGTGGAATCGACTGCCAGCGGATCCATGAGCTCGGGCTCGGAAGAGTCGATGGGCGAAAGCTCATGCAGCAGTGCTTTCATATCCGGCTCGCCACGCGGCCCTCCATAAACAGGCGCGCAAGCACGCCGGCGATCACGCCATGGGCGAAGTTGAAGCCATCGACCGCGGCAGTGGTACCGCCTTCGCCCTCCTCAAGCGCAAGCAGCCCCTTGGACGTCGCCAGCACAGCGTGCGCGTCAGGCCAAAAAGCGCGCCCTCCTCCTTGTCATCGTCCACCACGGCGGCAATCCACTCGCCTGCCTCGATCGCACGAGCGATCTCGTCGGCAGCAGCAGCGAGCGCCTCGGCATCGCCAGCGGCAGCACGCATAACGGGGGGAATCTCAAACGTGCTGACAGCGGCCGCAGACCCACCCTCGCCACCAATCAGTGACAAGAAACGGTTCTGCATGGCCGTAATGCCGAGTGCGCCCAGTGCCGCGGACAGTTCATCAGCAGAAAACGCCGGGAAGGACGTCGCGTCAAAGTCGAGCTCGACAGGCGCATCGGTGCGAATGGTCGCAACCTTGCGGCTCAGCAGCGCGTCGTCGATGTGCGCACGAAGGTTCTCGCCCATCTTGCCCTTGACCTCGTCAGCATGCGCGATGACCTCGTCCAAGCTGCCGTACTGTGCGATGAGCGCGCTCGCCTTTTTGGGGCCGATGCCCGGTACGCCGGGAATATTGTCCGACGTATCGCCCTTCAGACCGTAAAAATCGGGCACGAGCGCCGGCGTGATGCCGTGATACAGATCATCCACGCTCTCAGGTGTCATAATCGCTACGTCGGATAGGCTTGCGGGTCGAGACCACGTTGACGTGCTCGGTCACAAGCTGATACATGTCGCGGTCGCCGGTCACCAGCAGCATGTCGCAGCCTGCCTCCTCACCCAGGCGCGCCATGGTTCCCAGGATATCGTCGCCTTCCCAGCCCTCGGACTGCAGAATCGGCACGTTGAGCGCCGTGAGCAGCTCCTTGATCATCGGAAACTGCGCGTGCAGATCGGGATCCATGGGCGGACGCTGCGCCTTATACTGCGGCAGCATCTCCATGCGCACGCGCGGCTTGCCCTTGTCAAACGCCACGACCACACCGTCGGGGTTAAAGGCGTCGATCATCTTGAGAAACATGTTCAGAAAGCCAAAGATCGCGTTGGTGGGGCGACCGTCCGGCGCGTTCATGGTCGGCGGCACGGCGTGGAAGGCGCGATGCATGAGCGAGTTGCCGTCGATAACGGCAAAGGTGCGGCGCTTGTCAGACATATTGAATACCTCGCTTTGGGCTGGGCACGGTTTGCTCACTCCAGTTTACACGCTCCCCGCCCCGCGGCCACTGCACATCAAGCTCCCCTGCCGCCGCGAGCCCGCGCGTGATACGATGGCTCACGGTACATCAACCAGCACGATCGATCCGAAAGGAGCCTGCGTCATGGAGCGTCCCTGCGCATGGAAAAAGTACACGCCACAGCAAGTCGAGGAGCTCGAGGAGCTTTGCCGCGGCTATAAGCAGTTTTTGAGCGAGAACAAGACCGAGCGCCTGTGCGTCAAGGCCGGCATCAAGATGGCCGAGGAGGCGGGATACGTCGACCTGGAGACCGTGATCGCCGAAGGCCGCGAGCTCAAGGCAGGCGACAAGGTGTACGCCGCCAACCACGGCAAGGACCTTATGCTCGTCAACCTGGGCACCGCCCCGCTCGAGCAGGGCTTTAACATCCTGGCGCCACGTGGACTCGCCGCGCCTGGACCTTAAGCAGAATCCCGCCTTCGAGGCCGGCGACATGGCCTACCTCGACACGCACTACTACGGCGGCGTCAAGAGCTACCACTGGGTGGCCTCCCCGCTTGCACTTGTAGGCGTCATCTGCAAAAAGGACGGCACCACCGTCGACATCAACATCGGCGACAAGGCAGACGACCCGGTCTTTACCATCTCCGACCTGCTGATCCACCTCTCGAGCGAGCAGATGGCCAAGCCCGCCAAGGACGCCGTCGACGCCGAGATCCTCGACGTGATCGTGGGTGCCGCCCCGTCAAGTTTGACGAGGACGACAAGGACGCCCCCAAGGAGCCCGTCAAGCAAATGTTCCTGGACATCCTCAAGGAGCAGTATGACGTCGAGGAGGAGGACTTCCTCTCCGCCGAGATCGAGGTCGTGCCCGCCGGCCCGGCCCGCGACATGGGCCTCGACCGCTCCATGATTTTGGGCTATGGCCACGACGACCGTGTCTGCGCCTATCCGTCCATGCTCGCTCAGATCAATGTGGCCAACGTGGAGCGCACGAGCATCACGCTCATCGTCGACAAGGAGGAGATCGGCTCCGTTGGTGCCACCGGCATGACGAGCCGCTTCTTCGAGAACACCGTCGCCGAGATCATGACGCTCGCCGGCGAGGATAGCCCGCTTGCCCTGCGCCGTGCACTCGCCCACAGCCGTATGCTCTCCTCTGACGTGTCCGCCGGCTTCGACCCGGCTACGCCGGCAAGTTCGAGACCAAGAACGCAGCCTTCATGGGTCGCGGTCTGTGCTTTAACAAGTACACGGGCAGCCGCGGCAAGGGTGGTTCCAACGACGCCGACGCCGAGTATGTGGCCCTCATCCGCGACATCATGGACGAGGCCGGCGTGGACTTCCAGACCTGTGAGCTCGGTCGCGTCAACGCGGGCGGCGGCGGCACCATCGCCTACATCATGGCAAAGTATGGCATGAACGTCATCGACTCCGGCGTTGCCGTCCTGTCCATGCACGCCCTGTGGGAGGTCGCTAACAAGGCCGATATCTACGAGGCCTATCGCGGCTACAAGGCCTTCCTCGAGCGCGCCTAATCCACCCCACCCGTAACTTGCGGTGGAATACGGATTGATTTGGTCTTTCAATAGCCCAAACAGGCCGTATTCCACCGCAACTTCCTTCTTTGGCAGAGGAGCGTCCATGCTGCAGGTCATCATTTCGCCCGCCAAGCAGATGCGCGCGGCCCAAGATGCTTTTGAAGTCCTGGGCATTCCACCTTTTGTGCACGAGGCGGCTCGCCTCCACCGCGCGCTGCTAGATATCGAACGAAATGAAGGTAGCGGCGGCCTGCAGGCGCTATGGAACGTGAGTGACAAACTGCTGGGGCCTTGTCTCAACACCCTGCATGAGTTCGGGCCCATCCTGAAAAACGGCGATCTCGACAATCCCGCACTCGCCCGTCACCTCTCCCCTGCCGTCATGTCCTACCACGGCATCCAATACCAAAGCATGCGCCCGAGGTCATGGATGCCGCACAGCTCGACTGGCTGCAAAGCCATCTCTGGATCCTCTCGGGACTCTATGGATGCGTGCGCCCCTTCCACGGCGTGTCGCCCTATCGGCTCGAAATGGGAGCGAAGCTCTCCGTCGACGATGTCCGAGACCTCTATGCGTTTTGGGGCGACAAACTTGCATGCGCCATTGCGCCGACCGGCTCCAACACCACGGTCGTCAACCTTGCCAGCGTGGAGTACGCCAAGGCCGTTCTACCCCATCTCGCAGGCGACGCCACAACCGTCACTTGTCTCTTTGGCGAAGGTGTCCGCAACGGCAAGCCCATCCAGCGATCGACCGCCAGCAAAAAGGCACGCGGCTCCATGGTGCGCTGGATGGCAGAAAACAAGCTCGAGGATGCAAGCGGGCTCACCGCGTTCGACGTTGGCTATCGTCACCTTCCCGAGCTTTCAAATAAAAACACTTTGGTCTTCCTGAACGAACAGACCTAGTAGAACCACCGCTACTTTTGAATGTGCTGCCTAGGCACGGCGTCTATTCCGCCAAGCCGTCGGCTTTGGCAATTTCATTTGTCGAACCGTCCTGATAGGCAATCTTGACGTGCTCGACCTCGGACACCGCAACACCCGTCGGAGGCTCCAGACGCCATTCCGTCAAGGCGATATCCATGGTCGTGGGCACATCCCCTTGATCTTTGAGCTTCACCGTCAGCGTTTTGAGCGTCGCGTCAAACGTCACGCGTTCGATTTCTTCACCTGGAATGGACCCACCACTCAGCTGCAACTGCACAAACTCATCGCGCGGGTACCAATAATCGCCCGGCGCGGCAACGGTATTGCCGCCCGTGACCTTCACTGTCATGATCGGCAGGCTATCGTCCGCCTCAAACGCCCAGGCAGCTCCCCCACGCCCGCCAAACGTCCAGATACAACAGGCGATCGCCATCACGACAAGGATCGCAAAACCAATTGCGACCAGCCCATGATGGGCACGGCCCTCCTCGGCCGACACATCCCACTGCGTCTCCCGATATAGATGCTTGTCTTCCATGTTCGCCTCCCCACGGGCATGCTCATCGCGTCAATCGTACCCATTCAGGCTATACTTGAGCCCACCACATAAACGGGGAGCTTGCAGGACAAGACGGCAGGCTGAGACTGGGCGCGCCCGCCCTGACCCGCAAACCTGATATGGGTAATGCCAACGAAGGGAGCCGTGCCAATGAGCACACAGACCGAGCCCAAGCTCGTCACGCAAATCGACTTCGCCCGCGCCGGCAGATCACGCCGCAGATGAAGGAGGTTGCCGAGCGCGAGCATCGCGACCCCGAGTACATCCGCGAGCGCGTGGCAGACGGCCGCATCGCCATTCCCGCCAACATCGTGCATATCAAAAAGGGCATGCGCGCCTTTGGTGTCGGCGAGGGCCTGTCCACCAAGGTCAACGTCAACCTGGGCATCTCGGGCGACAAGGCCGATGCCGCCGAGGAGTGGAAGAAGGTCAAGATCGCCGAGGACTTTGGCGCCGACGCCATCATGGACCTCTCCAACTCGGGCAAGACGCGCCAGTTCCGCCAGCAGCTCATCGACGAGACGCCGCTCATGGTGGGCACCGTCCCCATGTATGACGCCATCGGCTACATGGAAAAGCCGCTGGTCAAGCTCACCAAGGACGATCTGCTCGAGGTCGTGCGCGCTCATGCCGAGGACGGCGTGGACTTTATGACCATCCACTGCGGCATCAACAAGTCGGTCATCAAAACCTTTAAGGAGACCGGCCGCCTCATGAACATCGTCAGTCGCGGCGGCTCGCTGCTGTTTGGCTGGATGGAAGTCACCGGTAACGAGAACCCCTTCTACGAGTTCTACGACGAGGTGCTCGAGGTCTGTCACGAATACGACGTGACGATCTCGCTCGGCGACTCCTGCCGCCCGGGCTGCCTCTACGACTCCAACGACGCAACCGAGACCGCGAGATGATCGAGCTGGGCAAGCTGTGCAAGCGCGCTTGGGCCGCCGGCGTCCAGGTTATGGTCGAAGGCCCGGGTCACATGGCGCTCGACGAGATCGCCGCCAACATGAAACTGCAGAAGCGCCTGTGCCACAACGCCCCGTTTTATGTGCTCGGGCCGCTGGTGACCGATATCGGCGTGGGCTACGACCACATCACCGCTGCCATCGGCGGCGCCATCTCCGCCAGCTCCGGTGCCGACTTCCTGTGCTACGTGACGCCGGCCGAGCACCTGTGCCTGCCCAACGCCCAGGACGTGCTCGATGGCCTCATGGCCACCAAGATCGCCGCACACGCCGCCGACATCGCCAAGAAGGTGCCGCACGCCCGCGACATGGATGACAAGATGGGCCAGGCACGCCGTAAGCTCGACTGGGACGCCATGTGGAAGTGCGCGCTCGACCCGGTCACCGGCAAGAAGCGCTACGAGGAATCCCCCGCCGCCACCGAGGGCACTTGCACCATGTGTGGCAAGATGTGCGCCGTCCGCACCGTCAACAAGGTGTTCGAAGGCACGACGATCGACCTCGGTATTGAGGACTAACGCGTCACCGAAGCCACAATCGGTAACAAGGTGTTCGACAATTGTTGACGCGTGAACATTTGCTTACATTTGCGTAAAGATTGCATCGCCCGCCCGGGTTCGGAATACAGCCGGCCCGGGCAACTTTATAATGCAGACTTAAAGACCCATTTGAATCCGACCGAACAAGGGAGCGAACATGGATCGCAGTAAGGTACCCGCCGTTCTATCCATCGCAGGATCCGATTCCAGCGGTGGCGCCGGCATTCAGGCCGACATCAAGACCATCACGGCGCACCGCCTGTATGCCGAGACGGCCATCACAGCCATCACAGCGCAAAACACACTGGGCGTTACCGCCGTGCAGAACATCTCCCCGGATATTGTCGCAGCGCAGATCGATGCCGTTTTTGACGATATACGACCCAGCGCCGTCAAGATCGGCATGGTCTCCTCTGCCGAGATTATCGAGGTTATCGCCGACCGCTTGAGCGCGTGGGACGCACAAAATATCGTCGTCGACCCCGTCATGGTCGCCACCTCGGTGCTCGCCTCATTGCCGAGGATGCCGCTGAGGCACTCACCCGCCGCCTGTTCCCGCTGGCGACCGTTATCACGCCCAACATTCCCGAGGCCATGGCGCTGCTCGATTATGAGGTCGATTCCGAGCGCACGCAGCAAAATGCCGCCATGCTTCTCACCCGTCGCTTTGGCTGCGCGTCTCTCGTTAAGGGCGGGCATTTTGTCAACGAGGCCAACGATGTGCTAGCAGAGCCCGCGCCGCTCGATGACGAGGCAACCATCTGGCGATCCGCTCACCACGTGGTTCCGCCACAAGCGCATCGAGACCGGCAACACGCACGGTACTGGCTGTACGCTTTCGTCCGCCATCGCCTGCGCGCTGGCCCAGGGCATGGATCTTGCCGATGCCGTCAACGCCGGCAAGGCCTACCTAACGGGTGCTCTCGCCGCTGGCTTTGACATGGGCAAAGGCTCCGGGCCCGTCAACCACATGTGGCAATATTAAGATTCGCAGCCCAAAACCACCGCAAAGGGGACAGGCACCTTTGTGGCGGTTCCCACAAACATCTCGATCTGTAACAGTTAGAGTCCATTTTTCGGCCCACCTGTTACAGATTGAGACATTCAAATTCCGCTGAGAAGAAAATCTCGATCTGTAACAGTAACTCGGCAAAATCGACCCTAGATGTTACAGATCGAGACAAACGACCGATATCGACCTAAATATTCTCAATCTGTAACATCTAGCCCGTTTTCGGCCTTACAGCTGTTGCAGATCAAGACAAACCAACGAAACAAGCCACCGCAAGGGGAACTTTTGTACTGCTTTGGGCCGTACTACTCTCCGATCATCTCTTTAAGCTTGGCTGCCACGGCATGGCCGAGGCTCTCGTGGCTTTCCGGCATCATGTGCAGATAATCGATATCGCCCGGCTCGGCAAAATCGGCGGCATTCAAAAAGTCGCAGCCAAACTGTTCGGCAACATACGCATAGTATTCGGCAAAATGCTCCGAGGCCTCGACGGAGTGCTCGTCAAAGTCGGTCATATACACATCGGCGATCTGCGGCTTGATCTTGATAGGAGCCATCAGCAGAATGCGCGGACAAGGCGCAGCGTCGGTCCAGGGAAACGCGCGGACGGTGCGAATCAGCGCCATGGCACCGTCAGCGATATCGGCAGCCCCCACGCTAAAGACCGTCTTGCAGTCGTTGGTGCCCAGCATAATCACGATCGCGTCCAGCGGCTTATGGGACTCGAGCAGCATCGGCAACGCGCGGATGCCGTTGAGATTGGTGTCCAGATGGCACATGTCGTCGCGCACCGTCGTGCGGCCGTTTAGGCTTCCTCAATCACGTGCCAGCCCTCGCCCAGGTCGCGCTGGGCCACGCCGCACCAGCGCACATCGTGCGCATAGCGCACCGCGGTGCCGTCGCGCATGCCCGCCGGATCATAGCCATAGGTATTGCTGTCGCCAAAGCACAGAACGTTTTTCATCGTAAGCCCTTCCTCTAGTAAAAAGCCGGCGGGAGCAGTCTCTCCTGCCGGATCGACCTATCTGTCAGCACATACCGATTACAGGTATTTGCGCCAGTCGTCGTCATCCTCATCGTCCTCAGCAGCGGCCTGAGCCTGCTCGGCGGCACGGGCGGCCGCGGCGCGGGCGGCCACCTGAGCATAGGACTCCTCGTTACACTCGGGGAAGCTTGCCAACACGTGCTCAAACTTGGCGAAGTCCTCATCCCAGCGCGTAGAGGGCACGGCAAAAAACACCTGCTTGACCTTGAAGTCGCCCGACGCAAGCTCCTTGCGGAAGAGCTCAGCCACGGCCTCGGCGTCAAAGCCGTTGTTGTCGCAGCCCCAAGCGCCCAGCACGAGCTTCTCGCGACCCAGCTCATCGCAGATGGCAAGCACAAAGCGGATGCGATCGCGCAGCATCCAGCAAGGCATCGTCACCCACGCGATACTCCTGGCGAGCGCGCTTGGCGTTGGGCGCGGCGGCAACGATCACGTCAGCATATGCATGTACGTGATTGCGGTCGAAGCGCACCGCAGGCACCACCAGCGCACGGTTGCGGTAAAGCTCGCAGTTGATGTTGCGACGACGGTTCTCGCCGTACCATTTGCGCTGCTTATCGAGCACGTTGTACAGGTACGAATCGGCACAGAGCGTGGCCTCCTGGCCCAGATAGCCCTGGATGTAGCCACCGCCCGGGTTGGTGAACGAGGCAAAGGCAAGCACGGCCATGTCACAGAACTGCGCGTAGCCTCGGCCGTTATCCAGAATGGCCTGCGTGGCAGAGGCGTCGAGCACGGTGACCTCGGGCAGGACCGGAGCGGGCTTTTCGGCGGCAGGCGCGGACTCGGCTCCGTGGCCTCCTCGGCGGGTGCAAGCTCGGCCGCAACCTCGGTCTCGGCGGATGCAACCTCGGCGGCCTCGACCTCGGGCTCCTCGGCGGCCTCAGACTCCTCAGCAACCTGTTCCTCGGCAGCGTCGGCCGCTTGGGCCTTGGCCTTCATCGCCGCGACAAATCCGGCAGGCATACCATCGAACTCGCGCACGCCGGCAATCGAACGCTCGATGTCTTGGCGCAGGCCTCGGACACAGCCACCACATGGCGCTCGGCGGCTTGGCACGCGCCTCGCGCTTGGGATTGGGCTGACCCGCTCGGTTAGACCTGCGGTTACGGTTCCTGTTGTCGACATCTGCCATTCGTGGCCACCTTTCCTGTCGCTGCCGCTATCGGCTTTTTCCCATCCATCATACCCCGCCGCGCACAAAAAAGACGGCCCCGAAGGACCGCCTTTCGCATCGTTTTACCGTGTCCGGCAGGAAGCGTCGCAATGCCGCGCTTTAATCGCGACGACCAAGGATATTCAGGATGCGCAGGAACACGTTGATGATGTCCACGAACAGGTTGGATGCCATGAGCACGGCGTTGGGCAGCGTGGGCGGCACCGTCGTGGCCACATAGGTGTCATAGCCAATAAAGCCGGCGAACACCACGATCACGATCAGGTCGGTGATGGACTGCGAGACGCCCATGAACATCAGCACGATCTCGACCAGAATCGTGGCAAGTAGGATGCCAAAACCAATGCCGTACACACGCTGGAAGAACTTGGGAAAGGTTACGCCCAGCGCACCAAAGACAAAGGTGATGGCGGCCGTGGCGATAAAGGCGGTGTTAATGGTAGGCAGGTCGTAGTTGGCAAGGCCAAACGACGCCGTCAGGCCAAAGGTGCTCGCAAAGACCACGTAGCCCACGAGCGACAGGCCCACGGACTGTTTGCTGGCAGCAGCCGACATCATGACCATGCCGACGATGGTCAAAATAAATGAGCCAAAGACCAGCGGCAAAGCGGCGCCGCTCATCATCATGCGCGCAAACGACATGGTGCTCGTAAAGTAGGCACCGGCGCCCATGGCGCAAAAGCCCAAAAAGATCAGGGCAGACATGACAAGGTTGTACGCGCGCGGCGACATCTCCTTGGCACGGCTTGCGCCGGTTTCGATGGGGCCGTTCTGATAGCCCTGGATATCGTTCATACTTCGTCCTTTCAAAAAGCGCCGCGACGGCGCCGTAGCTGACAAGTTTCCTGCCATTGTACCCGAACGCCACGCGTTCTTACCTGCGACGCTCGCTCTCGAGCGTCCGGTCGAACGCCCACACCCACCAACGCATCAGATGAGTCTGCGAGCCATCCGGTCGCTCGCGTGCCTGTTCTTCCAGATACAGTTCGGTCGCATGTCCGCCAAAACGAACCTTATAAGTCGCCGTACGAATGCCGTGGACCGTCAGGCCAAAACCGGTGGACGAGACAATCTCGTCAATCGTAAAGCAACGACCATCGACCCAGCAGACGGTAACCGGCACGACCTGTCCGCCCGCGAGGATGCGAGCCACGACGTCCACATACTGCTTGTGCACGCGTCGAGTTTTACCATCTGTCTGTCGATATTCCATGCCTCCTATTATCGAACGCATGTTTGCACATTGTAAAGCGAACAGGCTGTGGTTTTGGGATGTTGGGGCGCGCACGTGTCCTCATGGCGTGCTAGCAAAAAGAACACCCGCGGTCAACAGGGCAAATATTCAATGTTAGTGCCAAAAAATTCACTTCTCCCATCAGAACTCGGTAAAGAAACCCGCAGGAGGTGATACGATTTATCATGTTTTTGTAACGTGCCTGCAAACTTCGAGAAAGCCCATATATGGACGTAACGTTCTCAGCCTTCCTCGGCCAAATTGTGTCGAACCCAGTCCTTGCCGTCACCGTGATCCTCGCACTCGGCGCTATCTTCGTCAACGGATGGACCGACGCGCCCAACGCCATCGCGACCTGTGTCACCACGCGCTGCATGCCCGCCCGCGCCGCCATTCTCATGAGCGCCGCATTCAACTTCCTCGGCGTGCTCATCATGACGCACTTTAACGCGAGCGTCGCCAACACCATCTCACATATCGTCGACTTTGGCGGAAACAGCACCATGGCGCTCGCATGCCTCTGCGCGGCGCTGTTCTCCATCGTCGTCTACGGCGCCACGGCATCGCGTTTTGGCATCCCTACCTCGCAAAGCCACAGCCTTATCGCCGGCCTGACCGGTGCCGCAATCGCCCTCGGCGGCGCGAGCAGCGTCAACGTCCACGAGTGGATGAAGGTCATCTACGGCTTGGCGCTCTCCATCGGCCTGGGCTTTGTCATGGGCTGGGTCCTGTGCAAGCTCGTCTCGATTCTTTTCGCCGCCGCCAACAGGCGACGTGCCAACGTCTTCTTTAAATACGCTCAGATCGCGAGCGCTGCGGCCATGAGCTTCATGCACGGCGCGCAGGATGGACAGAAGTTCATCGGCGTGCTCTTTTTAGGAGTGGCCTTCGCCAGCGGCCAGACGAGCGTCGGCGATGCCGGCATCCCCATCTGGATTATGCTGCTGTGCTCGGCCACTATGGGTATCGGCACCAGCGTGGGCGGTGAGCGCATCATCAAGTCTGTCGGTCAGAGCATGGTCAAGCTCGAAAAGTACCAGGGCTTCTCCGCCGACCTGGCGGGCGCCGCGAACCTGCTACTTGCCACCCTTACCGGCATCCCCGTATCCTCCACCCACATCAAAACCTGCGCCATTATGGGTGTCGGCGCCGTCAAGCGCCTCTCGGCCATCAACTTCGGCGTGGTCAAGGACATGATGTTCACGTGGTTCTTCACCTTCCCCGCTTGTGGACTCATCAGCTTTGTCATGGCCAAGCTGTTCATGATGTTCATCTAGTCAAACCGAACGGCCATCCGGACCGCAATACCTCGCCCACCCGTCTTCGCCTCGAAAGGACCCACTCATGGCAAAGAAACCCGATTCGTTCTACTTTGACAACTACGTCGCCTGCGCCGACCTTGCTGTCCAGGCCGCAGAGTTGCTCATCAAGATTTTTGAGAACTTTGATCCCGCGCAGATCCACGGCATGCTCGAAGAGATGCATGCGATTGAGCATGCGGCCGACAAGAAGCACCATGAGCTCGAGGATGCCCTGCTCACTGCCTTTATCACCCCGCTTGAGCGCGAGGATCTGGACCTGATGAGCTGCTCGCTCGACACCGTGCTTGACCGTATCGAGGGCGTCGTGCAGCGCGTCTACTTCACCAACATCCAGAGCATCCACCCCGATGCCATTGTCATCGCCCACAAGGTGACCGACGCCTGCCGCGCATGAAGGACCTTATGGTCGAGCTGCCTAATTACCGCAAGTCCAAGACCCTGCGCGAGCTGGTCATCCAGATCAACACCATTGAGTCCGAGGCCGATGAGCTCTACATCAACGCTATGCGCAACCTGCACGTCAATGGCAAGGACCCGCTCGAGGTCATCGCCTGGCGTGACGTCTACGCTTTCCTGGAGTACTGCGCCGACTGCTGCGAGAATGTGGCTGATGTCGTGGATTCGATTGTCATGAAGAACAGTTAATTGGGGGTACGTGTCCCGGCGGTCGTGGGCCCGACCACTAATAACCTTTTCACTCCGGCTGCAAGCAGAGTCGTTCAAAAGGTTATTAGTGGTCGGGCCCGCTCCCTTACGTACCACCATTGGAAACTTTGGCTGATACTTTGAAAGCGATGGGGCTTTTGTTGGCAGGGCCTTGGGGCCCGATTGGAAACTTTGGGACCGCCTTAAACGTTTGGCTGGATGGGGCTTTGGGTACCCTTTGTTTTACTTTGGATTGATTTGCTGACTTTGGAGGGTTTGGTTATGGGGTATTTGGATCTGGCTCGGTCTCGGTATTCTTGTCGTTTGTTTGAGGCTCGGGCTGTGGAGCAGGCTGTGGTGGATGCCATTGTTGAGGCTGGGCGTATTGCTCCTTCTGCTTGTAATAATCATCCAACCGTGTGGTGGTGTTGGATACGCCCGAGCTTTTGGAGAAGGCGGCTGCTTGTCAGCCTCGGTTTGCTCGTGATGGGTCCATCTTTGGCGCTCCGCTCATCTTCCTCATTTGCAGCGTTACCGACGACGCTTGGGTTCGCCCCTATGACCAGATGAACTCCAGCGCTATCGACACCTCGATTGTTTGCGATCAAATGATGATGGAGGCCGAGGAGCAGGGTCTGGGAACGTGTTGGGTATGCCATTTTAAGCCCGAGCTAGCCCGAGAGCGGTTCAACCTGCCCGAGGGCGTCTATCCCTATCACATGCTCGTCTGCGGCTATCCTGCCGACCACATCGCCGATCCCGAGCATCGCGATGCCCGCACCATTCCCCTCTCCGACTTCCTCCTCAAGTAGTTTTTGGCACATGCCCTAAAATCTACCTTTTACCGCGCACCCTTTCGCCGAGTTCTGCCCTATCGTACGCAGAGCTCGGCGTTTTGTTTCCCAACCCGTATGCAGCCACAAAAAAGGAGCCCGCAGGTGCGAGCTCCTCTTAAGGACACGAGATTGTAGCTCTGGCGCTAGTCCAGGTCGTCGGCGGCAAAGTTGTCGATCGGGGCGAAGGGGTCAGCCACGGGGACAACCGGATCAGCGACAGGCAGCGGCTCGGCGGCGGGAACGGTCACTGCAGGAGAAGCCGCAGAACCGACCGGCGTGGAGGCCATAAGGTCGGACGGGAAGGAATTCTGCGCATCGTCCATGAAGTGCTGGATGAGCTTGAGGTACTCGGCTTTGAACTCCTCACGGGAAGCCTTCAGACGGTCGATCTCCTCGAGCTCGGCCTGCTTCTCGGTCAGGGCCTGACGGATGACCTCGCGGGCCTTGGCGTCGGCTTCGTTGCGGATGCGCTCAGCGTTCTCGTTGGCATCGTTGACGATGCCCTCGGCGGTCTGCTGGGCAGCAATCAGCGCAGCGGAGATCTGGCGCTCCTGAGCGGAGAAGTCGGGTGCGGGAGCGGCCACAGGAGCGGCGGGAACGGCCTGAGCGGCAGCGTCCTGAGCTGGGCAAGCTGGGCCTGCGTGTCGGCAAGCTGCTGCTCGGTGGCAGTCAGACGACCCTTAAGATCGACAATCTTGGCAAGCATAGCGTCAACCTCGGAGGACAGCGTCTCCAAAAAGACGTCGACCTCGGCGGGATCATAGCCGCGCTTGGCCTCAGAGAAAGTCTGAGCCTGGATGTCAGCAGGGGTAATAGCCATAACAAGTTCTCCTTTATCATCGCCTTGGCGCCGGCGCCGACGTAAGTTACTGAGCCAGTACTATACGAGTATACCTATAAGAAGCTGCAGAATCAGCCTCTGCACCAACTGCAACGCAATAATCGCAACGACCGGCGAAAAATCAACGCCGCCCATCGGCGGAATAAACCGACGAAACAGGTTGAGCCACGGACCGCAGACGCTATCGAGCACCGCGGCGATATCCTGCAGCAGGCCGCCCTGCTTCATGGGAATCCACGTCATAAAGCAATAGACCACAATAAGTGTGGAGTAGAAGTTGAACAGCGTGTTGACCAGCTGGACAATGGTGTAGATGTTGATGAGAATCTCCTCGTCTTGGGTTTACTTAAGGTAGCCGTCGGCGCGCAGCTTCTTGAGGTCCGAATCCTTGACCTCGCAGCCGGCGGGCAGCACCATAAACACGCGATCGCCCACCTCTTTGACCGTAGCGCCCAGGCCGCAGGCAAAGCCATAGCTAAAGTCCAGGACACGCTTGGCGACCTCGGTGCGAACGCCAACAAAAATCAGCGCAACGGGCTGCTTGGTGCGCACGCGGCGGACAACGGTCTCGACATCGTCATAGCTCTCAGGGCGCAGGACATAGGCAGGCAGCTGCGGCGTGGCGTTAATGATGTTGTTTGCATAGGCCGAGGCGTCGCTCGGCGCAGAAGCGGGCGCAGGTGCCGCGGCACGAGCACGGGCGCTCTCGGCATAGCTCGACGGCGTGTCGTAAGCGCCGGGGCGATAGCCGCCTGCGGCACTATCCTGAGAACGCGACGGCGGATTGTATGTCGTTGCATGACGCGAGTCATCGCCGACCAGCTGGCCGGAGCGCGTATACACGGCGACCGACTCGGCCTCACCGCGGCGTGTCTGGCCCAGCAGGCCGTTACTCGGCTCGTCCTGGGTATAGAAGCCCTCGCCCGAGGCGCCGCTGTAGCCGTTGTTCTGATAGCCATCATCGTAGCCGTCATCGTAGCCGTAGTCGTCATCCTGGTCATAGCCCTGGTCGTAACCTTGCTGGCCGCCCAGGTGCATCTTATTTTTAATCTCGTCAAGGAAGCCCATGGTTGTGTCCTCTCACGGTTTAGTGCAGGCGCTCTGTAAACCAGTGCGCACTTCAGAGCCCTATTTTACTGCAAACTCCGGGCTAAATACTACCCTGCCCAGGCGAACGAGCGTAGAGCCCTCCTCAAGGGCAGGCTCAAAGTCCCCGCTCATGCCGCAGGAAAGCTCAGGCAGGTTCAAATCGGGATGCGCAGCCTCCAGCTCATCCCTCAGCTCACGAAGCCCCGCAAAGGTGCGGCGTGCCACATCCTTATTCCCCCGGGGCGCCATAGTCATAAGCCCTGTACGCAAATTCCTCAAGTTCCGCAAGCTCACCCGCGGCGGCGCGAATCTCATCGGGCGAAAAGCCTCCCTTCGACTCCTCACCACTCACATTGACCTCGATGAGCACACGCTGGGGGCCGGCGAGCTCGCCTGCCTCAATCTTGCGGACAGCACGGCTCGAGATCGCCTGTGCAGATGCAGCGAACCCACCGAGTGAATCAGCTCGGCTGAGCCCAGCACCGCATTGATCTTATTGGTCTGCAGGTTGCCGATCATATCGAAGCGCACCTCGGGCAGCTCCGGATGCTCCGCCAGACCCGTGAGCTTGCGAACCAGCTCCTGCGGGCGGTTCTCGGCAAAATGGCGATACCCCGCCTGGATGGCAGCAACAGTCTCATCGACACCAACGGTCTTGGACACGGCAATGAGGCGCGCGGCGTCGTGGGGGCGGCCCGCGCGATCGAGCGCCGCATAAAAACGTTCCAGAATCTGCTCGCGGCGAGCGCGCATCAAATCCAAATAGTTATCCATTGCCAATCGCCTCCGCTGACAGCCAAACAAGTAGTCCCATGCTAACGCAAGAGCGCGGCCCCGCATGTGCAAGGCCGCGCTCACTTAGGTATTACAATCTTTCGACGAACGGGGCTACTTACTCCTCGTCGTCCTCGCCATCGTCCTCGTCCTCAAGATGATCGAGCAGGTAGCGAAGACCCTCGCTGACCTCGTTGGCGGGCACTTGGCAACGTAGCGAGCGTCGACGGCGGGCCTCATGATAACACCCTCGCCCGAAGGCACGCGCATGCTCTCGAGCTCATCCTCGTCCACACGGGCGATATCGCGGCGTTCATACGCTGACCAGTCAACAGGAAGGTCAGACGGCAAGCGGCATCGATGGAAATCGAAGCGATGCGATCGAGGTAGCGCGAAACCATGATAGCGCGGCGCAGGTCGTCATAGTTGCTGTCGTCGTCCATAAAGTCGCCCGTATCCATACGGTTAAAGGTGCGGAAGAACTTCTCGTAGGCGGCGTGCACCGGCTCGTCCTCGACGGCCAAGTTGCAGATGATGGACATGTCATTGGTGACGAGCGCAGAAAGCGAAGAGCCCAGCACCTGGTACACGGCCTCGGCCTCGGCCTCAACCGTGCCGACGAGCTCCTGAGGCAGCGAGATGTCGGCCTTGACCATGTGACGCG
>ENA-OQEN01000443-OQEN01000443.1-human-gut-metagenome-genome-assembly--contig:-NODE-443-length-18180-cov-2.841522_pt1 | contig 18180 bp, 25 predicted proteins | sample MGYA00242791_ERZ504627 | MGnify/ENA primary metagenome ERZ504627 (study PRJEB26092, sample SAMD00036316) | human gut metagenome | host: Homo sapiens | study: EMG produced TPA metagenomics assembly of... | reverse complement strand
TTTGTTTCAGACGGAGCAAAGAGTGATTCAGCCAACATCCAGGAGCTTTTCTCAGCAAACAGCCGCATCGCTGTTACAGATCCTGTTTACCCTGTATATGTTGATTCCAATGTCATGGCAGGAAGAACAGGCACATATGATGCTCAGACAGAGACCTGGAGCAATGTAATCTATATGCCGTCAACAGCAGATAACGGCTTTGTTCCGGAGCTTCCAAAGGAAGTACCGGATATGATTTATCTGTGTCTGCCAAACAACCCAACAGGAACAACTCTCAAAAAGGAGCAGTTACAGGTATGGGTTGATTATGCAAACAAGAATGGTTCAGTCATCATCTTCGATGCAGCCTACGAGGCATATATCAGCGAAGCAGATGTGCCACATTCAATCTATGAGTGTAACGGTGCAAAGACATGTGCCATCGAGCTTAGAAGCTTCTCAAGAACGCCGGCTTTACAGGCGTGCGTCTTGGCTTCACAGTAGTACCTAAGGAGCTTAAGTGTGGTGATGTATCACTTCATGCTATGTGGGCACGCCGTCACGGAACCAAGTTCAACGGTGCACCATACATCGTGCAGAGAGCAGGCGAGGCAGTTTACTCAGATGCCGGAAAAGCACAGCTTAAGGATCAGGTGGCATACTACATGAACAATGCAAAGACAATAAAGACAGGTCTTGCAGAGGCAGGCTTTACAGTATACGGCGGAGTAAATGCACCATACATCTGGCTCAAGACACCGGATCAGATGACATCATGGGAGTTCTTCGATTACCTGCTTGAGAATGCAACGTGTAGGTACACCTGGCTCAGGCTTTGGACCAAGCGGAGAGGGCTACTTCAGATTGACTGCTTTCGGAAACTATGAGAACACAGTAAAGGCACTTGAGAGAATCAAGGCACTGTAAAAATAAATCAGGTCAAATAAAAATACCGTCAGGGAGATGTTCCCTGACGGTATTTTTGTCTTTGAAATTTACATAAAGCGTATTTACTGTATACTTTTCAGCAACAAAAACTTTATGCGAAAAGCATGATTTAATTTTTCTTGAAACCGGCTCTCTTACGAAGAGTAGGGTCAAGAATCTTCTTTCTGATTCGAAGGCTCTCAGGTGTTACCTCAAGAAGCTCATCTGTATCAATAAAGTCGATAGCCTGCTCAAGGCTTAATACTTTAGGTGGTACAAGTGTGAGTGCCTCATCTGCTGATGAAGAACGTGTATTTGTAAGATGCTTCTTCTTACATACGTTGAGCTCGATGTCCTCGGCCTTTGAACACTGTCCGATAACCATTCCTGAGTAAACCTTGGCACCCGGTCCGATAAAGAGTGTTCCTCTCTCCTGTGCAGAGAAGAGTCCGTATGTTACAGCCTCACCTGACTCAAAGGCAATGAGTGAACCTGTTGCACGGTATGCAATCTCACCCTTGTATGGCTCGTAGCCGTCAAACATGGTGTTTAAGATTCCGTTACCCTTTGTATCGGTCATGAACTCACCACGGTATCCGATAAGTCCACGTGCAGGGATATGGAACTCGAGTCTGGTGTAGCCACCTGCGATAGAACCCATATTTCTAAGCTCGCCTTTGCGCTGCTGAAGCTTTGAGATGACAGCTCCTGTAAACTCATCAGGCACATCGATGTAAGCAAGCTCCATTGGCTCAAGCTTCTTGCCGTTTTCGTCATACTTGTAGAGCACCTCTGCCTTACTTACAGCGAACTCATAACCCTCACGGCGCATGTTCTCGATAAGTACTGAAAGGTGAAGCTCTCCACGTCCGGAAACCTTGAAGGAATCAGGTGAGTCGGTATCCTCGACACGCAGTGAAACATCAGTGTTGAGCTCGCGAAGGAGTCTGTCACGGATGTGAGGCTTGTGACAAATTTACCTTCCTGTCCTGCAAGAGGGCTGTTGTTTACGATGAAGTTCATAGAGATTGTAGGCTCTGAAATCTTCTGGAAAGGAATAGCCTCCGGTGCTTCCGGTGAGCAGATTGTATCTCCGATGTGGATATCTGCGATACCTGAGATTGCTACAATCGAACCGATGTTAGCCTCGGCTACATCTACCTTGTCGAGTCCGTCAAACTCGTAAGTTTGCTGATACGGACCTTCTCAAGCTTGTCAGGGTCGTGGTGGTTTACAACGACAGCTCCTGATTGACCTTGATTTTACCGTTATCCACTTTACCGATTCCGATACGTCCTACATACTCGTTGTAGTCGATTGTACTGATAAGAATCTGTGTGTTGGCATCAGGATCACCTGTTGGAGCAGGGATGTAGTTTACGATTGTCTCGAAGAGAGGAGTCATATCCTTTCTCTCGTCGTTCAAGTCCTTCATGGCATAGCCGTCTCTGGCTGATGCGAAAACGAATGGGCAGTCAAGCTGCTCCTCAGAAGCATCGAGATCCATGAAGAGCTCTAATACCTCATCGATGACCTCATTAGGACGTGCCTCCGGACGTCAATCTTGTTGACGCATACAATGATAGGCAGCTTGAGTGCAAGAGCCTTCATAACTACGAACTTGGTCTGTGGCATAACACCCTCGAAGGCATCAACCACGAGGATAACTCCGTTTACCATCTTAAGAACACGCTCTACCTCACCGCCGAAGTCAGCATGACCCGGAGTGTCGATGATGTTGATTTTGATGTCCTTATACTGAATAGCTGTGTTTTTGGAGAGGATTGTGATACCTCTTTCACGCTCGATGTCGTTTGAATCCATTACTCGATCCTGAACTTCCTGATTGTCACGGAACACACCGCTTTGCTTAAGAAGCTCATCTACAAGTGTTGTTTTACCATGATCAACGTGGGCAATAATTGCTATATTACGAATATCGTCTCTTGTTGTTTTCATATTTTCCTTCTTTCTTTAATAAATAAAGCTAAGTTTGCAACTAACTTATTCTATCATAATTTTTCCAATGTGCAAGTTTTCATTGAAAGTTTTTATAAAATTAAGTGAAATGTTATTGGATTTGTCGACATTATTTGAGAAAATATACTTTGTGGAAATGTTAAAAATAGCTGGAAAAACATTTTACAAAAGGAAGGGAGACAAAAATTCATGGCAGATAAAATGTTTGAAAACAACCAGGTATCAATAATCGGAGAAATCGTTTCAGATTTTCAGTTTAGTCACGAGGTGTATGGTGAAGGCTTCTATATGATGGAGGTTTCGGTCAGAAGGCTTTCAGATTGCATGGACTATATTCCGGTGATGGTGTCAGAGAGGCTTATCAATGTGGAGGGTGACTACATAGGCAAAAGCGTATATATAGGCGGGCAGTTCCGCTCATTCAACAGGCATGAGGAGAAGAAGAACAGGCTGGTGCTGTCTGTTTTTGCAAGAGAGCTTGAGGTATTGGACAGTGATTATGATGAGGATGCAGCCAATCAGATTTTCCTTGACGGCTATATCTGCAAGGAGGCTATATACAGGAAAACACCGCTTGGACGAGAAATTGCAGACCTGCTTGTGGCAGTGAACCGTTCATATGGCAAGTCAGACTATATTCCATGTATCTGTTGGGGAAGAAATGCCAGATTTGCGTCGACCTTTGAGGTGGGTACACATGTGCAGATATGGGGTAGAATTCAGAGCAGAGACTATGTGAAAAAGCTCAGTGAGACACAGGTGGAGCAGCGCACGGCGTATGAGGTTTCCGTGAGCAAGATTGAGGCATAGTACTTTAAATGGATAGTAACTACAGATTTGTGATTTTCCCGAAAATTTGCAATAATAGTCAGATTGTGGTATTTTACTAGATATTATTGGTTAATGCTTGTAATTGTTGACGTTTACATCAGGTGTAAACTGTAATGATTATATATCAGGCAGAAAAGCTATGTGTATGGAGGCATGATTATTATGGAAAACGGTGCAGTACAGATTTATTATGGCGAGGGACATGGCAAGACAAATGTCGCTATAGGAAGTGCAATATGTGCTGCCTGTGATGGTAAACAGGCTGTCGTTATTCAGTTCCTAAAGGGTAAAAAGGAGCCGGAGTTTTTGAAAAGCTTGAGCCGGAGGTGAAATTCTTTAATTTTTCAAGAGCCGGAATACTCTTTGAGCAGCTTGATGAGGAGAGTAAGCAGGAAGAAATCATGAATATCAAGAATGGCTTCAACTATGCAAAGAAGGTTATATCAACAGGTGCTGACATGGTTGTTGTGCTTGATGAGATGCTGGGGCTTTTGGATTTGCATCTGATTTCAAAGGAGGAGCTGTCGGATATGCTTGCTTCAAGGCTGATGATGTGACCGTGATTATGACAGGCAGAGTACTTGACGATGGAATCAGGGAAATGGCAGATGAGATTTATAATATCGCGTCGGAAAAATAATAAGAAATATTGTCATGTGAGTTGACAATGCACAGGCGTGGTGATATTATTAGTGCAAGTGTGAGGCAGTTATATTATCTGCTGTATACGAATAATTTGATTAACAGATAGAGGTCGCGCGACTTATGAGTAGCTTTCCGGATGCCGCAGGGGCAGTTGATGGGAGATGAAAGGAATAGCGCCGAAGGGATTTATCATCTGCGGATATATCTCTGGGCATATGGCGAACAGCTTATGACTGTCATCAGATTTGATGGGGAGCTATCGTGATTCATGAAGAATTGGGACCGGCTCTAAGGAGCCGGTTTTTTAGCGCTTAGAGGCAGACAGCGGCATACTTATACGTTAAGAGAATCAAATACCGAATAAAGAAAAGCAAGAAGGAGATAAAATCATGGCAATTTTCAAAGGAGCAGGAGTAGCAATTGTTACACCTATGTACGATAACGAGGAGGTTAATTACGACAAGCTCGAGGAGCTTATCAATATGCAGATTGATAATGGCACAGATGCTATTATCATTGCAGGCACCACAGGCGAGAGTCCATGTCTGTCAATGGAGGAGCATGCAAAGGTTATAAAGGCTGCCGTAGAGTTTACAAAGCATCGTGTACCTGTAGTAGCAGGCACAGGCTCTAACTGCACAAAGACAGCTATGCAGCTTTCAAAGGAGGCTGAAGAGTTTGGTGCAGACGGACTGCTCGTTGTCACACCATACTACAACAAGGCTACTCAGGCAGGTCTTGTGAGTCACTATTCGCAGATTGCAGACAGCACAAAGTGTCCTATTATCGTATACAACGTACCGGGACGTACAGGCTGCAACGTGCTTCCGGAGACTATGGCAGAGCTCTTTAAGACAAAGGAAAATATCGTGGGACTCAAGGAAGCTACAGGAAATCTGGCACAGGCTTCAAAGACAATGTATCTGACAGACGGAAAGCTTGATATGTACTCAGGCGAGGATGGTCTCGTAGTGCCTCTTATGTCTATCGGAGCAATCGGTGTAATCTCAGTATGGAGCAATGTAGCCCCTGCAAAGGTACACAATATGTGTGACAGCTTCTTCAAGGGCGATTTACAGACAGCTTAGAGCTTCAGAGAGAGGCTCTTCCACTTGTGGACGCACTCTTCTCAGAGGTAAATCCAATTCCTGTAAAGAAGGCTATGAACCTGATGGGTATGAATGTCGGACCTCTTAGAAGCCTATGTGCGAGATGGGTGAGGATAATGCAAGGAAGCTTGCTGAGGTCATGAAGCTTATGGCTTAAAGCTTGCCTAGTACAACGAGAAAGGATACGATAAAATGACAAAGATAATTATGAATGGCTGCAACGGCAAAATGGGACAGACTATCACAGCAATCTGTAAAGCTGATGCTGATATCGAGATTGTAGCCGGTATTGATTTATATGATGGAATAGACAATGACTATCCTGTTTTTTCGAGCATCGACAAATGTGATGTAGACGCTGATGTGGTCATAGATTTTTCCAATGCCAAGGCTGTTGACGGGGTGCTGGACTATTGTGTGGACAAGCAGGTTCCGGTTGTTTTATGCACTACCGGTCTTAGTGATGAGCAGCTTGCAAAGGTTGAGGAGTGCTACAAGAAGGTGGCAGTGCTCAAGTCTGCAAACATGTCGCTTGGCATAAACACTCTTATGGCTCTTCTCAAAAAGGCTGCACAGGTTTTCGCACCGGCAGGCTTTGACATGGAGATAGTTGAGAAGCATCACAATTTAAAGCTTGATGCACCTTCAGGTACTGCGCTTGCACTTGCTGATTCCATCAACGAGGCTATGGATAACGAGTATCACTATGTTTACGACCGCAGCCAGCGCAGAGAGAAGCGCGATCCTAAGGAAATTGGTATTTCTGCTGTCAGAGGAGGAAGTATCGTCGGTGAGCACGAGGTACTTTTCTGTGGACAGGATGAGGTGATTGAGTTTAAGCATACTGCTTACTCTAAGGCTGTTTTTGCGAAGGGGGCTGTTGAGGCTGCCAAGTTCCTTAAGGGAAAGGGTGCAGGTCACTACGATATGGCGGATGTTATTGCAGCTAAGTAGATTTAGGCTGTTTATCATTGTGGCGATAGGTCGGGCGTAGGCTCCGGGCAACAGGGGGGCACACGCACTCTCCCGGGGCGCTACGCTACGTGGCTAAGATTCTGTACGAAATTATGCTTGATGGGTTTCTATGCTTGACGAAACCGTCGAAACGCGCCGTCCGTGGCGCGGTTCTCCTCACCCCTGCGTCCATGCAGGGGTGTTTCTGCGTTTCATGGGCATAATTTCTACAGTATCTAAGCCACTTCGCTATTCGCGTCTCGGGAGAGTGCGTGTGCACCCCGGTGCCCGGGGCTTACGCCCTTACGTTGTGGCGTGATAATGAGTGCTACGGTAACACCTCGGGGCTCGGTGTTACCGGGATTGTGTTTGATGGTTACTGTTCACACCTAACAGTGTGACCAGCAGCGCTTGATGTACGAATATGAGTACACTTGCGGATTTTGCTTGATTTATTGGGGAGTGCGTATTATATTAAATATAATGACTATTCAGAACCACTGAGAACAAAAAAAGCTGATGCGTCATGCTTGCATGTAAGCAGCAGGTTTTCTTGTTCTCAAGGGGCTCGAATAGAGCCACCCCCACACATATGAGCAAAATTAGCTGCGTAGCAGCGGGAAAGCACGAGCATCGTGCGTTTTTGCGAATGTGCGTGGTTTGGTTCTGAATAGTTACATTATTCCTAGATTTATTTATAAAAACACAACAGGGGAGCTGGTGTTTAGCCGGCTGAGAGTAGACTGGTAGTGTCTTGACCCATAACCTGATTTGGATAATGCCAACGTAGGATAATATCGCACGATTTTTAGGCGGATATACTCATTGGCGGTATATCCGCTTTTTGAATGTGTGGGTGATTATGAATAGTTGTAAAGAGATACAGATGAATAATTATATAGAAAAGCTTAAGTCACGCAGTCCTTTGATTCACAACATCACAAATATGGTTACTATCAATGATGTGGCCAATATTGAGCTGGCATGTGGGGCTAGGCCTATTATGGCTATGGCACCGCAGGAGATGGATGAGGTCACGGGTATCTGCGATGGGCTGAACCTGAATATAGGCACTCCTTCTGAGGAGCGCTTTGAGGCGATGCGCATTGCTGCGAGGATGGCAGCGAAAAAGAATATTCCTATTGTGCTTGATCTGGTTGGTGTTGGCGTGAGCCGCTTCAGGATGGATTTTGTGACGAGCCTGCTTGACGAGGTGCATGTGGATGTGATTAAGGGCAATTTGTCTGAGGTCAAGGCTGTTATGGAGCATGGCAGGTGCGATGGTGGCGTGGAAGTGACCGATACGGCAGATGAGTCTGATGCAAAGGCGCTTGCGTGCAGGGCGGCCCTGCGATATGGCTGTGTCTGTGTGATTACAGGTGAGACCGATTATGTGGCAGAATTATGTGATGAGCTGATTGCTATGATAATAATGAAAGCAGTCTGATGAGTACTGATGCGATGAGTACTGATGCGACGGGTACCGGTGTGATGGATAATTGTGTAGTGAATGATGTTGCGTTGGATGCTGACGGATACACGCATAATTACAGGGTAGGAAGCATCACAGGCGGCCATCCTATGATGAAGCGGGTGACAGGCACCGGATGTATGCTTTCAGGGCTCATTTGTGCATTTGCTGCGGCTGATTGCGATGATAAATACGGTGCAGTCACAGCAGCACTGAGCTGCATGAAGAGTGCAGGCGGGCTTGCTGCCTCTGATATGGCAGAGCACGGCAGAGAGACAAACAGCTGTTATTTCATTAAGCCCGGAAATGCTGCATACCGGGACAGGCTGATTGATGCAGTATATCATATATGCGATTGTGATTATGAGCTGATGTGAATATCGCTGTATGACAGACAAGTGGGATGCAGGTCATGAGTCTTATATTTGGAAAACAACATGATAAGAGGTGAAAGGTATATATGAACAAAACTGATTTAAAGCTCTACGCTATAACAGACAGGCAGTGGCTGCACAAAGCGAGGCTTTCTGAGCATGTGAAGCTTGCAATAGAGGCGGTGCCACTATGATTCAGATCCGTGACAAGGATATTCTGAGTACAGATTCTGATGCAGGGCTTAAGGATGAGTATAGTGAGGCTCTTGAGATAAAGAGAATCTGTCATGAGCACAAGGTGCCGCTCATCATCAATGATAACGTGCAGTTTGCAATTGATATAGATGCCGATGGAGTACATCTGGGACAGGATGACATGAATCCGGCGGAGGCCAGAAAGCTTCTTGGAACTGACAAGATAATAGGAGTCACGGCAAAGACCGTGGAGCAGGCAAAGAAAGCACAAGCTGATGGCGCTGACTATCTGGGAAGCGGAGCTGTGTTTGGCTCTACCACAAAGCTCAATGCAAAGCCTATGACAAAGGAGCTTCTGCGTGAAATCACGGCGGCTGTCGATATACCGGTTGTTGCAATCGGAGGCATAAATGCAGACAATGCGGTCACGCTAAAGGGCACAGGGATTGCAGGAATCGCAGTGGTAGGAGCGATATTTGCAAGCGCAGATATAAAGTCTGCAGCCAAGGAACTCGCAGGAATATGCGACAAGATTCTGTAATCACAGTATGACATACTGCTATAACTACAGTAATTAAACAATATTTTGAAAATACTGAACAGTTACGAGAAATCACAACATTCAGTAGAAAGGAGCGTAAATATGCATACAGCACTTACAATTGCGGGAAGCGATTCAAGCGGTGGCGCAGGCGTGCAGGCCGATTTAAAGACCATGCTTGCAAACGGTGTGTTTGGCGAGAGCGTAATCACGGCACTCACGGCACAAAACACCATGGGAGTTGACGCGGTGATGAATGTACCGGCTGATTTTATCGAGGCACAGATGAAGGCTGTTTTTACGGATATTTATCCGGATGCGGTGAAAATCGGTATGACATCATCGGTAGATACGATTGAGGCGATTGCCGCAGGTCTTGTAAAATATAAGGCAAAAAACATAGTTCTGGACCCGGTGATGGTCGCTACAAGCGGAAGCAGGCTGCTTGAAGAAAATGCCGCAAACACTCTGATGGATAAGCTTTTTCCACTGGCTGACATCATCACGCCAAATATCCCTGAGCTTGAGGTGATATCAGGCAGACAGATTGAAAGCACAGATGACATCATAGAGGCATCAAAGGCTGTTTATGATAAATACGGCTGTCCGGTTTTAAGCAAGGGAGGTCATTTCACAGACACAGCATGCGTGTGTGACTATTTGTGGGATGGAAAGCAAATCATCACATTTGAGACCAAAAGAGTGGATAATCCAAACTCACACGGCACAGGCTGCACGCTTTCATCAGCGATAGCCAGCGGCCTGGCAAAGGGACAGCCGCTCGAGCAGGCTGTGGATAACGGCAAGCGATATGTCACGGCATGTTTAAAAGCCATGCTTGATCTGGGACACGGCAGTGGACCTATGAATCATGGAGCATTAATCACACAATGAAATAATAAAGAACAGGAGAGTACAATGAGTAATTACACAACACAGATGGATGCCGCAAGAAAAGGCATCGTAACACCTGAAATTGAAAAGGTAGCAAAGAAAGAGAAGATGGATGTAGACAAGCTGATGGAGCTTGTTGCAAGCGGAAAGGTAGCTATTCCTGCTAACAAGCATCACAAGTCACTTGATGCAGAGGGTGTTGGAAGCATGCTTCGCACAAAAATCAATGTAAACCTCGGTGTGTCAAGAGACTGCAAGGACTATGATGTGGAGATGCAGAAGGTCATGAGCGCTGTAAAGCTTGGAGCAGAGGCTATCATGGATCTTTCAAGCCATGGCAACACACAGCCATTCAGACAGAAGCTTACAAGCGAATGTCCTGCAATGATAGGAACAGTGCCTGTTTATGACAGTGTTATCCACTATCAGCGTGATCTTGCAACACTTACAGCACAGGATTTTGTCGATGTAGTCAGATCCATGCAGAGGATGGAGTGGACTTTGTCACACTTCACTGTGGAATCACAAGAAAAACGATAGACCAGATTAAAAAGCACAAGCGTAAGATGAATATCGTAAGCCGTGGAGGCAGCCTTGTATTTGCATGGATGTGCATGACAGGAGAGGAAAATCCTTTCTACGAGCACTATGATGAGATACTTGAAATCTGTGAGGAGCACGATGTGACAATCTCGCTTGGAGATGCCTGCAGACCGGGCTGTTGGCAGATGCAACAGATGTATGCCAGATAGAGGAGCTTGTAAGACTTGGAGAGCTCACAAAGCGTGCATGGGATCACAACGTACAGGTCATGGTAGAGGGACCGGGACACGTGCCGCTTGATCAAGTAGCAGCAAACATGAAGGTACAGCAGTCAATCTGTATGGGAGCACCATTTTATGTACTTGGACCTCTCGTAACAGATATCGCACCGGGCTATGACCACATTACAGCAGCAATCGGTGGAGCAGTGGCAGCAATGAACGGCGCAGCTTTCCTTTGCTACGTGACACCTGCGGAGCATCTTGCTCTTCCAAATGTGGAGGATACAAAGCAGGGAATTATTGCGTCAAAGATTGCGGCTCATGCAGCTGATATTGCAAAGGGAATACCGGGAGCCAGAGATATAGATGATAAGATGGCAGATGCCAGACGTGTGCTCGACTGGGATGCACAGTTTGCATGTGCGCTTGATCCGGAGACAGCTAAGGCTATCAGGGATGACCGTCTGCCTGAGGATGACCACAGCGAGGCATGCAGTATGTGCGGTAAGTTCTGTGCTGTGCGAAGCATGAACAAGGCACTTGCAGGAGAGTATATTGATATACTATAACTTTTTAGTACAGAAACGACTCGCAACTGTGAAGGTACAAAACAGTTGATATACTTTAAGGTGAGGTAGTAATGGAAAGTAAAAAGAACACTAAAAAAAGAACTCTTTCAATCAGAAAGATTGCCATGGCAGGAGTGCTTGTGGCAGTTGCTGTAGCAGGAAGCTTAATAAGCTTCCCTGTTGCCGGCAGCAAATGTGCACCTGTACAGCACATGGTAAATATATGCGCAGCAGTATTTTTAGGACCTGCATGGGGTGTCGGTGTGGCATTTTGTGCGAGTATCATCAGAAACCTGACAGGACTTGGAAGCCTCATGGCATTCCCGGGAAGCATGGTAGGTGCTCTGTGCTGTGGACTGATGTACAGATTCAGCAAAAAATTATACCGACATGTATTGCAGAGGCGCTTGGCACAGGCATACTCGGAGGCCTGGCAGCGTATCCTCTTGCAAAATACGTGATGCTTATTCAGCCGGAAGGCATGTTTATATACATAGTGCCATTCCTTATCTCTACAGTGGCCGGAAGCATAGTGGCAGCAATTGTCATGCTGATTTTAAAGAAAAATGGAGCACTGACAGTATTTAAGGAAAATCTTGAGTAATATCCAGGGCTATGGCTTTATAAGAAGCTTCATGAGCTCATCCTGACAGATAGGCCTAGAGTAGTGATAGCCTGAAAACAGGTGACGTCGAACTGCCTGAGATAGCTCTCAAGGCTATCATTTTCTATGCCTTCAATACATATCCTTAAGTCTGCGGCATTGGCAAAATTAATCATTCCGATTACAAGTGCCTGCTTCTTTTTCTCCTCGAGAATGTCTTTAACAAAGAACATATCTATCTTGATACCCTCTACAGGAAGCTCAAGCATCATCTGAGATGAAGAGCTTCCTGTGCCATAGTCATCCATAGTGATGTGGATTCCGGCTTCCCTGAATGCAGTGACGGTTTTCTTTATCATAGATATAGGCAGATCTCTGCATCGCTCTGTAATCTCTATCCATAGCTGTGAAGGTGGAAAATCATACTCTTTAAGAATTGCCAGAGTATCTTCCACAAAACATTCCTTTTCAAGCTGCTCTGAGGATGCATTTACATTGATGAAAAAGCCCGGTTTTATCTTTGCAAATTCACTGGCTGCGCTTATTGCAGTTCTCATGATATAATTTCCGAGCTCATACATAGCAGGGGTATCCTCAAGCCAGTCGATAAACAGTCCGGGTGGCACCGTGCCAAAAGGCTCCTTTTTCCAACGCACCAGAGCCTCAGCACCCATTATTTCACCATTGCAAGCCTTTACAATTGGCTGAAACTCTACAAAAAAGCCATCACAGCTATTGATAACCGACTGATGAATGATTTTCATGATATCTATATGCGAGCTGCCATTGAACCTGACCATATCATTGAAAAATAACAAATCAGGGCTGTGAAGCTCCTTCGCGCGGTCTAGAGTGTACTCCACCTTGCTGATGACAGTTGAGGTATCACCATCATAATCCTTGAGAATCAGACACGCAGCATATATATCAAACTCAAATTTAAAGCATTTAAAGAAATACATGGACTTTATTGTATCGGCAATTTTCTGATAGAAGGCCTCGGCCAAGGCACGGTCTGCTTCCTTTACCACAAATACAAACTTGCAATTATTCATATAGTAGGTAGCGGTGCTGCCATCCATCATGTAGATGAACTTGAGCGCAAGCTCACGCTGGATTGCAGTGTTGAAATTGGAACCATACAGTATATTGAACTCATCTATATGACCTATCTCCACCTCGATTATGGCTACAGACCTGTTTTCCATGATATAGCCGTTGATGTCTCTTTCAAACTTTGACTGACCATAAAGATATGTATATGGGTCGATATCCGGAAGGGTATTTTCGTTTCTGAGCACGAGGACATGGTAGCGGTGTCCGTCATCACCGGTAAAAATATCAGAATAAAATCCCATCATATATTCTTTGGTATGCTTTCCCATGCGGACATAAAATATATCATCCGGTTTTTCACCATTTAAGCGATAGCGGATTTCCTGCTTATATTCCGGCAGGTCAACGTCGTTGACACAAGAGCTCAGCTGTTCAAAGAAGCAGGTATGCTCGCCGGCTTCAAAGCCGAAAAAATCAGCTGTCTTATCCGGTACGTATGATAAGTCATTATCCAGGTCGGTGATGATAGGATATATCCCGTCTGACAATTCTGAAATTTTATCAATAAATTCCTTGTATATCGTGTGTTCTATCATAAATTAAAACTCCATATGTGTATAATGCACAAAATTCTTTTATTATTATAGCATATGTATGCATTATATACAATAAGTTAGTTGGACTCTGAAAATGATATTTAGGTATGAAGCATTAATATAAATTAATGATTTTAGTGTGTCATTTATATATTTGAAGGTATACTGATGACTGAAATATACCATCAGCTGCTTCAAATGCAACGTCACCATCATATTTGCCGGCAACAGAGCGGATGGATGACAGACCTATACCATAGTCGTCCCTCTTAGAAGAACGGTATTTTCCGTTTTGGATGGAAACATGTCCGTCAAAGCTGTTGTCCATAGTAATAATAAGTGTCTTATAGTGTACGTGGGCATGCAGTCGGATAAAGTGCGATGATTTCTCGTTCAAAGAATCAGAAGTATCCATGCGTCTGCAGGCTTCTATAGCGTTTTCTATCAGATTTCCAAATACCAGGCACAGGTCATTGTCCAAGGCCGCATCATCGGTTTCCGGAACAATAAGCTTTGTCTCAAGAGCGATATTTTCATTTCTGCATATGGCACTATAGTATGACAGAATGGAATTGACTACCCTGTTTTCGCAATAGCTTGCAGGCGCAGATGGTATGCTGTGGATCAGGGAATCCAGGTATTCATTCAGCTGTTTATTTTCAGTGTTTGCGAGGCCTTTTATTGCAACCAGCTGGTGACGCAGATCGTGGCGCTGCTTCTTAAAAAGCTGTTCGTTTGTTGTGATGAGCGAATTATATTTCTTCTGCTCCAACAGGGAATGCTCAAGGAGATTCATATCAAATATGAGCCTTTCATTCTCACGTTTTATACTGAGCATATCGCTTATATTAAGCCCCATTACAATTCCCATGATTATAATGAAAAGCAGAGTTCCAATCTGGTACAGCAATGACAATGAGGCCACAAATTTTAAATGATAATTGATTATCTCGCACATGAAGCAAGTGCCAGTATGAATACCGGAACCATCAGCGTTTTGCCCTGCTGTTTTGGCTGCGAACAGCCTCAAGGATGATGTATGCAGTCAGGAAGCAAAGTATGAGAGGCAAAATGACATGGAACACGTACATGCTCTGGGATAGTGCAACCGTACCGCTAAGCTGTAAGACACAAGCGACAAGGTCAAGCACGGTGAGGAGCTTCGCGATAACTATAATTGGCTTGTCATTCTTAAAACCAACTGCAAGCCTGCAGAAATACAGCAGTGGAATCATCTGCGAGAAAAGCCCTATAAAAGCACACAGATACAGCAGTGTAGGGTTTTTGATTATGACACCTGTGTAGTTGCACTCGCCGATAGACCACATGCCGGCCATGAGTGAGAAGAATCCAAAATGAAATATCATCTTGCAAACCTCTTTATCGTAGCATAAAAGCATTAGTGAGATAAATATAAACAAAACACCTGCGGCAAGCTCAAGCAGTGCTATAAAGAATGACCATTTATTCAGCTTTAACAGAGTGAAAAATAAGGATTTGTATGCTCCGTAGATAGGAGAATATACCGTAAGAGAGCTTCTGGTAACTGGAGACAGATACTCTATGCGAAGCTCTGTATCACCCGAATGACCGTCAGTGCCTATCAGGTACCCCTCGGTTGCGGGATCCTTCATATAGGATGGATAGTTTTCGGTCCTGCCAAACTCATATATGAGTTCATCGTCCAGATAGACCTTCGCAGGGGAATAGACAGTTTTTATGTAGATTGGATCATCCTTGTTCAGGTCGATATGTGTGGTGACGGTGACATGTGTGCGCGGCGAAAGGTGCTTAAAGGTATGTGGAAATGTGATTTCTTCTTTATCTGAATCCGAGCCATCCACTACAGCATAGGCAGAACTTACGATAGTGGCTTCAGGATAGCTCGCCTGGCTCATAATCATGTTTTTTGAGGAAAGAAGCAGTATGCAAATCAGTGTAAGCAGTATAATTGTCAGATAGGGAATATTTCGTATAGCGCTAATTTTTTTCATAATCCGGGCTCCTTGCAGTGTATTACTTTTGACAGTCTAGCTCATATCAAATCAATAGGAAAGTGCCTTATTTAAGCCCTCTGGTGTGCTCAAAGTAGTATCTCTCCAGAGCTTTTTTGGCTTTGCCGGAGAGCTCTCTCTTGATAGGGATATTTGTGTCATCGGCCATCACGAAGCATTTGAGTGAAGTATCAATGCGTGTGACATACGACAGGTTTACCGCGTAGCTTTTGTGCGGCAGAAAAAACAGCTCAGCGGGCAGCTGATCTGAAAGCTCTGAAAGCTTCTCATAGCAGCTGATTTCCTCATTTTCTTTTAAATGTATGAAAATCTGCCTGGCTCTCTGCTCTATGTACATGATATCAGAAAGGGCAAGCCTCTCCATACTCTTGTTTCTCTTCACATAAAGAGATGGGGCATCGGATTTCTTCAGCATGGCAAGGTGAAGAATGTTACTTAGCTCAGCTGCCGAAACCGGCTTTTCGATATAGCCGATGGCAGACAGCCTGTAGCTTTCCAAGGCATGCTCCATGCTCCGTGCTTGTTGTGATGAAAGCAACCGGGATATCGGCATCTGTCTCACGGATTATGGAGACAGCCTCGATGCCGGTCATGGAATCTTTCATGTATATATCCATGAGCAGCAGGTCATACTTTCCGTACTCATATGAGGCAAGAAAAGAATCTGCATCCGTAAAGACAGTGTATGTATTTTGGATATCGCTGTGGTTGAGAATATCACAAAGCAGCACGGTCTCTGCAGCTTCGTCCTCGCATACAGCTATATTAAGTGTTTGTGGCATGTTTATTCCTCTGTAGAATGTGAATGATTATAAATAATCATAATATAATATGAAATAAATATCAAATAAATATTGCTATTAAATATCCGAAATGCTAATATAATTATCAGCAGTTTATTAATTATTTTAAGGAGGTTTCAGTTATGAAATACTGTACAAATTGTGGCAGGCAGTTAGCTGATGATGAGGTATGCACATGTCGTCAGCAGGCACAGCCACAGGCACCAAATCAGACACAGGACAACAATGCACAGGCAGATAATGCAGCACATCAGGCACAGTTTAACGGACAGCCGCAGGGCAACGCACAGGGACAGTTCAACGGACAGCCACAGGGACAGTTCAATGGACAGCCACAGGGACAGTTCAACGGACAGCCACAGGGCAGCGCACAGTCGCAGGCGTTTGATAACTTCACACAGCAGGTGAGTGCAGCAGGACAGCAGCTGCAGAATGACAAGAATGTGGCATCTATCATCACATTCTACAAGGGTCTTGTTAAGAAGCCGGCACAGGCTGCAGCAGACTTTGTAAAGAATGCAAATATGGCATCAGGCTTTATATTTATTGGCTTATTTGCATAGTAGAGGTAGTGCTGTCTGTAGTATATCTGTTATCAAGCGTAATTGGCAGCATAGGCGGCTTTGGATTCTCATTTTACCCGGCGAGCTTCTTTGAGGGAATCTTCTCAGGAATCGTAGGAGAGGCAGTGAGAGTACTCATTCTGGCAGCAGTCATTCTGGTTGTATTAAACGCAGTGCAGAAGGATAAAAAGGTGACATTTGCACAGACACTTTCAGCAGCATGTCTGTATGATGCAGTATACCTTCCGATTATCCTTGTGGCAGCAATCATCGACATAATCCCATTCCAGTTCTTTGGCAATGTGAGCAGCTGGCTGCATACATTTGCGGGAGTAGTAGGATATGTAAGCATATTCTTTGGAGTAAGGGCAATAGAAGAGGATGACAATAAGCTTCCACTCGTGTGTGGACTGGCATTCCTTGCAACAGCCATTGGTTCAACAATTGTAAATGCTATTTTCTAATTTAATATATCTGAAAAGCCGGATCCTGTGAGATTTTCTTGCAGGATCTTTTTTTATTTCTGGCTTTGAATAGCTATCATATATCTTACGATTTGTCAAGTACGAGTTTTGACACTTTTTGTGTAAATTGTCGTTGTTATTGCCATGCGCGGAATTGATGTATAATGATAATTAGATTAATTTGTTTAGTTAAAAACTAGCTGAATATATGAGTCAATGATAATATGAATTCTATAATAAGCAGGTTTATAAAACTCGGGAAGAGAGGCACCTATGACGCATAAAATCAAGGTACAGATGTTTGGCAATTTCAGAATGGACTATAACGGAGCACCATTTGTGGCGGAAAAAATGCATAAGGAAAGCCAGTTCAACCGCATGATGCAGGCTTTGATACACTATTCTGACTGCGGAATAGCAAAGGATAAGCTCGAGGAAATAGTAATCGGTGAGCGTGATATAGATGCACCTCACACGGCACTAAGAGTTATTGTATACAAGACAAAGCAAAAGCTCGCACAGCTCGGACTGCCGGGAAAGAACCTCATATATTTGGAGGGAGGCATATATTACTGGACTCCGGATATAGAGATAGAAGAGGATGCAGCAGAGTTTGAGAAGCTCTATAACGAGGCCTGTGCACTGGAAAAGCAGATGCCACAGGAACCGGAGAGTGCAGAGACAGTGTGTGATGAGCGGATAAAGGAAATAGAAGACAATATGCTTGAGCTGTACGTAAAAGCACTATATCTGTACAAGGGAGAGTTTTGGTGGCATATACAGGCGAGAACGTGGATAGCACAGGAGCCAGACGCTATCACACCATGTTTGAGAAATCATAAATGA
>ENA-OQEN01000442-OQEN01000442.1-human-gut-metagenome-genome-assembly--contig:-NODE-442-length-18191-cov-3.607894_pt1 | contig 18191 bp, 25 predicted proteins | sample MGYA00242791_ERZ504627 | MGnify/ENA primary metagenome ERZ504627 (study PRJEB26092, sample SAMD00036316) | human gut metagenome | host: Homo sapiens | study: EMG produced TPA metagenomics assembly of... | reverse complement strand
GCGGTTTGCGCCGTGGTACTGGTAATCGCACTCGCCCGAAGCCAGCAGGCCCGGGATGTTCGTGTGATGCTCGCGATCGACCAGATGCCGCCCATCGAGTAGTGGATCGACGGGAAGATCTCCATCGGGACCTTGCGCGGATCCTGACCCATGAAGTCGCTGTACATCTCGAGGATGCCGCCGAGCTTGCGCTCGAGGTAGTCAGCCGGGATGTGCGAGAGGTCGAGGTAGACGCGGTTCGGATTGTGCATGCCGAGGCCCATGTGGACGACGACCTTGTAGATGGCGCGCGATGCGACGTCACGCGGAACGAGGTTGCCGTATGCCGGGTACATATCCTCGAGGAAGTACCAGCGCTCTTTCTCGCCCGTCTGCGGGTTCTTGCGGTAAACCCAGACGCGGCCGCTTCACCGCGGCAAGCCTCGGACATCAGGCGGTTCTTATCGGAACCCGGGATGCCGTCGGATGGATCTGGAGGAATTCCGGATTACCGAGCTCAGCGCCCTGCTGGTAGACAGCCGAGACAGCCGAGCCGTTGCAGATTGTCGAAGCCGTGCAGCGGCCGTAAACCTGGCCCGGGCCGCCCGTTGCGAGGATGACGACATCCGCCGGGAACGAGACGATCTCGTTGGAGTTCATGTTCTGTGCGACGATACCGCGGCAGACACCCTCTTTGTTCTTGATGATCTTGATGAATTCCCAGAACTCATACTTCTTGACGCCGCCCTTTACTTCCCAACGGCGAACCTGCTCGTCGAGAGCATAGAGGAGCTGCTGGCCCGTCGTGGAGCCGGCGAAGACCGTGCGCTTGTTCTTCTGGCCGCCGAAGTTGCGGAGGTCGAGGACACCTTCAGCCGTGCGCGTGAACGGCACACCCATGCGGTCGAACATCTTAATGAGCTTCGGAGCAGCTTCGACCATGCCCTTGACAGCGAGCTGGTCAGCGAGGAAGTCGCCGCCGTAGACCGTATCATCGAAGTGCTCGTAGATCGAGTCGTGCTCGCCCTTCGTGTCCATGCAGGCATTGATGCCGCCCTGGGCGCAGAGGGAATGCGAGCGCTTGACCGGGCAGTAAGAGAAGAGGTCAACCTTGCCGCCGCCTTCGCAGATCTTCAGCGTAGCCATGAGGCCCGAGAGGCCGCCGCCTACGACAATAATCTTATTTTCTGGTTTCTTAGCCATTTATATTCTCCTTTTCTTACACAGCGTATCGGGTCTTACATGACAAAGTAGCTTGCCATGAACGCGATCGTGACAAGGCAGAGGAATGCGCAGAGGCACATCGAGAGAACGTTGATGACGTTCTGGATGCGCGGGCCTTTGGCGATGCCCCAGGTCATGCAGAAAGTCGTGATACCATTGCAGAAATGGAAGATAGCAGCGAACATACCGATCGTGTAGAGCAGTGTCGTGATTGGGCTACTCGTGAAGAGCGTCTGCAGGAGCTCATACGAGATTGGCGTGCCATTGATGGCCTTCGTGAAGATGCGCAGATAGAATACGTGCCAGATGAGGAATACGACGAGGAACCATGCCGTCCAGCGCTGCAGCGCGAACTGCCAGTTGCGGACGTAGCCGTAACGGCCAGGGTTGTTCTTGGCCTGCAGGGCGATGTAGATACCGTAGATGGCATGGAAGAGGATCGGCAGTGCGACGCCGAAGATCTCCAGGCCGAGGAAAATCGGATGCGGGATGAGCTCCATCATTGCCAGAGCACCGTTAAGGGACTCAGCACCGCCGAGTGCACGAGCATTCGTGATGATATGCTCGAAGAGGAAAATGCCGATTGCCAGCAGGCCGACTAACGAATGCAGACGGCGCAGATAAAAAGTTGTATGGAACATTCTATACCTCCTGTTGATTCTTGGAAAAAGAAGGGAAGCTCCTAAGCGAGCCTCCCAGAAACTTCCCTTCCCCCCACTTTATCAGTAACCCTTCAGGGTACGATACTTCTTCTGGTTGACATCGTAAAGGTTATTGCCTTCGCAGTCGATGACAACGATAGCTGGGAAATCCTCAACGGTCAGGCGGGCAAGTGCTCCGGCCGAGTTCTGGGTAAGCGAGAACTTCGTACTTCTTGACGGATTTCGCGATGAGTGCTGCAGCGCCGCCGACAGCTGCGAAATACGTGACGCCGTTCTTCTTCATGGAATCGACGACTTCCTTCGAGCGGGAGCCCTTGCCGATCATACCCTTGATGCCCTGGTCGAGCATCGTCGGCGTGTAAGCGTCCATGCGGCCAGAAGTCGTCGGGCCGCAGGAGCCAATCGGATCGCCCGGTTTTGCCGGCGTCGGTCCGAGGTAATAGACCATCTTGTCGTGCCAGTCGATCGGCAGCTTCTCGCCTTTCGCGAGTGCCTCGCACATCTTCTTGTGTGCAGCATCGCGGGCAGCGTAGATCTCGCCCGTGATGAGAACGCTGTCGCCAATCTTGAGCTTATGAGAATCTTCTTCCGTAAACGGGGTATGGATGCGAATAGGTTCTGCCATGATTATCTCTCCTCCTGATAGTTTTGGCTCAGTCTTTCGACGGATCAAAGAACGCGCGTTGCGTGACGGCATGCATGGCAGCAGATCGTCACAGCGACCGGCAGGCCGGCGATGTGCGTCGGGCCCCACTCGATGTTGACACCGAGGCAGGACGTCGTGCCGCCGAGCTGCGGTCCAATACCCGTTTCATTGATGAGCTCGAGGAGATCGTCTTCGAGTTTCGCGTACTCTGGCATCGGGTTATGCGAGTTGATCGAACGCGTCAGGGCAATCTTACTCATGACAGCGGCGCGGTCCATCGTGCCGCCAATGCCGATGCCGACAACCATCGGCGGGCACGGGTTCATGCTGGCATGCAGGATGATCTCCATGACAGCCTTCTTGACGCCCTCAAGGCCGTCAGCCGGCACGAGCATCTTGATGCCGCCCTTGTTCTCGGAACCGAAGCCCTTCGGCTCAACCGTGATCTTGAGCTTGTCGCCCGGAACAATCTTCGTGTAGATGACGCCCGGCGTATTGTTCTTCGTGTTGACACGGTTGAAGATTGGCTCAGCAACGACCGACTTTCTCAGATAGCCTTCCGTGTAGCCCTTGGCAATACCGTCATTGACAGCCTCTTCAAGGTCACCGCCGACGATGTGGAGATCCTGGCCGACCTCAAGGAAGACGATCGTCATGCCGGTATCCTGCAGTACGGACGGTCTTCATCGCGTGCGATCTCCGCGTTCTTGATGATCTGGTCGAGAACAGGCCTGGCCAACCGGGACTTCTCCGTCTCGCGGCCTTTCTTGAGGCTTCATAGACGTCCTTTGGCAGGTAATAAGCCGCCTCTTTGCACAGCTGTGCAACGGTTTCCGTGATTTGTTTTGCGTCGAGTTCTCGCAAAGTGATCCCTCCCATAAATACAACTTATCACACATCTGTGATTCATCATAACACATTTTATAACGGCTTTCAAGCACTTCTGAAGGCCCGCGAACCCTTGAAAAAAAGTGAATTCCATTCGCTTTTCGCCTTCCATTTTGAGCAGCCGCAATGTGATGCTTGTCACTCAGATTTTATATTAGTGATTCGCTTTTAAAATCCTTCTTTCTGCCGCGAAAAAATTTTCCAGTGCGTCTATTTATCGAACAATTGACGTGATGCATGACAGACGTGCAAGTCAGCTATGCAAAAAAATCATGCGAAGCGGATCAGATGGCAGTCAGGCCTCTGGCCGCGCTCGAGCTCCACGATTAGGAACGAGCCCTGCATCGCATCACGCGGGCGCGCTATGCTGCCAGGGTTGAGCACGGTGATGTGCCCCGGCGAGACTTCCGCCACATGTGTGTGACCGTAAACGGCGATGTCACAGCCCGACTGCTCAGCCGCATCGCAGAGCGGCTTCGTCGTGAAGCGCACGCCGTACATGTGGCCGTGCGTCAGGAAGATGCGATGGCCCGCCGCCTCCACGACAGCGTCGTAGCGGGCGCCAGGCTCCGGCCAGTCACTGTTGCCCGCCACAAAGCGGACCTCTGCTTCGCCCTCTGTCATCATGGCCAGGTACTCTGCATCCGGCGTGATGTCGCCGGCATGCAGCCAGAGCGTCACGCCCTGCGCCGCTGGATGGGCGAGCATCCGGTCGATGGCATTTGTCGAGCCGTGGCTGTCACTTACGATACCGATCTTCATCTCAAGCGCTCCTCCAGTTCTTTGACCATCGCGCGCAGGGCCCTGCCGCGGTGGCTGATCGCATCCTTCTCCTCCAGGCTGAGCTCCGCATCGTGCGTCCCGGATAGCTTCCGTGTAGAAGTACGGGTCGTAGCCGAAACCATTCTCCCCCTTCGGCTCCATGCGGACCGTGCCGTCGCAACGCCCCTCCGTCAGCAGGCTCGTACCGTCCTCATCGACGAAGCGAGCGCGCAGCGGTAGTCGGCCGCCGACGACTCGACGCCGGCCTTCCTGAGCTCTTCCATGAGCTTCTCGTTGTTCGTCGCATCGTCGGCATGGAAGCCGGCAAAGCGCGCCGAGTAGATGCCAGGCTTTCCGCCGAGGACCTCGACCTCAAGGCCGGAGTCATCGGCAAGGCAGGCACAGCCCGTCTTCTCGCGGTAGAACGAGGCCTTGATGCGCGCGTTCTCGGCAAACGTCTCCCCATCCTCCACGGCATCGGGCAGCGCGCCGAACTCTGCCAGCGAGACGACCTCGACGGCAGGTGCGAGAGCGCCTCGCGCATCTCGCGGACCTTCCCCTTGTTCTTCGTTGCAATCACGATTTTCTTCATCTTCGCACCTCTCCAATCCACCAAGCGTTTCACCCCTCGCGGCCGACGAGCCATACGAGCTCGCCGCCGAGCACATCCTTCTCGTACGAGATGAGCTCCCGGCACCCCTTCTCGCCGAGCGCTAAGAGCTCGCTGAGCTCCTCATGCGTGAACGGGCGTCCTTCACCCGTCCCCTGTACTTCGACAAAGCGCCCCGCCCCCGTCATGACGACATTCATGTCGACGATGGCACGCGAGTCCTCCTCGTAGCAGAGGTCAAGGATGGGCATGCCCTCATGCTGACGCCGACGCTGATAGCCGAGAGGAAGTCCTTGACGGGGAAGATATTGCCCTTCTCGTAGAACGACGCGCATGCCTCCACGAGAGCGACAAATGCCCCCGTGATGGAGGCCGTGCGCGTGCCGCCATCGGCCTGGATGACGTCGCAGTCGATCATGATCGTGCGCTCGCCGAGCGCCTTCGTATCGACGACCGAGCGCAGGCTCCGGCCAATCAGGCGTTCGATTTCCTGCGTACGTCCCGACTGCTTGCCGCGAACGCCTCGCGCTGCGTGCGCGTCTCCGTCGCGCTCGGCAGCAGGGAGTACTCGGCCGCAATCCAACCTTCCCCCGTGCCGCGCAAGAAAAAGGGCACGCGGTCCTCAATCGAAGCCGCGCAGATGACCTTCGTATTGCCCATCTCAATGAGCACTGAGCCTGCAGGGTACTTCTGGAAATGACGATGTATCTCATACGGGCGCAGGGCATCCGCCGTGCGCCGATCCGGTCTTGCCATGATGTAAACTACCTCTCTTCCAATCTATCTACAACAATCTATCTACAATCTACAATCGAATAATCGAATCCATCTGCACTCGAACAAAAAGAGAGGTGCCCTACCTCGAGACCTCGCGGTACAACACCTCTTCCGCTCGCAAAACAGCGGTTCCTTATTTCTGCGCTTTCTGCGACTCCTGATACTGCCTGTAGTTCTTGATGATGCAGATCGGCGTCTTCTGGCTCGCATTGCCGAATGGGTTGTCAATGAGCAGCTTCGCTGCCATCTGGCCATCGACTTGTCCGTCACACCGACGACGCGGGAGCGCTTGAGGTCGTTGACATCGGCAATCATCGCGCCGAAGCAGCCGAGACGCTGCTGAATCTTCTTGACGACCTCATTCGGGTCCTTCGGGCCGTAGACGATACACTTGTCGAACGGCGGCATCGTGCCCGTGACATCATCGATGAGGCCGTCTGCTCACCACCCCACTTGTAGAAGAGGCCGCTCTGGCCGACGAGCTTGCCGAGGAAGCCGGCAAACAGGGCAAAGGCCACGCGCCACTTGCCCTCGACATCCATCAGGGACTGCATGCCGTGCGGCGATGCCAGGCTGCCGTAGTCCGGGATGAAGCGGCAGCAGAACTGTGCCACGCGCGTGATCTTGAGATCCTCCGGGCGCACAAAGCGGCCCTGCGTGATGGCGACGACGCTCTCTGCCGTGCAGAGCAGGTCATCCGGGCCAATCTTGCCCTTCGTATAGCGTTCAATGCTGTCGACGATATCGTCTTTCTCGGTCAGGATGCGCGTCGGGACCGGGATCAAATCGAGTTTTTCTTCTGCCATGATAATTCCTCCCTCAGTCCTCAATCCTTCACGAGTTCCACACCGGCGAGCTTGGCGATCTCCTCAGCGGAGAGCGTCAGGCGGACCTTCGTGTAATGCCACGGCGTGCGGCCCGTCTCCATCCAGATGACGTCGAGCGGCAGGTCGACCATGTGCGAGAGCGCTTCCTTGAGCGTCATGCCCTTGCGCGGTGTCAGCTTGACCTTGGCGAAGATGTTGAGCTTGTCCTCGTGGTTCGCATCGCCGAGCTTCTGGATCAGCACAGCCTCAAAGTAATCATCCTCACGCGGCTCACCCTCGCGCTCCGCCTTGCCGCGCGCCTCGATACCGTCGTACTGCTCGTACGGCAGCTGCGGGCGAACAAGTGCATCCATGATGGTGGCACACTGCTTGCCCTCGTTGACGAACGTCAGCTTCTTCGAGATGACGATCGCGTCATCCGTCTGCGACTCCACCACAAAAGGAGCGTCCGTCTTGACGACGATCTTCTCCTTGCCCGCGATGCACAGATACAACTTTGCTACGATGACCGCAGCGACGATCAGGCCAATGATTACATATAATACCGTCACGTTGATTCCTCCTGACTCTTTCTATCCAAACTATTCATTTATCCATGAGAATCCATATGGTCCAGCTCATTTCCGATGCGCAGCCGCTTCCTTTTCCTGCAACTCCTGCCAGACGCCTCATCGGCCATGGCGCGCTGCAGCTTTGCGTAGTACTTCTCTGGCAGGCGCGTGATCTTGCCGCTATCGCGATGCGTGAAGACGTTCTGCGTGAAGCCCGTGACCATGAGCTCACCCGTCGCCTTGTTGAAGACGCGGTACTGGAAGGCCATCTTCGCCTTCGTCAGAGCCTTCGGGCGCGTCTCGATGCAGATGACATCGTCAAAGCGGCCCGGCGACACGTACTTGGCCCGCACTTCCGTGATCGGGAAGACGTAGCCATCCTCCATCATATCCCGAGCGTGATGCCGTACTTGCGCAGATACTCCACGCGTCCCGTCTCGAACCAGCGGATATAATTGGAATGATGCACAACAGCCATCGCATCCGTATCGTAAAAATTCACATGATGCTCTGTAATGATGGGCAAGAGAATCCCTCCTAGAATGTGATATCTTTTACAAACACATTCTATAGCCTAGAACAAAAGCCGGGGAAAGTCAAGATTTTCAAGGGAATATTGCCCAGAGCAGGCATCATGGGGACTCAGCGGATGTCGTAGACGAAGTCGAGCCGCTTCAGGTAGCGCGCGATGCGCGCGAGCTCCGCAGGATCCTCGACGCGGCGGCCGGAGTAGTAGTAGTCGACCGTCTGCGGCAGGTCCTCGAGCTCATGGCGCGCGTCGAGCTGGCGGATGAGCTCGCGCACCGTCCCCTCGTTGCCATCGACGAAATGCATGTTCTCCGGCATGATCTCGCGCATCGTGTCCTTGAAGTAGTTGAAATGCGTACAGCCGAGCACGAGCGCTGAGTAGTCCGCGAGATGGAAACGCCCTAATTCCTGAGCGAGATACGCATGGACTGCTTCCGAGCGAAACTCCTCACGCTCGGCGAACTCGACGAGGCGCGGTAGCGGCAACAGGTCGACGAGATGGTCCTTGTCGAAGCGGTCGATGAGGATCTGCATCTTCTTGCCATGCACCGTGATCGGCGTCGCTGCCACGAGCACGCGATGCTCACCGTCGAGGTCGAGCGCCTTCTTGGCGGCCGGCTCCATGCCGATGATTGGGATGTCGTAGCGGTGGCGCATCTCGCGGACCGCTACCGACGTCGCCGTGTTGCAGGCGACGACGATGGCCTTGACATCACAGCCCACGAGGAAATCGAACGCCTGCTGCACAAAGCCCTTGACCTCATCTGTAGTTTTGACCCCGTAAGGCACATTGTCCTCGTCCGCATAGAAAACGAACTGTTCCTTCGGCAGCACGCGCATCGCATGGTGCAGCACCGAAAGCCCGCCGATACCCGAATCAAAAAACGCAATTTTCATTGCCAACAGCCCCCGAATCGATTATAATAATAGAAAATAAGGTGATGCCGCTTTAACGGCAGCCCTCTATAGTAGGTTTAAAGTATTTACAAAACCCGCCCATAGGTTCCAGCTAGCAGGCGGGTTCTTTTTTGTCTCAGTCCATTATAACAGTTCTGGTTTCGTACTGCAACGGCGGACAGTCCACTTCGATTTGACAGCCTTGTCCTGTTTTTGCTATAATAAGTTTGCTATATATGGAGAGGTGTCCGAGTGGTTTAAGGAGCCGGTCTTGAAAACCGGTGATGCAGCAATGCACCGTGGGTTCGAATCCCACCCTCTCCGCCATATGGAGTGGTACTCAAGAGGCTGAAGAGGACGGTTTGCTAAATCGTTAGACTGGGTAACCGGTGCGGAGGTTCGAATCCTCTCCACTCCGCCACGAAGAAAAGACAAAGGACTGCCAGATGGCAGTCCTTTTTGCATGCAACAACTCCAGCGCATCAGCTCAGATGCGTCAGATGTGGAAGTAGCTCTTGACGTTCTCGTAGCAGACATCCTTGATCAGGCGGCCCAGCGCATCCTTGTCGGTGGGTAGAGCCCTCATCGACGAGCGAGGCCAGCGCATCGCAGAAGATGCGGCGGTAGTACTCGTGGCGCGGCCAGAACAGCGCGCTGCGCGCATCCGTCGAGAAACCGACCGCCGTGCCGATGATGCCGAGGCTCGCCATGTAGCCGATCTGCGCGCGGATGCCGAGCGGCGTCTGGTTGATCCACCACGACGGGCCGAGCTGCAGATGGCCGGCATCCTCCGTCTGGAAGGCGCCGAGGATCGAGCCGATGACGATCTGGTCCGACGGGTTCATCGAACTCACGATCATCTTCGGCAGGGCCTCTTCGCGCGAGAGCAGATCGAGCAGAGATGCAAGCCCCTTGCCGTCATTGCTCGAGCTGATGCAGTCGAAACCAGCACCGCTGCCGAGTCCCGCCGCCATCTTGCTGTTCATGTCGCGCAGGATGCCATAGTGGAGCTGCATGACCCAGCCGCGCTCCGCGTACTTCTTGCCGAGGAAGCGCAGGACAGCCGTCTGGTACTTCTCGATCTCCTCCTGCGTCGGCGCACCCTTGCTGTTGATGACGCGGCCGACGATGTCGTCGAGCTCGTACTCCTCTGCCTCGCGGTAGACGATGCGCGGGAAGGCATGGTCCGCCGTGCGGCAGCCCATGCTCGCGAAGTAGGCGATGCGCTTTGCGAGTGCCTCGCGCACCTCATTCATCGTCGAGATCTCGACACCTGCCGTCTGCCCGAGGTCGTAGAGCATGTAGTTGCCCCACTCCGGATTAGCGATGTCGAGCGCTGCATCCGGATGGAAGACCGGCAGCACCTGCACCGGATAGCCCTGCTCCTTGAGCTGGCGATGCCATTTGAGGTTATCCTCCGGATGATCCGCCGTGAAGACCGCCGCGACATTGCCCTGCTCCAAAAGCGAACGCACGGTCATCGTGCCGTCCGCGAACTTCTCCGAGCAGACCGACCAGACATCGTCTGCCGTCTCGCTGCTCAGCACATAGTGGCAGTCAAAGACGCGCTTGAGCACGAGGTGGACCCACGTGTAGACAGGGTTGCCCGCCGCCTTCGCCAGTGCCTCCGCGAAGTACTGGAAGCGCTCGCGCGCCGGCGCCTCGCCGCCCGTGATGAACCGCTCTGCAACGCCATTGGCCCGCATGAGCCGGCGTGCGACAGGATTGTCGACCAGGACCTCCGTCAAGTTGTGGTACACGCGATTTTCCGCGATATCCCGCACGGGGATGTGCGTGTGGTAATCGAGGATCGGCAGATTCTCAGCGTATTCGTGATACAGGTCTTCCGCGAATTCCGAGTGCAAGAGGAAATCTTCGTCCATAAAACGTTTCATGATAACCAGCCTCGCTTTCCTTTTCCCATATCGTTATCTTGATAGAAATATTCGCCTCCTGCTCAGAGAATCCCTGCTGAGTGGACAAACAAATCGAACAAAATATGGACCTCCGCTGCATACAGTCCTGCTATTGTCTGCATACCGTTTTCGTCCGACGTGCCCTTCCATTCTATGTTATAATAATCCCAATATCGATTCATCATCTATCAGTCACTGAGAAAGAAGGTCTTTTCCCCACATGGATATCATCCTGTTCCTGCTGCTCGGCATCGGTGTCGGCACGTTCGGCACGCTCGTCGCATCGGCGGCGGCCTCATCTGCGTGCCGATCTTCATCCTGTTCCTGTCGGACGGCGGCGTCTACCCGTACTTCCACACGGCAGCCAGATTGCCGGCACCTCACTCGTCGTCGTCATGGCCAACGCCATGAGCGGCACGCTGGCTTACATCCGCCAGAAGCGCGTGCTCTTCAGCGCCGCCGTTCCGTTCGCCATCGCCACCCTGCCAGGCGCCGTGCTCGGCTCCTGGATTGTCAACAAGTTCAGCACCCCGATGCTCGACCTCTACTTCGGCATCTTCCTGCTGCTGATGTCCATCATCATGTACTGGAACTCCACCCACAAGCCCGTCTCCAACATCATGGAGCTGCCAAAGGACTTCCAGTACAACCGCACGCTCGGTATCGTCGCGAGCCTTGGCGTCGGCTTTCTCTCGAGCATCTTCGGCATCGGCGGCGGCGTCATCCACGTGCCGCTCATGATCTACCTGCTCGGCTTCCCGGTCCATGTCGCTACGGCCACGAGCCACTTCGTCCTGGCCTGCTCCTCCGCCTTCGGCGTCATCAGCCACTTCATGCTCGACCACATCATCTGGGTCCCGGCCATCTGCATCTCGATTGGTGCCGCCATCGGCGCACAGATCGGTGCCAAACTCTCGAAGAAGACGAAGTCCAAAGTCATCCTCATGCTGCTCTCACTCGCCATGTTCGCCCTCGGCATCCGCCTGATCCTCTTGGGCAGCGCCCACTGATTCACATCGCAAAAGCCAATCAAAAAAGGAAGTACTCCAAGGGGTACTTCCTTTTATCATGTCCAAGATCGCCAATCATCATCATTTCTGCTGCGCTTCCACCAATTTCCGCGCCGTCTCCAGCTCCATATCCTTGAGCACGGCCGATACGACCGGTGCGCCGAAGACGGAGCAGCCGTACTCGAATGCGTCCTGCTCGATGTGCAGCGGGAAGTCGCGGCTCAGGCCGATGCTCGTGCCGGTGATGCCCATGAGCTGATCCATGAGACGATAGCCCTGCGGCGCTTTCTGCGACTGGCCCAGGTGGTACATATCGAGGTAGAGGCGGTCATAGCGCGTGCCGTCGACGCTGACCAGCTCGAAGATGTCCACCATCGCATCGAGGACACTCGATCTCGTCGAGCCGAGGCGGTGGAACGCCATGCGGCTGCCTGTATCATCCGTCAGCAGCCGCGACAGATACGTGACCTGTCCCGTCGGCCCGTTGACCGGGATGGGATTGTCCGCACAGCGGCCGAACTCGCCCACGGCCCCCGGCAGCTCATCCGGCGTCGCCGCGCCATCGTCGAGCTGCGCGAACAGCACCGGCGGATAGTCCGCATTCTGCAGCGCCACGTCGTTAAGGATGCGGTACGATCGCGAGAACAGCTTCATCACCGCCTGTGGCGAGGGATTCTCCCCGAGCTTCTCGAACTCCGCAACCGTCGGCTTGATGCTCTTCTTCTGCTTCCTAGCGCCAGCACCCTTATTATCCTTGTTCGTTCCATGAAAAAAGAAATCCTTGATCGTCATAGTATCCTCTCCTCTCTGCTCACATCTCCATCATAGCAGAGAGCATTGCCCGAATCGTATCAAAAAACCTGTGAAGTTTGTGATGTCATAGATGCTCGCCAATCTCGTAGAGCGCCGCCTCGATCGTCATGAGGTCGTAGACGCCGCGGCTGATGTAGTACGTCACCACCAGATCACTCGGCCGCGCAGAGGAAAGCGCATAGCCCGCGCGCTCCATGAATTCCATCGCCTCCGGCAGCGTCAGCTGCAGCGCGAGTGCCAGCCGTATCACCGTCCCGCGGCTCGGCTGATAATGCGGCTTCGTGCAGATGGCCGAAAACAGCTTGCGGTCAATCTGCGCCGCGCGGTAGATTTCCGGATTCGTGCGCCCCGAGCGGTTGAGGTAACGGAAGAGCAAAGCGCGGAAATCCTCCCGCGGCTTCATGAGCTCCTCGATGAGCTCGTCAGGCAGGTCCTGAGAACGCTGCTCCGCGACGCACTTTGCCTGCTCCCCTCCCTCTTGTATCGTTTCCTCGATCTCGACATCTTCCCAAGGCATGAGGTAGTCGATCGTGTTCTGGAAGCGTGCCCTGATGCTCTCCAACGACGACTTCTTCGCCTCATGCCTGCGCCTGCGATAATAGCGGACGAGCTTGACAGCTGCCGCAATCACAGCCACCAGAACCAGTATCTTCCACCAGGTAATGCCCAATTCCAGCGTCATCGCACCACCATTCATCAGCAAATGAAATCCTTCATCCAAAATACCACTCCACCTTTACCTCCGCCGCCAAGCACATTGGCTGCGGCACATAGCTGCCCTGCGCGCCCTCATGCTTTTGCTCAAGGCTGTCCTTGCTGCGGCAGCCACCGCGCACGACATCCTCATCTTCCCATGGCATGATCATATCCATCACACCTTCGAAGCGCGAGCGGACACGGCTCCGTTCCTCACAGTACGCATAACGCGGGGCATCGCGGTGCGGCGCCCGCTCATACTCCACCTGGGCAATCTCGCCAGATGTGTGCCCAATCCCTCTGCCAGCTGCTCCGCCTTACGCCTGGCATCGGCCGCCGCCAATCCCAAGAGATTCGCCTGCTCGATGGTCGCATCGCGCAGACGGGTAGCGGATCTCATACGGCATCTCCTCCACACTCTCCGCAAGCTTCGCCAGCACCGCATCGAGCAGTCCCGTCTTCAGGTCAAAGACGAGCTTCGCTTCACAGCTGCACAGATAGCCCTTCATCTTCGCACGGAAGAACCCTGGCTCCATCGCCTTGCCCGTCTCAAAGCGCAGCGTCTGCAGAGCCGTCCGCGGCAGGCCGAAATCCGCCACCATCCGTTCCAGCTCCCCGAACCTCGCCTTGACCTTCGTCTGCGCCTTCACGAACGACTTGTCCTGCTGCTGCAGGAAGAAGACGATCTCCACCTCATCCGGCATCAGCTCTACCTTGCCGTGCCCCACGACCTTCAATGTATGTTCTGCATGCTCTTTCTTCATTTCTCTGTAATCCATGAAAATCCCTCCCGTATCAGACTGACTTCAGTCTAACACAGGAGGGATTTTCAGAGGTCGTCTGCCAAACGACAATTCTCCCATTGCCATCTCCAGATGGATAAGGTATCATGAAGACAAGAATTGTCTCATAACTCAGAAAGGATGAATCATCATGGAACCATGGCTTTTCTACGCGCTGCTCTCAGCCGTCAGCGCAGCATTCGTCTCGATCTTCGGCAAGGTCGGCCTGCAGGGCATCGACAGCAACGTCGCAACGGCCGTGCGCGCCGTCATCATGGCGGTATTCCTGATCGGCGTCGTCTTCGTGCAGGGCAACTTCTCGCATCTGGCTGACGTCCTGCAGGACAAGAAGGGCCTGCTCTTCGTCGCCCTCAGCGGCATCGCCGGCGCGACCTCGTGGCTCTTCTACTTCCTCGCACTCAAGTACGGCCCCGTCTCCAAAGTCGCACCGATCGATAAGCTCAGCGTCGTCTTCGCCGTCATCCTCGCCATCATCCTGTTCGGCGAGAAAGTCAGCCTCGTCCACGCCTGCGCCATCGCGATGATCGCGGCAGGCGGACTTATCTTAGCATCTGGTGAAAAAAGGGCAGCCCATCGGCTGTCCTTTCCTATTCGTCAACAATGGATGGCGACTTGACACATCTTCATCGCCCTCAGCGCATTCTCATGGCTCTCCGGCGTCACACCCGCACAGCACGAAGCATCGACAGAGACCGGTATTTCCGGGAACGCCGCCTTGAGGATCATCGCGTTCGCGATCACGCAGATATCCGTGCAGAGCCCCACAAGCTCAATCGCCTCCGGCTCCAGCCCCGCAATGACCTTCGGCAGCTCCAGCGAGCCAAACGTCGGCTTCTCCACGACAGCCGCCGCCTTCTCCACAAAAGGCTTCAGCGACGGTGCAATCTCCCAGCCCTTCTCCGGCTTAATGCAGTGCGGCACCGGCAGGTTCTTCCCCTCCTGCGTCTCAAGGTAGTCCGCGCCGTGCGTGTCCTGCGTGAACACCAGCAGCGCCTCCTCCCGCTCCAGCTTCTCCACCAGCCGAGGCAGCATCGCCTGCGCCTCTTTCGTCCCAAGCGTTCCATCAATGAAATCATTCTGCATGTCGATCACGACAAGTATCTTGCGCATCAAGACCACTCCTCTCCAGAAGTTTCGAAAGTCAACGTTTCCTTCATTATGGCAAAGCACAGCTGTCTTGACAAGGATGGGCACCCCACAAGCACGCAAAGCAAATTCCCTGTAAAAACAAGCGCAGATGTAATATAATAACGATAGACAAAGAGCAGTCGCAGACGTTTCGTACCGTCAGCACTCCTCTTTCTCGTTGATTGAAGAAGGCCTGACGTCACGCTAAAACAACACCAGTCTACTTCAACAGTGAGAGTAAACCAATAAGGACTTGCAGAAAAGCCAGCATCAACGAGAGTATAAAATGAAGTGTGTAAGTTACCGGTAACTAACTTACGCACTTCATTTTTTTGTGAAAGTGCGGTACAGTATCATCAAGACTATCAGAAATGGAGTACAGCACTTATGGCAAGACGAAAAAGCAGAGGCAACGAGAAGGGACAGGCAATCGCTAAGCTCATCATGGAGCAGTATCAGCCTAAGAATAAAGAGGAGATGCAGGACGCGCTCAAGGATGTGTTTGGTCCAATGCTTGAGGCAATGCTGCAAGGCGAAATGGATAATCATCTTGGATATGCATCCAACGACCATGGCGCTAAAGATACAGATAATCGTCGAAATGGATATATCGACAAGAAAGTCCGCAGCACCTACGGAGAAATCCCTATCAGCGTTCCACGCGACCGAGATGGATCCTTTGAGCCACAGATTGTACCGAAACGTTCTAAGGATATTACGGGGATTGAGGATAAAGTTCTGGCGATGTATGCACGCGGTATGAGCCAGCGCGACATATCCTCAACCATCGAGGAGTTATATGGATTTGGGCTGTCAGCAGAAAGCATCTCGAATATCACGGACCGCATTCTGGAAGAGCTGGAAGCCTGGCAAAATCGGCCGCTCAAGCCATTCTATCCGTTTCTTTTCGTGGATTGCCTCTACGTTCCCATCCGGCAGGAGTATGAGACGAAAAACTGCGCCGTTTATGTCATCCTGGGCTATGACTTAAATGGCATGAAAGATGTGTTGGGGCTTTGGATCAACGACACGGAAGGCAAGCATAACTGGATGCAAATTTTTGACGAACTCAAGGCACGAGGCATAGAAGATGTTGCATTTCTCAGCATGGATGGTGTCTCTGGACTCGAAGAAGGGGCAAAGTCTATCTTTCCGCAGGTCGTTGTGCAACGCTGCATTGTTCATCTTATTCGCAATTCCATAAAATACATCCCCTCAAAGGATTACGCGGCATTCACCAAGCATCTTAAGAAGATCTATGGGGCCTCAATCTCAAGGCTGCTGAGGCAGAATTTGAGCGTTTTAAAGATATATGGAAGCAGTATCCGGGAGCCGTAGCAATCTGGACACGGAACTGGATACACGTGGAGCAATTATTTCATTACGGCAGCGCTGTTCGCCGCGTAATGTACACTACGAATGCCATTGAAAGTGTCAATTCCAGCTTCCGTAAAGTCACGAAAAAGGTGAATAATCCGGCCTAAGTGTACCGCAAATCCGGTCAATCGGAAACCGTGAATCCGGCGAAAAGAAACCGGCCATTCTCAATTGAGAATGAGTGTGCCGTTCTGGGCACACGGGAACTGCCATTCTTAGAATGGCAGCTCCCATTTGCCTAGAACCAGAGATGAATCTTAGTATTCGTCTTTGAGTCCGTAAATCTCGCGCATGGAGATATCTTGCTCAGTCGATGGCTTCCAGGCTTCACTCGATAAGCATCGTGGACAATGCGGTCCAGGATGGATTCTGCCAGAGGGCTGTTCTCGCCGCCGAGTTGGTCGAACCATTCTCTGTCATCATACTGCGAGCAGAAGATGGTAGATGCATGGCGTCGACGTTTGTGGATGAGCTCTGCAATCTCACGGCGTTCCTGCTCATTCGGCGGGACCAGCAGCCACTCGTCGATGATGAGAAGCTTGGGGTTGGTGTACTTCTTCAGTATCTTGCGGTAGGTATTCTCTTGACGAGCCAGGGCAATATCTGTGAGGTAGTCCGACAAGCGGATGAATGCTGTCGGATAGTCGTGGCAACATGCCTCATACCCAAGGGCGCAAGCAAGGTAAGTCTTTCCTCCGCCGTCGCTCCCGTGATGAATACGTTGAGATTCCTCTCAATATACTCACAGGTCCCCAGTTTCTCGATGAGTCGGCGATTCAACCGCCTGCCACAGGTGTAGTTGATCTCTTCGAGGCGGGCATGGGACTGTTCCAGCTTGGCTGCCTTGAGGAGACGCCTGCGACGATTAACGATACGGTTCTGATATTCGGCATCTACCAGCGCGGCGAAGCGCTCCTCAAAGGACTGCGCTTCGTAGCGCGGGTCCTTGCTCTGCAAGATGTACGCCTCTGCCATCTTCGGGAAGCGCATAGCATGAAGCTTGTCGACAGTACTCTGATCTAACATTATGATTCCCTCCTGAAATAAGCAGCGCCTCTGGTGATGCCATGCGGTTTGTTCTCTGGCTTAACTATTTTGGCGGCATCTTGATCGGCAACCAAGATATTCTTGACGGTCTGGTAAGATGGGGCCTTTGAATAGCTCAACGCCTTGGCACAAGCGGATTCCAGGCCGGGGGAACTATATTTTTCAGCAAGGTGTATGAGCCCCATGCAACTGCGGTAGCCCTGTTGCTCGACGGGATGCGTACGCAAGATGCCTTCGATGACATCAACTGCATTAGGGCCGATGCTTTCAGCCCAGCTGTGGAAACGAGCGCGTCCCACTCAAGGTATTTCCGATGGTTCTCTGGCATGTGCATCTTGCATGTGCTGTACTGGCCCTTGGGGCCGTACAGGCGGAGATGTGAGGCAATCCTCTTGTGGTCGTAGAAGATCTGGACTGCACTCTGAGTAATCCGTATCTCAACGGTCTTATGGATGTACTCGTAGGGAACGGAGTAATACATCCCAAGCACGGAGACATGGTAGTTGTACTGGACTTTGGCGGACTTCCAGTCCGCCACTTCATATGGCATGATGGGAAGCTGGGCAAGATAAGGTCGCTCTTCCTGCAGGAAGATGTCTAACCGGCAGCATCCCGCTTCTGGAACGGCCGATGATTATATGCTTTCAGCTTCTCAGCAAGCGCTGCATTGAGGTCTGCCAGCGAGAAGAACTGCTCATGGCGCAAAGCGGCAATGAGCCATGTTGATGCATGACCGACATTGCCTCTGCTGAAGGCTTATCTTTTGGATGACGCACTCTGGCAGGCAGGATGACCGTGTCGTAGTGCTCAGCCAGCTCATGGTAAGCTGTGTTGAGCTTTGGCGTATACCAGTTCCGAGTATGGACGACGGCGGTCTTGCAGTTGTCGGGGACCAGCAGTGTATGTGATACAGTAAAAGTACCCACTGTCATCGTCTAGAATTCCCCATCTCATCGGGGAATTTCCCCATAAAAAGCGGGGCACCTTGAACCGCTCCTCATTACCTACTATTCTTTATCTTGTACCACCGAGATAAAGGAGGAAAGGATA
>ENA-OQEN01000441-OQEN01000441.1-human-gut-metagenome-genome-assembly--contig:-NODE-441-length-18196-cov-6.583873_pt1 | contig 18196 bp, 20 predicted proteins | sample MGYA00242791_ERZ504627 | MGnify/ENA primary metagenome ERZ504627 (study PRJEB26092, sample SAMD00036316) | human gut metagenome | host: Homo sapiens | study: EMG produced TPA metagenomics assembly of... | reverse complement strand
GTAGTTTTCTGCTTGACCTGTTGTAAGATCCCAATACTTTCGTACCGTTTCACAATAACCCAAATGGTGTTCACGCATATCCATTATAACACCTATTTTGAATTCTGCGCTATAACATCTGTTTTTTCTTTCTAATTTACCCATAAAAATATGCACCCCAAAAGTGTCTAACTTTTGGGTGCATATCAGAAGCCGGGATAGATTCATTTTTATTATCATCAGAATAAGTTTGTCTGGGGTGTGATTATACTCTCGTTCTTCTGATATCCGTATATCTTTTTGCCGTAGTCATGACCGGTGACGGTTACCTTGTTTCCCTCATATTCGTATGTATACGGATAGGCATATGAGCTGATAACTTTGCCGTTATCTGACTTCGTTTCTTTGATTTCTATCGGGTTGCCGTATTTGTCGTTCTTGTATTCCCTCATGATCACTACATTGTCATCCGAGCCCATTACAGTCCGCCTTATCAGCGCACCGTTTTCGTCGTATTCATAGTCGGTCGTGCCCTTGTATGTGCTGTTGGGATATTTTAAATCTTCGGTTTTGCGGGAGATATCATTACGGCTGTTGTATTCATAAAGATACGCCTTGACGGTACCGTGGGATATGTTTTCTCTTTTTTAACAATTCTTCCGCTGCTGTCATATAAAAAGCGGAGCTTAAATTCGCTGTAATTTACTCCGGCGAGCTTTCCGCTTTTGTTATATGAGAGCGTCATCGTGTCCGTCGTTTCGCCGGAGTTGGGGTCTACCGTGGTGATTTTGGTTATCCTTTTGGCGGAATCATACTCATATCGGTATATGATGTTAAAACTGCCGGAACAGCGCATCTCTTTTACAGTGCCGTTGCCGTTGAATGTATATTCATATAACCTTTGGAATTTTGGAAGATTCTGTTCACCTATTTTGCTGTATGTGATCTGCTTTGCTATATTGCCGTTTGAATTGTATTCTTTCTCCCAGATTGCGGTGTACTCTGTGCCTTCTTCGTAGCCTTCGCCGATCTGATTCCAATGATACCACCCGTCGAGGTCGGTGCCCAGGAAATATTTTGACTTCTTTACGTCGGGCTTGTTCGGCCTTGCGGTTGCCGCGGCGGTCGGCTTCTGCGTTTCTTTTGCAGTTTCGGCGGTGCCGGACGAAGAGGCTTCATTGCCGGCGGTTTCGCTTGCCGTGTCGCTTGCCTGCGCGTCGGTGCTTTCGGGCTGATTTTCCGACATGGCTTCGTCTGCTTTTCCTCCTGCGGCGTTGAGAGGCTCTTTGCCCGTGTCTTTTTTTACATTGCATCCAACAAATGACAAGAGCGCCAGAACTGCGAGAATGACGGCTAAAAGTCTTTTGATGTTCATAAAACACCTCCTGTGAAATTTTTCTTTCCGCCTATATAATATCATATCTTTTGTAATTTTGTTGCTGTTTTAGATTATTTGCATCTGGAAAAGTAAAAATGATGTCAAAAAGCATAAAAACAGCTCTCAGAAATGAATCCGAGAGCCGCTGTGTGACTGTATTATAATTATTTTGCAATCTCGCAGGTCTCTGCGTTGATTATGTGCTGGAACACCGCGATGTGGGACGAGGAGATGAACTTGTCGATATGCATCGAGCCGAAGAACCAGTGCTTGTATTCGCACGCAGCGCCGAGCTCCTCGAAATATGTATTGAGTCCCGTCACGCGCACGGGCTCCTTGTCCTTGAGCCTGAGGAAACCTTTTATCTTCATCGGCGGCTCGTGGGTGATTATAATATCAACCTTGTTGCCGAGCCTCTTTAGATTCTGCGCGCCCTCGGTCAGCTCCGCTTCGGTGGGTATCTCGTCGCCCGACCAGGAGTTGAGATCGGAGCGGATATCTATATCCGGGCTCTCGCCGCCGCCCATTGCAAAGACGCTCACGCCGTCGAAGTCGTAAGTCTGACCGCGCATGAGGTGATAGAGGTTGCCGGTGATGTGATGGACTTTTCCGCCCTTGAATTCCGAGACCTCGTAGCTCCTGAGTCTTTCGAAATTCTCGTGCGTGCCGTCGATAAAGCAGACGTTGTATTTGAGCTTGCCTATCTTTTTGAGCATCTTCTCTTCGTTCTTCGAGCCATCCCATATGAATCCAAAATCGCCGCAGATGAAGAGCGTGTCGCCCTTTTTCAGCTTTTTGAGCGCGGAAGATGTGAATCGCTCATAATCTCCGTGGGTGTCTCCCGTAACATAAAGCATGATTTTTAATCCCCCTGATAAACAAAATCCGTTTTATTACTTTATTTTACAGCCTGAAACTGGTATAATCAATTAGTGTCAGGACAAAGTTGTCTTCTATCGTTTATATATATAATACAACATTCGGCGGTGACTGTCTATGAAAAAACTCATAAAAATTTTATTTTGTTTTATTCTTATCGCGTCGGTGCTCTGCACAATGCCTGCCTACGCTAATTATAACGCGGTATACGAGAAAAGTTTGACAGACAGCGGAGATAATCCTATTTATGCCCAGATTTATCTGCTCGTCAACCTCGACAATGACACGGTTATTTTCGAAAAGAATGCGGACAAGCAGGCGGCTCCCGCCTCGCTGACTAAAATAATGACCGCCACCGTCGTGCTCGAAAACTGCAAGGATCTCGATGAAGAAGTCGAGGCGAGCTACGAGGCTATCCACCTGCTCGACGGCACAGGAAGCTCGATAGTCGGGCTTGAGCCGGGCGAAAAAATGAGCATAAAGAATCTGCTCTACTGCCTGCTCGTGCGAAGCGGCAACGACGCGGCGAATGTTCTTGCGATGCACGTCGGCGGCTCTATCGAGGGCTTTGTCAAGATGATGAACGACAAGGCGGCGGCTCTCGGCTGCAAGAATACGCACTTTGCGAATGTCCACGGACTCGACGACCCGAACCACTACACCACCGCGCGCGACCTGATGACGATAACAAAGCACGCGCTGACCCTGCCGTATTTCTCGGAGATAACTTCGACTACAATATATAAAGTCCCCGCAACAAACAAGAGCGAGGAGCGCACCCTGCGCAACACGAATAATCTTATGAACAAGGCGTATGCGACTATTATTCACCCTACGCCGTGGGTATCAAGACCGGCTCGACCGACAACGCCGGACGCTGCGTCATATCAAAAGGCACCGGCAACGGCTATAACTATCTGTGCGTGATAATGAACGCGCCGATGCAGAATATCGACGACGATGAGCCGCTCGAAAACTGCGCGTTTGTCGACTGCCGCAGGATGTTCAACTGGGTGTTCAACCACATCGAATTAAAGTCGATAGCTAGCCCGACTCAGATAATAACCGAAGTTCCGCTCAAACTCTCATTCAGAACCGATCATATTTCGCTCGTCCCCGGCGAAGAAGTGCTGGCTCTCGTCCCGACGGGGGCTGACGCCGGAAGCGTGCTTATTGAGCCCGTGCCCGAGACCGTGCCGAAAAGTGTTGACGCGCCGGTCAAAAAGGTCAGGAGATATGCGAGGCTCGTGTGCTCTATGCCGGCGAGGAGATAGCGCGGATAAAGCTCGTCGCGTCCGAGGATGTGTCGAGAAATGTTCTGCTGTTCATAGGCGCAACGATAAAGAAAGTCGCTTCGAGCACTGTATTTAAAATTATCGCATCTATAGTCGCCATTCTCGTTGTCGCTATATTGCGCTGTTCATCTATGAAAACTACAAGCGCCGCCAGAGACGCAAGCTCAAGCTCGTCAATCCCGGAGTCAAGGGCAATGAATATACTGAGAAAAAGGGCAGAAAGAAGAAATAATTCCGGGTTTACAGAGCTGTAAGGAGGGAGGACATGAGCGAACAGACCAAGAACAAGCCGAATACGGCGGAGATAGTTGTCAGCATAATATGCGCGCTTATTTTGATCGTAACGCTGGGGCTTTTCGCGAGAAACGTAATAAATGCCGCCCGCGAGGACGAATCGCGCCGGCAGAGCGAGGCCGACGAGAGCCTGTACCGACACGATACGGCGGACGCCGAGCAATTGAGGCTCAGAGAAGCATTTGCTGCCGTCTGCAAAAAGCACAAGGTCAACGCGCAACTGACGGTCAAATCAGTTATTCATGAGCCGTACAGCAACAAATACATCTACGACGAAACCGAGGACCCGATAAAATATGAAATTGAAGTATCGCTGAAATTAGACCCGCCCGAAAAAATAAAGGACTGGAAGAAGTTCTATTATTTTCTCGACGAGCTCGACGGCGTGAAGTCCGACTACCCGTTTATCCATATCTCCCTGCATACATATTATGTCGGCGAGTATGTGACGGGGTCGGGCGAGGAGCATGAAATAAACTACAGTGCCTACATCAGCAGACAAAACCTGATATCGGTCGATGACGGCAGAGAGATTCACTTTCTCGGGATAAAAACCGACAAGGGGATAACCCCCGTCTCGGAGATTCTGCCGTATGAGGGAATGCCGGAGGAGCTGATAAATTCAACAAAGCTCGGCAAGGCGACCGCCGTCAACTATGACCCGCTCAAATATTCAAAGTTCTACGATCAGACAGTTGCCCGCCGCGAGGGGTATCATAAATATTATTGGAAGATCCCCTATTACGCAAAGCAGTCGGAGTATTCTGATTGGTTATACGCATATTATGCGGTAGATGTGAGAAACGGCGCCGTGGAAAGCGTGTGGCATTATCCGGAATATGAGACCGTGCCGAAGCAGACCTCTTCTTCCGGTGGTTCATCCTCCGGCGGCTCGTATAGACCCTCCGGCAACCGCCCGGTGACTACCACTAAAAAAGCCTACTATGACGACGATCCGTATACGCCCGCGACTTCAATGACCCCGAGGACTTTTACGACTATTATTACGACGACTTCGAGGACTACGAAGAGGCGTATGACTATTTCTATGAACATAATCCGGATTGATATCAGAGAGTGAATATAACAGAAATCCTACCCGCGCAGCAGCATCGGGTAGGATTTTTTTGTTGAAACATTTCGAGTCAAGGCACGAAATGAATGGGGAGCGGGCTATCACTTGAATCATGGTAAAGTGAGCGACTCAAATAATTTTTATAATCGAGCCTCCAAATAATACAAATCTTAATTTGTCTTTCGTCCGCATCTTTGACCCGAAAGACATACATTTATATATATAATAAATATGCCATTCAAATCTTGTAGAAATCTTTGTACCAACGGGCAAAATTGCGAAGCCCGGTTCTGAGATCTGTCGAGGCTTATAGCCGTAGTCGCGCTCGAGCGGGGTCGTGTCCGCGTATGTCACGGGGACATCGCCCGGCTGCATCGGGACGAGCTGCTTGTGCGCCTCGAAGTCGTAATCGTTCGGCAGAACGCCCGCGGCGATAAGCTCCTGCTGGAGAATATCGACGAAGTCGAGCAGGTTTTCGGGGTTCTGGTTGCCTATATTGTAGACCGCATACGGCGGAACGGGCAGACCGTCTTCGCCGTCTTTGCACTCAGGCGCGCCCTGCATGACGCGCACAACGCCCTCGACTATATCGTCGATGTATGTGAAGTCGCGCTTGCAGTTGCCGTAGTTGAAAATGCGTATCGTCTCGCCGCGCAGAAGCTTGTCAGTGAAGCCGAAATACGCCATGTCCGGGCGGCCTGCGGGTCCGTAGACCGTGAAGAAGCGGAGTCCCGTCGAGGGGATATTATAGAGCTTCGAATAGGCGTGAGCCATCAGCTCGTCGGATTTTTTCGTTGCGGCGTAGAGGCTGACGGGGTTGTCGACCTTGTCGTCGGTGCTGTAGGGCACTTTTTTGTTGCTGCCGTAGACCGACGAGCTCGAAGCGTATACAAGATGCTCGACAGGTGTCGCGCCGTCGTCGTATGAGTGGCGGCAGGCTTCGAGGATATTATAAAAGCCGATTATATTCGATTCGATATAGGCGTCGGGGTTCGTTATCGAATAGCGCACTCCCGCCTGCGCCGCGAGGTTGACAACTATCTGCGGCGAGTATTCGCGGAACACTTCGCTCACTTTGTCCTTATCCGCGAGGTTCGCTTTGATAAAAATAAAATTTCTATGCTTTTGAAGCTTTTCGAGCCGCGATTCTTTCAGGCGGATATCATAGTAGTCGTTGACGCTGTCGAAGCCGATGACGCGGATATCTTCAAAGTCCGAGAGCAGACGCTCCGAGAGAAAAGAGCCGATGAATCCTGCCGCGCCCGTCACGAGCACGGTCTTGCCTTTTAAATCAATTTTTGCCTTGACTGATTTTTCCTGCATATCCGCTTATCCTTTCAGAAAGGGGCTGTCGCATTCTCAGCGCAGCCCCTGCTACCCTGCAACACCTAAAACTTTACAAGCATTGCGTCATCTGATTGCGTTTAACTGCGTCTTCAAACTTGACAGGCGGCAGCTTGCCTGCGTTTTCATCCTTCAACCGGATGTAGACTTTTAGATGTTACAGGGTAGTATATTTATCTTTTGAATTTTTCCAGTATTACGCTGAAAGCTACTATCGCGGCCTGAACTATAACCGCCGTCAGGGGCGACACAAACGCGAACGCCTTCAGCGCGACGCAGAGTATCGCGCCCGCCGCCACGACCGCCTGCACGATAAGGCGAACACTGCCCAGCGCGAAGCGAAGTTTGCGAGCCTGCCGCACGCCGCGATGCTCTTGAAGTAAGATCGGGCGGAGCGTCGTGCATGACCTTTGCGGGGCTGAATCAACAACGCTGTCGCGGTATGCGCTGAATATGCGCGCGCCGTGGGAGAGCGTCATTTTGATATCTTTCTGCGCTATGCCGAAGCGGGCGGCGATGAGCTCGTCGGTCACATTCGGGTCGTCTGTGCGAACGACAAGGCTAAAGCCGTTGTCCGCCATCTCGTTTATCGAATCCTTGAGCGAGGCGTCCTCGGCGTAGTTGAAAACGAACATTGCCGCGACCTGCGAGTCGATGGCTATGTAGAGAATCTTGCGCCCGTTGCGCTTTACCTTGTCCTCCTCGGACTTGAGCGGAACTTCAATATTGTGGTGCGTGAGCAGGTTGCGGTTGCCGAGCAGCACGCGCTGATTATATATTGTGGCTGAAAGACCGAGTCTGTCTTCGTATATCATGTCGCGCACGGGCGGCAGAAGCTCGGTCGAGCCGCCGATAATGCGGTTGAAGACATCTGTGAGCGGACCGCCGGATTTGAGCACTATAGCGACTGCGTAGAGCAGAACATCGTCTATGCGCACGGTGTGGAAGTCCTTCATTCCGTGCATCTCGCACGCCGCGCGGTCGAAGAGATCGGCGCTGTCAACGGAGGCGGCGACCGCCTCGGAACATTCGAGAGCCGCGTCGTAGCCCGCTATCATGCCGCCCTCTGAGTTGAGCTTCCTGTTCTCAAGATAGAGCGGGATCATCAGCGCGAGTTCTATAGCGCAGGGTGAAGTCAGGCAGAATGCGCCGGTGAGCACGCCGAACGCCTGGAAGATATCTTTTGTTATTATGCCCGATATAACCGCGAGCAGCACGGAGACAGCCGAAGAAATTATCAGGCTGCGCTTTATGCAGCTGTCAGCGGGGGAGTTGGCTTCGGAATTTTTGATGAAGTCGCGGGAAACTCGACCTGCCGGAATATAAAATGTCGGGGTTGCCCATCTTGAGCGCGCGTCCGACTTCAAATGCGTCTTTCTCGCTCTCGATAGCCCTTATACCGTAGAGCCCTGATTTGCGTTTTGCGGTGCAGAAGAGGAAATTCTGCATCACGCGCGCCGTGCTGCGGCTGCTGTTTTCGGCGGTCATGAGCAAGGCGAATATCGCCGCCGCGCAGTAGAACATGCCCGAAGCGCCTCGGGTGATTTGTTGAAGAACGAGAGTATCGTCTGGACGAGGGCGAGTATAAATGTCAGCCCGCCGACTGCGCCGCCGGTCACGCGGCCGTTTGCAAGCGCCTTTACGCCGGATAAAATATTCGGGAACGCGAGATAGAACGACGCGAGCAGAAGCACTATATTAGCCGCCGCGAGTCCCGCACCTCCGCGGTCGAATGCGGGCGCGTCTATCGCCGCCCACTCGAGAATTTTCGGTATGAGCAGCAGAAGCAGCGACACGCCTTCGAGCACGCACAGACCGATAACCGAGGTCTTGAACTGCGATGCGGCGTTCTTGAGGCTGTTATAGACTCTGCCGCGCTGTTCGGGCTTCTCGTATTCGAGGGGAGCTTTCTCGGAGTGCTTTTTCTTTTTCTCGTGCTGCTCCTCCGGCTCGTCCTCTTTCTCTTCGGGCAGATTTTCGTCCTCCTGCGGCTCATCGTCGCCGAGTCCGCTGAGCAGAACGAACTTTTTCTTCTTCTCCGCCCTCTTTTTGTCGAGCTCGCTGCGAAGCTCGTCTTCGTCTATTTTTTCAGTCTCCGGCTCTTCGCCGAAGCCGCTGAGCATCATCTGCTCCTCCTCCGGCTGATTGCCGGCGGCGGGATTAGTGAAAGGCTGATCCTCTATCGACGCGGGCTTATCGTCCCCCGAGCCGACAAATTCTTCGGCGGGAATGACCTGCGGCAGGGGCTCGAGCCCCGATGTCTCGGAGAGCGGACCGCGCTTTAAGATAACGCCGGGCTTCTCTATCGTCTCGGCGCTCTGCGGCGCTTTTGCCGAGCCTATCGCGGTCATGAGCTTTGTTTTATATTCGTCGTCAGGTTTATTCTGCGTCGGCTCGGAAAGGGATTTCATCGGACCGAACACGACTGTGTCGCCGAACAGACCGGGTATGGCGCGACTCTCACGCTCGGAGTCCTCCTCAGGCTCTTCTGTCGGCTCGCCGAAATATCTCGAAGCGGGCGCACCGAAAAGCTCCTCTACCGTCGGCTTTTTCTCGGCTTCATCCTCGTCCTTTGGCTCTTCTTCCTCGCGTGGAGCGTCAGAATATTATCGCTGTTGTCGGGTTCATCGGTTTCGCCCGATTCATCCGATTCGTCCGTATCAACTTCATCTTTAGGTTCCGATTCCTGTATATCATCATCTTCGCTGTCGGCTTTCACAACGGACAGCTCGAATTTTGAATCGGAGTATATATCCTCGCTCTCATCGGCGGGAACTTTTTCAGCCTTAACTTTCTCGGCTTCCGGCTCAATTTCGTCGGCAGATTCCTGCGCCGCTTCGGCTTCTTCCGGCTCTGCGGGAGCTTCCGCCGTCTCTTCGTTTGCTGGCTCTTCAGAAGAAGTTTCGTCCACAGGCTCTTCGGGCGTATTCAACTCTGAGGAAGATATTTCGCTTGCGGATTCTTCTGCCTCCTCACTTCGTCAGGTTCTTTGTCAGTCTGCTCCGCATCGTCGGATTCAGCGGATTCTTCAATTTCTGGTTCTGTGGCAGCTTCGGCCTCGACCGACAAAACCTCGGCATCCGGCTCGGCGGCAATCTCTGGATCCGAATCCGCCTGATCTTTCGGTTCTTCGGTTCCCTGCTGAGTGTATACGGGTTCAGACTCCGACGGTGTATCATCGTCAGAGTATCTGTCTTCATAGTATTGGATGCTTGACAGAAGCTCGGTGTCGTCCTCGTCGGCGGGCAACGTGGAATCGGTATCCGTACTCGCCAACAGATCGTCTATGTCGCTCAGCGACAGATCCTATCCGGCTCGCCGCGGCTGTTTTCGAGCTCCGCCACTTCGCGTAGAACTTTGTCAAGTGAATCTTGCTCCGCTTATCGGAAGGTTTGTTTTCCACTCATCTCACCCCAATTTATATATGCTTATATGCTGAAAAATCGGATAAAAGTCAGTTTCTGTGTTTCGCCGCTTCGAACATGAGGATTCCCGCCGCGACGGAGGCGTTGAGAGAATTTATCTTGCCGCGCATCGGCAGGGAGGCGATGAAGTCGCATTTTTCGCGCACAAGGCGGCCTATGCCCTTGCCCTCAGAGCCGATGACGAGAGCGATGCTGCCGCTGTAGTCGAGGGCGGTGTAATCCGTGCCGTCCATGTCCGCGCCGAATATCCAGACGCCGCGCGATTTGAGTTCGTCGATGGCGGCGGGGAGATTCGCGACTTTTACTACAGGGACATATTCAATAGCACCCGCCGAGTCTTTGCGACTGTGTAGTTGAGGGTCACGGAGTTGCGTTTCGGGATAATTACCCCGTGAACTCCGGCTGCCTCCGCGCTTCTGAGTATAGCGCCGAGGTTGTGCGGGTCTTCAAGTGAGTCACACACGACTATGAACGGGCTTTCGTTCCTGCTCTCGGCGAGGGCAAAAATATCGTCCATCTCGGCGTATTCGTGAGCCGCGGCAAATGCCGCAACGCCCTGATGCGCCGCGCCGTCGCAGAGGCGGTCGAGCCTGCGCTGATCGGCAAATTTGACGGGGATCTTGCGCTCGCGGCAGATGTCGATTATTCTGCCTGCCTGTCCGCCGCGCTGACCCTGAGCAACGGTCACGCTGTCTATCGTTCTGCCGCTTTCGAGAGCCTGAAGCACTGCGTTGCGCCCGACTATGAGCCCCTCTTTATGATCCATTGAATATACCTCTCAGCCAAAAAGTCTCTATAAGTCTCTATATAGGCATTATTATATCATATACTGTTATAAAACGACAATAGAAATGCTAAAAATTTACGCGGAATATTTTTCCTTTCTGCGCATTGCGATTGAGTTTACTATAAGAATTATGAGCGTGAGGATAAGTGTACCCGTCAGCGCGCCGAGGGTGTCGACTCCGACATCGAAAATGCGGCATGCTCGTCCGGGGACGAAATACTGGTGTATCTCTCGCTGACTGAATAAAGGGCACTGCAAATGACGGAGATAACGGGCGAAAAACGCCTGCGGCTGAGGAAAAGCGCGCAGCCGATAAGAAATCCGAGCGCCGCATATTCAAAGAAATGCGCGAATTTTCGCACAATGAAGCTGCCGAGCGGCGAGCCGAGAATTTTGGCTAAAATTCCGCGTACATTGTCGCTCATGTCCTTTGACTGGTTGCCGTCACGGCTCGAAAGCCAGAATATGCATCCGGCGCACGCCGCCGCCAATAACCAGAAAAAGACGGCGAGCACGATGCGCACCGTCCGATTTTCGGGGAGTATATATCTGAGTCTGTTTTCCTTTTTCATCTTGTCAGTCCTTTGCCGTTACGAAAACAAAATCAACTGCCGAGCTCTCCGGGTCAACGCTCAGGCCGTTGACGCCCTTCGTCGTTGCAAAATAGCTCGGGGTTATGAACATCGGGAGCACAGCGCCGAGCGAGAGCAGTCTGCCCTCCGCGCCGCGGCAAGCCTTGACGAGCTCAGAGCCGCTCAGCGCCTTGAGGCTTTTGACGGATGCGTCAAACTGCGCGTCGCTGAGGCGTACTATGTTGTTCGTCCCCTGCGAGGTGAGCGTAGAAAGGAAACCTGCGGCGTCCGTTATGCCCGCGGACATGGAGGTCAGGGCTATCTGATAGTCGCCGTCCTGCACGCGCGAGGAAAGAGCCGCGCTGTCGAGCGCAGTGACTGTAAAATTGACGCTCAGACCGAACACTTTCTGCCAGCCCTGTATCATGCGGCGCATGGCGTTTTCGTGCTCGGGCAGGCAGATTATCTCAAGGCTCAGTTTGCCCGTGAGATCTTTCTGCGCCTGAGCCCAGTATCCGGCGGATCTGTTCATGTCGTAGCCGAGAATGCTGACGGGCTCGCTGCCAAGATCCGCTCCCTCGCCGACAGAGCAGGCGGGCGGGATTACAGAATAAGTTTTTTGCATATCCTCGCTTTCGAGCGTCAGCGAGTTATAGTCGACCGCTGTGCAGAGCGCGCGGCGCAGCGACACGTTGGAGAGCGGCGCGTCGGCGCAGTTGAAGCACAGCGCCCAGACGGTGTCGTAGTTCTTTGTTACGGAGACATCGGACGAATCGGGCGCAGTCGTGCCGAGCTGGGCGGCGCAGTAAGTTCCGTCGAGCAGGGAATTGAGCCTTTGCTTGCTGTCGCCGTCGATTACGAGCGACACGCTCGCGGGCTTCGCCGGGAAAGGTCCGGTGTAGTCGTCGTTGTTTTTTATAGTTAGTGCGGAGTCGTGCAGCCAATATGAGAGATAGAACGGACCGTTGCACAGGAGCGTCGAATAGTCGAGCCCGTAGCGCCCTTTGGTCGCGTTGAAGAAAGTCTCGTTGCAGGGCATGCATATTGCCTTTGTCAACAGATCGAGAAAAGCCGATTCGTCAGTTGCGCTTTCGAGCGTTATGCGCAGCTCAAAGTCGCCGACCGCCTGCACGCCGAGCTTGTCGGAGGAGAGCTTGCCGTTTATTATGCTCTTTGCGTTCTTTATGACGCCGAGGCTCAGCGCTTCGGGCGCACCCGTTGCGGGGGCTACCGCGCGCCTGAGCGCAAAGACAAAATCCGCCGCCGTGACGCGGGAGTCGAAGGTCTTGTCTATGTTGTCGCCGAGGATGGGCTTGAATGCCTTTTTCATTATGACCCAGCGTGCGTCCTCGCGGAGCTTAAATGTATAGGTGAGAGTGGACGCGTCATAGCTCCAGCTCTTTGCCGCGGCGGGGGAATACTTGCCCTCCGCGTCCTTGCGGACAAGCCCCTCGAAGCAGTTGAGCACGACGGTCTTTGCCTCCGCGCCCTGCGCTATCTGCGGGTCAAGGCACTCGGGCTGAGACTCTATCGGATAGCTCAGCGCCGCGCCCGAGCCGTCCTTGCCGCAGGCGGCGGCTGTGAATATCAGCGCGAGCGAAAGAAATATTGAAGCTATTCTCGTGATTTTTTTCATGCTTTTCCTCCGTATATTAAAAACCGCGGCGTATTTATACAAATTCTGCGGGCGGTCTGAGGCATAATTTTTTCGGGGCGTGCAGCCCCTTTCAGATACATTATATAGTAGCATAAAACCACTCCCGTTATCAACCGTTAATTGCAAAGATTATCCGGCAAATATAATATTGTTCAAAAAATTTTTATTGTTAAAAATATATCTGTATAAATGTTGCAATTTTTTTAAAAATCTGTTACAATTCTTTATCATATCTTACAGATTTTGGAGATTGGAATTATGGACGTTGTTTTATATATCGCGGCGGCCCTTTCGGCTGTCTGCGCCGTGCTGCTTGTGATCATTATAATGAAGCTCAACCGCCCCTCCGCGCAGGACGGGCAGATAAAGGAGCTTGAGCATAAAGTCAGCTCGCTCGAGGGTCAGCTGCGCGATGAGTTCGAGCGCAGCCGCAGAGAGAGCGCGGGCAATCAGAAGGACATGCGCTCCGAGCTCACCGAATCGCTCGACAAGATGAACGAGCGTCTCGCACTCATGACCGAGGCGAATTTCAAGCATCAGCAGCAGCTGACGGACATGTTCTCGAAGTCGCTCGACACTATCCGCCGCAATAACATAGAACAAAACGACAGACAGTCGAGAATTATTGCAGAGTCGATAGAGAAAATGCAGCAGAGCAACGAGAAAAAGCTCGATGAAATGCGCGCGACAGTCGACGAGAAGCTCTCCTCGACCCTCACTACCAGACTCGACAGCTCGTTCAAGACCGTCTCCGAGCAGCTCGAAAATGTCTACAAATCGCTCGGCGAGATGAAAGAGCTTTCGACCGGTGTTACAACGAATGTCACGAATCTCAACCGAGTGCTGACAAACGTCAAGGCGCGCGGCACATGGGCGGAAGTCCAGCTCGAGGGTATACTCGACCAGACGATACCCAATATGTATGAGAAAAACTTCGCCACCCGCCCGGGCAGCTCCGAGCGCGTCGAATTTGCTATCCGCATCCCTGCCGGAGACGGCGGCGCGGACGCTTATCTTCCCGTTGACTCGAAGTTCCCGATGGAGGACTATGTGCGCCTCTGCTCCGCTGCGGACAGCGCGGACGCCGAAGAAGTCGCAAAGGCGCGCAAGGCTCTTGAAGACAGAGTCCTGAGCGAAGCAAAGCTCGTCACCAAATACATAAACGTTCCGGCAACGACCCCGTTTGCGATAATGTATCTCGCGACCGAGGGACTCTACGCCGAAATCGCGTCCTCGCGTACGGGAATAGCTGAGCGAATCCAGCGCGAATATAACATCATGATAGCGGGACCGACTACAATAACAGCGCTTCTCAACTCCCTCTCCATGGGCTTCAGAGCGTGGCGATAAACGAGAAGGCGAACGAAGTCCGCCGTCTGCTCTCCGTCGCCAAGGCGCAGTATGAGAAGTTCGGCGACGTGCTCGACAAGGCGAAGAAAAAGATAGACGAGGCGGGGCGCACTCTTGTCGCCGCGCAGGACAGAAACCGTATCATGGCGGGCAAGCTCAAGGGAATCGAGAGCATGGACGCCGCGGAGGCGGACGCATATCTCGGCATAGCCGAGCAGACGGACGGCTCGGAGGATTAAGCATTTTCGTTTTTGTTTAATATAAAACCAGAAAAAAGGAGGAAACGAAATGAAAAACAAAGGAAGACTGGCAAGACGCATCATTGCAGTCATAGTCTGCATGACCCTCGTCCTTGCCGCCCTCCCGACCGGAGTTTTCAGTGCCTTTGCGCAGACCAAGAAGGGCAAGCTCAAAGTCACCTCGATCTCCGACATTCACTATTTTGCTGATTCCGAAAAAGGAACAGGGGACACAAAGAACGGATTCAGCGAAGCCTACAACGCATGGAACGACAGGGCTACCGCGAGCACAACGAAGCCAACGCCTTATAGACGCGGCACTCAAGAAGGCAGTTGCCGAGAAGAGCGACTATGTATTCATCCCCGGCGACCTGACCTTCAACGGTGAGCTGGCGGGTCACAAGGCTCTTGCCGCAAAGCTCGAAGCCTTTGAAAAGGAGAGCGGAATACAGGTCATCGTTGTAAACGGCAACCACGACATCAACAACTATAACGGCGTTACATTCAAAAACGGCGTCAAAGAGTCCGGCGAAGTCACCTCTCCCGAGGCTTTCCGCGAGATATATAAGAATCTCGGCCGCGACCTTGTAACGGACGAAAAAGAGGATGTTTTCACTCCCTCGAGCGGCAAGGCGGGCAGTCTCTCGTTCGCGGTCAGACTCAAGGGCGGCTACAGACTTCTCGTGCTTGATTCCTGCAAATATTCGGCAGATGCCACCGCAAAGGGCAACGATGTTCAGGAGACCTCCGGCTGCCTCACTCCCGAGCTTATGGAGTGGGCTCTCAAGCAGTGCGAAAAGGCAAAGAAGAACGGCGAGACCGTCATAGGCATGGCTCACCACAACTTTGTCCCGCACATGACGATAGAGGACGAGCTGTTCTATGCCTTTGTGCTCGACGATTGGATGGAGCGCACCGAGCTCTTGCCGACGCGGGAATGCACTTCACCTTCAGCGGACATCTTCATACCCCCGATATCGCCGCCCACACCAACGACAACGGCGAGACCCTCTATGATATCGAGACGACCTCTCTCACGGCTTTCCCGAACAAGTTCAGAACCGTGACCTTTGACAATACCACAGACGGCAAGACCGTTTGCGACGTCAAGTCCCACGACATTGACGAGGACGGACCCATTGTCGTAAACTTCCCCAACGGCACTTCAAAGACCTATGCTCAGCCCTTTAAGGACAGCTACTCCTTCTTCAAGACCTACGGCCCCGGCGATATACGCAACTTCGCCTCAACCATGGTCGAGGACGCGCTCTCCGGAATTTTTAGCAATATCCAAAAGGCCGGCGGACTCTATGCTTTCCTTGAGGCGTCGGGAATCGACCTTGAGAAGATAATTATCGACGCGCTCGGCACGAACGGCTTTGAGGTAGGCAGCGTTGAGATATTTACGGTCAGCAGCAACATTATGAGCTTCATCAAGGATCTCTGCGCTCAGATAGACGAGGCCTATATCAACGACCCCGACCGTGTCTTTGAGGTCATCAACGGCGTTATCAACAAGGTGTTCGACTATCAGGTGTCCGATTACAAGTGCACCGAGTTCTATGAGCGCATGGGACTTGAGAGTAAGAACGAAAAAGGCACCTTTGAGGATGCAGCCTATACGGTCATCAGCACCCTCTATAGCGCCAACGAGGATATCAGCGACGACAAGTTCATGAACGATGTTCTTGATTACTTTGAGAACAGGGACGGCGCAAAGGAACTCATCAACTTCCTTATCGACACCCTGCTCAACGATGTCATTGAGGGTGAGATCCTTTCGACCCTCCAGTTTAACCCCGGCAAGCTCTTCCCCGCCGGTTCTGTCACCAGCCCCATAGGCGTTGTGACCGATATCATCATGCAGATTATCTTCCGCGGCAACCCGAGCTATGAGAACGTTATTTACAGCGTGCTCAACCTCCTGCCCGAGAAGTACAGCAGCCTGCGCAATATACTCAACACCGTCGTCATGGATGAGTATATGACTCAGAGCCAGTATGACAGCATCGGCTACACTATCGGCAGAATGCTTCGCAGCCTCGTTGAGGATACGACTCCTGCCGAGAAGTCCGACCTCGATGTGACCCTCGTTTATGACGGCCCCGTCGAGCCTGAGGTAACGCAGGACAATATGCGCCTGCCCTCGAATATAGGCACAACTTTCACCGACGACGCATCGACCGAGAGAAGCATCAACTGGTATACAAAGTACAGCCTCAAAAATTCCGACATTCAGATAGCCGAGTATTCGGAGAATCCGACCTTCACCGATAAGCTTCCCAAGGGAGTCAAGGTCAGCACGACCTCTGAGCTCGTCAAGAGAGAGTATCCCGGCGTCGATCTCGGTATTATCGGCTTCATCTCCTACGGCATCAATGTCAACCGCCACACCGCGACCATAACCGGTCTCAAGCCCGGCACGAAGTATTGCTACAGAGTCGGCGATGCAAAGTACGGCTGGTGGAGCGGTACGGGTATAATCGAGACCGCGGACAATTCCGATTCCTTCACCTTCTTCCATGTCAGCGACGAGCAGTCGCAGAACGCCATTCAGTACGGCACATGGGGCAAGGTAGTCGATACCGCGCTCAAACTCTTCCCCGAGGCAAGTTCTTTGCCAGCGCAGGCGACCAGGTCGATTACACCAAGCACTTCAAACAGTGGCAGTGGTTCTTCAATGCCTCCGAAAACATCAAGAACACCGCTATCATGCCCGCAGCGGGCAACCACGAGAAGAGCGGATATATGCTCGACCAGAACTTTGTCCTGCCCGAGACGGTCGATCAGGACAGAGAGAGCGGCGTGTTCTATTCCTATGATTACAACAACGCTCATTTCATCGTCCTCAACACCAACAACCTCAGCGAGGATAAGGCGCTCAGCGACGATCAGCTCGCATGGCTCAAGGCGGACGCCCAGGCAAGCGACGCTCAGTGGAAGATAGTCGTTCTCCACAAGGCGCTCTATTCCAACGGCTCGCACTATGACGACAAGGATGTCAAGGCTATGCGCAAGCAGCTCTGCGGACTCATGCCCGACCTCGGCATCGATATCGTCCTCCAGGGTCACGACCATGTCTATCTGCGCACCGATGTCATGGACAACAACGAGGTTGTCAAGGCTGAGGAGCAGAAGATAACCTTCGGCGGCAGAGAGTACACCGCCAAGCTCAATCCCGAGGCACAGTCTATGTCATCAGCGCATGCGCGGGTGTCAAGGACTACCAGACCAAGGATGTCAAGGATACCGACAAGCTCTTCCCGAGAGCCGAGGCTATCTACGATGCCCACAGCGCAGTGTTCTCCGCGATAACTATTGACGGCAGCAAGCTCTATTTCGACGCTTATATGCTCGACGATGAGGCAAAGGACGGCGCGACGAGAATCGACTCCTTCGCGCTCTCAAAGGCAGAGAAGGAAGAGCCCGAGAATCCCGAAAAGCCTGAGAAGCCCGGTCTTCCCGACCTTCCCGACCTGCCCGAGCTTCCCGAAATCCCCGGTCTGCCCCATTGGCCCGGAAAGCCCGAGAAGCCGGAAGAGCCCTCAGACCCGTCGAATCCGAGCGGGCCGCTCGATCCCTCCGATCCCGCGAGCCCGATAGTCCCCTCGACGAAGCCCGATACAAATAAGCCCGAGGGCGACAGCAAAGTGCCGAACACCGGTGCGGCAGCTCCCGTAATGCTCATTGCATTCGCAGGCGCGGCATTCGTTATCGGCTGCTCTGCAAAGAGGAAAAAAGAGGACTGATAACAGCTCTCTGATATAAAACTATAAAGACGCCCGGAGAGTTCAGACTGATATGCACCCCAAAAGTTAGACACTTTTGGGGTGAATATTTTTATGGGTAAATTAGAAAGAAAAAACAGATGTTATAGCGCAGAATTCAAAATAGGTGTTATAATGGATATGCGTGAACACCA
>ENA-OQEN01000440-OQEN01000440.1-human-gut-metagenome-genome-assembly--contig:-NODE-440-length-18209-cov-5.242175_pt1 | contig 18209 bp, 20 predicted proteins | sample MGYA00242791_ERZ504627 | MGnify/ENA primary metagenome ERZ504627 (study PRJEB26092, sample SAMD00036316) | human gut metagenome | host: Homo sapiens | study: EMG produced TPA metagenomics assembly of... | reverse complement strand
GCGAGAGCAGATAGATGGAAGCCAAGACAGGTCCTGCGCATTTACCAGCGAATCATTTCCATATCTGACATTAGATGGAGGAATCGGCATCGGGCGTGTCACGAAAGAAGGCTGGAACAGGCAGTCGGACAGGCGGCAATTAATCGTGTACCGCGGCAGATGATATTTGCGGCGGTGGCAGATGTGTGCGAGAAAGCAAATGTCAGTGAGCCATTGCACATCACGGTTTGGATGCCAGAGGGCGAGGCTCTGGCGAAGCGCACATTTAACCCGAAGCTTGGCATCGAGGGCGGACTGTCGGTGCTAGGAACAAGCGGAATCTTAGAGCCGATGAGTGAGCAGGCGATTGTGGCAACGATCGAGACGGAGATCCGGCAGTTGCATGCGGTCGGCGAAGAGAAAATATTAGTCACACCGGGAAACTATGGACAGGCGTATGCGTCTGAATATTTGAAACTTGATCTGACAAAGAGCGTCAAGTCAAGCAATTATATCGGTGATACGATTGACCTTGCAATCTCATATGGCATGAAGGATTTCTTGCTGGTTGGAAATATCGGAAAGCTGGTGAAGCTGGCGGCAGGAATTTTCAACACACATTCCAAGGTGGCAGATGGACGAGGAGAAATCTTCGCGGTGCATGCAGCGATGGCGGGCGCCGAAGCGAAGGTGGTACAGGAAATCTACGACTGTATCAATACCGATCGGATGTTGGATGTGTTGGAACGAGAAGGCTTGCGGGAAGTGGTGATGCAGAGTATCCTTGCGGCGATCGAGAAGCATGTCGCAGGCAGAGTCGGCGATACGATGCGGTTTGGAGTTATTGTATTTTCGGAGAAGTATGGATATCTGGGGCAGACGAGTGATGCGGAAAGAGAGTTAAATAAATGGTACATTTTGTAGGAGCGGGTCCTGGTGCGTGTGATCTGATCACTGTGCGGGGCATGAATCGAATCAAGGAAGCGGACGTGATTATCTATGCGGGTTCGCTTGTAAATCCAGAGCTGCTTTCCTATGCAAAGGCGGATTGCAAGATCTATAACAGTGCGCATATGATACTCGATGCGGTTGTGGATGTGATGCGGGAAGCAGAGGCAGCAGGTAAAGGGACGGTGCGCCTGCATACGGGCGATCCGTCGGTGTATGGGGCAATCCGCGAGCAGATGGATCTGCTGGATGAATATGGAATTGCATATGATGTGTGCCCGGGGGTGAGTGCGGTGTTCGGTGCCGCGGCGTCGCTGGCGTGTGAGTATACGCTGCCTGATGTGACGCAGACCTTGATTCTGACAAGAGCAGAAGGGAAAACGCCAGTGCCGGAGAAGGAAAATCTGCGAAGTCTGGCTGCACACCGCGCCAGTCTGGTGCTGTATCTGTCGTCCGGGCTTGCAAGAAAGGTACGGCAGGAGCTTTTGATCGGTGGATATGCAGAGGATACGCCGGTTGCTGTCGTGTATAAGGCAACGTGGCCGGAAGAGAAAATCATCCGCACGACACTGGCAAAGCTTCCGGAAGATATGGAAGCTGCGGGAATTACGAAGACGGCACTGATCATCGTATCTCCGGCACTTGGAAGTATCTATGAGAAATCAAAGCTCTATGACGCAGCATTTGCAACGGAATACCGCGGTGCGACGGAGATTGCCCTTCCGGCAGGGATCCGCCGCGTGCTGCTTATCACATGCAGTGTGCGTGGGTATGCAACAATGCAAAAATTGGCGAAGAAGCTGGAAAATATTTCCGGTGCAGAAATTATTGCGAAGGTAAAATGCGAGGCGCTTCCAGAGGTTTCAATGCGGGAAACGGTAAAGGCGTGTGTCGATGTGTATTTTGAGCAGGTGGATGCCATTGTGTTCGTGACGGCAAGTGGAATCGCGGTACGGAGTGTAGCGGAACACCTGACACACAAATCCAAAGATCCAGCAATCGTTTGCATGGACGAATGCAGCAAACACGTGATATCGTTGGTGAGCGGGCATGCCGGCGGGGCAAATGCACTCACACAGATGCTGGCGGATGTGATGTGGGCAACACCGGTTATTACGACGGCGACGGACGTGGAAGGACAGTTTTCTATCGATGATTATGCGCGGGAACATAATTTAGTTGTGACGGACTGGGCGAAGGCGAAGGCAATCAGCGCAGAGGTGCTGGCGACCGGGGCGAAGCTGTGTGGGTGGATGAAGCAGAGGTTTCGCAGGAAGAAGAGAAGAACGCATGCGGGAATAGAATCGATGTTCGGAGATTAAAGATAGGTTCGTATCAGGTTATTGTAACTCCACGAGATATCCTGCCAGATGAGAAAATGTTGCAGCTTGTTCCACTCTGCATCGTAGCAGGAATTGGATGCAAGAAGGGAACATCTTCGGATAAAATCGAGCATGCGGTGCAGGATGCATTTGCGAAAGCAGGCTTGCGGATGGAAGCGTTATGTGCGGTGGCGAGCATTGATTTGAAGAAGGAAGAGGCTGGATTGCTTGAATTCTGCGAGACGCGGAAAGTGCCATTTGAGGCATATACGGCAGAAGAATTGCAGGCGGTGTCGGGGACGTTTTCCGCATCCGAGTTCGTGACAGGCGTGACAGGCGTGGATAATGTTTGTGAGCGCAGTGCAGTGAAATATGCAAGCGAGCATGGCGCGAATGATGGAGAGCTGTTGCTTCGCAAGCAGGCGCAGGATGGCGTGACGGTAGCACTGGCGTATGTGGGTGTAGCGAGTGGAAAGTAAGCAGAAAAACCCACGCGGTGGGTTTGGAAGTCGAAAAACAAGCGAAAAAACCCAAACCGGAAGCTATAACATAGAAATATAGAGCAATAACGGAGAGAAATATGAGCGCAGATAGTAAGAAGGAATTGTATATTGTCGGGCTTGGCCCCGGCGCGAGACAGAAGATGACGCAGGAAGCAATCGACGTCGTGGAAGCCTGCGAAGTGATTGCGGGATATAAGGTGTACATTGATTTGCTGAAGCCGTATTACCCGGATAAGGAATATCTGGTGAATGGTATGAGGCAGGAGGTAGAACGATGTCGGCTGGCACTGGAAACTGCGGCAGGCGGAAAGAAGACAGCGCTTGTCTGTAGTGGTGACGCTGGCGTATATGGCATGGCAGGAATCACATTGGAGCTGGCAACAGAATTTCCGGAGGTGGATGTACATGTGATTCCGGGCGTGACGGCAGCATTATCCGGTGCGGCATTGCTTGGCGCGCCACTTGGACATGATTTTACAGTGATCAGTCTGAGTGATTTGCTGACACCGTGGGAGCTGATAGAGCGGCGTCTTGCGGCAGCCGCTGAGGGTGATTTCGCAATCTGTCTGTACAATCCGTCCAGTCACAAACGACATGATTATCTGCAGAAAGCGTGTCAGATTCTGTTACAGAAAAAATCTGGAGATACAATCTGTGGAATCACGCGGAATATCGGGCGCGATGGCGAAGAAAAACGAATTCTGACATTGGATGAGTTACTGGAGACGCAGGTGGATATGTTCACGACAGTATTTATCGGAAATTCCCAGACACGAAAAGTTGGTGACGCGATGGTGACACCGCGCGGATATAGAAGAGATAACGCATGAAAGTAGTCATATTTGGCGGTACAACGGAGGGGCGACAGCTTGCCGAGTATCTGATACAATTAAACAAGAAGCAGAAAATGCAGACTATCGAAGTCCATGTTTGCGTGGCATCGGAGTATGGTGCACAGGTACTGCCGGAGGATGCCGCGCTCAAGGTGCATGTGGGTCGGCTGGAGCAGGCAGATATGCAGGAATTCCTGCAGGCAGTACAGGCGGACCTCTGTGTGGATGCGACACATCCGTATGCGGTGATCGTGACACAGAATATCTATCAGGCGTGTAAGGCGGTGGAAGTTCCGTATATTCGCGTGCGGCGAGAGATGCATACCTGTGAAGCATCGGACAGTGTCTATGTTGAGGATACACAGGCGGCGGTTGATTATCTGAAAGGCGCGACCGGAAACATTCTGATTACGACAGGCAGCAAAGAATTACATTTGTATACGCAGATCCCGGACTATGAATCGCGCTGTACGGCGCGTGTGCTTCCAACGCAGTCTGTGGTAGAGGCATGTACGGAACTGGGATTTACCGGCAAGCATCTGATCTGCATGCAGGGCCCTTTTGATCTGGAGATGAATCTGGCAACTTTGCGCTATGCAAATGCTGATTTCCTTGTGACAAAGGCAAGTGGGAAGAACGGCGGCTACGATGAAAAATGTGAGGCTGCGCTTGCCGCGGGAGTGCATCTGGTTGTGATCGGGCGTCCGAAGGAGCAGGTAGAACCGGTGATGTCACTTGCACAGGCAGAAAAATATTTGTCTGATATGATAAGGGGCAGAAAGGAGAATCAAAAGAATGGGGAATAATGAACACACAATCGTATATTTGATCGGTATGGGACCGGGAAATTCGGATTGCCTGACGCGGGAAGCGGTACAGGCATTATCGCAGGCGACCGTATGTATCGGTGCTTCCCGCATGCTTGCGATCTGGAAGAGCCTCTGTGAAGAAGATGGACGCGACGCGGAGCAGACATTTTATAATGCGTATAAGGCAGAAGAAATTGCAAAACTGATTCAAAATCATGTCGGAGAGATGATTGCGGTAGTGTTCTCCGGGGATATTGGCTTTTATTCTGGCGCGAAGAAGCTTTCCATGATGTTGCGGAAGGCTGTGGGGAAAGTCTGCAATATGGTGGATGACACGACAGGAACAACCGAACAGATACAGGCAGATAAAACAATTTATGAGCTTTGTTATATTCCGGGACTCTCGTCTGTTCAGTATTTGTTTGATAAAATTGGCTGGGCATGGAGGATGCAGAGCTTATCAGCAATCATGGCGTCTCTGCAAATATTCCAGCGAAGGTGCTGCATCATGCGAAGGTTGGTACATTGCTTGGCGGTGAAAATCAGGTGGCAGAGGTCTGTAAGCGGCTTACCGAAGTGGGATTGGGAGAAATCGCGGTAGTCGTTGGAGAGCGGTTGTCATATCCTGATGAGAAAATTACAAAGAAGTATGCCAAAAATCTATGTGAGGAAACATTTGATAAGCTGGCGGTTGCGATATTTATAAATGATCATCCGCAGCCAAGGCGTTTAGCTCCGGGAATCAAAGATGAAATGTTTATCCGGGGTAAGGTGCCGATGACGAAGGAAGAAGTGCGGATGGTTGTAATCGCAAAGCTTGGAATTCAGGAAGACACAGGACTGGTGAAATATGATCAGAACAGCGGGCAATGCATGACAAGCAATCCTGCACCAGTCATTTACGATGTAGGAGCGGGAACGGGTTCAGTATCCATTGAGTTGTCACTCCTGACTGAGCAGGGAACGGTATATGCGATTGAGAAAAAGCCAGAAGCTGTGGAATTGTTGCATGCGAACCGAGAGAAGTTTCATGTGGGAAATATGGAGATCCTTGCGGGCGAGGCATCGGAAGTGATTCCAACGCTTCCTGCACCGACGCATGTATTTATCGGAGGAAATGGCGGAAATCTGTTCAAGATCATGGATCAGATCTATGCGAAAAATCCGAACGCACGCATTGTTCTGACTGCGGTCACATTGGAGACGCAGGCAGAAATGCTTACATTGGCAGACATAGCGAAGCGGCATAACGTGGATTTTAATATGGTACAGATGGCGGTGACGCGCAGCCGCGAAGCTGGCCCGTATCATATGATGCAAGCACAAAATCCGGTGTGGATCGTGACGATGGGATAGAAAATGTACAGGAGCGACCGGAAGAAACAATAGTATAGAAAATGCACAGGAGCGACGGAAGAAACAATAGTATAGAAAATGCACAGAAACAGCCGAGAAGAAACAATAGTATGGAAAATGGACAGGAACAGCTGGTAAGAATCAATGGTATAACATGTACAGTTACAGTCGGGGAGAAACAATGCAACACAAGAATAATATCCAGGTAAATACCCCACGCGTGATGTTCGCAGCGACACGGAGTGGCAGCGGAAAAACAACCGTGACGTGTGGTGTGCTGGCAGCATTAAAAAACAGAATATAAAGGTACAGGCGTATAAATGCGGTCCGGATTATATCGATCCGATGTTTCACCGGACGGTGCTCGGAATCGACACTGGAAATCTGGATACCTTCTTTGCGGATGCTGATGCGATTGGACGCATCCTGGCGCGAGACACGAAGGATGCAGAATTGATCGTGATGGAAGGCGTCATGGGATATTACGACGGTGTTGGTGGAACAACGACGATGGCAAGCTCTTATGAATTAAGCAAGGTTACGAAGACACCGGTCGTTCTAATCGTGGATGCGAAGGGCGCGAGTGTCACGCTTGCGGCGATCATCCGCGGAATTATGGAATATAAGAAGGACAGCCGGATTGTAGGGGTGATATTAAACCGTGTATCACCGATGTTTTACAGCCGGATCAAGCATGTGATCGAGACGGAATGTGGGATTCCAGTGCTTGGATATCTGCCGGAAGATGCATCATTTGCGGTACCATCCAGACACCTTGGACTGCTGCAACCGGATGAAATGCAGAAGCAGAGAGACTGGGTGGAAACAGTTGCGGAAGCTGCCAGAAAAACGATTGATATTGACGGGATTCTGGAGATCGCGGCACAAGCAGAGATGTTGCAGATACAGAAGGCGACAGGTGAGACAGAAAAAAGCAAGTTCCCAGCCGGTTATCGCATTGGCGTGGCAAGAGATGCGGCATTTTCCTTTTATTATCGGGAGAATCTGCGCATGTTAGAGGATATGGGAGCGACACTTGTGTACTTTTCTCCGCTGACAGATGCGCATGTGTCGGAGGTGGACGCACTGATCTTTGGCGGCGGTTACCCAGAGCTTTATGCAAAGCAGTTGTACGAGAATCAGTCGATGCGTGCGTCTGTCTGGCAGGCATTGGAAGCAGGCATGCCGTGCCATGCAGAATGTGGCGGTTTCTTATATCTTGGCAAATCACTTGCCGATGCAGAGGGAAATGTATATGAGATGGTCGGTTTCTTGGATGGTGCAGGATTCCGGACAGAGCGGCTACAGCGATTTGGGTATGTGGAGCTGGCACCGCAGGAAGCGGATGCATTTGCCGTGAATACGGTTTTGCGCGGACATGAGTTTCACTACTGGGATAGCACGGATTGTGGCGATGCCTGTTTGGCGTGGAAGCCCCTTTCCAAGCAGAAGACCTATCCGTGTATGGTGAAGAAGAAAGGAACGTTCGCCGGATTCCCACACCTGTATTACGCGGGTGCGGAGAATTTTTTCTATCATCTATTTTTAAATAGTACAGAGAACGAAAATAGATGAAAATAGATAATATAGTTTTTGGTTAGTAATGAGGGAAGAGAAGAGTAAGAGGGTATTATGTTAGAAGAGATACAGTTACAGCAGGTGCTGCCACAGGAAATTGAAAAACGAAGCTTCGAGATTATCACAGAGGAGCTAGGGAATGTTGAATTAGATCCGCTTCAGGCACCGATTATCAAGCGGGCAATCCATACGTCGGCGGATTTTGATTATTTGAAGAATCTGACATTTTCTGAGCTGGCAGTGGAACAGTTCCATACGGCGATAAAAAATGGAGCCTGTATTGTCACGGATACGCAGATGGCGAAATCCGGCATCAACAAGAAAGAACTTGCGAAATACGGTGGTGAGGTCTACTGCTTTATGAGCGATGACGACGTGGCAGAGATCGCGAAGAAACAAGGTTCCACGCGGGCAGTAGCAAGTATGGAGAAGGCGTGCATGTTAGACAAGCCGCTTATTTTCGCGATTGGAAATGCACCGACCGCGCTGGTGCGTCTGTATGAGCTGATCGACGAAGGAAAGCTGCATCCATGCGGCATTATTGGTGTGCCGGTTGGCTTCGTGAATGTGGTGGAAGCGAAAGAGCTTATCATTCGGGCACCTGTGCCATATATTGTGGCGCGCGGCAGGAAGGGCGGCAGCAACATTGCCGCGGCAATCTGCAATGCGCTGCTCTATGAGCTGCGGGATATGGAGAAGTAAGAAATTATGAATAAAACACAGCAGAAAATCTATACACAGGCAAAGGGAAAATGGGATGCGATCGCGAAGCCAATTGACAGTCTCGGCGTGTTCGAGGATATGGTTGCTAGACTTTGTGCGATTGCCGGGACAGTGAATCCCGGTGATTATAAGCGGCGGGCACTGCTGACGCTGTGCGCAGATCACGGCGTTGTGGCAGAGGGCGTGACGCAGACCGATGCCAGCGTGACAAAGGTCGTAGCGGAGAATATTGCACACGGCTGTTCCGGTGTCAATTATATGGCGCAGATGGCAGGCGTGGATGTGTATGCCGTCGATATCGGTATGCGGGGAGAAGCATATCCGGATGCGACATTCGGTATGGGACATATGATAAACCGGAAGGTACAGGCTGGAACCGGGAATCTTGCGAAGGAACCTGCGATGTCGATGGAAATCTGTGACCGCGCAATTGAAGCAGGAAAAGAGCTTGTACGGGAATGTAAAGAAAAAGGCTATGAGATATTAGCGGTTGGTGAGATGGGAATCGGAAATACAACTCCGACCTCTGCCCTGCTTGCGGCACTGCTTGATCTGCCAGCGGATACGGTGACCGGGCGCGGCGCCGGACTCAATAATGCCGGACTTGCAAGAAAGGTGCAGGTGATCACGCAGGCACTTGCGCGTGTGCAGGGAACGACCGATGCGAAGCAGCTACTCGCTGAGCTTGGCGGGCTGGAGATCGCCGGGATGGTGGGCGTATTCTTAGGTGCCAGACAATATCAGATTCCGGTCGTGCTGGATGGTGCGATCACCTGTGTGGCGGCGCTCGTTGCGATGCGGATGGATGCCGAGATCGTAGATTATCTTCTGACATCGCATGTGTCGGAGGAAGCGAGTGGCAGGCTGGCACTGGACGCGCTTGGACTTCCGGCAGTGATTCATGGCAAAATGTGTCTGGGCGAAGGCAGCGGCGCAATGATGTTATTTCCGCTTTTGGATATGACATTATCCATCTATAAAAACATGGGAACGTTTGATGATCTGTCAATCGAAGCATACAGCCGGGATGGAAAGCCGGAAGAATAGGGGGGAACGCATGAAACATAGAAGGATATGGATAATTATAGCGGGAGTAGTACTGATTGTGGCTGGCGTACTCGGCGTTGTATTTGTAAGACAAAATTGGAATTCGAAGGATACGGGACCGCATTCGATTGAAATTACGTTTGGATTTGATGAGTTTACATTTATGAAGCATACGCTGTCCGAGGGTGACAGAATGAGTGCGATTATGATGGAGAACAATATTGGCATGGCAAACAGCGTGAATGATACAAGGGATTATTTTGTGTACTATGCTGATAATATGAAGGCGCAGGTTCTGATGTGTCCGTATGAGATTGACGGGGATAGAAACTACAGAGCTTCCGTGTATATTGTCTCGAAAGAGAGCGAAAATGACAGAAGAATCCACATGAGCATAGATAAATCGCAGCCGGAGTATGATACATATTATAAGGGACCGATTCAGATCGGGGATTCGCTGGAGCAGGTATACGAGTATCTTCATATAGATGAGATCAAGAAATATGGAGAACTGGAGGAGAAAAATAACCGGAAATATTACACATGTGACAGTAACCTTGGCGTTATCACGTTTCACGAAGAACCGTTTACCGGATTGCAGGAACTGGAGAAATATAAGACGCCGGAGGAATATTTGAAGACAGGAAATACGATCCAATACATTATTAATTTTGCTACATATGACCTGCAGGTTCAGGTTGATGAAAGTCTGACAGTTTCGCACATTAGTTTAGCTTATGATCCGGATCGGACGACTACAAGCAGTGACCTTGCGGATATGGGCTTCTAAAGAAAGGTAAATAGACGATGTTACATATTGTGTATGGCGGAAGTGCCAGCGGGAAATCATCGTATGCAGAAAGCTTCGCCATGTCCTTGCAGGGCGAAGGACGGCTGCTCTACATTGCGACGATGTATCCGTATAAATGGAATACGACGGAGATTGATCCGGAGACGATGCAGCGGATTGAACGCCACCGCGCGATGCGTGCCGACAAAGGGTTTGATACGGTCGAATGTTACCGGCATGTGGAACATATTGTGGCGAAGCGGCAGGATGTGCTGCTGCTTGAATGTATGTCGAACCTGCTTGCAAATGAGATGTATCTGGAACCGGATAGTAATGCAGGCTCCGATATGGCAGAGACGATGTCCCCTGTAAGCAACAAAATCGTACAGGCGCTCATTGATTTATCTACGCGTGTGCAGGAACTGGTGATTGTCACAAATGATGTGTTCTCCGATGGCGGAAGTCTGACCTACGATGAAAGCACGCGGGAGTATGTGAAGAATCTGGCAGAGATCAACTGTGCACTCGCACGGGAGGCAGCAACCGTGACGGAGGTTGTCTGTGGGATTCCAGTCATAGTCAAGAAAAATCACCCAATGGGGAAGTAAGGTTAAGAGTAGAAATTGGGTAGAAATTGTGAATGGAAGAAAATTCCCCAATCATAATGCAGAAAAATGAGAAATCATTGGGGAGAAAATTGGAATATGAAAAACATCCCCAATTTCAGAGAAATGGGTAAGTCAAAATTGGGTAAAAAGTTTAGAATTATCAAAAAATCCCCATGTAGGAACAATAGCAAGTAGGAGAAATAAGAACAAAAAGTTCGAGTAAATTGATCAGAGGAGATAAGCAACTATGATGAAAGCAATCTTAATCGCATTTTCGACATATTCCAAGATACCAATGCCGCATTTCAAATGGGATCCGAAAGCCTTGCAGTACAGCATGTGCGCGTTCCCGTTGGTTGGGGCTGTGATTGGCGCGGGTGAGTTCGCGATCTGGTATCTCTTTGGTTTTCTCTTGCAGTGGTCGGAAGTCTTCACAGCGGCGCTTCTTACGATATTCCCGATCCTGATCACAGGCGGCATCCACATGGATGGATTCCTAGATACCGTGGATGCGAAATCTTCTTATAAGTCCAAGGAGGAGAAGCTGCAGATTCTGAAAGACCCACATACCGGGGCGTTTGCAATTATTCGCGGCTGTCTGTATTTCCTGATTTATTTTGGATGCATGGCAGAAGTTGTGCATGCGCTGAACAGAGAGATACAATCCGGGACACAGTCTGGTGCGCCGGCACACGCAATGCGGTTGATGGGCGTGTTCGCGGCAGGATTTGTGCTGGAACGTGCTTTGTCCGGACTTTCGGTACTTACATTTCAGAAAGCAAAAAAAGAAGGCATGCTGGCAGATACCGCACGCCTTGTAAATAATCGCTCGAAGGTGATCATGTTCGTATGGCTTATTGCTGCATTGCCGCAGGCTGTGTGATACAGCCGGTTGCAGCACTTGTGGTCGCAGGCATCACCATACTGATGTTTTTCTATTATCGTTTCATGTCGTATCGCACCTTTGGCGGGATCACCGGCGATCTGGCTGGATATTTCCTGCAGATGTGCGAGCTCTGGATGTTAATTGGAACTGTCGTTTTGGTGCATGTTATTTAACAACGATGACACCACCAGTCACATAATCCTGATCGCTTATGCTAAGTCCATCAACCATGATACCAATGCTTTCGCCGAGGGTAGATTCCGTGACATCCTGACGGAGCTGCTCCATGCGGCTGATCGTGCCTTCTACAACCTTTCCGTTTGTGAGCTGTACATAGACAGGATCGCCTGTCTTGAATACGCCCTTATTGGTTGTGCCATTTAAGACGAGCGTATCTTCGCCGCCGAGCTGGAAGCAGTCGGTGATTGCCATATAGACATCATTTGCAGCTTCACTGAAATCACGGTCAACATCCACATAGTTGGAAGAATCAGTTGTGCTTTCCGTTGTTTCAGCGTCGGTTGCCGATGCATTTCCTTTGGCAGAATTAACGAGCTCCACGATCTTCTCGTCTGCGGTTAAATATTCGACATCGCCGAACAAAGCCGTTTTCTCTGCCATCAGTTCTTTCACGATGTTTGTTCCATAGCGACCATCAAAGGTGTCTAAGAAATAGTCTTCCAGGGTTCCTTTCTGGATTGGAACGTATGTAAATCCAACTTCATTCTCCGGATATACGTAATATCCGCTTGTCTCACTGTAACGAAGAGTGTCAAAGAAGTTTACCGCAATTCCAAAATCTTCAAATTGCCAGCCAATGTACATTAGATATGATGAGAACTGGTCATCCGATCTTTCCGGATGCAGGAACGTGTCAACGAAGTACTGGGTATTTTCTTCAGCTGACTTTTCTGCATCATAGTCGTTGCCGAAACAGATATAATTCGGGGTACCAAACATGGTTGTCAGCATATCCATATAGATATATGCAGGATTCGGATCGTCGTAAAAGTTGTAGACGTCGTTGTAAGAATCCTCGGAAACCCCGAAAGCATCGTAATCTAAATATGTACTGAACAGTGACCAGAGATTCTTGTCAAGGCTTCGCCAATGGTCATATCGTCTTCGTCTATCATCAGCTGGGGAAGGGAGTAACTATCCTCATAAAATGATACGGAATATGCAGATTCATCCAGTGCATCCGTAAGTGGCACGCTGGCTGCGCTGTAAGGCATGCTAAAAAGCGTATCCGTCGTAACCGGGAACGTCAGTCCGTACAGACCGGCACCCTCAGGTAATTCCAGTGTCTCTGCGTCTGAAAGCCCGCGGCTAAATACCCATGGACAGATGGCGTAGTCGATCGTACCGGCTGCTGTTTCGCTTCCGGAATTATCGGAACTGCTTTCGCTTGTTACTGCCGGAGCAGGAGTGTCCGACGTGGTATCTTCTTTCTTGCCACAACCGGTTGTCAGTGTAAGGGCGGCTGCCAGTGACAGTCCAAGTGCCAGTGTCTTTGTAAGTTTTTTCTTCATTTTGATAGTCTCTCCTTTAAGTAAATATTTAATAAGACACGCGTTATGCGCAGATAGAATCGTCTGTTGCACATAATCATGTATTGAATATAAATGATACGGAACAATTTTGCAATCCGTCCGTTCAATATATAGACGGACGAGAAGGGGAAAAGGTTGGGAAAAATAAAAAAATTTATGCAATATGAAAATGTATCTTGCAGAAAAGTATAAAGAAGTATAAATAATCGAAAAAGTATAAAAAGGTATAAAGAAATATAAAAAGTATAAAGAGGGAACGCTATGATCTTAATAATCGGCGGTGCATATCAGGGAAAGTTCGAGTATGCCAAGGCAAATTTCAAAGAAGGACATCAGATCATCAATAATTTTCATAAATATGTGCGGAAGACAATGCAGCAGGGCAAAGACCCGGAGCTGGAGGCAAAGCAGCTTATGAACAAAGCGGTTCTTGCCGGAAATGCGGACAAGCTCGTCTTGGTCAGCGATGAGGTCGGAAGCGGCATTGTGCCGATTGATGCATTTGAACGGGAGTTCCGCGAGAAGAACGGGCGCGTGAATTGCTATCTGGCAGGCCAGGCGGAGCAGGTCATCCGCGTGACGGCAGGAATCGGAACGAGGATTAAGTGATATGAAAGCAAAAATTGTATTAATCCGTCATGGCATGACGCAGGGAAATCAAGAACATCGATATGTCGGTACGACGGATGAAGGGATGCTTCCGGAGAGTGTGGAAGAGCTGCGAGGCATGCAGAAGTTCTGGCAGAAACAGGTGCCGATGAATGGTAGAACCGTGGCAGATAGTGTACATGACGAAATCGAAATTGTACCGGGGAAAATCACATGTGAGCAGTATAGTGAAAAAAACGAAAACAAAAATCAGGTTGTCTACGTCAGCCCGTATCTGCGCGCAAAGCAGACGGCGGATATTTTGTTCCCGGATGCAGGAAAGGTGGAAATCCCGGAGCTTGCAGAGTGCCGGTTCGGTGAATTTGAATACATGAATTATGCGGAATTAAATGGCAATCCCGATTACCAGCGCTACATCGACAGTGGCGGTACGACGGCGTTTCCGGGCGGTGAGACGAAAGCGGAGTTTACAGACCGTGTGATGCGGGGATTTGAGAAGGTGTTTGTGGATGCGGAAAGCAGGGAAGAACAAAAACGGTTACGATGTGACGTTTCATTGAGAATAGAGACGGCGCACACATCCCTGTCAGACACGATCATTATCGTCGCACACGGAGGTACGATCATGGCACTGATGGATCAGTTGTCAGAGCCACACAAGGATTATTTTGACTGGCAGGTGAAGCCGGGCGAGGGTGTTGCGGGGATTTTAAGCGTGAATGAGGACAGGAACATTGTAATTACCAATACGGTTCGCATAGAAGGATAGTAAGGCATGCGTATTAGGCAATTGGGGATTCGATCGAATTTTGACGTAGCAGATACGCTGTTTTTTATCAGTCACATCAATCTATTCTGTGATCGCTGCGAAGATTATAGATAAAAAGGAACATATAAATCATGATACAGGAACGTATATTTATCATTATAATTGCATGTGTGCTCGATCTGATATTTGGTGATCCACACTGGCTGTGGCACCCGGTACAGGGGATGGGCTGGCTGATCGACCATGTGGAGGCATGGATGCGCAAGCGGTTTCGGATACGGGAGGAGCGCGATACAGACATCCGCAAAAACAGGTGGCAGGAACATTTACAGTTGTGATCGTGATAACGGTGTCGCTGCTTGTGGCGGCAGGAATCCTATATGGGTGCAACCAGATTCATCATACGTTGTATCTGGTTGTGGCAATCTGGATGTCATACCAGATGCTGGCAGCCTGCTCGCTTCGTCGGGAGAGTATGAAGGTGTGCAAGCACTCGAAGCCGGGGATGTGGAACAGGCGAGAACGGCGGTATCCATGATCGTCGGCAGAGATACAGCATCGCTCACTGAGGAAGGCATCGCGAAGGCCGCGGTGGAAACGGTCGCTGAAAATACGTCGGACGGCGTGATCGCCCCGCTTTTTTATATGTTTTTGTTCGGACCGGTCGGTGCGTGGGTGTACAAAGCAATTAATACGATGGACTCCATGCTTGGATATAAGAACGACAAATACCGGTATTTTGGAACGTGTGCGGCGCGTGTGGACGATGTCGTGAATTTCATTCCGGCACGACTTTCCGCGTGGCTGATGGTTGGTGCGGCAGGCATTTTGGGTATGGATATGGCTGGCGCGGCACGGATTCATTTGCGGGATCGACGAAACCATGCAAGTCCGAACTCCGCACAGACGGAATCGGCGTGTGCGGGTGCGCTTGGATTGCAGCTTGCCGGAAATGCATATTATTTTGGAAAGCTATATGAGAAACCAACGATTGGCGATGTGAAAAGGCAGATCGAGCCGAAGGATATCCGCCGGGCAAACCGGTTGATGTATGGAACCGCAGTGTTGATGGTGATCGTGGGTGTCGGCGTGCTGATCGGATGCGGATGTTTCACGTAGTAATAATTACTATTATTATATTGACAATAGAATAAAAGAGAGATACAATCCTTATTAAGAATAGTATGAATTTATAACACTCATGGAATTGAATTTTTGGATTATGATATTTCATTTAAAGGCATTTGCCGAAATGCAGGGAGAAGGTAAAGGAGGAAAAATATGGATAGGAAAGCAATGTATAAATTGAGTTATGGACTGTTTATATTGACCGCTAAAGAAGCAGAAAAAGATAACGGATGTATCATTAATACAGCCATTCAGGCAGCTTCGGAACCAAACCAGTTAAGTATCTGTGTAAATAAGGCAAATTATACGCATGATATGATTCAAAGAACCGGAAAATTTACTGTATCAGTCTTAAGTCAGAATGCAGAGTTTGAATTGTTCAAACATTTTGGCTTCCAATCAGGAAGAGACACCAATAAGTTTGAAGCATTTGAGCAGTGTGCCAGGGGCACAAATGGTATTTATTATATTACAGAAGGTACAAATGCATACATTTCTGTGACAGTTACTAAAACAGAGGACTTGGGTTCACATACGATGTTTATCGGTGAGATAACCGATATGGAAGTTTTAAGCAATGTTCCTTCAGTAACATATGATTATTATCAGAATAATATTAAGCCTAAACCACAGGAAGTTGGAAAAACAGAGGATGGTCAGACAATATGGCGTTGCAGAATTTGCGGATATGAATATGTAGGCGAGGAATTACCGGATGACTTTATATGTCCTTTGTGCAAGCACCCGGCATCAGATTTTGAAAAAGTAGTAAAGAAAACGGAGGTAAAAGAGATGGCAGCAAACAAATATGCAGGAACACAGACAGAGAAGAATTTACAGGAGGCATTTGCAGGGGAATCACAGGCAAGAAATAAGTATACCTATTTTGCTTCTGTAGCGAAAAAGGAAGGTTACGAGCAGATGTCAGCATTGTTTTTAAAGACTGCAGATAATGAGAAAGAACATGCAAAGATGTGGTTCAAGGAATTAGCAGGAATTGGTGATACAAAGGAAAACCTGGCGGCAGCGGCAGAAGGCGAAAATTATGAGTGGACAGATATGTATGATGGCTTTGCTAAAACAGCTGAGGAAGAAGGATTCCCTGAGCTTGCAGCAAAATTCAGGGCAGTAGGTGAGATTGAGAAGCACCATGAGGAAAGATATCGTGCACTTCTTAAGAATATTGAAACTTCACAGGTATTTGAAAAGAGCGAAGTTAAGGTATGGGAATGCCGTAACTGCGGACATATTGTGGTAGGAACTAAGGCGCCTGAAGTATGTCCGGTATGTAATCATCCACAGAGCTATTTTGAAGTACATGAAGAGAATTATTAAGGAGATGAGATTATTATGAAGAAGAAAGTGATTAATTCAAAAAAAGCAGTAATGATAGGCTGTGGCTTTGTTGGTTCTGCATCGGTATTTGCTCTGATGCAGAGTGGCTTGTTTACAGAGATTGTCCTTATCGATGCAGATAAGAACAAGGCAGAAGGAGAAGCGATGGATATCAGTCATGGTATTCCATTTGCGAGTCCGATGAAAATATATGCCGGAGATTATGATGATGTGGCTGATGCTGCAATTGTTGTCATATCTGCCGGAGCGGGACAGAAACCGGGAGAGACAAGGCTTGATCTCGTAAATAAAAATGTAGCAATATTTAAGTCAATCATTCCTGAAATAGCAAAGAGAAATTTTACAGGTATCATGCTTGTAGTTGCAAATCCGGTAGATATCCTGACTCAGGTAGCCATAAAGTTATCAGGACTTCCAGAAAACAGGGTTATTGGATCGGGTACTGTGTTAGATAGTGCCAGATTAAGATATAAGCTTGGTGAGCATTTATCTGTGGACAGCAGGAGTGTTCATGCATTTATAGTAGGTGAGCATGGAGACAGCGAAGTTGTAGCATGGTCATCAGCCAATGTATCTGGTGTTCCATTAAGTGAAATGTGTGAAATGCGTGGACATTACAAGCACAAGGAAAACACGGCAGAAATAGCTACAGCAGTCAAGAACAGTGCTTATGAGATTATAAACAAAAAGCACGCTACATATTATGGAATTGCAATGTCTGTAAAAAGAATCTGCGAAGTGATTATGAGAGATGAAAAATCAATACTTCCTGTATCACACATGATGCATGGAGTATATGATATTGACGGAGTATCGTTAAGTATGCCAGCTATTGTAGGTGCAGATGGTATTGAGTCTGATATACCTATTAATTTAAGTGGCGAGGAAGCGTTAAAGCTTAAGGAATCTGCAGATTCATTGAAAAAGATTATGGAGACAATTGAATTATAAATTTTACACATGGAAGGAGAAAAAGGCATGGAAGTAAGGTATTATATTTGTAAGCATTGTGGAAACATTGTTGAAAAGGTAAAGGATAAGGGTGTACCTGTAATTTGTTGCGGAGAACCTATGCAGGAATTAAAAGCCGGAGTGACAGATGCTGCTGTCGAGAAGCATGTACCTGTATATACGATAGAAGGCAGTCATGTTCATGTCGTGGTCGGAGAGACAAAACATCCAATGCTTGAAGAGCATTTCATTGAGTGGATTACATTAAATACAAACCAGGGAATATACAGAAAACAGTTAAATCCAGGGCAGGAGCCGGTAGCAGATTTTTGTCTTTGCGATGGTGAACAGGTAGAAGAAGTATATGCATATTGTAACCTGCATGGATTATGGAAATGCTAAAAGCATTTATACATATTAAGGTTACAGAACAACACAAATATAACAGTAATATGAATTGC
>ENA-OQEN01000439-OQEN01000439.1-human-gut-metagenome-genome-assembly--contig:-NODE-439-length-18231-cov-2.642179_pt1 | contig 18231 bp, 29 predicted proteins | sample MGYA00242791_ERZ504627 | MGnify/ENA primary metagenome ERZ504627 (study PRJEB26092, sample SAMD00036316) | human gut metagenome | host: Homo sapiens | study: EMG produced TPA metagenomics assembly of... | reverse complement strand
TGGGCCGGTGACGCGCGCGGTCGTCTCAATGCGCCCGGGACAGCGCGCCGCGGCGGTGACTTTGCCGTGTCCTTACGCGAGCGGGCGCGAGGGTGCGCACGCTGGAACGATGCCGGGCGTCGAACGCGTTATGAACTTCCGCGAGGCGTTCGGCGCGGAGAGGAAGCCCGGGCGCTCGCTCGTGCTTCAGCTCGGCGGCGACCCGATGTATGGCTGGGCGCTCTCCGCGAAGCTGCGCGTCCCGTGGATGATATACACGGCGCGCCCGCGCTGGCGCGGCAAGGTTGCGCACTACTTCATCCCCGACGGCACGGCGCGCGCGAGATTTGAGCGCGCGGGCGTAGCGCCCGAGCGCTACACCGTCGTCGGCAACCTCATACTCGACAGCGTGGAACGGCCCGACGGCGCTGCGCTCGCCGCCGCGCGCGAACGTTACGGCGCGGGCTGCGAGCACATCATCGCCTTCATGCCGGGCAGCCGCCCGTTCGAATACGAGCTCGGCTTCGGCTTCTACTGCGAATGCGCGGCGCTCGTGCGCGAGCGTTACGCGGGCTGGCAGGCCGTGCTGCCCGTCGCGCCGACCGTCTCGGAAGAATTCTGCGCGCCGGCCTCGAAAAGACCGGCCTAGCGTGGGCGCGGCGAAGGGCGCGTCGAGAGATAATCCTGCGCGACGGCAGCCGCGTGCCGCTCGTGCGCGAAGGACAGTACGCCGCGATAGCCGCGTCGTCGCTCGCCGTCGCCTTCCCGGGCACGAACAACCTCCAGATAGCCTCGCTCGGCGTGCCGCTGCTGATGATCGCGCCGCTCAACCAGGCGCACAACATCCCGCTCGACGGCATCCCCGGCGCTCTGCCGCGCGAGGGGGCCGCCGCCGTCGCGGTAAAGAAAAAGCTCGTCCACTGGTACAACGCCAAAAAGAATACGTCTCGCTGCCGAACATGCTCGCGGGCCGCGCGCTGCTGCCAGAGCGCCGCGAGCTGATGACTCCCGAGAGCGCCTGCCGCTACATCGCCGAGCTCATAGAGTCGCCGGAGCGCCGCCGCGAGATAGCCGAAGGCTACGCTGCGCTCGACCTGCGCCGCGGAGCGTCCGAGCGCATAGCGCGCGAGATATGCGAATATTTTGAGGGAGAATAGAAATTCATCGAACGAAAGGAGGCGATACGAAATGAAACGCGGACTTGGCTTCGCTCCACGCAGGGCGTGACGGAGAGCCTGCGCGGAGCGTAACATCGTTCCGTCCCGCCCTGCGTTTTTGCAGAATAAAAACGCAGAGGAGGATATAAATGAAATATACGAAAATCAACCTGAACGAGTGGAGCAGAGGCAAACTCTTCGAGGCCTACATCGAAAACATGCGCGTCGTCATGAGCCTGACAGCCGACGTAAACGCCGCGCCGCTGCTTAAATTCACGAAAGCGAACGGCCTCAAGTTCTATCCCGCGATGATTTGGGCCGTCGCGAAAACCGTCAACGCGCGCGGCGAATTCAAATACGGCTGGAACGAGCGCGGAGAGCTGATAAAATGGGACTTCGTCTCGCCCTCATACGCCGAGTTCCACAAGGACGACGAAAACTGCACGAAAACGGTCACGGAATATTCCGGCGACCTCTTTGAATTTCACGCGCGATTCCTTAAAGACAGAGAAAAATACAAAAACAGCCGCGGCTTCGTCGAAAACCAGCCCCCGAACTTCTTCGACGTCTCGTGCCTCCCGTGGCTGCGCTACCGCAGCTTCGACATGCACGTCTTCGACGAGGGCAAATTCCTGGCTCCAGTCGTCACGTGGGGAAAGTACGAGCGCGAGGGCGGACGCCGCCCCATGCCGCTCACGCTGAACATCCACCACGCCGTCGCCGACGGCTTCCATCTCGCGCGGTTCTTCCTTGAATTGCAGGAATTGATAGATTCGTTCGGAAGTATGTAGAAACATAAACGCGCGGGCGCGCCGTTCCGTCCGTCCCCGGATGCGGCGCGCCCGCTTTTTATCGCCTTCGTTCTATTTTCACGTTTATATCTTCTGATCGCCCGCCGACCATACGTGTTTTTCGCCCGAGGCCGCGGCTGTGCACGAACTCGAGCTCTATCCCGCGATGATTTGGGCCATCGCGAAAACAGAAAACTACTCAAATATCTGCCGGTAACGCTCTTTCAGCTCCTCCGGGGCCGTTTCCACCACTTTTAGGCCGCGCTTGGCTCCGGCTTTGCCCCAGATCACATAGCAGACCGTCTCCCATGCGTATTGCAGCACTTCCTCCGGGCCGGCTTCTGTTTCATCGGTGGGTTCATCATCCTCGTCGTCATCGTCGGAGGAAAAACCGCTTGGAACGATCTCCAACAGACGGGCTTTAGCATCCAGCAGAGCGTCCAAACTTCTGCGTTTGCCATCCATGCGGCATAGTCTTTGGAATATTTCATGTTCTGCATGGAGAGCACGCCGCGGACAAAAATAGGGACTGTATCGGCGGTAAAGCCGAACTGTTTCACATACTCCCGGAGGAATTTTTCCTGCAAGCGGGAGTGCTCGTCGTCACAGAGGCCGAGATAATCCCACACAAGCTGCCGCCACGTCTGCCCAAGCATCCCCAAGGCGAACACGGCGAAGCTGCCGGGGAGGGCGCACTGTTCATCGTCCAGATTGGTATATTGCTCATACTGCCGCATGGCAAGCCGGGCGTACCGTTCCAGCAGAGGATGAAGGGACGGATATTGGACGGCGCAGGCACAAAGCTGATTGATTCCCTTTTTGGGCAGTCCTGTGATGGACAGATACTTCTTCTCCGGTCCTTTGAACTCAACCGCATAGCTGCGGGGAAAATCCTCCTGCGAAAGAAGCTCGCACAGGTAGTTCAGCACTTCGCTGTAACATTCTTCCGTGCCGTCCTTGGCGGTGATGCGGATGAGGCGAAGGCGTCGTTAGCCGAAGCGGTGAAGTGCTCTGTTTTCCTCTTTTGAAGGTTGAGCGGAAGCCTGCCGGTTCCGTTTTCTTTCAGCTTTTTCACCATATCAGGGCGAACTTTTTCGACCAATCCCAAGAGATAATTGGTATCAAGATACTGAAAATCCAAACCATATACCTTATAGCTCACCGCCACATAGCAGGCAAAACGCAGCAGCGGCTCAGGAACATCCTCCGCACGAACGCCAGGCTTCAGAGAATACTCCCGATTCCATAGGTGGTCGTCTTCACGGCCTGTCACGACAAAATACTTCTCTTGCAGCTCCCGTTCCAGCACCCCGCGTAAATAGTGGTCAATTTCCCCCCACGGCTCAGGCGGCGCAGGTTTTCGCTGAAGGCGATAGCCTTTTCCGCATCCAGAGTCTCGGCCCTCTGCGCGTCGGCCCAGTCCATCACCAGATAGTGCACCCCAAAGGGCGCGCCTTCGCTGCTGACCACGACCGGAGGATAGAGGGAATCGGGGCGGGTGATTTTGCCGTCAATGGCATCCTGGATGCACCGGTCAAAGAGGGGCTGCAGTTTCTCCCGTGCGTCGGGAGTCATCAAATAATAGCGGCCATCTTCACTGTTGCGCTTTGGCAGGTTCATTATTTTTCTCCTTGTGACTTCACGTAAATCGTTTTATTTCCTTATTCCGGCATCTGAAAGACGCCGAAGCCCTTCGTTGATGATTCAACGCCGCTGCTTAATTTAATCGACGGTATCATATTATAGTCTATATTTTCTGTGAATGTTTCCAAGCTGCCGTAATTCTATGGCGCGCGGGCGGCGCATAAAAAACGGCGGCGCGTCCGAACGTTCGGGACGCGCCGCGTCTGTGTTAGCTTTTGCGGCTTCGCTATTTTTTCAGCACTTTCGCTATGACGTCCATGCCTTTGTTGACGAGTCCGGTGTCCGCCTGGCTGCCCATGTGGCCGACGCGGAATACGCGGCCTGCGAGCGGGCCGTAGCTTCCGCCGACGGCGAGACCTTCGGCGCGCAGCGCCGCGTCGAACTCCTTCCACGTCCAGCCGTCGGGGACCATGAGCGCCGTGACGGTCGGTGAGCAGAGCGCTTCGTCCGCGGCGTAGAGCTTGAGCCCCAGTTCCTTCGCGCGCGCGCGGCAGCAGCCGCGGCCTCCGCGTGGCGGCGGAATGCGTTCTCCGGCCCTTCGGCGAAGAAATGTTTGAGCGCGAGGTTCAGCGCCGCGTTCGCGTGCCAGTTGTGCGTGTATGGCATGTACCTGTCCTCAACTGCGCTCTTCCAGGGCAGCAGCGCGTCGTAACCTGGGTAGTTCACCTCTGCTGCGCGCTTCCATGCGCGTTCGCTGACCGTTATCATGCTGAGGTCGGGCAGTATCGAGAGGCACTTCTGGCTTCCCATGAGCCGAGGTCTATGTGCCAGTCGTCGACGCACACGTCTGCGCCGCCCGCGCTCGCGACGAAGTCGACGATGAAGAGCGCGCCGCTTTCCACGACCGCGGAGGCTATTTCCGCTATCGGGTTCAGCAGGCCGCTCGGCGTCTCGCAGTGGACGGCCGTCACGACGTCCGGACGGAACTCAGCGAGTTTCGCGCGCAGCGCGTCAGCGCTCACGAACGCGCCGTCGGGCGCTTCGAGGTACTCTGCGCGCGCTCCTATAGCCTCAGCCATTTCGCCGAATCCATGTCCGAATATGCCGTTCGAGACGGCGAGGACTTTATCGCCCGGCTTGATAACGCTCTTCATCGCGCCCCAGAGAGCGAGCATTCCCTCGCCGGAGCCTATGATCACGTCGTTCTGCGTGTGGAGCATCTTTTTGAGAAGATTATGGTTCTCCGCGAGAAGCTCGAAAAATTCCTCTTCGAGGTCGGTGCTGCCGTAGTCGGTCATGTAGGCTTCGCGGTACTCGGCAGGCACGGAGGTCGGCCCGGGGACGAGCGGTATTTTGTAGGTTTTCATCGCTTTCACTCCTTCGGCGTCCCGCAGCTTCCGGGGCGCGGATATAGAAAAAGCGCCGGAGTGTTGCTCTCTCCGGCACTTCGTTGGTTCGTTGGTCTTTCTATGAATTTTTACTGAGCGAGCGAGGCGAGGTGCTGCTGTACGGCGGCCTTTACTCTGTTGCCGTCGGCCTGGCCCTTTACCGCGGCCATGACCTTGCCCATCACCTTGCCCATGTCCTTCGGCCCCTTGGCCCCGACCTCTCCGGCGATTTTCGCGACGAGAGCCGCGATATCTTCGTCGGACATCTGCGCGGCTGGTAGGCTCGAGGACCTTCGCCTCGGCGAGCTCGCGCTCGGCGCGGTCGTTCGCTCCGCCGGCCTTGTACATCTCGGCGGCTTCGACGCGCTGCTTGATGAGGCGGCGCACGAGGACGAGGACGTCGTCGTCCGTCAGCTCCTTATCCTTGCCCTTCTCGACCTGCATGAGCTGGATCGAGGACTTGAGCATACGGAGGACGGATAGGGTCAGCTCGTCTTTATTCTTCATAGCGGCGACTAAGTCGCTCTGTACTTTAACCGCAAGGTCGGACATTAATAATCGGACCTCCTGCCTCTGTTTCGTGCCATCTCGGCCTTCTTACGTTTCTTGATTTCGCTGGGTTTTTCGTAATGTTCATGCTTCTTTGCCTCGCGAAGCACGCCCACCTTCCGGATCTCTCTTTTAAAACGCTTGAGGGCATCTTCTATCGACTCATTGTCGCGTCTAGTTACGGTGGTCATCAACATTCCCCCCTTTCGTTCAGCTGGGGATCAACACCTAAGCGAAATGTTTGAGCGTATCCGCCCGATGTCTATCTCTGCGAATATTACATCTGCATATTATGGGGGGTACGGCAAGGTTTTGTCAATAATCACGAGCGCGACAATTCGGCTCAGCGGCGCGCTTCTAAAAATTTTTCCGCGTCGTCGAGTCCGCGGAAGCCGCGGCGCTTGAGTCCGTTCTCTATAATCAGCTCCGCGTAGCTTACGCCGGCGGCCTCGAGCTCCGCTATGCGCGCGGAGAGCAGGCGCAGCGTCTTCTCCGAATATGTGAGCAGCTCGCCGAGCTGGTAGGTCTCTATCGAGGTTTCGCCCCCGTCTCCCTCGCCGCTGCGCAGCGGGCGCGCGCGCGAGGCGACGAGCGGGTAACGCGCGGCGAAGGCTTCGTTTTGCGGCGCAAGTTTCCGGACGACGGCTCGCGCCAAAGAGAGCTTCTCTTCCGATACCGGCGGAAGCTGCGCGGCCAGCGCGCGGTTTTCCTCCGGCGCGTCTATGCACATCATGTAGCCGTACTTCTCTGCGAGCGGGTTGCGCCCCGCGGCGCGCGCCGCCGTCAGATCGCCGCGCCAGCTTGAAAGCGTCGCCTCGTCCCACGCTTCGTACTGGCTCGCGCGCATCGCGCGGAACGTCCTGAAATCGTCCTGGCAGGGCGCGCGTCCGCCTCGTTCTGAACCTTGTCGAAGAACGCCCATTCGAGCGCGATTATTTCATTTATCAGTTCTTCCATAATCATCCCGCCGTTACGCTGAGTTTTCTAAGATATTCGCTTTTTATGCGGCGCGTCGTCTCGACGGCCTGCGCGACGAGGAACGGGTCGTCCGACGACGACAGCCCCTGCGCCGCGAGTTCCGCGCGCACGCGCGCGCATATCGATTCTATCAGATTTTCGCGCTCGGCGTTCGGCTCGAAGAGCGCCGCCGTCTCGCGCGCCGCCTCGGAAAGCTTCGGCAGCTCCGCCGCGCTGCGCCAAAGCCATTTGTAGTAGGGCGCGTAGCGGCGGTTCAGCAGATGGAGCGCGGAGAGCGCGGCTTTCGTGAATTCCGCGAGCGAGAGCGAAGCCGCGACCGCGTCGCCGCGTTTCGCCGTGCGCGGGTAGTTGTACTGTCCCGCCTGCGCCATCGTGAAGAGGCGAGATGCGAGCTTCTTGAGCCGCACGTCTCTGGGTAGCAGGGCAGCAGCGCCTCGCGCAGCCGGTGCCAGTAGAGGACCTCCTGCGCGAAGCCCGGCAGGCCGAAGGCTCGCTCCATGTTCCAGGGGCTGCGCTCGTTGTTGCCCTCCGCGCCGGGCATGAGCTCCCGGAACTGCCCGCCGTCCGGCTCCGAGTGCCACTGCATGACGGGGCAGAAGCAGGCCAGCTGCGTCGCGCGCAGGTAGAGCTCCGGCGAGGGCAGCGGCCCCGCGAAGCCGGCGATGTCAAAGCCCCAGAAGGCGATGCCGCTCAGGCCGCCGAGAGCCCGGCACGGAGCGCCGAGGCCAGCTCGCTGTTCACGGACTGCTGGTCGCCCGCCAGAGCATGGGGGTCCTGTGCTGCCCGGCGAAGCCGCGCGGCTGAAAAGCGCCCGCTCCGGCCCGATGAACAGGGCGTAGGCCTCAGTGTAGTCCCTGGCGTAGCGGTTTTTGCCCTCCCGGCCCGTGCTGCCGTCTGAAAAGCGCGCGTCCTCGGAGTATACGAACTCGCCCCCGTCGGTCTTGAAGCCGTCCACGCCCATTTCAAGCAGGCAGCGCCGTTTGGCGAACCAGCTTTCGAGAGTTTCCGGATTCGTGAAATCCGGTATCATGGAGCCGGGGAACCAATGCCCCTCGGGAATGGTGTAGGGCGAGCCGTCGGCGTTTTTGACGCAGAGGCCGCGCCTCACGGCGTCCTCGCAGTCGAGGCGGTGCTGCTCGTTTTCCGGCTCGTCGGGACCGAGCGCCTTATATACCGGGGCCTGCCAGAGCAGGACGCGGATGCCGCGCTCGTGCAGCCGCCGGATCATCCCGCGGGGTCGGGCCAGGGGCTGCCTGAGAAGTCAAAGTCCGACAGCGAGAGCGGCGCGCCGCCCGGCCTCGGCGCATACTTGGCGCCGCGCCAGATGTAGAAGGTCGCCTCGTCGCTCCAGGCCTCTAGTACGAGGACGGAGACGGGGAAACCAAGCGCCTCGGCCTCGGCCACGGCCACCTCGACATCCGCCTGGCTGCTCCAGCGGTTGGCGGATATCCAGGGCCCGAGGCCCAGCCAGGCGGCAGGACTGGGGGACCGAAAAGGGAGATATATTCCGAGATGATGCCCTCCGGCGTGCCGGAAAAGAGCGTGACCTCGCAGCCTTCGGGCAGCTGGGCGAGGATCTCGCCCTCCTGAAAGTCGAAAACGGTGGTCTCGCAGGTGCCGGCGTACAGCCCGAAGCCGCTGTCCGTCCAGAAGAAGGGCGCGGGGCAGTAGGACTTATTTCCCTGGAAACAGAACTTTTCCTCCACCTCGCAGACGACGCGGCGGCCCTTCTGGTTGAGCGCGTCGAATCGCTCGCCGAGGCCGTATGCCCCGCGGTAGTCGAGGTAAACGCGCAGGCTGCCGTCCTCCTGCCAGACCAGCAGGGCCTTTCCGAAGCGGCGCTCTCCCGTGCCGCAGAGTTTGAGCTTTTCCATTGTCCCTCCTCAGCCCTTGATGCCGCCGGCCATTAGCCCGGCTTTGAACTGTTTCTGGGCTGCGATGTAGATTATGATGATGGGTATCATGGAGATGAGGCTGCCCGCCATGAGCACGTTGTACTCGGTGTTGTACTGTCCGTTGAGGGTCGAGAGGGCTATGGGCAGGGTCATTTTGTTGCGGTCGGTGAGCATGAGCAGGGGCCAGAGGTAGTCGTTCCAGCTCTCCATGAAGGTGGTGACGGCGAGAGTGGCGAGCGTGGGGATGCACAGGGGCAGGGCAACGCGGAAGTAGATGTGGAACAGCCCTGCGCCGTCTATCCTCGCGGCGTCAAGGTAGTCGTTCGGGATGGTCTTCATCTGCTGCACGAGCAGAAAGACGGCGAAGGGTTTGAACATGCTGGGCAGGATGACGCTGGCATAGCTGTCTATGAGCCCCAGCCGGTTCATGACGACGAAGAGCGGTATCATAGTGACCTGCGTCGGTATCATCATCGTGGCGATATAGATGCTGAGGATGACGCCGCTGCCCCGGAAGCGGAGCTTGGCGAAGGCGAAGGCGGCCATGGAGGCGGAGACGAGGGTTATGAACGTGAAGGCCACAGAGATAAAGAGGCTGTTGCCTATCGTCCGCAGGAGGGGAAGCGTGAGAAGACCTCGGTGTAGGCGTCGAGGGTGGGCTCGGCAGGTATCCACTCGATGGGTATGCTCATCAGCGCGCCCCGGCTCTTGAGCGAGGTGGATATCATCCAGAGGAAGGGTATGAGCGCCAGCACCGCCAGCAGTATGGAGATTATGTAGTAGCCCGCCTGACCGAGCCTGCGTCTATGCGTCATAGTTCACCCACCTCTTCTGCAGCTTCATCTGAAGACCGGTACAGGCCATGATGATGACGAACAGCAGCCAGGAGAAGGCCGCGGCATAGCCCATGCGGTAGTAGCGGAAGCCATATTTGTAAATGCGCTCGACCATGACCTGCGTGGAGCCGTTCGGGCCGCCGTCGGTCATGATCATGATCTGGGGAAAGAGCTGGAAGGCGTTTATGAGGCTCACGATGAGCACGTAGAAGATGGCCGGGCTCAAAAGGGGCAGGGTTATGCGCCAGAACTTTGTCCAGCTGCCCGCGCCGTCGAGCGAGGCCGCCTCGTAATAGGTGCGGTCTATGCCTATCATGCCGGAGAGCAGGATGAGGCCGAAGAAGCCCATGTCCTTCCATACGGAGACGAGGACGATGGCGGGCATGGCCCAGGCCTCGTCCAGCAGCCAGCCCGGGCCTCGATGCCGAAGAAGCCGAGGATGCCGTTGAGCGCGCCGTACTGGGGGGAGAGCACGCTCTTCCAGATGAGGGAGGCGGCGACCCAGCTGGTGAGGACGGGTATGTAGTAGATGATGCGGAAGGCCGTAACACCGCGCCGCGGGCGGCTGAGCAGCGTGGCCACCGCTATTGCCGCCGCGAGCATGAGCGGGATGTACATGACGATGTAGCGCAGGGTGTTCCAGAGCACCTGCCAGAACTCGCGGGTGGTGAGGATACTTTTGAAGTTTTCGAGGCCTACGAAGTGCTCGGCAAAGAAGCCGGCGGAGGAGAGCTCGTCGAGGCCGTTCCAGTTGGTGAGGCTTATGAGCGCGGAGATGACGAGCGGCAGGAGGGAGAAAAGCAGGAGTCCCAAGACGCTCGGCAGCAGGAATGGCGAGGCCGCGAGCAGCCCGTCGCTGCCCAGACGGCGTCTGCCGTGCTTCATGTAGCCGCCTCCTTTCGGTTTGTTTGATATATGGTGGGTTTCAGGAACTCGCTATATGCTTGCGGAAAATTTTTAGGTTGGTGCTGCCTGTTCCACCCCATTTCTTTGGTGCTTGCCCAAAGAAACGGGGTGGAGCCCCAAAGAAAAGCGCTTTTGGGTGGTGGCGCCCCCGTGAGGTTTCGGGACCCACCCGCCTCTCCCACTCGCGTGGGAGGTGCCACTCGGCCGCTAAGGTGTCCGCTTCGCGGACGGATTGAATCACTCGCCCCTAGGGCGAGGGGTTTGGGCTGGTGGAGAATTGGCGTTTAAAAGTTTTTTGCCCCGCTTTTTTACAAAAAGCGGGCGGGGTCCAGGGGCGGAGCCCATGGCCGCGCGCCGCAGCGCGCGGAATACCCCTTGTGCTAAAGAAGCGCAGGAGGGGTCAAAGGGGAACTCGCCGGGGGTTCCCCCTTTGCGGGCGCTCCGCCGCCCGCAGCCCCTGCCCGCACCGCCAAATGACGCTTTTATATGGTAATCCGCCCCGTTCCTTTGAGCAAGGCCAAAGAAACGGGGCGGATTTGCAGCGCAAGGTAAAGCCGATCAGCGACAAAACGGCGAGTGCGTGCGGCTTCAATAGACTCTCGCATCTACGAACCGGGCGAGATCGTCGGGCGACAGGATGATCTGGAGCCGCGCTGGCCGGCGCTGACGGCGATCTCGTCGAAAGGATGCTCGTCTCGTCTATATAGGTCGGATACTTTTTCTTCATGCCGATGGGCGAGCAGCCGCCGCGGATGTAGCCCGTGAGAGGCAGCAGCTCCTTCACGTGTATCATCTCCAGCTTTTTGTTGCCGGAGACTGAGGCTGCGCGGCGCAGGTCCAGCTCGTCCGAGACGGGGATACAGAAGACGAGCAGCCCAGTCTTGTCGCCGCGGGTGACGAGGGTCTTGAATACCTGCTCCTCCGGCAGGCCGACCTGCTGCGCGGCGTGCTTGCCGGAGAGGTCAGATTCGTCGTATTCGTACTCCGCCGTGCGGTAGGCTATGCCCGCTGCGTCCAGCAGGCGCATGGCGTTGGTCTTTGTCATTTGCCTCCCCCTATCTGCGCCGCGCGGCGCTCGCAGACGCTGCGGACCAGGGCCTCGTCCAGCTCCGGGAAGGGCAGGACGGGCGCGGGCGCGTCTTCATAGGGCCGCAGCTGGAGCCGGTAAAAGGCAAGGTCGCGCCAGCGGCCCAGCTTCCAGCCGGTCTTGAGGTCCGTATATACCAGGCGGAAGCCCATGCTCTCGTGCAGGCGCTCGCTCGGCGGGTTCGGCACGGAGACGGTGCCGTAGATGTTCACGTAGCCCTGCGCTTTGAGCAGGTCCAGCAGGGCGCCGTAGAGCGCGCGGCCCAGGCCGCGTCCGGTGCAGCCCTGTTCGAGATACACGGACAGCTCCGCGTCCCAGTCATAGGCGGCGCGCGGCCGGTAGCGGTGGGCGTAGGCGTAGCCACGGGCCGGCCGTCGCGCTCGCACACGAGGAAGGGATAGCCTTTCAGGGTGTCTGTTATGCGGGCGGTGAACTCCTCCGGAGTGGGCGCGGGGGACTCAAAGGTCAGTCCCGTCTCGGTGTAGGGCGCGTAGACGGCGGCCAGGGCCGGCCCGTCGGCCGCCTCCGCCCTGCGTATCGTAAAGCTCATAATATCCCGGTCCTTTCAGGGAAATTCTAACCTTTACTGAACTCCGCGTCAAGGATTAACGGAAAATTCACAGCTTGAGCCATGATTGTTGCTTGTAAAATCCGGATTTGATGTTATAATCTTTTCGTTATATATGGAGAGGTGTCCGAGCGGTTTAAGGAGCCGGTCTTGAAAACCGGTGACCCGGCAACGGGCCATGGGTTCGAATCCCATCCTCTCCGCCAAAATGGCCGGGCACGGCTGTGAGCCGTGTCCGGCGTCGCGATTGTCCCTTCGCCGCAGGCGTTGGCTCGGCGGAGGGAACATTCTTATTATAATGGGGGATGAGCATGTCAAAGTTCAGGGTGATAACGGACGGCTCCGGGGATCTGTCGCCGGAGCTCATAAAAGAGAGAGATATAACTGTCGTTCCGTTTTACGTCATGCTGGGCAGCGGGGACTACCTGAAGCAGGACGCCGACATAGGTACGCCGGAGTTCTACGAGTGGATGGTCTCGCATCCGGGCGTGTATCCGAAAAGCTCCACGCCTTCGACCCAGGACTACCTCAAGGTCTTCCGCGAGGTCGCGGAGGCGGGCGAGCAGGCCATATGCATCTGCATCACCGAAAAGTTCTCGAACTCCTATCAGACCGCGCGCATAGCGCTGCAGCTGCTGCGCGAGGACTATCCGGACGCGAAGATAGCCGTCTACAACTCCATGGTGAACACCGTGCTCCAGGGCCTATACGTCCTGGAGGCCTGCGATCTGCGCGACGCCGGCTTTGAGCTGGACGAGGCGGTCCGGCGCCTGGAGGAGATAAGGCCCACCGGCGCATTTTCTTCACCATAGGCAGCATGTCCTACCTCAGCATAGGCGGGCGCATAGGCAAGCTGGCCGGCAAGGTCAGCACCGTGCTCGGCATCCGGCCCATCATCACGCTCAAAGAGGGCGAGATCTTCCCCTCCGGCGTCTGCCGCGGCCGGGGCAAAAGCCTTGACAAGACCCTGAACGTCGCCCGCGAGTACCTGAAGGAGAATTTCAGCTCAGGGGAGCCTCTCTCCATCGCCGTCGGCTACGGCTACGACTACAACGAGGCCGCTGAGTTCCAGGGCCGCGTGGCCGCGCTCCTCGACGAGCTGGGCATCCCGCACGGGGAGATACCCATCCGCCTCATAAGCTCCGTCATCGCAGTGCACACCGGCCCTTACCCCCTGGGTATGGGCGTCCTGCGCAAGGCCAGACTGGACTGACAAAAAAGAGCCCTGCCGGTGAGTGAGGGGGATACTCACCGGCAGAGCTCTTCCCGTACCCTTCAGGCGCTGACGCTCTGCCTTTCGCAGCGCCGCTCCTCAAAGTAGGACGGGTAGCTCTCGACGGGAACGGGGAAGTAGTCGAGGCCGAGGGCCTCGCCGCTCGCGGCGTCGATGTAGCAGCAGTAGTGCATCTCTTCGGTCGTGAACTCCAGCTCGTAGAGGCTGCCGCCTTCGAGCAGCTTCTGGGAATCGAACCTCGCGCTCCGGACGTTCGCCGCTTCGAGAGCGAGGGCGCGGGCCTGCATCGGGCTTATATAGAGAATGTTCTTTTTCATGGTGTTTAGCTCCTTTTCGTTTTTGTTTTATGGGCTCATTATAGAGCGTGAATATTAAAGTAACGTTAAAAGAAAAAGTTATTTTAATCACAAACTCTGTTTTCTCTCCCTGTCACGCTCACAGGATAACAGAGACAATTTAACAGGCTGTTAGAGCAGCATTAGAATTTCATTAAAAGCGTAAACTTTTTTTGAACAGCAAAATTTTATTGTCCTTGCAAACGGCGTCGGAATTTGCTATACTTCGCCCAGTGGATTTAAGGACCGGTGCAGAGACGCCGGCAAAACCGCTGAGAGAGCCGCGCTGTGAAGCGCGGGGTTTTGGTGTGTCTTGCCGGAGTGCCGGCAGGGCACTTTTTTGTTGCTAAGGGCGGTGCGCGGAGTGAGAGAAAAGGCCAGGCTCATGGACGAGGCGGCGGTGAAGCGCGCGCTGATGCGCCTTTCGCACGAGATAGCCGAGCGCAACCGCGGCGTTGAGAACGTCTGTCTCGTGGGCATACGCAGGCGCGGGGACCGCTTGCGCTGCAGATTAGGGACAACATTGAAAAAATAGAGGGCCTGCGCGTCCCCTGCGGCAGCGTGGACGTGCGCTACTACCGGGACGACCTGGAGCGCTTGGCGGAGGACCCCATCGTCACGCGGGCGCAGCTGGAGTTTACCGTGGCTGACAGGACCGTCGTCCTGGTGGACGACGTGCTGTATACGGGCCGGACGGCGCGCGCGGCCATGGAGGCCGTGCTCAAATGCGGCAGGCCGCGGGCCATCCAGCTGGCCGTACTGGTGGACAGGGGCCACAGGGAGCTGCCCATCAGGGCTGACTACGTGGGCAAAAATGTCCCCACCTCGCACGCAGAGCTCATAGAGGCGAGGCTACCCGAGTACGACGGGGAGACGGGGGTATACCTCATGGAGCTGGGCGGCTCCGAATAATAACTTTGTGCGTCAATCCCAATTAAAATACACTACGGAGAGAGGTAAATCGGGAATGAACAAGAAAACCATCGGAAACGAGCCGATCTACGACGCCCGGACGCTGGGCGCGCCGAGGATGCTCGTGCTCGGCTTCCAGCACATGTTCGCCATGTTCGGCGCGACGGTGCTCGTCCCCACGCTGACGGGCCTGTCCGTCTCGACGACGCTGCTGTTTGCCGGCCTCGGCACGCTGCTGTTCCATCTGCTGGCCAAGGCAAGGTCCCTGCTTCCTGGCTCCAGCTTCGCCTTCCTGGGCGGCTATGCGGCCATAGCGCCGATGCTGGAGAATCCGAACAGCCCGGGCGTTTTCAACGTGCCTAACACGGAGCTGCTGCCCTACGCCTGCTTCGGCGTTGCCTGCGCGGGCCTCGTGTATCTGGTGCTGAGCCTGCTGTTCAAGGTCTTCGGAGTGCGGAAGGTCATGCGCTTCTTCCCGCCCATCGTCACGGGACCATCATCATCGCCATCGGCCTGAGCCTGAGCTCCAGCGCCGTCAACAACTGCGCCACCAGCTGGCCGGTAGCCTCGTCGCCATCCTCGTCGTCATCGTCTGCAACATCTGGGGCAAGGGCATGATAAAGATAATCCCCATCCTCCTCGGCGTCATCGCTCCTACCTCGTCGGCGCGGTGAGCGGCCAGGTGGACTTCACCGCCGTGCGCGAGGCGGCCTGGATAGGCCTGCCCGTGACCTGGAGCGAGACGGTCTTCGGCCTCTTCGGCAGCGGGAACGTGGACACGGCCATGCTCGCGACCGCGGCCATCACCATCATCCCCATCTCCCTTGCCACGATGGTCGAGCACATAGGCGATATGTGCGCCATCAGCTCCACCTGCGGCAGGAACTACATCCAGGAGCCCGGCCTGCACCGCACCCTGCTGGGCGACGGCCTGGCCACCAGCCTTGCGGCCCTCTTCGGCGCGCCCGCGAATACCACCTACGGCGAGAACACCGGCGTCCTGGCGCTCTCCAAGGTCTATGACCCGCGCGTCATCCGCATCGCCGCGGTGCTGGCCATCATCTTCTCCTTCTGCGAAATTCGCCGAGGTAGTCCACGCCATGCCCACCGCCGCCATCGGCGGCGTCAGCCTCGTGCTCTACGGCATGATAAGCGCCGTCGGCGTGCGCAACGTTGTCGAGAACAAGGTCGATTTCACGAAGAGCCGCAATGTCATCATCGCCGCCCTCATCCTGGTGCTGGCCATCGGCATCACCTACTCCGGCACGGGCGCTGTGAAGATAGGCACCGTCAGCTTCTCGGGCCTGGCCACCGCCGCCATCGTGGGTATCGCGCTCAACGCCATCCTGCCCGGCAAGGACTACGAGTTCGGCAGCGACCTCCAGGGCGACACCAGCGTGAATTTCAAGGTCTGAACAGGAAAAATCCTTGACAAACCGATAAAATAATGTATAATTTATAGGCCTGCCCAAAAGGACAGGCCTATATCCTTGCCTGCAAAAGCAGGCCATAAGTCCAGAAGGAGGTGCACAAATTGGCGAAAACAAGCGAGAAGTACGAAGTGATGTACGTCCTCAATCCGAACCTCTCGGAGGAGGAGACCGCCGCTCTCGTGGAGAAGTTCAAGACGCTTGTCGAGCAGAACGGCACTCTTGATGAGATGGAGGAGATGGGCAAGCGCAAGCTGGCCTATGAAATCAACTATCTCACCGAGGGTTACTACGTGCTCGTCAAGTTCACGAGCGGCCCCGAGTTCCCGGCTGAGCTCGACCGTATTTTCGGCATAACGGACGGCGTCATCCGCAGCCTCATCACCAAGAGGCCCGAGTAAGGGGGAGCGGCATGCTCAATCACATCGTCATCATGGCCGCCTGACCCGCGACCCGGAGCTGAGATACACCCAGAGCCAGCTGCCCGTTGCGACCTTCCGCGTCGCAGTGGACCGCGACTTTGGCCGCGGCGAAGAGAAGCAGACCGATTTCATCGACTGCGTCGCCTGGCGCTCTACCGGAGAGTTCGTATCGAAGTACTTTCAGAAGGGCAGCATGGCCATTGTGAGCGGCCGGCTCCAGATGAGGGACTGGACGGACAAGGAAGGCAACAAGCGCACGAGCGCCGAGATAGTTGCCGACAACGTGTATTTCGGCGAATCCAAGCGCCGCGACGGCGAGCAGCGCGAGGCTACGGCCCGCGTGACAGCTATGGTCAGCGCGACAGTTACGGTTCCCGCGACAGCTACGGCCAGCGCGAGAATTACGCCCCCCGGGACAGCTACGGCTCCCGGGACAGCCGCCAGGACGCGGCCCCGCGTACCCCGGCCCCCTCGGCCTTCGCCGAGCTGGACGACGGGGACGGCGAGCTCCCGTTCTGAGGCACCACATTTTAAGGAGGTATAACCTTGGCTTTCGATAACAAAGGACCCAAGAATCGCAAGCGCAAGAAGGTATGCCAGTTCTGCGTGGATAAGTGCACTTATATAGACTATAAGGACGCCGCGAAGCTCAGGAAGTTCATCTCCGAGCGCAGCAAGATCCTTCCGCGCCGCACTACCGGCACCTGCGCCATGCACCAGCGCGAGCTGACCGAGGCCATAAAGCGCGCCCGTCAGATCGCCCTGCTCCCCTACGTCACCGACTGACGAAGGCTAATAAAAAAGCAAGGCCCCCGGACGAAAGTCCGGGGGCTTTTTTGCTTTCAAGAGCTCAGACAAGACCGTTTTCGGAGAGCCAGGCGGATATTTGCGGCTTTGCACCGCTCACTGTGCTGCCTTTATGGACAGGCCCTTTTCCACCGTGGCGCCGGGGCAGAGGCGCTTTATGTCCGCTTCGCTGTGCCCATGCCGCTGCCTCATTCGTACACAAGGCAGGATGCGCTTGCCGGAAAGCTCACAGCCGTCCAGGAAGCTCCAAACCGGCATCGGCATCGTGCCGCACCAGCAGGGGTAGCAGAGCACGAGCGTCTCCAGCTCCCCGAGGCCCTCGGGCAGCTCTGCCAGCGCCGGGCGCGCGTTCTCTTTGAGCTCGCGCTTGGAGACCTCGACGCACTCGTGGTAGTCGAAGGGGTAGTCCCGCTCCGCGCGTATCTCGAAGAGAGGGCGCCTGTGAGCTCCGCCGCCGCTTTCGCGGCGCGCTCCGTGTTGCCGACCTTGAGCTCCACCATCCCGCCCGGGGCATAGTTCATGCCGCGGTGAGAGAAATAGGCTATGAGTGTCTTCATAACAGCATACCTCATGTAAAAAGGCCGCGCCCTGTGCGGACGCGGTCGTGTTTTGTCAGATGTTCGCGGGCAGGGAGTCGTCGTTGAACACCCAGTCACGGACATGGATGACCCTGTTGCTCTCCGTACCGGTGCGCACGACGACCTGCGTGATGCCGGCGTTTATTATGAGGCGCTTGCACATGGAGCAGGGCATGGTGTCCTCCAGCAGCTCGTGGGTCTTGGCGTCGCGCCCGACGAGATAGAGCGTGCCGCCGAGCATGTCCCGGCGCGCGGCTGAGATGATGGCGTTGGCCTCGGCATGCACGCTGCGGCAGAGCTCGTAGCGCTCCCCGGAGGGGATGCCCAGCGTCTCGCGCATGCAGCCGCCTACGTCCGTGCAGTTGCGGCGCCCGCGGGGCGCGCCGTTGTAGCCTGTGGAGAGTATCTCGTCATTGCGCACGATGATGGCCCCGTATTTCCTGCGCAGCAGGTGGAGCGGTTCAGCACCGCGTCGGCGATGTCGAGATAGTAGTCTTCCTTGCCCCTTCTTGTGTCCATTGCACATACCTCGCGTTCTCAGTTTCTTTAAGTTTAGCGTCTGGCATCTTTTAAGTCAAGCCAAATGTGCTATACTGGGCGCATGGAAAACTATCAGAAAAAACTGGACAGGGAGCTTGAAGCGCTGGGTGGAAGGAGGCCCGGCCTTTTGCTGCACAGCTGCTGCGGCCCTTGCTCGACCTATGTGCTTGAGTATTTGTCCAGGTATTTTTCCCTGGGGCTTTTGTATTATGACCCCAACATCCAGCCGGAGGCGGAATATGAGCTGAGGCTGGA
>ENA-OQEN01000438-OQEN01000438.1-human-gut-metagenome-genome-assembly--contig:-NODE-438-length-18233-cov-5.412902_pt1 | contig 18233 bp, 18 predicted proteins | sample MGYA00242791_ERZ504627 | MGnify/ENA primary metagenome ERZ504627 (study PRJEB26092, sample SAMD00036316) | human gut metagenome | host: Homo sapiens | study: EMG produced TPA metagenomics assembly of... | reverse complement strand
CTGTCTATTTTTTCATGGTTACATGGGGTCTACCCGCGCTTTTTGACGCTCGGCAAGCTGTACGGCTTCATCAACATACTGCCTGTATTCAGCCGTTGCGCTGCCTTGCCTGTAATCGGAAAAGCTGTTCATTTCCTTTGCTCTGCGGGCGGCGGCTTCGTTGATAGTGTAATAAGGGGCGGGTGCAGCCTGTTCCGGCTGTGCTTCTTTTTCCTGTACCGGGGCTATTTCTTCGGGAAGCTCCGGCGCGGCTGCTTCTGCTTCGGGCTGTTTGGCGGCTTCCTGTGCGGGCTGTGCCTGTTCAGTGGTCTGTTCCTTATCCTGTGCCTTTTGGATTTCTGCAAAATGCCCGTCTATGGTATCAATCAGCTTTGCGGCTGTGCTGCGGATTGTTTCAAGAGAGCCTTTCAGTTCTGCAAGTTCTTTTCCGCTGCTCCACCCGGCGATATATCCAAAAGAATAGTCCGACGTATCAAGCCCGTAATGTTGGCAGACAGCATAGGCGACGCTTTCCGCCTGTACCTCGCGGGTGCGGCGGTCGGGGCGTTCCGGCATAGCAAGGGCAGTATCATGCAGCGTGGCGTGGGCGATTTCATGGATTGCGGTCTTGATGTTCTGCAATTCGTCCATACCCTCGTTGATAATGATACGCTTTTCCTCATAATTGCAGCGTCCTTTTACGCCGCCGCTTAGTGCTTCAAATTCCATAGCAAACGGGGAAGTCTTTTCAAGGGCAGCGAAAAAGTCCTTGTATTGTTCCACGTTGCCCGTCAGCTCATAGGTAAGGGCAGGAAGCTCCTTTCCCTCGGTCTGTGAAATATCAAAGACAGATACCACACGAAAAGCGGGTATCTTGATTTCCTTTTCCTCGGTAACAGGTTTCCCGTCCTTGTAGAAAACAGGTTTTTGGGTGTCCGGGTCGATTTTTTCCACCTGTTTCTTAACGGTAAACGGGGACGGCGCAAGTATCTTGATAGCTTTTTCTCCGGGCTTTACATGGCGGTCAAATTCCTTTTCCCATTGTTTATAGCCTTTCACAAGATTGCCGCCCTGCATGGCGATAAGGATTGTATTGTTAAGGCTGTAATCATGGAATTTAGACATAGTACGCAGATAGTCGGCGTAACGGTCGCTTTCATAAAGCCCTAAAATTCCTTGTTCCAGTCGGTCGGTAATCTCTTTCATTTTATCGGCAGGCTTTTCAGAAGATAGGATAATCGGGAGAACCGGGGGCTGCTCTGTGGCGGCGGTCGGTATGACTGCGGAAGCGTCAAGGTCTGCCTGTTCCTTTTCCTGTACTGGCGGCTGCGGCGTTACCCGGTATTCCTCCGGCACGTCGCACCCGTCGTACCATTCTGTAAAAGTGTTGCGGTTATTGTAGATATAGCCCTGCTCGGTAAATCTGCCCCCATCATTGATAGCAGCGTCCCGCCCGTATTCCTCATACATGAAATATTTTTTTGCTTCTTCGGGCAGCTCCAACTCGTCCAGTTCTTCAATCAGATAATACCCGTAATCTTCCTCACTCTGTACGGACGGATAAAGCCAGTAACAATCAAGGTTTTGTGCAAGATTGATAATGTCCTGCAAGTCCCTTGTATGGTCGCCGTATTCCATAGCTGCAACAAATTTTTCCCGGTCGTCGTCAAACTGCATTTTCAAAAGTTCGCCCAAATAGTTCAGCTCGTCAAGGCTTTCAAGCTCGGTCAATTTTCCTGCCAGTCCCGCAATAGAGGACTGGTATTCTGTGATGTGCAGCTCCCCGTAGTTTTTGCCGTCTATCCCGATACGGTCAAAGACTTCTTTCAAATGCTCGGCAGTCGTGGGGAATGATACCCATTCGCCCGCAAGTCTGCCCTCGGTGTACTTTCCAAGATTAGAAAGATACCCGCTTAAAATCGTTTCTGCCATGCGTTCACTCCTTTCGTTTTCAATCATGCGGTGCATAAGTTCGTAGTCCTCCATGCTCATGCTCCCGTCAAATAGATAGGGGTCGGGTTCTTCGCCGTCCCGGTAGGCTTTTTCAGAGAATGGAAGCCCCGCAGCGTGGGCGGCGGCTCTTGCTTCCTCGATAAGCTCCGACGGCAGCCTGTCGTCGTGGACTTCGATAAATTCCCCGATATTGCTATATCCGTTTTCGTAGTGGTGGCGCACCCCGGCGGTCAGTTCGTCAAGGCTCATATCCTCGCCAAGATAGCCGGAATAATAGCCGTTTACCACAACGGCGGCAGGGTCAGCCTGTTTGATTTCTTCCATGCGGCTTCTGTCCTCCGGGTAGAGAATATCGCTCATTTCAAGGTGGAAATATTCGGCGTTCCAAGAACGTCCCGTTTTCCAAAACGCCACCCAAGCGATACCGTCCCTTAATTCTTCTTGATAGTCCTTTACGGTGTCCCGTAAACTTGCCATGTGTAACCTCCTTTCTGCGGTTTCAGAGGGTAAAACCCTCCATAAAATAGAGGGTTTGGGAACTTCCCAACAAGCAAAAATCCCCGCCGTTCTCGGTAGAGAAAGCAGGGATTTTACGGAAAAGGGTACTCTTTTCCTATGCTTGCTATTCAGTTATTTTTTCTTTGGAAGTTCCACCGGTAGTTGACATATTTCCCGCCCGTATCAGCCAATACGATAGTTCCGTCGTAGGTTTTGCCCGTCTTTGGGGAATAGAGCTTTTTCACATTTACCTTGCCGGATTGTAAGAGTGCAGCGGCAATTTTGGGGGTAAAGGTTACTTTTCGTTCTTCAAAGAAACGGTCATTTTTCCACATGGTAAAGATACATTCTTTATTGCTGCAATAGTAGTTTTTCTTTCCCTCATAGACAGGAGAACCGCAGCGGGGGCAGCTTCCCAACGCTTCCCGTTCCGGCTTGAACATCTGCGCTTTATCATCAGAAAGAAACGGATAGGTCTTTACCAGTTCCCGCGCCATATCCTCGATACCCTCCATAAATGCGGCGGGGTCTGCCTTGTCTTTTGCAATCTGCGTCAGATTGTTTTCCCATTCTGCGGTAAGCTGCGGGCTTGTCAAGGTGTCCGGCAGGACGCACACAAGTTGATACCGTCCTTTGTGGGAAGTAGCTGCTTGCCTTTTCGCTCCACAAAGCCGCCCTTTACCAGTTTTTCAATGACGGCGGCGCGGGTGGCGGGAGTTCCAAGCCCTTTGCGTTCTGCGTCCGGGTCGGTGTCCTCACTTCCGGCGCGCTCCATAGCAGAGAGCAGCGACGCTTCGTTGTGAGGTTTTGGCGGTGTTGTGTCATGCTCCGTTACCGTTGCCGCTGGATTTTCAAAGGTCTGTCCCTCGGTAAACGGCGGTAGGGTCTTTTCTGTGTCGCTGTCTGCGTCGTCCGTTTCGGGCTTGTTCTTTAAGGCTGTCCTGTATTTTCGGTCAATCTCTTTCCACCCGTCGGACAATACAGTTTTTCCCCTTGCGGTAAAGGACTGTCCGGCACACTCAAAAACTGCCGTAACTGCTTCAAAGGTATGCGGTGCTGCGGTCGCCATGAGTAGACGCGCCCCGGCAAGGGTAAGGATATTCCTTTCGCTTTCTGGCAGCGCGGCAAGGTCGGTCTTTGCAAGCTCCATAGTCGGGATAATAGCATGGTGGTCTGATACCTTTTTACTGTTCAGCACCTTTCCAAGCTCCGGCGTGAAGTCTTTTCCCGCCATAAAAGGAAATTTCCCACAAAGCAGCTTGATAATGCCCGCCGCTGTGTTGCCCATGTCGTCAGTCAGATAGCTGCTGTCTGTTCTCGGATAAGTAAGAAGTCTTTTTTCATACAGGGCTTGTGCAAGGTCAAGGGTCTGCTTTGCAGTATAACCGAACAGGCGGTTTGCTTCCCTCTGTAAAGAAGTAAGGTCAAAGAGCTTCGGCGGGGCTGCGGTCTTTTTCTCTTTCACAAGGGAAGTGCAGGCTGCCCGCGACGCTTCGCAAGCAGCTTTCAGCCTGTCAGCTTCGGAACGGTCAGACAGTTTTTCACTTGCAGCTTCCACGTCGGATAAGACAAGGCGTACATGGTAGTATTTTTCTTTCTTAAATGTGGTAATCGCTGCGTCCCGGTCAACAAGCATTTTTAAGGTCGGGGTCTGTACGCGCCCCACGTTCAAGGTATGATTGTAAAGGACAGAGAAAAGGCGGGTGGCATTGATACCAATTAACCAGTCAGCCTTTGACCTGCATAATGCGGAAGCAAAGAGCGCGTCATATTCCTCGCCGTTCTTCAGACGGGAAAAGCCCTCTTTGATTGCACTGTCCTCCATAGAAGAAATCCAAAGGCGGCGCATAGGTTTCTTGCAGCCTGCCATTTCATAGACAAAACGGAAAATGAGTTCTCCCTCGCGCCCTGCGTCGCAGGCATTGACGACTTCGGAAACGTCTGCCCGGTGCATAAGCTCCTTTAAGGTTTTGAATTGCTTTTCCTTGTCAGCGGAAACGGTGTATTTCCATTCCTGCGGCAAAATCGGTAAGCTGTCATAGCTCCACTTTTTATATTGTTCCCCGTAGGCGGCAGCTTCCGCAAGCCCTACCAAATGTCCCACGCACCAAGAAACGATATAGCCGCTTCCTGTGAGAAATCCGTCTTTCTTTTTCTTTGCCCCAAGTACGGCAGCGATTGTCTGCGCCACACTGGGCTTTTCTGCGATAACTAAAATCAAATATAAGTTCCTCCTTTCAGCGTTCCGGCTCGATTTTCTTTTTCTCCTGTACCTGTTTCAGACAGTACCCCACACAAGGGGACTGTCCCTTGTAAGGACAGGAAGCGCAAGCCGGGGGATAAGGAACAGGCGGCGCATTATCACGCCGCCCGTCCGGTTTCTGTATCATCATCTTTTCAAAGGGATTGTCGGTAAACAGGGTCATAGGGTTTCTTCCTCCGTTTCTTCATCTTCGGGAGTTTCCCCGGTATCTGCTTCCGGCTCGTCCTCGTCGTAGTCCTCAAATTCAAAATCTTCAAGGTCGGTATCGCCCTTTACATTCTGCTTCGGCTTTAGAAACTTAAAGTAGTAGAACGCTGCGCCACCACCAAGCAGGGCAAAAAGGACTAAGGCAAGCACCACACCGGGATTGCCGCCTTTTTCTTTCGGTTCTTCCGGCTGCTCCGTTGGTGTTGGGGTGGGTTCTTTGCCTGTGCAGCCTGTCATACTGGTAACACATACCGGGCAGGACGTGTTTACCTTTCCGGCTTCGCATTTTTCCGTACAGTTACAGATTTCCGGCTTTTTGGCAGCTTCGCCGTTTTCGGTCAGTGCCATAAGGTCGGCTTCGTCTACTTGATTTAGGAAATGTACGGTCTGTTCGCCCTCGGCGGCGCGGTCAATGAGGATATAGAAATAGTTGCCGCCTTTGGTGGTAACAGTGATAAGCTGCTTATTGCCGCCGTAATCGTCAACCAGTGTTGCGTTTCCCTTTGGGGTAAGGGGCGGCGTTTCCTCTTTTTCCTCCACAATCACGCCGCTGTCATTAGGCGCGTCCCCGGCGGGCGGCTCTGTGGCTGCGCCCTGTGCATAGGCAGGGACAGAAAAACCGCCCATAAGGATAAGGGCGGCACAAAGGGCAGTCATGGTCTTTTTCAGTTTATTCTTCATCTGCATTTTCCTCCTGTTCGTTTTCTTCTGCGGGTGCGGCAGTCATGCCGGGAATACCACCGCCGGACAGCATAGCGTTAAGTTCCTGCGGGGTCAGACGCATAGCTCGTACAAGCTGCACGATTTCAAGGTTTTCCGCTTCGGTTTTCTGCGCTTCCAGTCCTTTTAACTTGTTCTGATACTCTGTGATTTTCTCGCGGGTCTTTGCGATTTCCTTATTGATACGGTCGATTTTATTGTTTGCCATAGGTCATTTCTCCTTTCTTTTTGGGGCTGCTTTACCAGTTCATCAGCGTAGCCTTTGATACATTGATAGTTAAGGTCATAGCTCTTTATCTTGCAGGCGTCGCCGGAATTGCCCTCAACGGTATAGACGCGGCTTTCGTCCCTGCCAAGCACAAGCCCCACATGGTCGGCAACCCGTCTAAATCCCAATCGAAAAAGATAGCGTCGCCCGGTGCGATATTCTCATAGCCGCGTGCGCCCCATTGTCCCCTTGACTGAAACCAAGGGACACCCTGCCATTCGCAGCCCGCAAAGCGCGGTTCGCTTTTTCCGGCTTGATTGTAGCACCATGATACAAAACAGGCGCACCATTCCACGCGGCTGTTAAAGCCGTACCAAGACCAGTAAGGGTAGCCGCCCACATTTCCGACTTGCTGCTTTGCAAGCTCCATAAGCTCTTGATTTCCGGGGCGCGTACCGTTTACAAACTCCACGCCGCTTAAATCCTCGGATGGGCTTCCGTCGGGAGAACCACCGCCAAAAATCAGCGGTTTGTTGCCGCTTGTTTCCAAGTAGACATGGAACATTTCAAGCTGCTGTGGCGTTAAAAGCTCCGATACAAAAGAGGAAATCGGCTTGTTTGTCAGTTTCACATTCAAGATGTAATACTCATAAGGGACTTCCTCGGTGGTGGTTTCCCCTGTTTCCGGGTCGGTGCTTGTTTCGGTGCGGTAGCGTATTTCCACTTCCTCGGTCAATGTCAAGGTGTACTGCATGGAAAAGATACGTTCAAGCTCTGCCTGTGCGCTTTGCGGGGTGTAGCTCTGCAAGAGGGCGGTCAAGTACGACGCTAATTCGTGGGGGTTATGCCCGATACTGTCAAGGTCGTAGCGGTATTCATCATAGCCGGGGTGGGTGCTTTCGATATTGTCAATCTCACTTTGCAGCCCGTTTTCCAATGCAGCATAGTTGTTTTCAACTGCCACAAGGTCGCTGTCCTCGGACGTGTAGGAAGTGCCAAGCACGCCATTAGTCAAGCCGGAAAACATAGCCCCGCAAGAGGACAGCCCTGCGGAAATCATAATAAAGAGAAGCAGCGCGGCAACTGCAATCAAAACACCCGCCGGGTGTCTTGCCGCAAATGCGGCGGCTTTCCTCGTTTCCTCGGCGGTTTTCTTTGCCGTCTTTCTTGTGGCTTCCGCTGCGGCTTTTGCCCCGCCTTTCTTTGCCGCCTTTGCATACTGGCGTTTTATCTGCTGTTTCTGCATGAAACGGGAAAGAGGGTTAGAAGTAAGCTGCGGGTTGTCGTGCAGGGTCTTGTGATACTGGAAGTTGACGTTTGCCTTAAATGCTGCCTTTTCTGCCTTTGCTGCTTCCCGGTAAGGTTTCAGCTTATGGCTGCGGTAGCCCTGTTTTAACTTCCGCGCCCCGTATTTCGCGCCGCGCTCGGCAAGTTCCTCCGATTTATGCGCCCCCTCAACGCCGGAATTGTCCTTTTCAACCGAATGTATCTTGTTATGGACGAAAATCCCCGCTTCCTGTGCGGGGCGGGACAGCGGGTTTCCCTTTTTGCTGCCGGGTATCGGTTTTTCCTGTTCTTCAAAGCGTAAGCGGGTCTTTGCTTTTCCTGTGGCTTCATCAAAGGTGCGCTCCTTAACCAGTTTCTTTTGCTTCGGGATAGCTGCCTTTGCCGCGTCCAGTCGGTCAGCGGCTTTGTTTGATTTTTCAATATAGCGTTCCAGTTCCAGCGTTGCCCGTTCCTCGTCGGTAAATTGCAAGCGGGAAGTGGAAGTACGCAAAGCAGTAGCTTCCTGCTCTTTTTTGACTGCCTTTTTGTTTGCCTTTCGGGTATGTGCTGCGTCAAGATGTTCTATGACGCGTTCCGCTGCGGCACTGTCCGGCTGTGAAAAGTCGCTGTCTGCTTCCCGGCTGCTGATACGCTCGGCGGTCTGCTGTGTTTCGTTGACTTCCACCACGCCGTCGCGGGTCATTTTTTGTGTGATTTTATCGCGTGGTTTTAATTGCTTGATAGTCCTGCACCTCCATTCTCTGAAAATACGCACCATTCCCGGCAGCGTCCAAGCTCTATGTCTGCGATATACCTAAGTATCGGATATACCTGTGCCGGAACAACGGCATTACCTAGTGTTTTCAGTCGCTTTGCTCTGTCTTTTTTGTCCGGGGCAAGGCGGGGAATATCTGCCGGCTCTATGCCCCATAGGAGATTTCCGTCCACCCCTGTGGGAAGCCCATCAGCCATTCCACCCATTCCGGTTGAAGCGTAAAGTCAAATCCGGGGTCGGTGTGAGAAAATAAATGGTTTCCGACAGTTTGGGTGTCCAGTATGTCCCGTCCTTTTTCTGTCTGCGAAATGCTCCTGCCTGCGTTATACTTATCCGTTCCACATTTGCCTTTGAGCCTGTGTCGGAAGCAAGGGGCGTGGGAAACATCAGCCCCACGATAAAAGTTCGCTTGCGTTCATGCCACGCGCCGACGGCGCAAGCAGGAAGTACGAATGTCCAAACTGCATATCCCGCCTGTTCCAAGTCAAAGAGCGTTTTGTGGAGCCCCATATTGATGAAGTTAGCAACATTTTCGCCAAGCACCCAACGGGGGCGCAGTTCTTTAATGACGCGGCACATTTCCGGCCAGAGATAACGGGGGTCGGAAAATCCCTGTTTCGGGCCGATTGCGGAGAACGGCTGGCAGGGAAACCCCCCGGAGATAAGAGTGATTGTTTCCTGTCCTGTTTTTTCAATAAAAGCCTCCTTTGTTACGGTTGTAATATCTTGAAAGCGCGGCACATACGGCCAGTGCCTTTCAAGCACTTTGTTGGGGTATTCTGCCCATTCACACTGGCAGACGGTAGAAAACCCTGCCGCTTCTGCGGCAAGGTCAATTCCGCCAATCCCGGTAAACAGGCTGAAATGCGTTAATCTTTTCATAGGCTGCTCACTTCCTCCGGCTTCGTCGTCATTACTCGGTAAAGCTCGGTATCTTTCGGGAAGCGGTCTACAAAAGGCAGCACCACATTTCCATAGAAGATAAGCCCCTCGCCCGCTTCGGTGTGGGTAACATACTTCATCTGTTGCGGGGAAATATTAAGCTGCTTTGCAAGGATAGTACGGTCGCCCTGCGCTTGATTGAGCATGAGGACAAAATCGCTGTTCTCAAAGATATTTTCCACCTCGCGGCTTGCCAAAAGGTCTTTGACGTTCTGCGTAATGGCTGTGGGGATACCGCCCCATTTACGAAAACGCTTCCAAATCTCCACGCTGTAAGCGGCGGTCTGTTCCTCTTTTAAGAGCAAGTGAAACTCGTCCATATAGTAGCGGGTGGATTTCTTTTCTGCCCGGTTTATCGTTACCCTGTTCCATGTCTGGTCTTGCACAATGAGCATACCTAACTTTTTAAGCTGCTTCCCAAGCTGCTTTATATCAAAGCAGACAAGGCGGTTAGAAAGCTCCACGTTGGTTCTGTGGTTGAATACGTTAAGGCTGCCGGAAACATACAGCTCCAATGCCGCTGCGATACGGGCAGCTTCCGGCTCCGGCTGCCTTAACAGCTCGTCGTAAAGGTCGCCCAAGATAGGCATTTTTGCCGGGTCGGGGTCTGCAAGGAACGGGCGGTACACATTTCTTACAGCCCTGTCAATGACGGTCTTATCAACAGGCTGCAACCCCTCCTTGCCGCCGATAACAAGCTCGCAAAGGGAAAGGATAAAATCAGATTTTAAGGCTAACGGGTTGTCGTCCTCGGAATAGTTAAGGTTTATATCCATAGGGTTTACATACTGGGGCTTGCCGTCAATGCCCCTGCCCGTAGGGGAAAGGCGTATTACTTGCCCATTAAGACGCTGCACAAGGGAAAAATACTCGGCTTCCGGGTCGCAAATGATAATATCGTCGTCGGTAATGAGAAAAGCGTTTGTCATTTCTCTTTTGGCAGCGAAACTCTTACCGCTTCCCGGCGTTCCCAAGATAAGCCGTTTGGGGTTTGAGCTGCTTGCGGTCGCAGAGTATCATGTTATTAGAAAGGGCGTTCAAGCCATAGTACAGGGCTTGCCCCGTCTGAAAAAGCTCCTGCGTGATAAAGGGAATGAAAATAGCGGTGCTGCTCGTTGTCAAACCTCTCTGAATAGGGATAAGGTTTTCCCCAATCGGCACACTGGATAAAAGCCCCGCTTCCTGCTGATAGTCAAGGCGTGTCAGGCGGCAGTTGTATTTCTGTGCGATACCCGCCGCAGCGAAAATGTCATTTTCCAGTTTCCGCTTCGTGTCTGCCATGTTTACCACAAGGAACGTAAGGAGAAACATTCGCTCGTTGCGGCTCTGTAAGTCCTGCAACAAGTTCTTTGCTTCGCTGCCAAAGGTGGCAAGGTCGGACGGGATTATATCCATGTCATAGCCGCTTCTAACCGCTTTTTTCTGTTCCTCAATCTTCATCTTGTCAAGGTCTGTGATTTTGCGCTTAATGGTCTTGATTGCTTCCGACTGGTCGATACTGCGGATATGTAAGTTGACGATTACACCTGTTTCCAAGTCCAGTATGTCGGCAAGCATACGGTCGTTGAGTTCCGGCGTAAGGATTTCAAGGAAGCTCGCTGCACCGATTTTCTTCCCCATGCGGAAATATCTGCCCTCGCCAAAACGGAAAGAGGACGGGGCGATAAAATCCTTTGTAGACAGCCCCGACGGGGTAAGCCAGTCAAAGGAAAAGGAGAACGGCTCGCCCTCCGGGTGGAATACCCCATGCAGCACCTTTAAGCGTTCATAGCCGGATAAGGGGCGGGCAGTTACGCCAAGCACCTTGAAATTGTTAAGCACGTCGGTTTCGATACGGGAAAGCCTTGACTTTGCAGCCGCCTTGTTATCGGCTTCAACGGTAAAGGTAATGTATTTGTGCTTCACAAGCCCGTTGTTGCCTTTACTAAGCTGATTTTTCAGCATATCCGAATACTCGGTGCGGATAGAGTTAAAAGCGTCCTCCTGTGCGGGGATAGAGATTGCTTTTTCTGCCTGTTCCCGCTGTGTCCCTTGATTGATGAAAGAAAGCTGCACGCTCACGCTCGCGTCAAAGTAATTGAGGAAATCGCACCAGTTTTCAAAAATGGCGGTCTTATCGTCAGCCTGTGCAAGCTGATAATTGATGTCCTCGAACATGACGCACTTTGAATATCTCTTTTCCGTAACCTTGCAGATACCGTCCGGGTACATGGCAAGGTAGGGAATGGTCTGCTGTGCGGTGCGGGCTTTGCCGTCGCCTTTAGCCTTTCGGATAGCTTCGGCAATCTGTTTCTTTTCGGCGCGGGTCAGCTTACGCCTGTTTCCTGCGGCTTCCCGCGTCTTTTTTGTTTGTCCTTTTGACAATCGCTGATACCTCCTTTTCTAAGTTTCGTTGCTTTTCCAAGACAGCGTATAGGTTTTCGGTTCTGTAAGGTCGCTCCTTTGGGCGGGTAAACTTTGTCTGAATGACGTTTCTTACCACCACTTCAAGGGGCTGTCCATGCTTTTCATACATGGCAAGCAGGAAGCAGGGGAGCATGACGACAATCATCGCCATAGCCGCAAGGTTCGTCCCTGTGCTGCCTTTGAGTAAAAAAAACAGCGGCAGTCCGATTAAGAGAGCCGCCGCAAAACAAACGATTTGCCGCTTTGTCAGATTGAAAGCGACTTTTGTTTTGACTTTGGAAAGGTCTTTGGGTACAGGTACATACGCCAAGAAAAAACCTCCTTTCTGCCCTTAGTGGGCGTTGAATATGGATTTTGCCAGTGTGCCGGATTTGAACAGGGAAAAACAGAGAATAACCGTATAGGCGGCAAGGGAAAATACCGCGCTGTGCAGATTGTCTGCAATTATCATGTCGTTTACCAGTACGGCGTAAATACCGACACATATCATAATGAGGAAGCCTTGAAAACCAAGAGCGAACAGCCCTTTTAGGTAGTTGTTTCCAATCTGTCCCCATTCTCTGTTGGTCATGGTTGCAAATGGAATAGGCGATACCGAACAGTAAAGGTAAATCTCTATCATTCTGCCGTAGAGGATAACGGTTATCAGTACGGACATGATTTTCATGCAAAGGCTCACAAGGCTTGTTTCAAGCACAAGTAAGAGCAGTTCGGGGATTTCCATATCTTCAAGCCCCTCCTGCATGGCGGCAAGGGCTTCGGCAACGTCGATATTCGTATCGCCGCCGATAACCCCCGCTGCGCCGGAAACGATATGCTGCGCCATATCAAAGACCGCCATTGTGATGTTGAACGTGTTGGTTACGATAAACACCGCAACAAAGGCTTTGAATATCCACTTAAAGAACATGAATGTTTCTATGTCGTGCATATTGTTCTTTTCCGTTACCATGCTGATAAGCTCGTAGCATAGGACATAGGTAATGACAAGCCCCGCAATCGGGACGATTACATTTTCAGAAAGGGTCTGTATCATACTGAAAATGTTTGCGTTCCAACCCTGCGGGGTCTGTCCTACCTCGTTTGCGATAGTCCCGACTTTTTCGTTTACGTCCCCGAACATAGTTGACAGATTACCGTTTATCGCTCCGATAAGGATTTCCTTTATCCATTCGTTAATCGCGTCAAGTATGCTCTGCATAGGCAGCTACCCGCGCTTAACCGAACAAGCCGGAAAGCAGAGGTACAAGGATAGTGCCGATAAGGCAACGCCGCCGCCCGCCATGAGCTGCTTAATGCCCTGTGATTTTGCGCCCGGATTGTCGTTTCCATATCCCTCTAAGAGATTGATAACGCCCCAAATGCCAAGTCCTGCTCCAAGAGCGATAACCAAAGTCTGTAATACGCCGATTGCGCTGTTGAAAAATTCCATAAAACTCCTTTCTGCCGCAAATGCGGCTTGCCCGTAAAAGGGCATAAAAAACGGCGGTCAGTTTTCAAACTGCCGCGGTCATAAGTCCCCGCGCTGCCTAAATGTCTGCCGCGCGGCGGTATTCAGTTGTCAGTGTGGGCGATAGGAATTTTTGTAGGGGCGCGTATCATGCAAGTTGTCTTTTTCTTTGTTACTGCGTCAATTCCTCCTTTCTGTTCGCTGCTGCTCATACAGGGCTTCACACCGTTTCACAAACTGCCGGATAGCAGCCTGCCGCTGCTGTTCCCGTCGTTCAGCAATCAAAACAAGCCCGTTTATGGCTTCTGTGATTTTCTTGTCCTTTTTCTTTCTGATACGTATCCGAAATATCATAGACTATGTGCTCATATACGATAACGAGCATATAGAAATCAAATGGAACTTTGATGACTTTCACATTGAATAATGGTATAATGTTAGCGTTAGTAAGGCATTATATCGAAAAGAAGTAATACTGGGGAATCTTGCTAAAGGTTCCCCAATATTTTTGAAAAAATAATTTTTTTTTTGTTTCTTACTTGACACGGGCAGAATTTCACCATGCTGTTAATGAACAGTATCAGAGAATTGTTGATTATTTTAAGCCAAAATTTCTCCTGGGACTCACCGCGACTCCGGAGAGAATGGACGGAAAAAATATCTATGAAATCTGCGATTACAATGTGCCATATGAGATTTCACTAAAGGAAGCAATCAACAAAGGAATGCTTGTGCCGTTTCATTATTATGGAATCTTTGATGAAACAGATTATTCAAAGCTGCATATAGTAAGAGGCAGATATGACGAAAAGGAATTAAATGAAACCTATATAGGCAACGTTCGCAGATATGAGCTGATTTACAAATATTATTGTAAATACGGCTCAAGGCAGGCGCTTGGTTTCTGCTGTTCAAGGGAGCATGCAAGAGAGATGGCAAAAGAATTTTCAAAAAGGGGAATACCATCTGTAGCAGTGTTCAGCGATGCAAGCGGCGAATATACAGAGGATAGAAATGTAGCTATTAGGCAGCTTAAGCAGGGCAAAATCAGAGTGATTTTTTCAGTGGATATGTTTAATGAAGGTGTTGATATCACATCAGTTGATATGGTAATGTTCCTCAGGCCTACGGAATCTCCGATAGTTTTTCTCCAGCAGCTTGGAAGAGGACTCCGTAAATGCAGAGGAAAAGAGTTTCTGACTGTGCTTGATTTTATCGGCAATTATGAGAAGGCGGGCAGAGTGCGTTTTCTTCTGTCAGACAGGAGTAATCAGCATGCAGGTGCGTATAATCCGTCAGATACAACAGCTTTTCCGGATGATTGTCTGGTAGATTTTGATATGAAGCTGATTGATCTTTTTGCGGAAATGGACAGAAAACATTTAAAGCTTAAAGACCAGATAATTAATGAATATTTCAGGGTGAAGGAACTTCTCGGAAGGCGCCCGGACAGAATGGATTTGTTCACATATATGGACGATGGAATTTATGAAATAGCCATTGCTCATTCAAAGGATAATCCATTAAGAAATATCTCGAATTTCTTAAAGAACTGGATGAGCTTAATCAGGATGAAGAGGTTTTTTACAAAGGAATAGGAAGAGAATTTATCAGTCTGCTTGAAAACACCAGCATGTCAAAGGTGTATAAGATGCCTGTACTTATGGCATTTTATAATCATGGAAATATCCTGATGGAGGTGTCGGAAGAGCAGCTGCTTTCAAGCTGGAAGGAGTTCTTTTCAACCGGAACCAACTGGAAAGATCTCGATAAAAATATGACTATTCAAAAATACAATTCCATATCGGATAAGGAACATTTAAAGAAGATTCTATCGATGCCGGTACATTTCCTTTTGGAGTCGGGAAAGGGATTTTTTGTGAAAAAAGATGGTGTGGCAATCGGGCTTAGAGAAGAGCTGAGACCGCTAATTGATAATCCGGTAATGGTTTGTCAGATGAAGGATGTGATTGATTATAGGGCTATAGACTATTATCAGAGGAGATATAGGCAGTCACAGGAAGATGGAGAATTATAATGTAAACTTATGAAGCAGTTAGGGGGATGAAATCATATGGCTCAAAGAACAGTGGCATTATGTGATGGAAAATTTATAGGAATTGAATCAATTTATACCGTCATAGATGGTAAACAAATTAATATTCCAGACAAACTTGAACAGCTTCGAGCAAAAAGCCGTAATAATGAGTTGTTCTGTCCTTGTGGCTGTGGAGCAAATCTTGTACTGGTGGCAGGTGAACGAAATTTAAGAGAACAGCATTTTAGAATAAAAGAGGGCTTTGATGGTATATGTCAGATGCCCGTTGAAGGAATTAATTCAATTGATTCAAAGATTGCTCTAAAATGTTGGCTGGAGGATAAACTGCATACAGATGATATTGAAAGCAGGGTTCCTATAAGAACTGTATCTGAGTCTGAAAGAAAATATGAATTTACATTTATGTCAGCGAAAAAGAAGATAGCTTTATCTTTTTGCAATGAATACCGTAATTTATCTGATGATAAATTTACTATTCTTGAACAGCATAGCATGGTAATTCAATTATTTATGTTGCGTCAGGGGATAAATCCGAAACAAATGGACAGTACCGGAAGGGTTAATGAAAATTCAGAAGAGACAGGCTATTGCCTGCTTTTAAATGTAGATGGAGCTGATTATTCAAAGGCTGAGTTGACAGTTGTATATTATGAAAAAAATGCTGATGGAGTATGGGAAAAAGTCAATATAGCAAGAGATAAATTAAGTAAATTTGACATATCAGATTCATCACAGATAATGTATCATAATCATTCGCTGTCTGATATGTTAAAGGAAAAACAACTGGAGTTTAATAAGCATAAGCAGGCAATTATTTATCAGCGTGAGTTGGATAAGATACATGCTGAAGAAGCCTGGAGAGCTGAAGAGGAACGAAGAAAACAGGCTAGAATAAAAGCTGAAAAAGATAGAAAGGCAGAACTTGAGCGTAGAGAAAAAGAAAGAATAGAGCAGGAAAAAAATTGCTGCTGAGAAAAAAGAACAAGCCCGAATGGAACAAGAAAGAGTTGAGGTTGAAAAAAGACAGAAGAGACAGGAATTCCTAAAAGTCATAAATAGTGGTGATTGTCCGGAAGATAGGGTTTTAACTGATGAAGGAGGACGCAGATGGGTACAGTGCGAGTTCTGTGGAAAATTTGCTCCGGCAAGTGCATTTGCTTCATATGGTGGTTTCGGAAAATTAAATAAAGGAAAGTGCTATGAATGCTCAAGAAATCCGAATATAAATACAGAAGTAAATGTCTCAGAGGAAAAAGCAAGACAAAAGCAAAGATATGATCCTAATATATGTCCTGAATGTGGTGGACGTTTGCGATTAATACAAGGTCCTTTTGGTAAATTTGTTGGATGCGAGAATTATCTTACGTGTAAATTTAAAAGAAGAGTAAGAAAAAAATAGGAACGTTAGAGTTCGAACTGTGCGTATTGTTTTGTTATAGAGGGAAAATTAAATGGCTGATTCGAATGTACAACTTGAAGAAGTATATAAAAGGGTACCATTTTTCCCAACTAATTGGAACACTCTATAACAGAGAGATAACTTTAAATTTGTGATATAATAATTGACATTACAGAGAGAAAAAGAGGAAAAAATGAAATTAATTACTTTGACATGTCCAAAATGTGGAGCTCAAATGGAAGTTAATCCTGAGCTCGAAGCAATAATATGTAATTATTGTGGAAATAAAATGTTGATAGATAGAGAAGTTGTTGAACAAAAAATTACTGGTGGCTTTGAATTTGGATATCAACAGGAACAAGGAAGATTAAAAGCTCAGCAGGAGGAACAACAAAAAAGAATCCGTGAAGAAGAAAAAGAAGCAAGAAAGAATGAAATTCTATATCAGAGGAAAAAAAGAGAGGAGATTATTCTCTCATATGGTAAAGATATTCGCAATATAAGTATTGGTCTAATGATTATTGCTATATTAATATCTGTTATTTTATTTGGGAAACTTGATGGCACGATAGATAAAGCAAGGGGAGTAGTTTCAGGACTTGTTCATGTAGTAATTTCATTGGCAGTTATTGTTCTTATAAACAAAATAAGTCTGGAACGGTTGCTGTTTATAACTGTATTTGGAATTGTTGATCTGATATTTAGTATATTTGCAGTAATGAGTTTTGGATGGTGTTTTGTATATACTGTTGTAGATATTGTAATTATATTTCACGCAATCAAAGCATATAGGGTTTTAAGACGCAGAATGGATATGGAGTAGATAAATATTTTATTGTTTACATTATTCATGAAAAAATGACCATATAAATAATAAGGCATAGAATATAGTTGATGAGACAGGTGCTAAGTATATTGAGTTTGAGCGGTGTAATGAAGATAATGATATCGAAGGTGTAGTTAAAAAGCTGGAGTCAGAGAAGTATGAGGTAAGATATGCTACAGCACTGACAGAACTTGACGGAGGACAGAAGCTTGTAAGATTTTATGATCCGTCCGGCAATCTAATAGAGATTCGTACACCATGGGATAAATTGGGAATAGAGAGTGATTAGGATATGATTAGGATAGTAAAAAGCGATATTACAAAAATCAGAGATGTGCAGGCAATTGTAAATGCAGCAAATAACTCACTTCTTGGTGGAGGCGGTGTAGATGGTGCTATTCACAGAGCAGCAGGACCGGAACTTCTGGTGGAGTGCAGGACACTTCATGGATGTGAAACAGGAGAAGCAAAGATAACAAAAGCCTATAATTTAGCATGTGATTATGTTATTCATACTGTAGGACCGATATGGAATGGAGGAAGTAATAGAGAAGAGGAGCTTCTTGCTAACTGCTATTTTAATTCCATGAAGCTGGCAATGGATAATGGAATAAGGTCTATTGCATTTCCTTCCATATCAACGGGAGCATATGGTTTTCCGGTTGAGTTGGCAGCAAATATTGCAGTACATACAGTAAACAGGTTCTTGCAGGATAATCTGAACAGCTTCGATTTGGTGGAATGGGTGCTGTTTGATACTCATACTGAATCGGTGTACGAAGCTGCGGAAAAATCATATATGGAAGATGAAAGTGATGATTTTGATTTTTGATTAAGGTTTTGATTGAGTATTTTGGAACAAAGATTCGAATTGCGAGGGCAGACTTTGGGACTCGTAAAGTCATATACTAAAGACAATCAAAGAGCTGATATCATTTGCAACTAATAAGGGAGTGTGTGATTATGAGAAATAACAGAAATTCTATCGTAGAAAACGTAATTTTGTTTCTGGTAGCTATTGGAGTATTTGCTATCATAGGTGGATTCGCAGGATGGATACGGTGGAGATGAAAGCTTTCCACATGATGGAAAACAGAGAAGATGCGGCTGTGGCGAGGGCTACAGTTGGGATGATAATGATGGCAAAGTCAAAAGAAGGTGGTCAGAGTGGGACTATTTAAGAAAAAGACAGTTACAAAGGCATATGATAAAGAAAATAAGAAAACCGGTAATCAAAGCGAGCATATGTAATGGTGAGCAGGTTGCAAGGATTTAAAGAAAC
>ENA-OQEN01000437-OQEN01000437.1-human-gut-metagenome-genome-assembly--contig:-NODE-437-length-18236-cov-1.747253_pt1 | contig 18236 bp, 25 predicted proteins | sample MGYA00242791_ERZ504627 | MGnify/ENA primary metagenome ERZ504627 (study PRJEB26092, sample SAMD00036316) | human gut metagenome | host: Homo sapiens | study: EMG produced TPA metagenomics assembly of... | reverse complement strand
CAAAAATTGCATTTTTATCCTCATTCTGTGCTAACTGATAGTTGATATCATAAAAACGAATCGTCTTTGAATAATACCCATCCTCCACACGACAGATTCCGTCTTTTCCCATTTCTCTATATGGGATGGACTGCTGTGCGGTAATGTTTTTCCCTTTATTTCTATTGTCTTTATTCGTGCTTGATATTTTCTTTGCAGCACCTTTTTCCTCGCTGGATTTTACAGAACCCGGCGGCTTTGTCTTTTTTTTATGCTTTTCTTCTTTCTTTGCCTGTTTCTGTGCCGCCTTTTCTTCACGAGCAGCCTGTTTTGCCGCCTGCTTCGCAAGTTTTTTCTCTTCCTTTTCGTGTGTCTTATGTAATTTCAGTTCATATTTCTGGGCTTTTTTCCAGGCACGTTTTTCCCGTCTGCTTAATTTACGTCTTGGTCTGCGAACACCTCGGTGTCGCTCCAGTGCTTCATACCCAGTAACCATCGGTACTCCCGTCAAACGCTGTCTGTCCTTTGCATAATTTTCTGCCTCGTCCGGATCAAACACTGGTAAACTATCAGCAGAATCCTCTTCATCCAGCCACCAGTCATCCAGATTGGAAAATTCTTCTGTCTGCTCTGGAAGATTCTTATCGTTTCTTAATTTTTCCACAAACGTTACCTCCTTTCGCTTTTGTCAAAATTTTCTTTTTTTCATAGAGGTTTTCCACCTCATATTTCCGTACCGGGGGACGGATAAATTTTACTGTAATCACGTTTTTGAGGACTTTCTCCAAAGGAAGTCCATCTTTCTCATACATAGCAAATAAAAAAGCCGGAAGCATCAACAGACACATCCCGGTTGCCGCATTACTCGAACCAATCAATTCCCTTGACAGGAAATAAAACGGAAGCCCTACTGCCGCTGCAATACCAAGGCAGATAAGCTGTCGTTTTGTAAGGTTGAGAATAATTTTATTTTTTACTTTTGTCAGATCTTTTGGTACTGATACAAAAGCCATTTTCATCGTCTCCTTTTCCACATTTAGTGTGCATTAAAGATGCTCTTTGAGAAATTAGCTGTTTTCATAAGACTGAAACACAGTATCACTGTATATGCCATTACACTGAGCAGTGCCGTATGCACATTGTCGGATACCTGTATGTTTGCAACCAGCACAGAATAAATGCCCACGCATACCATGATAAAAAATCCCTGAAATGCCAGTGCAAACAATCCTCTTAAATAATTGCTGCCAATCTGTCCCCATTCCCGGTTGCTCATAGTGGCAAATGGGATTGCACCGATTGACGAATACAGATAAATTTCTATCATACGACCATATAAAATGACCGTTATAAAAACGGATATAACCTTTAGGCACAAGCTCGCCAGAAGCGTTTCCAGTGCCAGTATAATCAGCTCCCCTACTTCCATTGATTCCATTGCTGTCTCCATCGAGGTGATTACCGAATCAATATTGATTGCCGTCTGCTGGTTGATAACACCTGCAGCCCGGTTCACTACATTCTGTCCAACATCAAAAATTGCCATTGTGATCGTAAAAGCATTGCTTACGAACCATACTGCAACCCACATCTTGAAGAAATATTTGAAAAACATCCATGTATCTATGTCATGCATGTTGTTCTTTTCGGTGAGCATGGAAATCAGCTCATAGCACAACACAAAGGTTATGATCATCCGCAATCGGTACGATCACAGAATCCGACAGATTTTGGATCAAGCTGAAAATACTGCCACTCCAGCCCTGGGGCGTTTGCCCAACCTGACTTGCAATATCACCGGTTTTTTCATTCACATCGGTAAACATGTTCGTCAGGTTTGAGCTGACCATGCCTGTAAGGAGGTTACGCATCCATTCTTCTATGGACTCAAAATCTTATCCATGCGTGTTCTCCTTTCCTACTGCCCCGCTAAAACAAATTCGCCAGTAATGGTACAAGCTGTGTACCGATCAGAACGACACCTCCACCTGCCATAAGCTGCTTGATTCCCTGTGACTTGGCTCCGGGATTGTCATTTCCATATCCTTCCAGGAGATTGATAACTCCCCAAACTGCCAGACCAGCTCCGATTGCAACAACCAGAGTCTGTAAAATATTAATTGCAGATGTAAAAAACGCCATAATCTATGTTCTCCTTTCGTAACTGCTGTTTTCATTGTGATTTTTTAACGGTTACTACTCGGAGGGTTCCGCCTGATGGGCGGTCTTTCATGCTTATGCATATCACTACCTCCCAAAAGGGCATAAAAAAAAGAGCTATGTATGTTTTACGTTACATGCTCTGTGCCTTCATTTTCACTATTTGATTGTTTTTCCAGTTCACTGCCTTCATACACATAAAGGTCGAACGCTTCTTCCGGACTTAACCGGACTTCCATCTGATGTTTCATATATTCTTCCACATGAAACTCATTCTTTTTATCATAATCGGATAACTGCTGATACCGTTTATGTTTTGTAATGTCAAATTTATCACTGTAAAACGGACGGACACCACGAAGCTGCAAAATACACTTGTTGCCGTCCATGACTGCCAGTTCGTCCCGGCTCATCAGTTCTTTTCCTGTTTTCTGATAGTTCAGACCGTAAGACCGACTTTGTCCTCTTGTATCAGAAGTGTTATATAAATCAATGGTTTCCTTTCCCAGCGTCTCCGAAATTTCTTTCAGAGTGGTACTTTCCTTACCTCCAAGGAATAACATTGTGTCGCAATTCCCGGTAATGGTTTCGGCTGCATCCTTGTAAATTGTCTTGAGCTGCGACTGGGACTGGAGTATAATAGAAGCAGAAATTTCCCTGCTTCGGATCGTTGCAATCAGCTTATCGAACTTCGGAATCTGACCGATATTTGCGAACTCGTCACAGAGGATTCTTACATGATAAGGCAATCTTCCATGATGAACGTCATCGGCCCTGTCACATAACAGATTGAAAAGCTGACTGTACATCATGGCAACCACAAAGTTAAATGTATCATCCGTATCAGAGATTACAATAAACAATGCAGTTCTTTGATCTCCAATCATATCCAGTTCCATCTCATCATAAGACATAAGTTCCCGCAGTTCCGCAATATCAAAGGGTGCGAGTCTGGCACCACAACTGATCAAAATACTTTTTGCTGTCTTTCCTGCAGCCAGCTTGTATTTTTATACTTGCCTTACTGCAAATGATTCGGCTCGTCTCTTTCCAGCTCCTCAAATAACAAATCCACTGCATTTTTAAACTCTTCATCTTCTTCCCTGGTTTCACTGGCATTGATAAATTCCAGCAGGGTTGAAAAATTCTGTTCTTCCTCCGGTGCTTCATAGTAGATATAACCAATCAAAGCACAATACAGCAGACGTTCCGCTTTTGTCCAGAAATCCTCGGAAGATTTTTCTCCCTCTCCCTTGGTATTTACCATGATCGTATTTACCAGTTTCAGAATATCTTTTTCCGAACGAATGTAATGAAACGGATTATAGTGCATACTTTTGGCAAAGTTGATGGTATTCAGCACCTTGATTTTGTAAGGAGCCATTACCACTCTGCCATTTTTATCACGCAGGATTTTCCCATTTTTATCTTTCTTCAGTGTCCCTCGTGCTAACATCTTACCACATTCTACGATAATTGTCCCCTTGGGATCAGTGACCACAAAGCTCACATTATCCGGCATCTGCATAAGCTGTGGTTTCACATAAAATCTGGTCTTACCGCTGCCAGATCCCCCAATCACTATGACATTCTTGTTTCTGGCATACTTTGGTTTCTTTGGTCTACTGTTCATGGTCAGACGTTCTGTTTGTGTCAGCAGAATATTGTTCTCAAAGACCGGATCAATAAAAGGGGCTATATCCTTTTCATTTCCCCATCTGGCAGAACCATATTCCTCCCCTTGGCGAAACTTCTTTCCATTCTTTCCTTTGAAATATACCACTGCCCACACACTGACTGCAGCAATAGTTCCCGCAGCCAGACTTTTCGGTTGTATACTCGGCAACAACTTTTTAAACGCTAACGGATAGTTCATAAGAAGAACCATCAGCCTGTCCACCACTGTACTGCCTCTGCAATATTGATACAGCCAGGTGCATTTATTTACCACATAAAATACAACCACATACGGAATATGCAACAGAACCTTTTTTATCACTTCTGCATTCGGGGGACGCACCTGAAATCCTTTCAGTTTTTTCTTTATATTTTTTATCCCACTCATAAGGTCGGCTCCTTCTGTTTTTCTTTCGATTTTTCCCGTTCTCTCTGTTTATCCTGGCTGCGGGCTGCGATTGCCTGCTGTAATTTCTTACGGACAGACGGTTTCTTTGTTTTATTCAATGTCTTTCCGGTAAATTCCCGAAATGCCGCTGTCATCACATCCACATCCCTTGCCTTGAAGAAAACAAAATATCTCGGTGGAACTACGGACTTATCACGTTTCAGGCTAAAATCAATGCCATACTTTTTTGCCACTTTTTCAAAAGCCTTAATATTGTTATCCGTAATCTCAATGTTGGAAAGCTGAACATTCTGCTGTGCCAGCTTCTTTAAACTCTGCTTCCCATGATAATCTTTATCTGGCGGTCCTTTTACCTGCTGTTTTCTTGCTTTCTCTGCTTTTTCTTTCTCTATTGCTGCCAGAAAACGCATCATTGCCTGTTTCAATAAACGAACTGTCACTTTTCCGCCAGTGATACACAGGGACACTGTTTTTTCATTCACTTCTTCCTGCATCAATCTGTTCCTTTCTATGGTTTTCCAACAGACGGTCTTCCTTTGCTCCTACCCGGATACAGCAGTACAGAACAAAGTTGACTGCTAATACCAGAAGAATTCCTGCAATAATCAATAACGTTCTCATTTTATACCCCTTTCATCATTCAAAAGGGCATCTATGACTTTGCTGCCCATAAATGCCCCTCCATTAACTTTTATTTTCTTTTTTTCGTAATCCAAACTGCTGATACACTGCCTGCCATACCTGCAATCGCAAGCAGAATCCAAATCAGCATGTGTGTATCATCTCCTGTTTTCGGTGTATCTGTTACCTGTGTAGACGGTGTTTCCGGCGTTGGTGTTTCTTCCGGTTTTACCTCATCTTTCATCACTACTTCTGGATCTCCCCGGTATCCTCCACTGTAAATTTCACATCTTCAGCTACCAGATATCCATCAGGGCAGACTCTTCACGAAGTGTATACTCTCCAATCGGAAGCATTTCTATGTAATGTGGTTTTCCTCAGAAGTCCAGTTCTCTACTGTCTTACCATCTTTATCAAGAATGGTCAGTTTTGCTCCTGGCAGTTCCTTACCGGAAATATCCGTTTTGGAAATTTCTACCTTGGTCACATCATCTTTCATTTCGATTTTCTGTGACTTTGCAGTATCTTCAACGGTAAACGTGATGCTTTCTGCTGTCACATAACCATCTGCCGGTTTTGTTTCTGTCAGAGTATATTTCTGTCCGACTACCAGTCTTTGATGATATGAGCTTCTTTACCGGAAGTCCAGGAATCTACAACTTTACCGCTTTCGTCAGTTACCTGTAACTTAGCTCCTTCCAGTTCTTTTCCGTCTGTCAGGGAAGTCTTGGTGATCTCGATTACAGTCGGCTCGTCCTCAAAGGTAAAAGCATAAGATACTTTTTCCTTTTCTGCACCTCCATACTCAAACGTGAACTCCTGTGTTTCATCTGTCATTGCAAATCCAGGTGCCGGAGATGTTTCTTTGATATAATACGCAAAACCAATCGGTAAATCTGCCGTAAAAGTCAGCTTTCCTTCTTTGTCTGTTGCCAGTTCCTCGATCACAGTATCTGCTTTCAGAATTACTTTTCCGTCTGCTCCTGTAATATCATCCTTGACACAGAGGGCAAATACCGCACCTTCCAGTACACGATCAGAATCTTTCTCTTTTTTCACAACTTCCACTTCCGCTTTCTGGCGGTTATTCTGCCAGTCAGCAGAGTAAGTAACCTCTGCAGTATCCTGATCCCGGTATGTCAGATCAATCTCTCTTGCTTCATTATCCAGTACAAAACCATCCTCTGTAGCTTTTTCTTTTACATAGTATTTGCCAAGCGGAAGTCCGGATATTTTTGCAATACCGGTATCATCTGTTGTAATGGTTGCCACCAGTTCATCTTTTTTATAATAATCTTCACTTTCTCCGTCAGCAGACTTCACATCTTCTAAAGCATAAACTTCAAAAGTAACATCTTTCAGACTGCCTGTTACATACTGGAATAAATGGCTGATCCAGCTCCAACGGAATCCAGTGCAGTTACTTTATCCAGAAATTCTCCATTTTTATTGATGATAATCGTTCCTGTTGGCACATCATCTTTCATTTCCACTTTCTGGATTTCCCCGGTATCTTCAATCGTAAAAGTGATTTCTTCTGCCTTGAGGTATCCATAAGGAGCCATTTCTTCTCTGAGAGTATAGTTTTCTCCTACAGCAAGTCGTTCAATCAGATGCTGCTCGCCTTTTACAGATTTCCATGTATCAACTACATTTCCATTTTTGTCCAGAACAGTAAGTGTCGCACCTGACAATTCCACGCCAGTAGTTAAATCAGACTTGGAAACTACAACCTTTGTAGGCTGGTTCTTAAATACAGAAGATAACTGTACTACATTAACATCCTGTCCCTGATATTCTGCTTTTACTTCCAGAACTTTATCAGAAGATACATAACCATCTGGTGCTGCAAGTTCTTTGATATAATACTCACCAAATGGAAGATCCTGTGTAAATACAGCCTTTCCATCTTCTCCGGAAACAGCTTTTCCAAGCAGTGTGTCTGCTTTCACAATTACAGCTCCATGACCTTTCATATCATTCTTTGCATAAAGTCCAAACTCTGCTCCTGCAACGGCTGCTTCTGTATCAGCATCCTGTTTTACCACAGAAATTTCTACTTTCTGACGGTCATTTTCAAAGATAGCTGTCTGTTCAATGACTGGTGTTTCCTGATCTTTGTAAGAAAAAGTAATGATCTGTGCTTCACTGTTTAAAACAAAGCCATCCGGTGCTGTCTTTTCAACAATCTTATAACTTCCAAGCGGCAGATTTTTCAGGACCGCTTTCCCATCTTTATCCGTTGTAACCGTTTTTACCAGTGTTCCAGCAGCATATTCCAGAATACGGTTTCCATTATCATCTTTCTGGAAATCTGCAGTATAGATGTCCTCGCAGCGTAAATCTCAAACTCTGCCCCTTCCAGATTTTCTGTCTGATATGTAAAATCATCCTTGAATCCGTCCAGAACTTCGCCCTTTTTCACGATAGTCAGTTCACCCTTAACAGGATGGTTCTCATAAACTGCTTCAATGATCACATCCCCGGAAATTCCGTCCATCTGGTATGCAGTATTGGAATCTACTGTTACCTCATAGTAATTTTCATTCAAAGTATATCCATAAGGTGCATTTACTTCCTCAATGCGATAATGTCCGATTTTAAGATTCTGCGGAAGAATCAAATATCCCTGCTCATCTGTAAAATAGGATTTATGTTTTACCGTAGTCGGATAAGTTGTTACCTGCTCCACATATTTCTCAGTGTCCATGTTGAAAATCTTGAACTCTGTATTCTTCTGAAGCACTGCCTTTTTCGTCTCATCATCTGTTTGATGATTTTCAGTTTCGCTTCAAACTCGTCATCCAGAAGCACTCTCCATGTCTGTGGCTGGTTCGGATTGTTCTCAGTGATACGCACTGTAAAATCATCTACCGGAGTGTAATTATGAGGTGTCGTGGTTTCACGCACAATATAAGTTCCATAAGGAATCGCAATACTGCAGGCATAACCTTTTTCATCTGTAAAGATTTCTGTTGCTCCGTTTTCCCCGATCACTACCGGTTTTGCAGAATCAAAATCATAGCTTCCATCCTCTTTTACTTTCAGGGAAGATACCAGATAAGCGGTAAATCCTGCCCCTTTCAGTAAGTCTGCATCGGTCTTTCCGTTGTTCGCTGCTTTAATGATCTGGAATGGCTGTTTCATCACCTGCTCCAGAGACAGGCAATCACGTTTTACTTCTGCTACAAGGTCACCCTCGTAATTGCAGACCAGATCATGTTCTTCCTCATCTGCCAGATAACCGGTTGGAGGAGTGATCTCTTTTACATAGTAATTGCCAAGATATAATCCATCCACAGAAGCCTGTCCATTCTTATCTGTCGTAAGAGTGGCAACCTGTTCTCCTGCTTTATAGATCACGCCAGTAGCACCATCCGGATGCACAATATCCTCACGAGCATACAGTCCATATACTGCTTTTTCCAGAGTGGCATCACCCTGTGGGACTGCCTTTTTGGTTTCTTTATCCTGCTTCTGCAAAGAAATCTTAGCTGTCACACGTTCATTTTTGAATGTATGCTTGAATGTCTGTTTTGCTTCTTTATCATTCGTATAAGAGAAAGCAAACGTATAAACATCATCTGTGTTTCTCACATACTTCCGGTGCCTGCACTTCTTTCACATCATAAGAAAATCCAAGCGGCAGGTCTGCTGTAAACTTCGCTGTTCCGTCTGCTCCTGTTGTCGCTTTCTGGATCAGTGTCCCTTTCTTTACAATGACGGTTCCATCCACGTTGGTAATGTCACTTGCAGCATAAAGTCCAAAGATTCCTCCATCCAGAGGATTTTCTGTATCTTCATCCTGTTTTGTTACCATTACTTCTACTTTCTGTCTGTCATTAGTAAAGGTTGTCTCAGTGAAAACAACATCCACATTCTGTCCTGCATAGGATAATGTTACTGTCTTTTCCTCTCCGGCATTATAGAATCCTGTCGGAGCCTGTTTCTCTTTTACAATATATGTACCAAGATACAGATTTTTAAGAACGGTAGCTCCGTTTGTATCTGTTGTCAGATTCTCTTTTACCAGATCACCCTTGCTGTAAACTTTTGTACCATAAGCAGTTTTAATATCTGCTCCAGCATACACATCATAAACAGCACCACTCTGTCTGCGTTTCTCATACTTAAATGTTGTTCCATTTTCTGTTACATCTGCACCAACCAGAACCTCACCTTCTTTATAAACGGTAAGCTGTCCCATCTGTTCTTCATCTGGAACAGTAACAGTTGTTGTCTTACTGACTTCCAGTTTCACATTGTAAGCTGTTGCATTGATACGATATCCGCTTGGAGCTGTAATCTCTTTCAGATATACAGTATCCTGTGTCTTAGTAATCTGTACGGACGTTTCACCGTTTTCATCCGTCGCAGGTAACTGTGTGATCAGTTTTGTGCATTCTGCATCACTGTATAATCCAAAGACAGCACCAGACAGCTTTGCGTCTGACTTGGCATCTTTCTTGATCACCTTAACACTTGCCTGCTGTACCCAGGATACTTTAAAATCTACATATTTCTCATCATCAACGCCTTCACCAAATACCAGAGCCAGATCCTGGTTTCCGGAACCTGTTGAAATCTTATAAGCTGAATAATCTTTGGTAATGCTTCCTTTCATGGTTGCAGACCAGCTTCCTGCCACATCACTCACCTGTGTTAATGGTGCAGACAGATAAAACTTTGTACCACCACAAATTTCCACACTTTCTCCGGCTTTACTTGTTTTACCTGTTGTCAGGTTATGAAGCTGTACACCTGCTGGAAGTTTCATGGTAATGGTCTGTAACGCATCCGCATTAAATGTAATATCCTTTGTTCTCTGACTGTTGCCATCCACATAGGCTTTTACATCTGCATCCGAAAAGGACATTGCCACATCTGGAATTTCCGGCTGTGAAATACAGTAATTATAGAGTTTCATTGCCAGATTCTGTGCTGTACTGTTTGCACCTGAAAAAGCATCCCCACTTCCATTTGCATAAGATGCTGCCAGGTGTACCAAGATAAATCTGGCTCCTGTACTTAAATTGCCATATCCGTTTTCTTCTGTAAAAAAGCCATCATCACCAGAAGCCTTTGTACCGTAATAGCACACTTTTGCAAGTGCTTTCCCATCACCAACTTTATTGATCGTATAGGTTCCACTTCCTGGCCCTGGTTTGGATGGCTGCACACAGTATGCTGTAGCAGATATATTACCGAATTTTACAGTGTACTGATAAGTAAGATATGTTCCATATCCATAATCTGCATATCGGTATTCTGCCCCTCTGGTCACAGAAACCTGCTGTGAACTTCTGGCATTGCCTGCCGCAGCCATAAAGGTTACTGTTTCTCCGGCTTCCATTGCATACAGATCAATGCCATTACTCTCTGCCTGTTCCAGTACTTCTGAAACGGTTAATTCAGATTCCAAATCTGCTGTGCTTTCAGAATTTTGTGTTTCCCGGTACGACTCCGAATCCTCCTCGCTCTGCTCCGTATCCCCAGTATCATCCTCAACATTCACTGTACTGTCCGAAGAACGCTCTGACTGCACTTCTGTTTCCGGTTCTTTCACTGTAATATTTCTGCTGATTCTATAAGCAGGATGACCGCTGACTGGTTCCACTGCATAGACAGCCTTGTAAGTATCCGGTGTATGTGTGTCGAAATCTGTACCAGTTTCATTCTTTGCTTCATGGAATAAAATCTTGATCTTACTTTCATCTACACCTTCGATTCCAGACAGATCAACTTCTACATCAAATTCCTGCCCATAAGAAAGTTCAATGTCATTTGCCTTTACGATCTCGTCTGGATTAAGGGAATCCTGAACATCTTTTAATTCCGCATACTGCTGTTCAAATGGTATTTCTTCCGGTTCTAATTCAGAAGCCGAAACTGCTACTGGCTGAATAATGACAGAAGCCAGTGTTGCGACTGCCATAAATCCGGACAAGAATCTTTTGAATCTCATTTTCATTTTGACTGAATCCTCTCTTTCTTCTATTATCTGCCCTGTTTTCATGCAGGCTCACACCTGCATTATTCAATCATTGGAACCACCTCCCACATCTTATTGCTGATACAGAAATAACTCTGATAACAGCACATTCATATGGCAGTGCCTTTTTTGAAACACCGCCACATGGTATCTGCTGTCATCCTGTAAAACAGGAATGACACTCAGGTAAGTTCAGGATCAAGCATTAAGCCGCAAGAGGTAATTCGTAATCGTTCCTGCAAAGGGTGCCTCCCATCTGTATCCCTTCACGTTTTCACCGGATTCCCGCCGCAAGAATGCGTAGCTGAAAAGTTCCGGGTATCCTCTCGCTGCTGGTATGAAATTGTCAAGGTTCAATTTTTAAGGGGTATTATTATCTCGAATTGAAAATAGACATTTGCCCCTTCACTAACCGCATGTGTGAAAGGGCAAAAATTAACCTGTTTGAAAAATTTTTTAGAAATTTTTATTCCAACATTGTTTTATGTGTTTTCCAGTTGTTCTTTTAACTTCTCCAATACTTTCTTCCTCCGGTTTCTAATCGTCTTTGGGCAGCACCCAAAATACTGTGCTGTTTCTTTTACTGTAAATTCTTCAAAAAACAATAGCGTTATCAGTTCCGCATCCTCTTTAGTCAAATATCCCAGAGCTTTTTCCAGTTCCTGTATTTCTGACAATCTGATAACGATTTCTTCCGGTGATACTACCGAAAAAGAGCAGTCATAGCCTTTTTCCTGTAATTCCTCCATACTGCATACTCCATGCCTCTGCATTTTTTCAACCTGGTATCTTTCTTTTCTTCCAGCCTGATACCAGGCCAGATATACTGCCCTGGTAACTTCCACAAGCGTATCATTTACACGCAGCATATAGCGTTGTCTTTCTTTTGGCTTTTTACCAGGCATACTTCCAGTCTCCTTTTTCCAATGCTCTGGCAGAGTCATCCGAATTATTCCGCATTTTCTGCATTGCCTGTGAAATACACTTTGATACTGCCGGAACTGTAATACCCAGTTCATGCGAGACTTCTTTTTGTGTTTTCTGCTGAAAATAAATACGATGGATCATCTGTCTCTGTCGCTCTGTCAGCAGATTCATCAACTCCCTGACTGTTTCCTCTGCAATGATTCTTTCAAGCAGACATTGTCCTTTATCTGCCAATTCGCACCATTCTTCGGAAATACAGCTATACGAAATGCAATTATTATGTTCTCGTGTTTCCCTGTTTCTCCACAGCCGGTCTTCGCCTTCTAATATCAGCCTTACATACCAGGTTGATCATCAAAAAAAATTCTCCTCAACAACTGCTATTTTTCTTTCTGCTTCATACACATAATCTCGACAGGTAAATAACGGAAAAACCGTTGCATAGTCCCCCACACAATAGAGAACATATCCGGTCTGATATGCGATAATTTCCGCACAATCCATCAACCTTTGCTTCGCAACTGCTACATCGTTTTCTCTTAAATATTTAGCGGACGGAACCTTTCTTCTTTCTTCCCTGTTACTTACAACCTGTTTCAATTCCTGCAATGTAAGCATAATTACCACTTTCTGCCTGTTGGCAACAGGTGCCCATCAGCAGAAAGGATAGGATTTTTACTGATCAACTGACAAAAAGGGCAGTAAAACACAGCTTCCGGTACACCCGTTTTTTTTAACGAGAGCCTGAAACTTCCTTACTGCCCTTTCTAATAGTTACAATATTCTCTACTTTATTTTCCGTCTGATGCCAGGATCAGATTCTTGGCATTTCTTTTCTGCTTTTATGTTCTTTTCATTTTCCATCAAAACAGAATAGTCTCCCATTGCATCATAAGGACACTGCCTCCGATAAAGCAAATTTTCTTCCCTTGTCATCAATCCTATCTCCCTTCTTTATCTCTCTGTTTTCCATTTTAACAACACAGGATTCTATTATCCTTAGCATATATGGGGAGTTTTTTTATTTTGCACCCCATATATGGTGAAATTTCACCTGTATTCATTAAAACTGTCTATTAGAGAATCTATGGTCTGCATGATAATTTTCTGCTCTTTCCATTCCATCTTCTGAATCCGGCAAAGCACTTCCTGATTGATTCCTGCTTCTCTGTACCGCCTCCCTCTTTTCCCAGCAGGAGATTGGCATCCGTTTCCAATATCTCAATTATCTTCCTGAAAATCTCAACAGACATTGCCGTTTGACCACCTTCAATCCTGCTGACCGTATTGACACTGATACCTGCTTTTTCCGCAAAAGATTCCTGTGACAACTTCATTTCCTGCCTGCGTTTTCTGATTCGTTCTCCCAATTCAATAAGTTCTGTGGAAATTGCACGATTGCTCAATACGGTGTCTCCTTTCCTGCAATTTGTTCCAACTTTACGCCATTGTGTCGCAAAGTTTCCCGAAAAAAAGCAGCTAATTTTTGTCTTAGCTGCTTTTCAAAAAATCTATTTCATTTTATTCTCGGTATTTTATGTATCCCTGTAAGAACTGTAATCAGAAAAACGCAGAGATAAATGATTGCCTGTCCAATCATTGCCAGAAGAACGATGCTTCCGATCAATCCTCCGATCAGAAGATTCATTGTCCATACTGCCAGCGTGCCTCCGAGGTCAAAACCTCTTGGAACCATCCAGACACACATTTTTCCAATTCCAAACGGTATCCCCATCAGAAGTAACAGCAAGAAATAATTGCACTTCCCATCCTGGATACAAAACGGTCTTAATACTGCAAACAATACCGCAACCACCAACACTGGTGCTATCACTTTTTAATCATCTTCTTCATGTTCCTTTATCCTCCATACATATCGTGATTAACCTCTGCCTGATAATAGCTGTTTATCGTTGCCGGGGCATTATACAGGGCGGTCAGAAGATAGGCTTTAATATTCCCGACCTTGGTTGTATTTCGATTCAGACAAAACAGCACGTATTCGATATGCGAATAGTTCAGTTTCATAAATCTGCTTTTCACCAAAGCAACTGGTTTTTCTACTCCTGCAATACGAATCATACTATCCTCCGGCATCATCATAACTTCAATTATCAGTTCTACCAGTTCATCTACATCTTCCTTGGCATGATATTGATAATCTATGTTTTCGTGAATCACTTCACGATATGCTCTCATCTCCTCCATCACATCTTTTTTCTTTGGGAAATTATTTGATGTGATTGGATAAGATTGATTTATCTCAGTTTCACTAATATCAGTCTTGTTAATATCAGTATTATTAGATTGTGATTTCGGGTATTCTGGATTTGTGATTTCCACTATTCTTGAATGATGATTTTCACTATTTTGGAATTGTGATTCTGGAAATTCTGGATTTGTGGTTTCCACCATTCTTGAATTGTGATTTTCACTATTCTGGAATTGTGATTCCCCATAATCCTGAATTGTGGTTTTCACTACTCCTGAATGATGATTTTCACAATTCAGAGAAATGCCTGTTTTCCCCTTGTTTTCTGCTTCTTGTTGCAAATTTGCACATTCCTTATGTCTTTCCTGTTTCGATTGCAAATCTGCAATTTTATGATCTTCCTGCTCAGATTGCGAATCTGCACAGCTACCTGTCGGCTTTTGATCTGGAACCTCTCTGATCATAAAATTTTTCACATAAATAACATTCGGTTTTCCCAGTCCCAGACGTTTCTTCTCTATCAATCCAATCCCATTACTGCTGTCCAGCTCTTTTACCAGTTTCACTGCCTTTTGAGTTCCACAGTTCATCAACTCTGCAATTTCTTCCACAGTGAAGATAATGTATACTCTGTCCTCTGAATCCAGCCATCTATTTTTAATGCTCAGGCTCATACGGTCCAGCATCAGACCGTATAATACCTTGCTTCGCAAGAAAGAGTTTTAAAGCATGGTTCTGTAAACAGCACTTTAGGGACACGATAGAAGCTGTATTGTTCCGCTTCCATCCCTGTAAAATAATCAAACTGTATCTTCTGCATCTGCTACTCCTTCTCTGTTTTCTTTCCATTTATCCAAAAGCATGAAAATGACTTCTTCTATCTGTTCTTTAGAATACGTCTCTGGAAAATAATTGCCGATTTTCTTTGCCGGAAGCGTCACATTGATCTTACTGCTTTCCTTTTTTAATAAAACAGCATAGATATAACTCTGGTTTAATTTTCCGTTTGCACTGCACTCTTTTAACTGTTCTGCCTGTTGCTTTGTCGGAAAGATGCTGCTGTTGGCAATCACTTCCAGAAGCCACTCCTGTTCCTCTGGCTTCAGATAAGACAGCTTTTCTCCCACAATCATGGGAATTTTATTATTGTCCACATATTTTAGCAGGGCATCGGATAATGCTGCCAGACGGATATATCTCTGTACAGTTCTGCCACTGTCCCCGGCAGCTTCCCCAACCATATCTGCTGTATATTTTTCACCTTTGCTTCCCTGATGCTTCATTGCATCATATTTCATCTTATAAGCATGAGCTTTTTCACTTGGCAGTAGGTTTTCACGCTGAATATTAGAATCAACCATAATAATGACTGCTTCATCATCCGTATAATTTCGGACAAGAGCTGGCATGGTCGTCTTTCCGCACAGTTCACAGCCTCTTTTTCTTCTGTGACCGGAAATCATCTCGTATCCACCCTCGGATCGAGGTCTTACCAGTGCAGGAGTCAAAACACCATATGTTTTAATGCTCTCTACGGTTTCAGCCATTTTTTCATCATCGTTTACATGAAACGGATGATTTTTAAAGGGATAGAGCTTTGCCAGATCTATTTCCACAACCTGGTTCATACTCTTTTCCGGTGTTTCCTCTAATCCCAGTAATTCATCATAAGAGGTAAGCTGAATATCTTTTTTCGGTCTACGCATGTTTCAACACCTCCTGAACCAGTTCCAGATAGCTGTCTGCCCCCTTGCTTTTTCCATCATAGGCAAAGATACTTACACCCTCCGATGCTGTTTCTGCAAGGCTTTCTGTTCTCGGAATCGTCTGCTCAAAAATCTTAATGTCACTTCCGTATGTAGTTTTGATTGCCTGTTTGTTTCTCTTTGCATTATTGTAACGGCAATTATCCATTGTGAATAAAATACCTTCTATCTGTAAATCCGGGTTGAACCTCTGATGGATTCCCTTAACTACTTTCAGTAATTCCATGAGTCCATCTGCCGCATAATATTGTGGCTGCACTGGAATCAAGACACTATCTGCTGCACTCAAAGCATTGATTGTCAGCATTCCCAGGGATGGCATACAGTCAATCAGAATATAATCATACTCGTCCTTCAGCAAGTCCAGATATTCTTTCAACACTTTTTCTCTGTCCTCTATTGTAAATAAGGACATATCCATTCCGGCAAGCAATTTATTGGACGGAATCAGGTCAACACCCTCTTCATGGTGCAGAATTGCTTCTTTCGGATCAAATTCCAGTCCCATGATAATGTTCTCCATCATACTCTTTAATGTTACCTTGAGATTTTAGGTAAATCCCAATCCCATTGTCAAATGCCCTGTGAATCAGCATCTACCAGCACTACTTTTTTCCCTGACTTCACCAGTCCGGCTCCCAGATTGATTGTTGTCGTTGTTTTGGCTACTCCGCCTTTCTGATTTGCAATAGCAATTACTCTACACATATATACTTTCCTCCGATTTACTCTTTTTCTTCTACTTCAACATAAACACGAAAATATTTGCTTGTCCCTTTGTTCGCATAAGCCTCTGATACTTCCAGAACATTCAGTTCCTTATGTTTTTCCAAAATACGACGGAACCATTGAATATCCTTTAAAGTACCCTGTAATCTAATTTTCAGCATATATATCCTCCCAGTCTTTGTAAAAACAATACTCTGGATAACGGATTTTAATGGCTTCCCAGAAATACCGGGCATATCCGCAGCAAAACAGATCTTCTACGGTATAATACTGACACTCTTTTAACTGATCTTCCTCTGCCTCATAATCTCCGACACTTGGTGTTCCATTGCAGTAAGATTAAATGCCATGCGGACGATTCGCAAACTTCCACTGGTCTGCCATCCTTCCTGCAGGCATTCCGTTTTTACACATCCAGTTTTAAAATTATAGATTTTATCCACATTATTTCTTGTGTCTCTGTCGATACCCAGGCAATAAACCAAAGCCTGATGATAGACATCCTGATATCTGCATTTTTCCAGATATTCCATATAAAATTTTTCGTGTTCCTTGCTCTTGAAAGTAATTGTGCAAGAATTGCTATTCTCTGCTCTTAACGCTGTGTTTGTCATTGCTTCTTCTCCTTTAAACTGTTATTTTTACTTTAATTTGGATTTCGACTACAACAAAAAAGGACACTTCCCTAAAATTTCTCTTAGGAAAAATGTCCTTGCGATACATTTATAAAGTTCAATTCATAAGCACAACAACGTAATATCAAGTGTTATCACGTATTATACAACAAAAATTTGTTGTACTTCTGTTGTAGTATGCAACTTTTACAAACACATTTTTTGATTTTTAGTATAACTTCGCACCAGCCGGGATATGGTCATCAACCATCAGAAGATGAAGTTTTTCTTCTCCTTCTTCTTCGTGAATTGCACTAAGTAACATTCCACAAGAATCAATTCCCATCATAGCTCTTGGCGGCAGGTTTGTGATAGCAATCAGTGTTTTTCCAACCAGTTCTTCTGGCTCATAATAAGCGTGAATACCGCTTAAAATGGTACGATCTGTGCCTGTTCCATCATCCAGAGTGAACTGTAACAGCTTCTTGGATTTCTTAACAGCTTCACATGCTTTTACCTTTACAGCTCTAAAATCCGACTTACTGAAAGTATCAAAATCAACCATTTCTTCGAATAACGGCTCAACTTTTACCTTGGAAAAATCAATCTTCTCAACTGTCTTTGTTTCCTGTGCTGCATTGTTTGCTTCGTTCTTTGCTGCGCCCTGTGACTTCATTGTCGGGAACAGCAACACATCACGAATGGCCTGGCTGTCTGTCAGCAGCATAACAAGACGGTCAATTCCGTATCCGATACCACCTGTCGGCGGCATACCGATTTCCAGCGCATTCAGGAAATCTTCATCTGTATGGTTTGCTTCTTCATCACCAGCATCTGCAAGTGCATCCTGCGCCTTGAAACGCTCGCGCTGATCAATCGGATCATTCAGCTCGGAATATGCGTTACACATTTCCCATGTATTAATGAAAAGCTCAAAACGCTCTACCTTGTTTGGATCAGAAGGTTTCTTCTTAGTCAACGGAGAAATCTCGATTGGGTGATCCATAATAAATGTAGCTGAATCAGCTCTTCTCACAATTATTCTTCGAAGAAGAAGATTGATAATATCGCCTTTCTTGTTGACGCTCCTCATACTCGATATGATGTTCGGCAGCAAGCTTCTTGCAGCTTCATCATCTGCAACCTGGAT
>ENA-OQEN01000436-OQEN01000436.1-human-gut-metagenome-genome-assembly--contig:-NODE-436-length-18248-cov-5.565752_pt1 | contig 18248 bp, 32 predicted proteins | sample MGYA00242791_ERZ504627 | MGnify/ENA primary metagenome ERZ504627 (study PRJEB26092, sample SAMD00036316) | human gut metagenome | host: Homo sapiens | study: EMG produced TPA metagenomics assembly of... | reverse complement strand
CTGATCCGCCGCCGGGACGCTGTCCTGCTCTCCCATGAAGATGGCGGCCACCCGTATCCCTTCCGTCGCAGAGCCCGCACCTCATCAGCGGTATCTTCCACGCCGGCCTTACCGTCATATTCCCGGCTGATGGGATTTTTCCCATTGGGCGGGATCCGGTGGCTGTCGTCGGGGTTGGCATCAGTGAGGATCAGCAGCAGATGCTTCTCTGCCGGAGCCGACTGCATCAGCTCCTCCATTCCCCGCAGGCCAGCCCATCCCGGTTCCAGCCCGCCGCGAAATAGTCGAATATCCGCCGCTCCCCATGCTTGTCGCCGTACTCCTTCAGTACCCGCAGCACCGTATAGCCCCGCAGACTGCAAAAGCTGGTGACCCGCACGGGGATGCCGCAGTTCAGCAGGCTCTTGGCCAGGATATACCCCTGGGCCGCAATGGTTTCCTGACAGTGCAGCCGGGACGCCGAACCATCCAGCAGCAGATCCACGCTGAATCCGGGCCGAGGTTCCTGGTCCTGCCGCAGAAACACCCGGTCGTCCCCCAGCACCGGCTCCCGCCATACCCGGGAGCCATTGAGCCATCCCAGCCGGGCCGTCACGGCGTCCGGCTGCTGATGCACCAGCATGCAGTTGCGGATCTGCTCCGTCAGCCGCAGCAAGGCGCTTTCATACAGCTCGCTGTTCTTGGCGTAGGCCGCCCGGTTCAGCGGGACTGCTCCGCCGCCTGCTCATACAGCTGCTGGCTGTCGCTGCTGGGCGGCACATCCGCCGCCGGGTCCCCCCGGGTAAACCACAGCCGGCACCCCAGGTGTTCCCGGTACACCGCTGCTGCTCGATGGCGCTCAGCTGCTTTGGGGAATACATGCTCCGCCCGAAGCACCGCTGGATATACGCCCGGTCCGCCTCCGCCCGCTCGTTGGAGCGCAGCATGGACCGCAGTGCGTCCGCCGCCCGGACAAACCCCGCCTGTCCGGCATGGGCCGCCCGGCCGATAGCCAGATCGTCGGTGCGCACCAGCTCTGTTGGCGCTATCTTGGTCATAAATGCGATCCACCGCCGGTTGTCGAAGTGCAGCCGCAGCTCCGCCTTGGTCCGCACCCTTCCGTCAAAGCCAGATACTTCCGGAAGCACGACCGAATGTCCTGCTCCAGCTGCTCCGGGCTGACGTCCCCGCAGCACAGTGCCCGGTACAGTCCCTTCTCCCAGGGCGTCACCAGCCGTGTGGGTTTCCCCAGCACGCTTTTCCACCGGGCCGCCTGCATGGAGTATACCAGCTGATTCCGCGCCATCCACTCCTGCCGGGAGGTCTGGTATTCCATGGCGAAGAACTCCCGGGCATGGGCCTGCCGCAGCTCCTCCAGTGCGGGCCGCTGGGGCAGCTCCTTTTCATACGCCGCATTTTCCAGGGCCAGCCACGCCAGATCGTCCATCACCGCCTGCCGCACATCCCCCAGCCACGAGTCAAACAGCCGCCGGGGCATTTCCTCGCCGAACCACTTGTGTACCAGGCCGATGACGAAATTCATGTAAAAATCCGGTGTTCCGTCGGTTTTCATGGCCAGAAATTTCGGTTCAAAGCCATACACCCCCGCCGCGGCCCAGATCAGATTCACCGCCCGCCGCTGCTGGGCGCTGTAAGTCTGCACGCCCATAACGCTCAGTCCGTAAAGAGCCTGGACCGGTCCAGCTTCGCCGGAATACGTCCGGCGATGACGTCCCGGATCAGGTCCTGCTCATAGCTGTCAAACGCCTTGTTGGTAATGCCCATGTCCAGGGCCATCCCCGCCCGAACGCCCCGGCGGATCAGCCGCAGCGCATCCAGCAGGCCCCGCAGGTCCAGCGCCTTGGAGGATATCTCCGCGCTCTCGCACTTTTTCTGCAAGTCCAGAAACAGCTGAGCAAACTGCTGCCGATACTTTTTCTCCAGGGTGGGGAATTCATCCACCAGCAGACGCTCCAGGCCCTCCTGGCCGATGGTAGGCATCTGGATCACCACGAACCGGCTGGTCAGGGCCTCGTTGAGCTCCCGGGTCCCGGCATAGCCGTAGTTCATGGTGCCGATAAACCGCGCCGCCTCGTCCACCTCCACCCGGTCATACCCGGGCACATCAATGGCCCGGCGAAAGTCCAGCGTAGCATGCAGCACGGCCAGGGCCTCGTTTTTCGCCATATTGATCTCATCCAGAATGCCGAACCCGCCGTTTTTGGCGCACAGATACACCGGGCCGGGCCGGAACGTAACCTCCCCGCCCACAAAGGTATCCATGCCGATGAGGCTGGCGGCGTCCATGTTCACATGGAACGACACGTCCCAGCCGGACGGCCAAAGGCCATGGCCAGGTTCTCCGCCAGCACGTTCTTGCCGGTGGCCTTGCTGCCTGCCAGCAGCAGGTTTTCCCCGCACAGCAGGGCCGCTGCCGCCGCCTCCCACACTTCTTTTCCGTAGTAGTGATACCGGGGCCTCGGCACCCGTCCCGCCATGTCCGGCGCCGCCGGATACTTCTCCCGGTATTCCCGGATACCGTCGATGATGCCCTGATCGATCTGTTCCTTTTCCAAAAACTCCAGCATATTCCCGCAAGCTCCTTTCCTTCGGGTAATTTTTCACGCCGGTATTATACACCTCTCCGGTGGGGAATGCAATCCGCCGCCCTGTTAAGATCTCGTGTATTCTTTTCCCCCTTGCCAAATTCGTTCGCCTCCGCTATAATATATTTGTGAGATTTTATACACGCCTGTATTTCATAGGAGAGGAGGCGCCGTCATGTTTCTGATCGGCGACAAGGTGGTCCACCCCATGCACGGGGCCGGTGTCATCGAGCGCATCACGCACGAGCGCTTGGGCAGCTGCGTCAGCAGCTACTATGTGTTCCGCATGCCCTCCGGCGGCCTGGTGCTGAAGATCCCCACCGACGCTGCTGTCAGATCGGCCTGCGGTGCCTGTCCACAGCGGAGCATATCTGCCAGGTGCTCTCCGCCATTCCAAACCTGGAGGTCCAGATGTCCGCCAATTGGAACCAGCGCTACCGGGACAATCTGGCCCGGCTGAAAAGCGGCGACCTGCTGGAGGTTGCCCGGGTCATCAAGGGCCTTATGTGGCGGGATCACCGCCGTGGCCTGTCCAACGGCGAACGCAAAATGCTCCACAGTGCCAAACAGATCCTCATCTCCGAGGTGGTGCTGGTGGAGGGCTCGGAATACCCCGCTGTGGAGCAGCGGATCAATGAAGCTATGATGCTGGGAGCGTAAGACTATGGGAAAATTTTGGGATAAGCTGCGCCGGGTCCAGGATAAGACCCGCCCCTTCTGCACGGCCATCGTCCCCGCCGCCGGATCCTCCACCCGCATGGGCGGTCAGGACAAGCTGCTGGCAGATCTGTGCGGCACACCGGTGCTGATGCGCACCCTCTGCGCCATCGACAAAACAGAGCTGGTGGACGAGATCATCGTGGCCACCCGCCAGGATCTGCTGCTGACCGTGGCGGACCTGTGCAGCCGCTGCGGCCTGCATAAGCCTGTCAAGGTGGTCCTGGGCGGCCCCACCCGGGCCCGGTCCGTGCTGGCCGCCGCCGTGGAGGCAAACCCCAAAGCGGGGCTTCTGGCCGTTCACGACGCCGCCCGGCCCCTGGTAGACCCGACGAAGTTTGACGAGATCATCCGCTTTGCCTGCCGCACCAACGCCGCAGCCCCTGCGGTGCCGGTGACGGACACCATCAAAACCGCAGACCCCACCGACGGCCGCGTCCTGTCCACGCCGGACCGCTCCACCCTCTTCGCGGTGCAGACTCCCCAGGTCATGGAGCCAGCCTTCTGAAGGCCGCCCTTCAGTCCGCCATCGACGCCGGCGTGGAGCTTACCGACGACTGCTCCGCCGTGGAGCGCCTGGGCAAGGAGGTCTACCTGCCACCGGCAGCCGGGAAAACATCAAGATCACCACCCCCTTGGACCTGCTGATTGCCGAGGCCATCCTCCGGGGGCGTGACCAATGACAAAGCTCCGCATCGGCCACGGCTACGACGTTCACCGTCTCGCCGCCGGACGCTCCCTGATCTTAGGCGGCGTCACCATCCCCTATGACCGTGGCCTGGACGGTCATTCCGATGCCGACGTGCTGACCCACGCCGTCATGGACGCGCTGCTGGGTGCCGCCGCCCTGGGAGACATCGGGCAGCTGTTCCCGGACAGCGACGACGCTTTCCTGAATATCTCCAGTCTGACCCTGCTGTCCCGGGTCCGCGATGCCCTGACCCGCGCCGGATACCGGGTGGTGAATATCGACGCCACCCTTATCGCCCAGGCCCCTAAGGTCGGCCCCTACCGCACGCAAATGCAGGAAAACATGGCCGCCGCTCTGGCATAGACGTGGACCGGGTCAACGTCAAGGCCACCACCGAGGAGCACCTGGCTTCACCGGCGACGGCTCCGGCATGTCCGCCCACGCTGTAGCCTCATCGAAAAAGTCTAAAAAAACTGGTATGGCAGCGTCTGCATACCAGTTTTTTGATTTATTCCGCCTTTTGCAGCATGTCCTTCACCAGCTGTTCGGCCCGGACCCGAGTGCGCTCCTCGTCCATACCCAGCACCCGGCCATGCTCCACCGCCACGCGGCCGTTGACCATCACCAGCTCCGCCGGGCGTGCATAGCCCACGGTGCCCAGCAGGCAGGCAGGTCCAGCTTGGCTCCGGCCAGCTCCAGCAGGTCCACGTTCAGCAGGAACAGGTCCGCCGCCTTCCCCACCTCCAGGCTGCCGATCTCATCCTGACGGCCCAGCAGCCGTGCGCTGCCCATGGTGGCCATTTTCAGCAGGTCATACCCGGTGGGAGCCTTAGCGCTGTAGGTCAGCCTGTGCAGCAGATACGCCGCCCGGATCTCCGCCAGCAGGTTGGAGCAATCGTTGGACGCGGAGCCATCCACCGCCAGCCCTACCGGCACTCCCAGCGCCAGCATATCCGGCACCCGGCACACGCCGGAGGCCAGCTTCATGTTGGACACCGGGCAGTGGGCGATGCCCGTTCCGGTCTGGGCCAGCAGCCGCAGCTCCTGGTCGTTGAAGTGGATGCCGTGGGCGTACCACACATCGTTCCCCAGCCAGCCGCAGCTCTCCATATACGCCAGGGGCCGCATGCCCACAGCCTCCAGGGTGAAGTTCTCCTCGTCCTTGGTCTCGCACAGATGGGTGTGCAGCCGCACGCCCATGGACCGGGCCAGCACTGCCGACTGCTTCAGCAGGTCTGTGGTAACGCTGAAGGGCGAGCACGGGGCCAGCGCCACCTGGTGCATGGAAAATCGGGACGTGTCGTGGAACTTTTCCACCAGCCGCTGGCTGTCCTTCAGGATGGTATCCACATCCTGAACCAGGTCATCCGGCGGCAGACCTCCGTCGCTCCTTCCCCGGGACATGCTGCCCCGGGTGGCATGGAACCGGACGCCCAGTTGATCCGCTGCCCGAAACTGCTGGTCGATGAAGTGCTCCGAACCCACCTTGGGAAACACATAATGATGGTCCATGCAGGTGGTGCAGCCATATTTCAGCAGCTCCCCCAGCCCCACCAGGGAGCTGTTGTAGATGCAGTCCTCGTCCAGTCCCCTCCAGATCTCATACAGCGTCCGCAGCCACGGAAACAGCTCCATTTTCTGCACCTGAGGCAGGTTCCGGGTAAAGGTCTGATACAGGTGATGGTGGGTGTTCACCAGGCCCGGATATACAAAACAGTGGGATGCGTCGATGACGCGGTCCGCCGCACGTTCCGCCGGCCCGATATAGCGGATGATGTTGTCCTCCACCAGGATATTCCCGTTCCGCAGCACCCGGTCCTCCCGGTCCACGGTAACGATGGCCTGGGCATTGCGGATCAGTGTAGTCGCCATAGGTCGCGCTCCTTTCTCATAAAAAATGGGGGTGCGCTCCGCGCACCCCATGGATGTTGCCTGTTTTTTACCGATAGATCTCGCCCACGGTGGGGTTGCCGGCGGCTGAGACTCGTCGGTATCAATGTGCATGGTGGTGGCGCCGTCCACATTGACGCGGACCACCACGTCATCGAAGATCAGCTTACGGCCCTCGCCGCCGCAGGCCACCTTGATGATCTCCTTGTCCTTGACGCCCATCTTCTCGGCGTCCTCCTGGCGGACATGCAGGTGCCGCTTGGCGATGATTACACCCTGGCTCAGCTCCACCTCGCCCTTGGGGCCCACCAGCTTACATGCGCCGGAGCCCTCCACATGGCCGCTCTCGCGGACGGGAGCCGTGATGCCCAGAGTGCGGGCGTCGGTGGCGGAGACCTCCACCTGGTCAGCCTTACGCACAGGCCCCAGAATGGACACATTGGCCATTTCCTTCTTGGGCCCCACGATGGTCAGCCGCTCATTGCAAGCATACTGGCCGGGATAGGACAGGGGCTTGCGGACAGTCAGCTCATAGCCCTTGCCGAACAGCTTCTCCACCGTCTCCTGGGTCAGGTGGATGTGGCGGGCAGACGTTTCGATCATGAAAGACATTGTTTTTTCCTCCTGTTTGTGCGAAAAAATATATCGAACCCGTGCCGCAGCACGATTCAAACGGAACCTGCCGGCGGTTTGGTTCCCTTCCGGCATATTCAGCTTATTTTACCACACTCCGCTCCCTCATGCAAGGAAAAACCGCCGTTTTCCTCCATTTCCGCCAGTAATTCCTCCTCCGGCGGCACATGGCCTGCCAGAGCGGCGTTTTTCAGCCGCCAGTCGCCGGACACCTCCCGCAGCACCCGCAGCCCCCGGGGTACGGTGAATCCCTGGTCCTCCCGCTGCAGCTCCACCTCCATCACGGCCAGCCGCCGCCAGAAGGGATACACATCGATTTCAAACACCAGACCGCCCTCCGGCAGGCAGTACCGCTCCTTGTGGATGGTCACCCGGTCCGGGTCCTGCTGCCGCAGCAGCGTTTCATATTCCGCCCGGGTGATCTCCCGCTCCCGCTCCACGCAGGTGCGGTCTGTCCGGCGCAGCTTCTCCGTGTGGAAAAATTGCTCCGTCTCCCCCACCCGGCGGCGGACCCGGGCGCTGATCCCCGGAGGGGCCAGCAGATACGTCTGCCATATTTCCCAGCGCGTGGGACACCGGTCCAGCACCGCCCGCTCAGGCATTTCGATGAGAAATTTCCGTTCGATTTCCAGGGGCTCCGTCATAGTCTGTCAAACTCCTCCCGACTCAGCAGCAGATTCATTGCCTCCAGCAGGCCGTTGGCCGTCAAGTGCTCCGGAAGCTCCAGCTCCTTCAGCACCTGCTGCCGCCGGGCGGCGGAGCCAGGCCCCACCAGTCCCTTCTCCATCATGTCCGCCTTGGTCAGCTCTGCGCTCCGGACAGGAGCTTCCTCTCCCTGGAACGTTGCGCCGCAGCGCCGCAGGGCCTCCAGCAGCACCTCCGGGCGCATCCCCTCCACGCCCAGCTTCCCCTCCTTGCCGGGGCGGCGCTTGCGCCGCTCCTTCCCGGCCACATCGGGATATACGCCTGCTTCACCTGCTGCCGGGGAATGGCGCCCTTGAGATAGTTCCGGATCACGAAGCCTGCGCCGTCCGGGTCCGTCAGCAGGATAAGCCCCCGTTTTTCCGCCAGCCGCCGCAAAAAAGCCAGCTTTTCCCGATTGTTGAATACGGAAAACCCGCCGGTCTCCACCACCGTGGCGTCCACCACCTGGGCAAGGGCGTTGCGGTCATACCGCCCCTCCACCACGATGACCTCCTTAATACGCGGCTTCATCTGCGCCCCGCCAATTCCATCAAAAACAGCTTCAATTCGTCCTCCTTCTGCTTATCCGGCATGCTTACGCTTTTCATCCGCCGGTCCAGCCGCTGACACCGCAGCACCGCCGTCTGGCACCAGTCGTGGTCCACCTTTTTGGCCGCCTGCATCAGGAGCCTGGCCGGATAGTCGCTGCTCATGCCCCACAGCTGCTTCAGCCACAGCCGGTCCTTTCCGCCGTCCAGGGCCATCCGGGCGGTATACAGCCGCCGCAGCTCCTTGCCCACCGCCGCCAGAATGACGATAGGCTCCGTCTGCATCCGCAGCAGCTCCCCCAGCACCCGGGCCGCATCGTCGTACTTTCCGGCGGTGATGCTGTTGGTCATGTCAAACACCTGCGCATCCAGAATGGGGTCCGCCACGGCGTTGATATCCGCAATGGTGATGCGCTGGCTCTTGGCATAGGCGGCGATTTTTCCGATCTCCGGCACCAGGTCCGTCATCAGTGTCCCGCAGGTAAACAGCAGATGATCCGCAGCCGCGATGCCGATGTCGTGGCCCTCCGCCGCAAACCGCCGCTTCATCCACCGCAGCAGCTGCTCCCGCTCCTGCTGGCAGAACTCCACCTCCTGGACATGGTCCCCGATAGCGGCGCACAGCTTTTTCATTTTTCCGTCCCGTTTGTATGCCAGCACGTCATAGACAAACACCAGCGTGCAGTATTCCGGAAAATCTCCCAGAAGCTCGATCAGCAGCCCCCGCTGCCCCTCGTCCAGCCGGAACAGGTCCATATCCGTCACCACCACCAGGGTATGCTGGGCCATCATAGGCATGGCCTCCACTGTTTCCGTCAGGTCCTGGACCGTCAGCCCCTTCCCCGGCAGCCGGTGATAGTTGAACTCCTCAAAGCCCGCCGGCACCAGCAGCTGCCGCAGCTCCTCCAGATACCGGTCCCGCAGATACGTCTCCTCTCCGTAGAAAATATACACATTGGCCGGACTCCCGGCCTTCAGATCCGCCCGCAGCCGCTCCAGCGCCGCGCCGCTTTTTTTTGTGGTCCTTGCCGCCATTTATGTTCCTCCGTTCACGGTCACCAGAATGTTTCCCTGCCGGTCGGTGCGATACACCGCGGCCCCGTTCCGGGACAGCCTGTCCATAGCCTCCTGGGTGGGATGACCGTAGCTGTTGTCTCCCACGCTGATGATAGCCGTTTCCGGCCGCACCTGCTGCAAAAAGGCGTCGGTGCTGCTGTACCGGGAGCCGTGGTGGCCCACCACCAGCACCTCGATATCCGGCAGGTTGAACCGCTCTACCAGCTTCTTTTCCGTGTTTCCGGCCATGTCCCCGGTGATAAGGGCATCAAAATCCCCTGCGGAGCACAGATACGTCAGTCCCTGCTCGTTCAGATCTCCCGCGCCCACCGGCGGATAGATGGTCAGCATGGCGCTGCCCATAGGCAGTCGGTAAACGTCCGTCACCATGGTCACAGCAATGTCCTTCTCCCGGGCCAGCTCCAGCAGCCGGTCCCGCACGCCGTACTCGTCCTCAATATCCGGCAGCAGCAGCCGCTCCACAGGCATCCGGGCCATCAGCTCCTCCAGCCATTGGTGTGGTCGGCGTGATAGTGGGTCACCGCCACCGCCGACAACCGGTGGATGCCCATGCTCTCCAGCTGGTCTGCCGCCCGGGCTCCGGCGCTGATATAGCCGTTGCTGGATCCGCAGTCCACCAGCACCGCCTTCTCCCGGGTATACAGGGCCACACTCTCGCCCTGGCCCACGTCCAGCGCCATCACGGACAGGTCTCCATACCGGTGCAGCCCGGCGTTGAGTCCCACCGCCAGCAGCAGCGTCACCGCCGCCAGAGCTCCGGCCGCAGCATACTTCCGCATCCTGTCCCGGGTCAGTGCGCACCCGCCGAACATGGCATACACATACAGCAGCCAGTATTTCAGAAAACCGTTGGAAAAATACACCGCATGCCCCGGGACGGAGGCCAGCAGTCCGGCGGCCCACAGCACATACCGTACCAGCCCGAAGCATACCCAGCCCAGCACCCGGCCGCCGGCAGCCACACAAAGCCCACCAGCACCGTTACGAAGCCGGCCATAAAATTCCAGCCCGCCGCCGGTACCGCCAGCAGATTGCTCACCGGCGCAGCCAGAGTCAGAATGTTGAAGTAGACCGCCGTCAGCGGAATGGTAAAGATCAGCGCCGCCAGCGATGCCGATACATTGGCACACACAAAGTTCACCGCCCACCGTATGGCCCGTTTTTTCCCGGTATATACCCGGGACATGGCCCCATACAGCTTAGGCGACAGCCACACCAGTCCCAGCGTGGCCGCAAAGCTCAGCTGCAGGCTGATGCTTCCGGCGGCAAAGGGGTTCCCCAATAAAATCACCAGCAGTGCCGCACCCAGACTGGTCAGCCCATCGCTGTCCCGCTTGAACAGCGGAGCCGCCAGCACAAATGCCTGCATGACACACGCCCGGACCACCGACGGGGACAGGCCCACCATCAGCATATAAAATGCCAGCACCGCCATGGATACTCCTGCAAACAGACGCCTCCGGCTGCCCAGCAGCAGTCCCAACAGGCTCACCAAAAAGCGCAGTGCAGTCCGGAGACCGCAAACAGGTGCGATAGGCCCGCCTGGGACATAGCGGTCTCGTCCTCTACGGACAAGCCGCTCCGATCCCCAGTCAGCTCCGCCGTTACGAATGCGGCGGTAGTCCCGTCGTCCCAGATGGCGGCGATCTTCTCCCGCATGGCCCGGGCCATCCGCTGCGGAAGCCATCGCAGGCTCCCGGCACTGCCCTGCTCCACTGCTGCGTCCTCTTGGACGTACAGCAAAGCGAACACGCCCCGGGAGGTAAACGTGGTCACGTCGTTTTCATGGATGCGGCCCGCATCCTGCCATTTGGCCCGGCCGGTAATCCTCTGTCCCGGCTCCAAAGCCGCCAGGGACGCGTCCCCATAGCAAACCGCTTTGCGCCCCGCAGCCCGTCCAGATACACCGTGACCTTGGCTCCCCGCTCCGTCAGCTGACCATAGTTTTCCACCGTTGCGGAAAACGCCGCCTCCCGCCCGCACCGGTCCAGCACCGGCCGCTGCACCAAGTTCTGATACCCGCCATAGTACACCAGCCCCGCGCACAGAGAGAACAGCATCACCGCGGCCCGCAGCCGCAGCTTCTCCGGCAGATGCCGCCGCAGAAAAACCGCCAGCAGACCCAGCGCGCCGCTGCGGCCGCTGCCCACCAGGTCCAGCCGCTCCAGGGCAGCAGCACCGCCGCGAAAACCGCTGCGGCAAAGGACAGTGCAATGGATGCCAGCATCCGCACAGCCGTTCCCTCCCTTCAAAATATGATACCCGCATTATACCAGATTCCGCCCTCCGGAGCAACCCCGGCGCCGCCGTTTGCATTTTTTTGCGCACTTCCGTGCATGTTTTCGCCGATTCCGGTCACACTATCCCTGTACCGCAGGTACAGAAGGAGGTGTCCGTCATGGACAAGTATCAGAACCAGAACCAGAATCAGAACGGCAACCAGAGCAACCAGAACCAGAACACCCGTCAGAACCGCAATACCAAGCAGAACCAGAACCAGAACCAGAATCAGCAGCAGAACCAGAACCAGCGCTGACCCACAGCGTACAAAAAGGCCCCCGGTGCCGTACACCGGGCTTTTGCTGTTTTTCGGAAGGGATCTTACTCCTCGTCCTCGGTAGGCTCATCAGCCAGCAGGGCGCGGATGGACAGAGAAATCTTCTGCTTCTCCTCGTCCACAGCAGTGATCTTGGCGTCCACCATCTGGCCCTCGGACAGAACGTCGCCGGGCTTCTCAATGCGGCGGTCCGCAATCTGGGAGATGTGGATCAGGCCGTCCACGCCGGGAACTACCTCGCGAAGGCGCCGAAGGTCATCAGCTTCACGATGCGGACATTGGCCACATCGCCCACCTTATAGGTGTTCATGAAGGTATCCCAGGGGTTGCAGGAGTGGTCCTTGACGCCCAGGGAGATCTTGTGCTTCTCGGGGTCGAAGGAGATAACGTACACATCCAGAGTGTCGCCCACAGAAACCACCTCGGCGGGGTTCTTGATGCGGGACCAGGACAGCTCGGAGATATGTACCATACCGTCCACGCCGCCGATGTCCACAAACACGCCATAGCTGGTCATGGACTTGACGGTACCGGTATAGTGCTTACCCACCTCGATGCTCTCCCAAATGGCAGCCTGGGCAGCCTGACGGCCTCGTACTGCACGGCACGGATGGAGCCCACCACACGGCGGCGGGCACGGTTGACCTCGGTGATCCGCAGGGACACAGTCTGGCCGATCATCTCGGACAGGTCCGCACCGCGGGGCTGGCCGCTCTGGGAAGCGGGAACGAACACGCGCACGCCCTTGACGTTGACGACGATGCCGCCCTTGTTCTCCTCGGTGACCTTACCCTCCAGGGTGGTCTTGTTCTCGCGGGCCTCCTCGATGTCCTCCCAGACCTTCACGGCGTCCAGGCGCTTCTTGGACAGCATGGCATAGCCTCCACGTCGTTGACACGGATGATATAGGTCTCGATCTCGTCGCCGACCTTCACCACATCCTCGGGCTTCACGTTGGGATCGGCAGACAGCTCGTCCACGGAAATATAGCCGGCCTGCTTGCAGCCCAGATCCACCTGGACCTCAGTGGGACCCACAGCCGTCACGATACCGGTTACCTTCTCCCCTGTATTTAAAGTCTTGAAAGATTTGTCCAGCAGCTCCTCAAAGCTCTCTTCCTTGATTTCGTTGTTCTTGATTTCTTCGCTCATCGTTGTATATACCTCCTTAATGATGCCCGCCGGTGTGGACGCGCCGGCCGTAAGTCCCGCCAATGAACATCCAATAAAAAGGTCCGGTGTAAGCTCCCCTGCTCCCTCGATCTGGAACACCCTGGGGCAAAGCTCACGGCAAATCTCTGTCAAATGTTTGGTGTTGGCACTTTTACGATCTCCGACCACGACCATGACGTCCACCCGAGAAGCGATCTCCGCCGCCTCGGACTGACGCCTATGCGTAGCATCACATATTGTATCAAATAATTCCGCGTTTGTACACAGTTTTTTTAGAATTTTTTTTGAACTTTCCCAGATACTCCGCACGCAGGTGGTCTGGGCCACTGCCGTCAAGGGCAGATCCTGCCGGCCGGGGTCCTCCAGCAGCCACTGCTCCAGTTCCTCCGGCCCGGAAAACACCAGAGTCCGGTCCGACCAGCTGGCCGCGCCCATGACCTCCGGGTGGTGGGGCTCCCCGATGACCAGGGGAATGCGCCCGGCTTCGTCCGCCCGGGACACGACGCGCTGAATGTGCAGCACGTTGGGCAGGTGGCGTTGACGCACCGGGCGCCCATTTCCTCCAGCCGCTCCAGCACCTGCTTTGTCTCGCCGTGAGAGCGGATGATCACCGTGTCTCCGGGACACACCTGGTCCGGCGTATCTGCTTGCCTGGCCCCCAGCCGTTCCAGCTGGGCCACCACGTTGGCGTTGTGGATGATGCTGCCCAGCATGACGCAGCCGCCGTTCTCCCGGGCAGTTTTCTCCGCCAGCTCCACGGCCCGGCGCACACCGTAGCAGAAGCCGGCGCTTTTCGCTTGGATCACCGGCATGTGATACCTCCCAATGCATAGGCCCGCCGCATGATTTCGTCGGCGTTGGCTGGTATTCCTCCGCCGTGCCCTTCCGGCCGGTATACACCGGGCTGTAGGGCCGGCCGATGATGATCCGCACCCGGCGGAACAGGCGCTTTTTCGTGTCGATGAACATGGGTACCATGTCCACCCCAGAGCGGATGGCCATCATGGCCGCGCCGCCCTTGACCTCCGCCTGTCCCGGGTTCTTCACCCGGGTGCCCTCCGGGAAGATCAGCAGATTCCATCCCTGCTTCAGGCTCTGAATGGCGGTTTTCACCGCCAGAATGTCCGAGTTGCCCCGATCCACGGCAAACACGCCGATGGCCTTGAGAATGCTGCCCAGGATGGGAATCCGCAGCAGCTGCTTTTTGGCCATGATCCGCAGGGGATAACCCGTCCATATGGCTGCCACAAACAAAATGGGATCCCAGGCGCTGCTGTGGTTGGCGCACAGCATCACCGGCCGGTCATCCGGCAGATTCTCCGCCCCCTCCAGGGTAATGGGGAACAAAAACCGCACCAGCGGCCCCAGAATTTTCTGTATCCGGACAAAATGCGGATTTTTCACAGTCCTGCCCGCCTCCTTATGGTATCCAGCAGCAGCCGAAGGCTCTCGTCAAAGGTCAGCGCCCCGGTGTCCAGCTCCACGGCATCCTCCGCCTTGCACAGGGGCGCGATGTCCCGGTGGGAATCGGCCCAGTCCCGGTCCACAATGTCCCGCAGCACCTGCTCATAGCTGGGGCGTGCCCCGCTGCTCCAGCTCCCGGCAGCGGCGCATGGCCCGCACCTCCGGCGCAGCGGTGAGGAAGATCTTCACCGTGGCGTCCGGCAGCACCACCGTGCCGATGTCCCGGCCGTCCATAATCACGCTGCGGCGGCGGGCCTGGTCCCGCTGCAGCTCCAGCAGGAAGTCCCGCACTGCCGGGATGGCGGAGACCTTGGACGCGTATTTGGACATTTCCGGCAGGCGGATCTCCTCCGTCACGTCCCGGCCTGCCAGCTTCATCCGCTGAAGCCCTGCCTGGTCATAATGCAGCTCCAGCCGCATCTCCGGCAGGACCGCCGCCACGGCCGCCGCATCCGACGGGTCAATGCCCCGGCAATACACGCCATAGCCGATGGTGCGGTAAATGGCCCCGGTGTCCACATAACAGATCCCCAGGGCCGCTGCTGCGGCCTTGGCCAGCGTGCTCTTTCCGGCCCCGGAGGCCCGTCTATGGCTACGGAATACAGTTCAGGCATATTCATTCTCCTTCCGCTCCGGCGGCGCTTGTCCCCGCCAGATGCCGGTGGACCAGGCGATCTGTAGGTTAAAGCCGCGGTATAGGCGTCAACATCCAGTATTTCCCCGGCAAAATAAAGCCCCGGGGTCAGCTTTGATTCCATGGTAGACGGCTGCACCTGGCTCACCTGCACGCCGCCGGAGGTAACGATGGCCTCGGCCACCGGACGCGGTCCGGTAACGGACACGGAAAAGCACTTCAGCAGCTCCTCCAGGGCCCGCCGCTGGGCCTTCGTCACGGAGTTGGCCTTCAGCCTGCCGGGACCTCCAGCCGATCCAGCAGCACCGGCACCATACTGTGGGGCACCAGCCCGGCCACGATCTTTTCAAAGTCCCGGTTGGGATTCTCCCCCAGGTCCCGCAGAATACGGGCCTCCAGCTTGTCCCGGTCCAGCGCCGGCTTCAGATCGATGCACAGCCGGTATTTTTCCCGGTCCCAGTGCCGCAAATGGGCGCTGGCGGACAGCACCAGCGGCCCCGACACACCGAAGTGGGTGAACAGCAGCTCTCCGAAATCCCGGAACTGCACCTTATTCTTCCCGTTCAGAGCCGTCAGCTCCACATTTTTCAGAGCCAGTCCCTGCATCCGGCGGCAGTCGCCGTCATCGCTGACCAGGGGCACCAGCGACCCGCAGGGCGATACGATCCCGTGGCCCAGGCCGCCGCCATGCGGTATCCGTCGCCGGTGGAGCCGGTGCCGGGATAGCTGACGCCGCCGGTGGCCAAAATCACCGCCTCCGCCGGATACGTTTCCTTTTCTCCAGCAACGCCGCAGACCCGGCCCTCCGCCGTTTCCACGGACACGGCCCGGTCCCGGACCCATCGCACCCCCAGCCGCTCACACCGGCGGCGCAGAGCCCCGGATACGTCGAAGGCGCAGTCCGACTGGGGAAAGACCCGGTTTCCCCGCTCGGTTTTCAGGGGCACCCCCAGCGTCTCAAAAAACGCCATGGCATCCCGCTGTCGAACCGGGCAAAGGCCCCGTACAGAAAACGTCCGTTCCGGGGGATGTTCCGCAGCAGCTCCTCCCGGGAGCAGTTGTTGGTCACGTTGCACCGGCCCTTGCCGGTGATGTTCAGTTTTTTGCCCAGCCGCTCGTTGGGCTCCAGCAGCGTCACCTGTCCGCCGCTTTCGGCGGCGGCAATGGCCGCCATCAATCCGGCGGCTCCCCCGCCGATCACCGCGATACGCTTATGATTCATCTTCCGCTTTCCCGAATATGTTATATTTGGACCAGACGTTCTCCAGCTGGGAGAACGTGCCGGATACCTCCTCGTTCTTCTGCCGTCCCACTGCCACGATCAGCGCGTTCAGCAGGCTCAGGGGCGCAGCCATGGAATCCACAAAAGAGATCATGTCGCTGCGCACCAGCAGCGACACCGTGGCCATGCGGTAAAGGGGCGACATCTGGCTGTCGGTAATGGCCACCACATCGGCTCCCCGGTCCTGGGCGTACTCCACGGCGTGGATAGCCATCTGGGAATACCGGGGAAAGCTGATGCCCACCAGCACATCTCCGGGTCCGATCTGGCTGAGCTGCTCAAAGATTTCTCCTGCGGCAGCGTTCTGCACAAGAGTCACGTTCTTGAACATCAGGTGCAGATAAAAGTTCAGATACCCCGCCAGAAATGCCGATGACCGCACCCCCATCAGATAGATGTGGCTGGCGGTCAGCAGGCGGTCCACCACCCGGTCAAAGGCCGTCCGGTCCAGCTGCTCAATGGCGGTGTGGATGCTGTTCATATCCCGCTGCATCACGCCGGTGAGCACGTCCTGCTCCTGCATCTGATCCCGGGACACCTGAATGCGCTGGAGGGAGGTAAGCCGTCCCCGCACCAGCTCCTGCAAAGCCCTCTGCATGTTGGGATACCCATCGTACCCCAGCTGGGACGCAAACCGCACCACCGTGGACTCGCTGACCTGGGCCTTGCGCCCCAGGTGTCCCGCGGTCATAAACGCCGCCTTGTCATAGTTCATCAGAATATAATCGGCAATGCGCTTCTGTCCCCGGGAAAAGCTCTCCATCCGGCCCCGTATGGCCTGCAGCACGTTTTTACTCACCGCTTCTCGCTTCCTTCCAGCATTTGCAGCTCCTGCTGCGTCAGGTACCGCCACCGGCCCACCGGCAGATCTCCCAGCGTCAGCGTGTGCTCCCGCACACGCTGCAGGCGCCGCACCGCCAGTCCCGCCTGGCGGCACATCCGGCGGATCTGGCGGTTTTTTCCCTCATGGATGGTCACGGACAGGGCAGCCTTATTTCCGTCCCGCCACAGCTCCCGCACCCTGGCCGGACGGATGCGCTCCCCCTCCAGGTCCCGGATGGCGGCCAGCGTCCGGCGGCCCCCTCCACCGGGCCCGTTACCGTCACCCGGTATTCCTTCTCGATCTCGCGGCTGGGGTGCAGCAGCCGCTGCATCCACGCCCCGTCGTTGGTCATCAGCAGCAGACCCTCGGAGTCCATGTCCAGCCGCCCCACAGGGTACACCCGTGCGCCGCAGCCGGACACCAGCTCCGCCGCCGTCCGCCGTCCCCGCTCGTCGGACAGGGTGGTGACATAGCCCCGGGGCTTATTGAGCATCAGATACACTCTCTCCGGCTCCCGGCTCAGGGGCTGCCCGTCCAGGGTGACGGTGTCCGTCTCCGGGTCCGCCCGGTCTCCCAGGGCGGCGATCTGTCCGTTGACCTGCACCCGGCCCTGCCGCAGCAGGTCCTCTGCCGCCCGGCGGGAGCAGATTCCGGCGGCGGCTATGATCTTTTGCAGACGCTCCTTCACGGCGTATCCTCCCGGTTCAATGCAGCCGTCTCCTGCCTGGTCTCCTGGGCAAAACCCCAGTCGTACAGGGCGGCATGGTCCGCCCAGTCGTTGCCGTCCTGCAGGGTGACAGCCACCAGCCGCCGGCCGTCCCGTTCAGCAGCGCTGACCAGGGTCCGTCCCGCGGCTCTGGTGTATCCGGTCTTCATGCCGATGCACCCGGGCACCGTCCGCAGAAGCCGGTTGTGATTGGTCATGGTGCGCCCGCCCACCGTAACGCTCCGGGTGGAGCACAGGCGCGCAAAGGTGTGGTTCCCGGCGGCATAGACCGCCAGGCGGGCCATATCCCGGGCGGTGGAATAATGACCGTCATCGTCCAGGCCGCTGGGATTTGCAAAGGACGTGTCCTCCATCCCCAGCTCCCGGGCCAGGCCGTTCATCCGCCGGACGAAGGAGGCCGTTCCGCCGCAGTAGTCCGCCAGGCCGCCGCCGCATCGTTGCCGGAGCACAGCAGCAGCCCATACAGCAGTTCCTCCACCGTCACCCGCTCTCCGGGCCTGAGGTACATGGAGGAGCCCTCTGTCATGTGTTTCTGCTTTACAGTGATGACGTCACCAGGCGACGCCCGCTCCAGCACCACCAGGCCGTCATGATCTTGGTGGTGCTGGCGATGAGCATCCGCCGCTGCCGTTGTGGTCATACAGCACCTGCGGTGTCCGCGTCCATCAGCACGGCGGCAGAGGCGCTGGTGGACACACCCCACGCCCGCACCGGCGTCAGGCACCACCACAGCGCCAGCCCCACCAGAAGCCACATCCGTTTTC
>ENA-OQEN01000435-OQEN01000435.1-human-gut-metagenome-genome-assembly--contig:-NODE-435-length-18342-cov-2.712160_pt1 | contig 18342 bp, 23 predicted proteins | sample MGYA00242791_ERZ504627 | MGnify/ENA primary metagenome ERZ504627 (study PRJEB26092, sample SAMD00036316) | human gut metagenome | host: Homo sapiens | study: EMG produced TPA metagenomics assembly of... | reverse complement strand
CTCGGAACGTGATCCCGCACGAGGTGAGAATGCGCTTGGAAATGAGGTTGCCCTCCGTGCCGTCGTACTTGTCGCTCAAGTACACGACCTCGCCGATACCCACCTGCGCCAGGATCTTCGCGCACTCGTTGCACGGGAAGAGCGTCACGTACACGGTGGCGCCGCTCATGTCTTTGAGCGAGCCGCGGTAGTTGAGCACGGCGTTCGCCTCGGCATGCACACGTAGCTGTGCTTGTCCATGAGCGGGTCGTCCGAAACGCCCCACGGGAACTCGTCATCAGTGAGGGCGGAGGGCGTGCCGTTGTACCCCACGGAGAGAATCCGGTGGTTCGTGTCGGCGATGCACGCCCCGACCTGCGTATTTGGATCCTTGCTGCGCATGCTGGCAGCAAGCGCCACACGCATGAAAAACTCGTCCCAGGAAATGACGTCGCTGCGCTTCTCCGACATACGCGCTCCTCTACGCCAACGATGCGAAATGATACGACTAATCCGTCTGGATTTTATCAAAACCTAGCTCTGGCGATAATGCTCGAAGAAGTCGGCGAGGTCCGCCATGGCCTCGCGCAGCACACCCATGCGCGGCAGGTAGACGATGCGGAAGTGATCCGGCGCGCCCCAGTTGAAGCCGCCGCCGCGCGTGATGAGGATGCGCTTCTGGTGCAGCAGGTCGAGCGCGAACTGCTCATCGTCGGTAATATTGAACTTCTTGACATCCATCTTGGGGAAGATGTAGAACGCGGCCTTGGGCTTCACCGCGGTGATGCCATCGATGGCGTTCAACGCCTCGTACACGTAGTTGCGCTGCTCGTACACGCGGCCGCCCGGCACGATGTAGCTCGTCACGCTCTGGTGGCCTCCGAGCGCCGTCTGCACGATGGACTGCGCGGGCACGTTTGAGCACAGACGCATGTTGGATAGCATGTTGATACCATAGATGAAGTCGCGCATGCAGCGCTTGTTGCCCGAGAGCACCATCCATCCAATGCGATAACCTGCGATCATATGGCTTTTCGACAAACCGGAGAAGGTCACGCACGGAAGATCGGGCGCAAGCGAGGCGATGGAGATGTGCTCGTAACCATCCATGCAAAGGCGGTCGTAAATCTCGTCGGAGAGAATCATGAGCTGGTGGCGGCGGGCAATCTCGACAATCTGCTCCAGAATCTCGCGCGGGTAGACGGCGCCGTGGGGTTGTTGGGATTGATGATGACGATGGCCTTGGTGCGCTCGGTAACCTTCGCCTCCATATCTGCAATGTCGGGGCACCACTCGGCCTGCTCGTCGCACACATAATGCACAGGCACGCCACCGGCGAGCGTGGCGCACGCGGTCCAAAGCGGATAGTCGGGGCTGGGAATGAGGATCTCGTCACCGTTGTCGAGCAGCGCATTCATGGTGAGCTGGATGAGTTCGGAGACGCCATTGCCGGTATAGATGTCCTCCATGCCCACGTTGGCAGGTTCTTGATCTGCGCGTACTGCATGATGGCCTTGCGCGCAGAGAAGAGCCCGCGCGAATCCGAGTAGCCTCGCAGTCGGGCAGCTGCTGGCGCATGTCGGTTACGACCTCGTCCGGCGTGCGGAAACCAAAGGGGGCCGGATTGCCGATGTTGAGCTTCAAGATACGCAGGCCTTCCGACTCCATTCGGGCGGCCTCGTCGGCCACGGGGCCGCGAACATCGTAGAGAACGTTATCGAGCTTGGTAGACTTTTTGAACTCACGCATGGATGCGCTCCTTTTCGGGTTGGATGTGAAGGAGTTGCTGGCGGCCGCAGGCGCGCGGAAGCTCGCGTCACATCATCCGCAGACGCGGGGGCCTCGTTATCGTCGCCCATCTTTGCCGGACCTGAAGCGGATGCCCGCCAAGCCCCGCGCGTTACCGAATTGGCATCGTTCGCCGAATGGCCTTCGTCAACCATGGGGCCCATGCCATCTGCCAGCCACACTTCGCGCACGCCGAGAACCTGCGCAAGCAGCGCCATGACATTGCGACGCGGCGCGGTCTTCCCACTTACATATTGGCTGACCTGGCTTTTTCCGAGCCTGCCGCCGTACTTGGAAGCAGCATGAATTACATCTGTCTGCTTCATTCCGGTACGGGCCATCGCCTCGATCAACCGTGCGGAAAACTCCTCTTGGCGTGCCATCTGCCCTCCTTTAGTTCAATTTAGATTGAACTCTTTTGGTAAGTATGCCACAACATTAGGTATAGAGTTCAATTTATATTGAACTTGTTGCCCAAGGCACGCAGACTCCATGCCTTTTTGAACAATTCCCGGCCTGAGACGCATCGACCCGCGGCCGAAGCGATGCCGCCGGATTTAAAACGAGTCATTTCGCTGAGCGATTCGTAAAACAGTTCGCAAAACTGGATAACTTTGTCGATTTTCGGCGCTAGCAAAGGCGGGCGGGCATGCAATTTGGATCCAAAGCCGCTACGGAGACCCTTCGCAGGAGTTTTCACAGCAATTAATCTCGATAAAGCCCCGCGCACAGAGCATCAATCGCCAGAAATCGACATTTTTAGCCAATTCTTCTTCCGAATCAAACGGAAACAGTGTGAGGCTACCGCGATACGGTAAAGTCATCGCAATCAAACTCCGCCAATCGCCACAGCCGGCTCCCGGCGGCGAGCGCATACGGCGCTCAACGGGCAGCGCCCAATAGCGGCGGGCACGGCCTGCGGCGCACTGGGCGCGATCTCTCATAACGGCCCACACGCCTGCGGCGCATCGGGCGCGATCTCTCATAACGGCGGTACGTGCGGCAGCGCAACGACCAAGCTCGTACGCAACAGCGAGCACGCCCGTAGTACAACGGTCGAGCGCCGCCATGGCGACGAACCTGCCCAGCAGGACGATGCGCTATCCCAAATCTATGTGATATAGCCCTTTATACGAAGCGCCCTCTTGGCTCAACTCGCTCTTAAAAAGCGCTACCCGATAGGCACGCTCCGGATCCGGAAACACTAACTCCGGCAAGTCACCTTGAGGCAGCCGGGCGCGACGCGCCAGCGTAATATGCGGTCGAAACGCCTTGCGGTCGTAGGCGATGCCCCGCTCTTCGAGTCCCGAGCGAACCGCCTCGGCTAAAGCGCGAAGCTCCTCGGTTAGCGCAATGCCCAGCCAGAGCGTCGCGTCATGCGGGCGGCCGAAGGTGCCCAAGCCATCCGCAGAAAGCCGCACCGCCCCGCAGCGCTCGCACACCTCGTCAAGCGCATCAACAGCACGAGCCGCTTCCGGCTCACCAATCTCTCCCAAAAACGCCAAGGTCAGATGGTAGGTCTCTGGCTTCATGAATCGCCCGGCAACAGCAGGCCGGAGCTGCCGGGCCAGTGCGGACACCTCGCCCGCAAACGGCTCAGGCAACTCCAATGCAACAAACGCCCTCAAAGGTGAATTACCCCTTGCTCTCTAAACCCGCTCGGGCCAATTCCAGCGGCAGAAGGGCTGTTCGCGACCGCCCCGGTGGCAGGCACATCGCCCGCTGCAACCCCGGCGGCAAGCGAACCGCCCGCTGCAATCCCGGCGGCGGATACGCTACTCAAACCAACCCGGCGGCAAGCGAACTACTCGCGGCCGTCCCAACAGTAGGTGCATACCTGCGCGGGGTCAATGCCGATGGCCTCGAGCATGCCGGGCAGACTCTGGTAGCCCAGGGAATCGAAGCCGAGCTGCTCGCAGATGCGCTTAAGCATGCACTTGCCGCGCTCGGTCGAGCTGTCGGCGTATTCGTCGAGGTGCTCATCGCCCTCCGGCCCCTCAAGCTCGCGCACCACGCGGCGGGCGATAAGATCTTGGTCGCTCTTGCCGCGCGAGAAGCTCAGATATTTGCAGCTAAACATGATCGGCGGGCACGCTGAGCGCATGTGCACCTCGGCGGCACCTGCCTCGTACAGGAAGTCGACGGTCTTTCCCAGCTGCGTTCCGCGCACGATGGAATCGTCGACAAGCAGCAAGCGCTTGTCACGGATAAGCTCCGGTACGGGGATCTGCTTCATCTCGGCGATGCGGTCGCGCACCTCCTGGTTGGTCGGCATGAACGAGCGCGACCACGTGGGCGTGTACTTGATGAACGGCCGCGCGAAGGTGGCGCCGCACTCGTTAGCGTAACCGATGGCATGCGGCAAACCGGAATCCGGCACGCCCGCCACATAGTCAACCTCGGGCAGCGTTCCCGCCATAGCCTCGTCGCGCGCATGATGTGACCGTTTCGATAGCGCATGACCTCGACGTTCATGCCTCGTAGTTCGAATTGGGGTATCCGTAGTACACCCACAGGAACGCACAGATCTTCATCTGGTCGCTCGGCGCCACGAGGCTCTCGTAGCCATCGCTCGTCACGCGCATGATCTCGCCGGGACCGAGCTCGCACTCGTCCTCATACCCGAGCTTGTGGTAGACGAAGGACTCGAACGAGATGCAGTAACCCTGGCCCTCGATATCGCGGCCGATCAGCACCGGCAGGCGGCCCATGCGGTCGCGTGCAGCGTACACGACGCCATCCTCCGTCATGACGAGCAGCGTGAGCGACCCCTGAATGGCCTTCTGCGCAAAAACGATGCCCTCGACCAGGTCGTCTTTCTGGTTGATGAGCGCCGCGACGAGCTCGGTGTGATTGACTGCACCGGAGCTCATTGCCATGAACTGCGCGCCGCCCTGCTCGAAATACCGCTCGATGAGCTCGTCGGCGTTGGTGATGGCACCGACCGTCGTGATGGCAAAGGTGCCGTGGCGGCCGCGAACGAGCAAGGGCTGGGGGTCGGTATCGGAAATGCAGCCAATGCCGCTCGTGCCGTGGAAGCGCTCCAGATCCTTATCGAAGCGAGAGCGGAACGGCGTGTTCTCGATGGAGTGAATCTCCTTCTGGAAGCCGCCCGTGCCCTCGCAAAAGACCATGCCCGCACGGCGCGTGCCCAGGTGAGAGTGGTAGTCCACGCCGAAAAAGACGTCCAGCACCACTCGCGCTTCGAAACCGCGCCAAAGAATCCGCCATCGCTCCCCCTCATATATGCTGACGATGCTGCCATTATACGTGAGCCATTCCTTCGCAGCGCGAAGGATATGAATAGCGCGGAAAGACGCATGGCAGATACGCGCGCTTCCCGGCAACCGGAAGCAAGCCACGCCGCTCACCCCACCGGCTCTCTGCCGCGTGCCCCTTGCTCCCATTCACCGAGCCCTCCTCGCTCCTTCCGCTGCGCGCGGCGCTCGCCCGGTGGGCCCCACGCTCCTTCCGCCGCGTGCTTTCCGCCGCGCCCCTCGCTCCCTCGCCCCTTTCAATCGCGCCCCACGCCAGAAGACAGCGCGAGGCCCTTGTCGATGCGAACTTCGCCCCCGCGCCCACATGCTCTAGCGTTGAAAAAAAAAAGCAGGTGTATAATCGCGCGCGAATCGCGGCACAATGCCGTTATTCCATAGTGGAGGAGGCCAACATGGACGAGTCTCTGATCGGAATCATCGTTGCAGCGGGGTGCGGGCTGCTTTGCGCTGGGCTCGGCGCGTATATGGTCGTAACAGGCAACCCCTCACTTCTGCATAGCTATCATTATGCGACCACCCCGCTCGCGGACCGCCCGGCGCTTGCGCGCGAATCGGGCGCCGGACTCATCGTGACCGGTGTGGGCTGCGCACTCATGGGGCTTTCGGATTTCTTTGGAGTCTGGGCAGGCGTAGCGGGCATCGTGCTGCTCGTCGCCGGTATCGCAATCAACCTTATTTCCATCATCAGGCATAACGGCTCGCTCTTCTCGTTCCCTTCAAGCGAGGAAAAGGCACATGGAGGGCGTGGGCTTCACATCGGCCTCAATACCGGAGCGGCGTCGTCCTAGGCGCAATCATCGGCCTCGTTTGCATCGTGCCCGGCGTCTATATGATCGCGACTGGCGACGTGAGCCTGCTTCACAGCTACCACTACGAGCATATCGCCGCTGCGGACCTGCCCGCGTTCTCGCTCATCGAAGGCCTCTCGATGATTGGCCTCGGCATCGGCCTTGCCATCTGCTTTGCCGCGGGCGGACGCATGACGATGCGCCCCACCCCGCTCTGGGCAAAGGTGCTCATGGCTGTGGGCGGCGTGATCTGGGGCGCGAGCCTCATCGCCCTAATCGTCGCGATCCCCACCTTCGGAGGTTCGCTGTCATAGGATCCGCCCGAGAGGCGGGCCACAGGCCGAACGCCCGACGCTCCGCCTCGCGCGGCATCGACATTCCTCGTCCTCTGCGCCAGCATCGCACCCGTAGCGAGACAGTTGTGCCGGGTTAAACTGTCTCATAATCGTCATGCCTGAGTGAGACAGTTTACCCGGCACAACTGTCTCACGGCTACGCCTCTGCGTCGTCCCGCTCGGCAGCTTCGGCGATGCGCGCCTCCTCGAGGCGGCTTCATGGTAGGGTTGCCGCGCGTGAGCTTTTTGATGGTGAGGCCCTGCGCCTTGTCGTTCGCTAGGCGCAGGTTGCGGTCGCTCGAGAGCAGCGCCTCTTTGGTCTTCTGCAGATGGCTAATGGTCTTGTCAATCTCCTCGATCGCCGTCTGGAACTTGCGGTTCGCCAGCTCGAAGTTGCGCGAGAACCCTTCCTGGAACGCCTCCAGCTTCGATTCGAAATTGGTCACGTCCACGTTCTGCTGCCGCATGATAGCGAGCTCCTGCTTGTAGGCAAGCGCGTTCATGGCGGCGTTGCGCAGAAGCGTGATGAGCGGGATGAAGAACTGCGGGCGGATCACGTACATCTTTTCGTAGCGGTAGCTCACATCCACGATACCCGTGTTGTAAAGCTCGCTCTCCGGTTCCAGCAGCTCACCAGCACCGCGTACTCGCACTTCTTCTTCGTGCGGTCCGCATCGAGCTTCTTGAAGAAGTCCTCGTTCTTGTGTTTGGTGGCCGTGGCATCGTTTTCGTTCTTCATCTCGAACATGATGGATATGATCTCGTTGCCGTCATCGTCGCACTCGCGGAAGATGAAATCGCCCTTGGAGCGGCGCGAACCGTCCTCGCCCTCAACAGCGTCGTTGTCTTTCTCGAAGTACGCGTGCGGGAAGGCCGTCATGCGCAGGCGGTTGAACTCGGTCTCGCAGTGCTGCTCGAGCGTCTCGCCCACCATCTTGGTAGACAGGCGCACCTTCATGTCGCGCAGGCGCTCGATTTCCTCATCCTTGTAGCGAATGAGCGCATCGCTCGCCTTCTTGGATTGCTCAAGCTCAAGCGCGTGCGAGGCCTCGAGCTGCTGGCGCTCGCTATCGTGAAGCGCGCGCTCGCTCGCAAGTGCCGCGCGCGCCTCGTCGCGCTCGCGCTCCGCCGCCGTAACCGCCTGCGTCACGGCAAGCTCCTACTTCGCCGCATCGGCGGCAATCTGCTGCCTGAGCTTGGAAATCTCCGCATCCTTGGCAGCAATGCCCCGGGAAAGCTCCTCGCGTGTCGCAGCGCGCGCGTTCTCAAGCGCAACCGCCTGCTGTTGGCAGATGCCTCGGCTGGGCCTTGAGCCGAGCGATCTCGGCGTCGCGAGCGGCGATATCCTCCTGAAGATGCCGAGCTGCCTGCGCTTGGGAGAGCTCCGCCTCCGTCTCTTGCTGAGCCAACTTCGCCCGAAGCTCGTCGCACGTGCGCTCGAGCTCTGACAGCTGCTGCTGAGCATCTCGCTGCGCCTGCGCCGCGGCGCGCTCCTCAGCGAGCCCGCGCTCGTTCGCCGCAGAAGCAAGCTGCGCCTCGAGCTCGGCGATGCGCGCATCGCGCCCCGAAACGGTTTCCTGAAGCTGGCGCTCGGCCTTCTGCTCTGCAAGCTCCACCGCTGCCGCACGCTCACGCTCCATGATGCGCTCGCGCTCGGCGAGCTGACGCGAGAACTCCTGGTCGCGCACCTGGCGCGCGATATCTGCATACCCTTGCTCGTCTACCTGGAACACCGTACCGCACTGGGGGCACTTTATCTCGTTCATAAACGGACCTTTCTTCCAAAGACGCCTGCACCCATGGTTCCTTTTACTGGAATCAGTCTACCCCGGCATGCGGACAGAAAAATGCGGCGCTGGCCCGGAGAGCTGACGAAACGTATGTAGGCGAGCAGATGAACCGCACCTGTCCGTCACGAACGCCGCACGTCGCGGGCGGCTAAGTCGCTGGGCGGTTAAGGTCACCGGGCGGTTAAGGTCTCCCCGTGCGTTCGGGCGGAATTCGGACGAACCCGGCACGCCTGCCGTTCCCGGACCGGATTGGGACATCGCCTGTGTTGTCGGGCAGGATTCGGACGCGCACCGGACGTTTTGCCATTCTCGGGCGGGATTCGGACACGGCCAGCGTTCTCGGGCGAGATTCAGACGGAACAGGGCCCTCGAATGTCCAAATGTTGCCCGAAGGCGGCCAACATGTCCGAATGTCGCCCGAAAACAGCTGAAGTGTCCGAATGTCGCCCGGCGCAGAAGAGCAACGGCAGAAGATCGCCCGGCAACGCCGTCAGTGATTGGGCGAGACAGTTTAACCCGGCACAACTGTCTCCCTGTCACATCCCGAGGTACGAGCGCAGCGCGTCGAGCGTAGCCTTGCCGTCGCGGTGGCCGACCTGGTACACGCGGTCGAGAATCGCCGGATCCTTCACCGAGAGCGGCGTCTTGACCGATTCGCTCGGCCGAATCACGAACACCTTGCCCTCGCGCTCCAACCGCGCGAGCTCGTCGAGTTGCGCGTTGTAGCGCTCATGGCGGTTGGCCAGAAGCTCAACCAGCTTGGGATACCGGTGCAGCAGCACGCGCAGCGCGGGCATGAGGCCGTTGGGCTCCTTCCGATACCCCTCGGGCTGCGTACACACCACCACGCAGCGGTCGTAACCCTGATCGAGCATCCAGCGGAAAGGGATGGAATCAGCCGTTCCGCCATCAAGCAGCAACCGCCCTTCCAGCTCAACGGGGCGAGAGAGCGCCGGGATCGCCGATGAGGCGCGCATCCACTCCACGTCCTCCACGTCACCGCGGTTCACGTCGTGGTACACCGGCTCGCCGGTTTGGATATCGGTCGCCACCACGGTGAATCGCATGGGGTTAGCAGCATAGGTTCCCACGTCGAACACGTCGAGCTCCCAAGGGAGGCGTCCGAAGGCGAACTCTCGATTGAAGAGGTTCCCCGTGGTAAGCAAGCTTCTCATGCCTGCATAGCGGGGATCGTTGCAGAACCTTTTGTTATAGCGAACCGCGCGCCCCAACTGGCACGACTTGAAATTGCACCCGAAGGTCGCGCCCGCGGAAACTCCCACCGTATGCGTGGCCCCTATGCCCTCCTCGAGCCATACGTCAAACACGCCCTCGGTATAGTGGCCGCGAAAACCACCACCCTCGAACACCACGCCTACCGTATGCGGCAACGCACCAAACTTGGGGCGCTCGCTCGGCTCCCGCACATCGGAAAGCTTGTAGTCTGCACCCGAGCCAACAATGTTAGGTTCTTTCGCCTGTACCATGCCATACCTCACTTAATCATGGCTTTTGAGTATAGCGCGGCGCATGGAAAAGGTAGTCGGCTTCCTCGGCGCCTTCGTCGCCCGTCGCCAGGCAGGGCCGGCAAGCCGCGCCGCCCGTCGCCCCATGGATTCTTCACGGCCGCTTAAGCCAGGCTTCACTGCTGTGGAAAGCCCATGCAGAACAGCGGTTCACCGTAGAATCGAGAGGGGCCGATAAACGGAAGGGGGCTAAACCATGGCAGAAACGGTCTTGATCGTAGAAGACGACCAGGATATCGTCGAGCTGCTGTCGCTCTATCTAACCGGCAGCGGGTACGACGTCGTCACTGCTGAAAATGGGGAAGATGCTCTCGAGCAACTTCGACAGCACCCTGCCGATATCGCGCTTGTCGACATCATGATGCCACGCATGAACGGCTACGACTTCATCAAGGCCCTCCGCGCCACGGACAACATCCCCGTCATCATCATCTCGCTCGCACGCAGCTGCCGACAAGATTGTGGGGCTTGACGCCGGGGCGGATGGATTCATCGCGAAGCCCTTCAACCCGCTCGAGGTCACGGCGCAGATTCGCGCCCTCCTGCGCCGCCGGGCCACCGATGTTGCCGACGCCCTCGCCGCAGCCGGCTGCACCGCCCCGCCGCAGATGAGGCGTGTGCTACCGCACCATCGGAAGGCGAGGCATCCCTTCCAGGACCAGACACCTCTTGTCCCAGTGATCGCGCGGCTGCAGAGAGCACCCCCGCGCCTTCAACCCCCTCGCAAGGCGGCGCGCACGTGCTTCGCGTGGGCGACCTCGCCTTTGACACCGAACGGCTCGAGCTCTTCAAAGGCGGCACGCCGATTCCGCTCACCGCCGCCGAGCTCAAAATCATGGCAACCTTCATGGCCGCCCCTGGTCGCGTTTTCAGCAAAGCCCAGCTCTATGCATGCATCAACGGGGAGAGCTTTGCCGGCAGCGAGGCAAGCGTGATGGTTCATGTCTCCAACATCCGCGCCAAGCTGGAAGACGACCCGCTGCGGCCGGCATACATCAAGACCATCCGCGGTATGGGATACAAGATCGATGGCTAGCGAATTCGAACACACCCCTTCTTCCCGCAGTCCCCTGCATCGTCTGCGCAAGAGCATCGCCGTGCGCTGCCTCGCCGGCCTTATCGTCTACGCAGCGCTCCTAGCACTCGTGCTCTGGGGCATCAACCGCGCTAGCGAGAATCTGTTCGACAGCGCCTTTCCCTCCATGGAAACCGTGCTGACGTATGCCGACGATCTAGAGCATGACCGCTTCGATGCGCTGCAGACGCAAGCGCTCGAGGGAGCAGGATCGTCATCTTCGACGGCGACGGCACGCGGCTCTACGCATCGAGCGCACGGGCAGCGGAGAAGATCCATGCCTCCGACCTCGACCTCATCAGCGAATACGATGAGCAGAGCTTCTACGAGGTGTTCCAGGAAAGCACCGTCGACGGCCTGCACTACCGCATCGTGCAGTGCACCTACAGCCTCGAAGATGGGTTCACCAAGCGCATCACGGCGTGGTGCGAGCTCGACGGAAACCTAACCGTGGTGGCCGGCGATCTATTCGCCGATCGCGGCGCGCTCACGCAGCGCGAATTCGACTTCCTGCAGGGCGTCTACAGTGCGCAAATGTCTGTGGAGCGCGTGAGCTACCAGACCGTAGACGGCGAAGAGCGCATTCTCGTGCTGGCCGCCCCGCTCGTGAGCGACATTCGCTACCAGCAAGTCATAGACGAAGCCAACCGCCTGCCGCTCCTTGCTACCCCCGTGGCGCTCGTCATCACCATTGGCTGCACATGGTACCTGGTGGGCGTCGCGAAACGTGCGACGCGCCCACTGGACCGCGCGATTAACGCCTACCGCCGCGGAGACGAGCAAGTGGACGCGGCGACCGACGTTCCCACCGAACTCGTGCCCATCTACGACAACTTCACCGACCTCATGGACGAGCTGCACGAGGCGCGCGAGGACAGCCAACGCATCATCGCCAACATCTCGCACGACCTCAAGACGCCGCTCACCGTGATCTACGGGTATGCACAGGCCTTCCGCGACGGGCGCGTTCCGCCGGAAAAGGAGCAAGACTACCACCGCATCATCGGAGAGAAGGCGCTTGCCGCAAGCGAGCTCATCGACACGCTCTTCGCCTATGCGAAGATGGAGCACCCCGAATACGCCCCGAACCTCGAGCCATGGCGCGTAGACGAGCTGGTGCGCTCGGTGGCGCGTGAGGCGGAGGCCCAGGTAGAGCAGGCAGGCTGTTCGCTCTTCGTAGTTCCCGAAGGAACATCGCTCGCGCAGGCCGCACAGGCGACGCGAGCCCTAGTGTAGCGGCGAGCAGCGCCGAGCCCATCGCCCGCATAGACCGGCAGCTCTTCCATCGGCTGCTCATGAACCTCATCAGCAATGCTTGCGCCCACAACCCTTCGGGCACAAGCATCTATCTCGCCTGCGAGGTCGACGCCAGGCGCGGCCTCGTGCGCGTGCGGGTGGCTGACACCGGCACGGGAATCCCCGACCACATCGCCTCGCACGCCTTCGACCCCTTTGTGACCGAAAACGCCGCACGTTCCACCAACGGGGGAACCGGCCTGGGCCTCACCATCGCGCGGCGCGCTGCCGAGCTCATGGGCGGCACGCTCACGCTTTCCCCGAACCCTCCCCACCTGTGCGCTACGGAGTTCGTGATCGAACTGCCCCGCTGCACGGAGGAGTGAACGCTGCGCGCAGCCGGCTTCCGCGCGATGCTCGGCTTCATCGTCGCGGCGGTCGTGGTGAACGCTGCGCGCGATCGGCTTCAGTAAACCGGTTTGCACCCACCGCGTGCGAACCTAAAGGCTGCCCAACCGCGCGCGAGGTCGCAGCGCGCGCGAACCTAAAGAAACCTTTAGCAAGCGTTCAGGTGCGCTAAAGCTTCCCTTCCCATACTGGAACCCATCGAACCGACCAGTTGGAGGAAGCAATGCACACGACGGCGCATACACCGATCGATTATCTTGAGCGATCTGCCCGGCTGTTCCCGAGCAAGACCGCAGTGATCGACGAGTTTGGCACCTGCACCTATGCCGAGCTGCTCGAGCGCAGCCGAGCCATCGCCCAAGGCCTTCTTGCCGCAAGAGCGCGATCGAACGCCTCCGGAACCCGGAGATTCGCGCTACGGGCTCCGTTAACGCGCCCGCGCCGCAGCCCGTCGTCGTCTTCATGGAGAAGCGCATCGATATGCTCGCCTCCTTCCTCGGTGCCCTCATGGCGGGCCGCTTCTACGTGCCGGTCGACCCAGCGTGCCTGCAGAGCGAGCGCGAAACGTCTATGCCACCCTCGCGAATGGGAAACCGAGCGAAAACGGCCCGATCGTGATCGCGAACGCCGATACCATAACCGCGGCGCGGGCAATCTTTCCGGAAGGCCGCGTAGCGCTCGTGGACGACCTGCTGCAGCACACGGTCGATAGCGCGGCGCTCGAGAACGTCGCGCGTTCCTTGGTGAGCAACAACCCCGCCTATGTGCTCTTCACGTCTGGATCGACCGGCATGCCGAAGGGCGTGGCCGTGAGCCACCGCTCCATCTGCGGGTTCATCGATGCATTCGTGGAAGCCTTCGGCATCCGCGACGATGACGTCATCGGCAACCAGGCGCCGTTCGACTTCGATGTCTCGGTCAAAGACATCTACGGCGCACTCGCGACAGGCGCCACGATCGTCTTGCTGCCGCGCAGGCTGTTCAGCGCCCCCGCGCAGCTGGTAGATGCTCTTCGCGAGCACGAGGTCACGGTCATGACCTGGGCGGTGGCCGCGCTCTGCCTCGTGAGCAGCCTGCACGGCCTCGACCACGCCCCGCTGCCGAGCGTGCGCCTCGTCCTGTTCTCGGGCGAGGTCATGCCGCGCAAGCATCTCGCACGCTGGCTAGAGCACCTGCCGAGGCAACCTTCGCGAATCTCTACGGGCCAACCGAGATCACCTGTAACTGCCTCTACCACATCGTTGATCGCAGCCGCGCCTACCTTGACGGTCTGCCCCTGGGCGAGCCGCTCGGCGACCGCCGCATCCTGGTGCTAGACGAAGGCATGCGGCCCGTTAGCGAGCCCGGACAGGTGGGCGAGCTCTATGTGGGCGGCCCGAACATCGCACTCGGCTACTACGCCGACCCCGCTCGCACGGAGGGCGCCTTCATGCCGAACCCCATCCCCGGAGCGTTACCGGAAACCGTATACCGCACCGGAGACCTCGTGCGCATAGGCGAGAGCGGGGAGCTCTTCTTCAGCGGGCGGGCGGACAACCAGATCAAGCATCAGGCCACCGCATCGAGCTGGAAGAGATCGACGCCGCCTTCGAGCGATGTCCCGGTGTCGAGCGCTGCCGCTGCGCCTATAACGAGCGCTTCAAACGCATCCATGCGTTCTTCGAGGGTTCGGCCGAAATCGACGAGCTCCGCCGCGCCGTGAGCTCGATGCTCCCCGGCCCCATGGTACCCGCAAGCATCGAGCGCGTGGAGCGCATGCCGCTCACCAAGAACGGCAAGGTCGACCGCCGCGCGCTGCTCAACGCGTGACACTTTCCCCCGGCACAACTGTCTCAGAGACAGTTTGACCCGGCACAACTGTCTCATGAGGAGGAGATCTGATGACCGATTCCGCACTGCGCGCACTCGCCGACCGCTTCGGCACGCCGCTCTACGTCTTCGATGACCGCGCGCTCGTGCAGCGCGTCCGCTACCTGCGCGAGGCCCTGCCGGCTCGCGTGGGCATCTGCTTCGCCATCAAGGCAAACCCCTTCGTTCTCCCCGCGCTCGAGCCCCTCATCGACCGGCTCGAGGTGTGCTCGCCCGGCGAGTACCGCATCTGCCGCGCCCTCGGCCTGCCCCACAACAAGATCGTGGTCTCGGGCGTGCATAAGGACATCCAGACCGTATCGAGCGCCGTGAGCGAACGGCAGGCGCCCGCAGCCGTCACCATCGAGTCGGTCTCCCAGCTTGACCTGGTCCTGAATCAAGCCGCCACGCACTCGGCACGCGTGCCGGTGCTCCTGCGGCTCACCAGCGGCAACCAGTTTGGCATGGGGCGCGACGACGTGAAGGCCGCGGTCGCGCGCCTGCGCCACAACGGACGCGTGCGCCTTGCAGGGCTCCAGTTCTTCTCCGGCACGCAGAAGAACTCCCTCAGGCGGCTTGCCCGCGAGCTCCGCGGCTGGATGCGTTCATTCAGGAGCTTGAGCAGGATTGCGGTTGGCGCGTGCCCGAGCTGGAGTTTGGCCCCGGGTTCCCCGTCTCGTACTTCGCCCACGACGACTTCGATGAGAAGGAGTTTCTAGCGGAATTCAGCGAGCTTATCGAGGGCATGTCCTTCCAGGGCCACATCATGCTTGAGCTCGGCCGCAGCCTTACCGCCTCATGCGGTACCTACCTCACGCGCGTGGTAGACGCCAAGGTGAACGCGGGGCAGCGATATGCCATCGTGGACGGCGGCATGCACCAGCTCGTGTACTTCGGCCAATCCATGGCATGAAGCAACCGTGCTGCCACCTGCTTGGCGCCGATGACGAGAACGCCGCCCCAGCAGACGAAGAGCTCTGGAACATCTGCGGCTCGCTCTGCACGGTAAACGACATCCTTGCCAAGCAGCTCCCCCTCTCCGGGCTCGAGCAGGGCAGCATCCTGCTTTCGAGAACGCCGGCGCCTACTGCATGACCGAGGGCATCTCGCTCTTTTTGAGCCGCGACCTTCCGCGCGTGATCATGGTCGACGAGCATGGTGCCCCCACGCTCGTGCGCGACGGGCTGCGCACCGACATCCTCAACACCCCGCTCTTCCCCATCAGGTAACACCCCGACGCAACAAGCGCGCTGGGCCACATCTAAGAAAGGACCATCATGGACGCAATTCTCGACATCTTGAACGAACTCAAGCCCGGTATCGATTACCGCACGCGCCACGACCTCGTCGATACGCGCGAGCTCGATTCGCTCACCATCATCACGCTCGTCTCGGAGCTCGAGGATGCCTTCGACATCACCATCCCGCCGTGGAGATCGTGCCCGCTAACTTCAACTCCCTCGAGGCATGTGGAACATGGTGCAGCGCCTGCGCGAAGCTGGCTTTTAGCGAGGTGCCGGGGCTCTCATGACTTCGTACTTCTCTTTGACGATGCTCGGGCTCATCCTGCCCGGCACGGCGGTCGCCTACCAGGTCATGCCGCGCCGGGCGCGCTGGGCCGTGCTTCTCGCCGCTAGCTATGTCACCTTCTGGGCCATCAGCGGAAAGCTGCTCGCCTTCCTTTTGGCGTCGACCGTGACCATCTGGCTCTGCGGCCTTGCGCTCGATCGCGAGATCAAGCAGCGCGGCGAGGCCCTGCGGGCTCCGGGCGCCAACCGCAAGGCGGTCAAGCAAAGCTATGTGAGGCGCATGCGCCTCATCATGGCGGCGGGCGCGGCGGTCAACCTTGGAATGCTCTTCGCCTTCAAATACGTGGTGTTCGCGCACCGCCTGCTCGCTCCGCTCGCTGCCCCGCTCCTCACCCACCTGGGGATCGACTGGGCAGCACCGGCGGCAATCGCGGCGCCCATCGGCATCTCCTTCTACACGCTGCAGGCCGTCTCCTACCTCGTGGACGTGTATCGCCAGAGCGTCACCGCCGATCGCAACCTGTGCCGCCTGGCGCTCTTTATGGCGTTCTTCCCCCAGATCATGGAGGGACCCATCTGCCGCTACGGCCAGACGGCGCAAGCGCTCTGGGCGGGCCACGGCATCACCTGGGAGAACCTCGTATCGGGAAGCCAGCGCATCCTTTGGGGCGCGGCGAAGAAGCTTATCGTTGCCGATCGGGTGAATCTGCTGGTGAAGACCGTCTTTGCCTCATATGAGTCCTACGACGGCGGCGTGATCGCCCTCGCCGCGGTGCTCTATACCATCCAGCTGTACTGCGACTTCTCGGGCACGATGGATTTCGTGGTGGGCACGGGGCGCATCTTCGGCGTGCGCCTGCCCGAGAACTTCCGACAGCCCTTCTTCTCGCGCACCGCATCCGAATTCTGGCAGCGCTGGCACATCACCCTGCACGTGGTTTCGCGACTACGTGTTCTACCCGTATCGCTCAGCAAGCCGGTGAAGCGCCTGACCACCTCGGCGCGGCATCTCCTGGGCAATCGCATGGGCCGGTGGCCGCGAGCGGCGTGGCGCTCCTCGCCGTGTGGCTCGGCAACGGCCTCTGGCACGGCGCGGGCGCAGTACGTGTTGTTCGGACTGTTCTGGTTCGCGGTCATCTGGCTCGGCGGCTTCGCTGAGCCGATCGCGCAGTCCATCTGCGAGCGCCTGGGAATCGATCGCTCGGCGCTCCCGTATCGCGCCTTCCAGCACGCGCGCACCCTGGTGATCGTCTTTTGCGGAGAGCTCATCTTCCGCGCCGATGGCGGATGGGCGGCACTCGGCATGCTGAGGCGGCTCTTTGGCCAGTTCTCGCTTGCATCGTTCGCCGACGGCACCGCATTCAAGCTCGGCATGGACGGCGCCGATTTTGCCTGCGTTGGCATCGCTATCGCAGCGCTCTTCGTCGTTGGGCTGCTGAGGGAGCGCGCGCAGCACCGACCCTGCCGCCTCCGCCACCCCGGCAGGACACGCGGGCGCGCCTGCGGCAGCCATCGCGAACACCGCAGCCACCCGCTTCGCCCTCGCCTGGTGGCAGAACTTCAACGTGCGCTGGGTACTTGGCTGCGTTCTCATCCTTGCCATCGTGGTGTTCGGCGCCTATGGAACGGGCTATGTTCCCGTCGACCCCATGTACGCATCGTTCTAGTAAGCATCAGTACCGGCGGGCAACAGGTCCTGCCGGGTACGACAGCGGCTGATAGGAGGTCCCATGCTTCATGACGCAACAACGCCCGTCACGGGGCGCGGCCAACAGCGGGCGGCACGGTACATGCGCATCGCGCTGCGCCTCGTCGTTACCGGCATCGTGCTCTGCGGCCTCCTTGCCGCGGTGTCGCGCATCGTGCAGCCGAAGAACAACCAGGCAGAATTCGGTCAGAGCGATCCCGAGGCCCACGGCGTGCTCGGCGAGCCGCGCGATAGCATCGACGTTCTCGTTCTGGGAGACTCCGAGTCGTTTTTGCTCCATCTCGCCCTGCAGCTTTGGGGCGAGCAGGGCATCACCTCCTACGTATGCGGCACGAGCGGGCAGATACTCCCGCTCACCCGCTCCCTGCTGTTGAGCGCGCTGAGCAAGCAGCATCCTAAGGTCGTAATCCTCGAAACCAACTGCCTCTTCCGCCCGTTCCGACCGAAGTTCGCGCTTGACCGCGCCCTCCAAGACAAGTTTCCGGTGTTCGAATACCACAACCGCTGGAAGAAGCTGCGCGCGGAAGACCTCGTCTATGCGCCCCAAACCACCTGGACGCACGAGCTCAAGGGTTTTCGCATCAAGAAGGACACGGTTGCCGCAGACCCTTCCGGCTACATGGCCCCTACCGACGAGCTGGCGCCGATGCCACGCCTGAGCGAACTGTACCTGCGCAGCATTGCGAAAATCTGTCGTGACAACGGCACCAGGCTCGTGCTCGTGAGCACGCCGAGCACGGTGAACTGGAACACGGCGCGCCATAACCGCACCCAGCTCTTAGCGGGCGAGCTGGGCATCGACTACATCGACTTCAACATGGGCAGCCAGCGCGTCGAGATCGACTGGGCCACCGATACCTGCGACAAAGGCGACCATCTCAATATCTACGGCGCTCAAAAGGTCACGAGCAAGCTTGGCGAGATCCTGCGCGCTACGTACCAGGTGCCGAGCCATGCGAACGAGAAGGCATATGCCTCTTGGAACGACGCGTACACGCGCTACGCCAAGCAGCCTCGCCGGAACTGATGCCGCGCGGAGCCGGCACGCGCGGGC
>ENA-OQEN01000434-OQEN01000434.1-human-gut-metagenome-genome-assembly--contig:-NODE-434-length-18343-cov-4.175066_pt1 | contig 18343 bp, 20 predicted proteins | sample MGYA00242791_ERZ504627 | MGnify/ENA primary metagenome ERZ504627 (study PRJEB26092, sample SAMD00036316) | human gut metagenome | host: Homo sapiens | study: EMG produced TPA metagenomics assembly of... | reverse complement strand
GCAAATTTATTGCTGAACGTATTATAACATGTCAATGTACAAATGAAAATCCGGGAAATTCGCTTACAAAACGGGATTTCGTTTACAAAGTGGGAATCTCGTTTACAAAATGAGATTTTCATTTACAAAGAGGGACTCTTGCGTTACAAACGGGACTCTCATTCTACATTTCACCATCTTTTTTCGATGCTGATGGAAAACTCGGTAAAGAACATGCTAAAAACATACAAAATATGACAGAAGCGTTTGCTTTTTTATAGAAAAAGCGTTATGATACAAATAGTATTGGAATGTCTGGATTGGACAAAATTGGAGGGTATATATATGAACATAGCAGCAATCGGAAATTCAAATCTGACGCTGGCAGTCAGTGATACCGGAAGTATGAATGCCATTGATATGGCGATGCTTAAAAAATCACTGGATGCGGTGGAGACAATGTGCGATGATTACACAGATGATGGAACAGTCTGTGAATCCAAACATCGGTGCAAACATTGATATCCGTTTATAAATGATATGATAAGTCCTGCATTTTGCGTGCAGGACTTTTTTCTTTTGAATCAACGTCAAATAAATGTAAAATATGATAATTCCACATCTTGTTTTTCATATAGCTATCGCGTACAATGCATCTTAGTTTTGTTGATTTTTATTTAAGATAAGAGGTATAAGATGAAGACGAAGATGACATCCAAAGAGCGGCTTCCGTTGATCGGAATGACTGTCTCGGCATTTATTTTTAACACATCCGAGTTTATGCCAATCGGTCTGCTGACGGATATTGCAAAGAGCTTTTCGATTTCTGAGGCGAAGGCGGGCATGTTGATCACGGTATATTCGTGGATCGTTATGTTGCTTTCCCTGCCGCTCATGCTGCTCGTGAGTAAGATTGATTATAAGAAGCTATTTATGGGAACGGTTGCATTGTTCGGAATCTGTCAGGTGTTGACCGTGTTGTCAAACAGCTACGGCATGCTGATGGCGTCCCGAATCGGTGTAGCCTGTGCACACGCGATTTTCTGGTCAATCGCGTCTCCGATTGCAGTGCGTATGGCGTCAGAAGAACATCAGTCCAAAGCACTCAGTATGGTCGTGACAGGTACTTCGGTTGCGACGATTGCAGGACTTCCGCTTGGAAAAATGATTGGACATTATGCAGGATGGAGAATTGCCTTTTTGATCGTGGCAATCATCACATTCGTTGTTTTGACATATATGGCATTCCTGTTCCCGAAGATGGAGTGTGGCGAGCCGTTCCGTGTGAAGCAGTTGCCAGAACTATTTAAGAATCGCGCACTTGTCTGCATCTATATTCAGACATTTTTGTTTGTAGTGGGCTATTATACGAGCTATAGTTATATCGATCCATTCCTGCAGCAGGTCGCACACATGGGAAATAGTACAGTCACCATTACATTGTTTGTGTTTGGTGCAGCAGGATTGCTCGGCAGTTTTCTGTTCTCGAAATTCTATGACAAATACCGGCATGGATTTTTACGTACGGTGATGATTTCGTTGGCAGTTGAACTGTTATTGCTGCTTCCTGCAGCAGGACAGCCGGGATTTATAATGGCGCTTTGTGCTTTATGGGGCATTACAGTACTTGTATTTAATGTATCATTCCAGTCAGAGACGATCCGCTGTACGGATGAACAGTCCTCGTCGGTTGCAATGTCGATTTTTTCCGGTATCTTTAATTTCGGTATCGGCGCAGGCAGCTTCCTTGGTGGAATTGTGTGTGACAAGGGACAAATCTCGCATATTGGCTTTGTAGGAGCTGCATTTGCGGTAATTTCGGTTCTGTTCTTCCTGGTGTGCATGTCCAAGAATCTGGTAGAGAATAAGTAACATTGACTGTTCTTTTTTTGAAATGAGATATCATGTAAGCGGTTGTATCACAGATACAATCGCTTATTTTATGTGAATATATGGTAGTAAAGCAGCTCAGTAAGGCGGTCGCTCTTATGGGGGATATTGCGCAGGCACAGTCGGTTGGCTGCACCGAACAGACAGCGAGAGTCTGATTGCATCTGGAAAGAGAAAGATACAGGCAGCAATTGGATAGCTGGTGGAGGAAGATGATCGTGTCAGATGTAACCGGAGATGGTGTACCGGAATTGCTATTTGTAGAAAAATCACCGTATTCCGAAGAGTATGTGGAATATGATGCATTGAATATATTCACGGTCGAAAATGGTGCTGCGAAGCAGATCTATTATGCAGATCATTGGGAGACACAGGTTGCTGGAGGAAATGTATATTCGTTGTTTCAGGTGGACGGCGAATCGTCGCTTTACTTGTGCAATGGCATGCAGGATGAAAGTACCTTTGAGGATTACTGCCGATATGTTGTACAGCCTGATGGAACCTTGCAGGAGGAGTCGCTGATGTCGCGTAAACGGGAACCGAACGAGGACTATTCCGTTTTTTTATTACCGGTAGTATCAACAAAATATTTTTTGCCCTCAACCCCGCATATTTCCTCACTTTTTCTAAATGTTCCAAACTTACGCTTTACATTTCTATAAAACTTATGCTATGGTGGATGTGTTGTCGAGAATCGTTGTTCTGGCGTAGTTCGGTAACAGTCGGAAATACTCTTTTATATATTCATTTCATCTATGAAATTCCCCGTTATTTATAGTTTGGTAAAAACAGAATGAATGAGAAAAACAGGAGTTTTTGCTTGCAAAAAAGGAGGAGCGTATGGGAGAAGAAAAGAAATTAAACATCCGTATTGGACAGGTCAAGGATGTCAACAACCGGCAGGTATTCAGCAATCATGTACTTTGTGCACAGTTTCTGCGCGACTATGCAGATCTGGATATCTTAAAGAATGTTCAGCCGGAGGATATCGAGGATGTGACGGACAAGTATCAGGCATACTTGGGAATCGAATTTGAGACGGACACCGTGAAGAAGATCCATTTGCCAGAAATGCGGAAAGATATGCCGCTTTATATGGTTTCCCTTATTGAACATAAAAGTGATGTCGATTATAATGTGTGTATGCAGTTACTTCGCTACACGGTATGTATCTGGGATGATTATGCAAAGACGATGGAGAAAGCGCATCCGGGGATTTCTAAGACGAAGGGGTTCCGGTATCCGCCGGTGTTCCCGATTGTGTATTATGAGGGCACGGGAAAATGGACAGCAGCTATGCACGTAAAAGAACGGGTGTTTATGAATGAGATCTTTGCATCATATATACCGGATTTTACATACCGGCTTGTGAATGTTCACCAGTATACAAACGAAGAGCTGCTGATTCATGAGGATGAAATGTCGCTTTTGATGATGATAAACCGCATCCAGACACCGCAGGATTTTACAGATTTTCTCAGATCCAATCAGGATGAGATCCGCGAGATCATGGAGCGGGCATCGGAGAATATCGTGCAGATCATTGTAAATTCGCTGTGGGCGTTATTTATGAAGATGCAGGTATCGGTTTCTGAGGCGACAGATTGTTTGAGAAAAATGATCGGAGGCGAGAGCATGGGAAACTGGTTTGAGAATATGGAGCCAATGAACATACAGGAAGAGCGGGCAAAGACGAAGAAGGCTGAGGAAGAACTGGAAGAAAGTGTTAAAGCAATGTTTAAACTGCTAAAGAAGCTGTGCCCCACAAAGGAACAGGCGGTTCAGGAATTGATAGAATCCTATGACAAAACCGAGGAGGAAGCACAGAAGCTCGTAGAACAATATTGGTGACAAGTATATAAGAAATGGCGCAGGATATCCTGCGCCGTTTTCTATATATTGTGTTTCTAAAGTCAAAACATCAATATCGTGTATCAAATATTTCGAAATGTTACAAAATGTAACAATTTTATGTGAACCATTAAAAAGAATAGGTTTACAGAAAATGAAATCGAAAAATACTCAAAAACGTAGCGAAAATGCGAAGAATTTGTGAACTTTTGAAAAAACATCCAAAAACTGGTTGACAATAATATTACAGGTTGCTATAATGGGCAATGTAATAAGTTGTAACATATTTGTAACAAATTGGAGGTAAGAACATGAAAAGACCATCCGTAAAGTGGTTGGCGGTAGCGGCGGCAGGTTGCATTTTCGCTTCGTCCATGGGTACATACACATATACCGCGTTGGCAGATGAGTTTGTATATACCGATGCTAACGTCAGTATTACATCGATTGTAGATCGCTATATTGAAGAAAATGGAGGAGACGTATTTACAGCAGACGCCACTCCGGAGGATGCAACAGCACCGGCTGCAGTTGTTGCAGAGGCAACAGCAACCGACGCAGTAGCAACAGGCGAGATTCAGGAGATTGCAAAGGTAACAGGAGAAATCGCAGAAGTTCCTTCCGAGGAAACAACGGAGGCACCGGCAACGGAAGAGCCAACGACAGAAGCACCTGTACAGGAAGCATCTGAGGCGGCAGCATCACCGGTTATGGATTTCACAGGAAAGGCAATCGTCACAGCATCTGGTTCCGTAAATATTCGTCAGTCTGGTGATGTGAATGCAGCAAAGGTTGGAACGATTGATGCAGGCGGACTTGTAAACATCGTAGAAAAAGGTGATACATGGTCCCATATCACATCAGGAAATGTAGATGGATATATCAGAAATGATTTGTTAGCATTTGAAGGGGATGCAGCAAGCTATGCAAGCGCAAATCTCTCGAAGGTTGCAGTTGTAAATACAGCGGCATTGAAGCTTCGTAGTGCAGCAAGCACAGACAGCGAGAGCATCACACTTCTGGCACAGGGAGAATCTTATCCGATCGTAGAGACAGGAGATGCATGGACAAAGATCCAGCTTGACACTGTGACAGGATATGTAAAGAATGAGTACATAACTATTTCTTATAATATGCCAACAGCAAAGGCAGTAAGTGCACCGGCACAGGATACAACGACAACGGAAGCACCAACAACGGAAGCTCCTACGACAGAGGCTCCTACAACAGAAGCACCAGTGACAGAAGCTCCAACCTCAGATCTTGGACAGCAGATTGCAAACTTTGCATGTCAGTTCGTTGGAAACCCATATGTATGGGGCGGTACAAGCTTGACAAACGGAGCGGATTGTTCCGGATTCGTACAGAGTGTATATAAGAACTTTGGATATTCACTTCCTCGTACATGTACACCACAGAGTAATGCAGGTACAGCAGTCAGCCTTGCAGCATTGGCACCTGGTGATCTGGTATTCTACGATCACGGTACAGGTTCCTGCGAGCACGTAGGTATCTATATTGGAAATGGACAGATCGTACATGCAAGCAGCAGCCGTACAGGAATCAAGATCTCAAATGTAAATTACAGTACACCATTTAAGGCTTGCAGAATTGTAAATTAGGAAATTAGTAATACTTTCTATAATGTGTTTGAAAGGGCATTTTCGGTAAGAATCGAGGGTGCCCTTTTCCGTTATCAAAAAAAATTGAATTTTTGTATATTTTGACGAAAAATCACTTCCCAAACAGGGGTTGGGTGTGCTATAATACTAAACATAGAAAGTACATGTGCTTCACGCACATTTTTATTTTCTATAGTTCGACGTAAAGGAGCTGGGGCATATGAATTACATCATAAGTGGAAAGAACATTGAGGTTACAGACGCACTGAAGCAGGCGATTTACGAGAAGCTTGAGAGAATCGAGAAGTTCTTCGGTGAAGACACAGCAGCACAGGTTACACTTTCGGTAGATAAGGACCGTCAGAAGATTGAGGTTACGATCCCGATGAAGGGACATACGATTCGTGCAGAACAGGCGAGCGATAATATGTATGTATCCATCGATTTGGTTGTGGAGATTATCGAACGTCAGGTAACACGCCATAAGAAGCGTATTTTGGACAAGGAACAGAATTCCGGTTATATCAACAACGATTTCTTCGATGTAGAAGGACTTGAGGATGAGGATGTCCAGATTATTCGTAGCAAGAAGGTTGTGTTAGAGCCTATGTATCCGGAGGATGCATGCATCCAGATGGATCTGCTTGGACATAATTTCTTCGTATTCCGTAACGCAGAGACAGACAAGGTAAATGTAGTCTACAAGCGTAGAGGCAATACATTCGGATTGATCGAGCCAGAATTTTAACAGTTTCAGTTATGTATAGAGGGTTATGAAAAAACGGTATCCCGGAGACGAAGGTCTCCGGGATATTTGTTATTATAGGATATTTTCTATATGGGAATAGTATTTCTGACATGGAAACTTCTTGCGTTACCTACCATTTAATGTTATATTACAAGTTGTGGTATTAGAATGAGTTACGCTCAGGGAGGTAAGAAATGAGCTTATTTGAAAAAGTGTTTGGAACACATAGCGATAAAGAGCTAAAGAAAATATATCCGATTGTAGATAAGATCGAAGCGCTGGATTCAACCATGCAGGCGTTAAGTGATGAAGAGCTGAAGGCAAAGACTCCGGAATTCAAGGAACGTCTTGAAAAGGGCGAGACACTGGATGATCTGCTTCCAGAAGCATTTGCCGTTGTCCGTGAGGCAGCAGACCGTGTTCTTCATATGAAGCATTACCGCGTGCAGCTGATCGGTGGTATCCTGCTGCATCAGGGACGTATCCCGGAGATGCGTACTGGTGAAGGTAAGACATTGGTTTCTACACTTCCTGCATATTTGAATGCACTCGAAGGAAGGGTGTTCATATCGTAACTGTCAACGACTATCTGGCAAAGCGTGATGCCGAGTGGATGGGACAGGTACACGAATTCCTCGGACTGACGGTAGGTGTGATCTTAAACAGTGATAAAAACGATGCAAGACGTGCCGCTTATAACTGCGACATTACATATGTTACAAATAACGAGCTTGGTTTCGATTACCTGCGTGACAATATGGTTATTTACAAGGAGCAGCTTGTACAGCGTGATCTGCATTATGCGATCGTCGATGAGGTCGATTCCGTACTCATTGATGAGGCGCGTACTCCATTGATCATTTCCGGACAGAGCGGAAAGTCTACCGATCTGTACAAGATGTGCGATTATCTGGCGCGCCGTATGAAGCGTGGTACTGCTTCGATGGAAATCAGTAAGCTCGATGCCATCATGGGTACAGAGATCGAGGAAGATGGAGATTACTTAGTTGATGAGAAGGACAAGCAGGTTGTACTGACTGCACAGGGTGTCAAGGAAGTTGAGCAGTTCTTCCATATCGACAACTTCTCAGATGCAGATAATATTGATATCCAGCACAACATGATCATGGCATTGCGTGCACATGCGCTCATGTTCCGTGATAAAGATTACGTTGTTAAGGATGACGAGGTTTTGATCGTCGATGAGTTTACCGGACGTATCATGCCGGGACGTCGCTTCTCAGACGGTCTGCATCAGGCGATTGAGGCAAAGGAAAACGTAAAGGTAAAACGTGAGAGCCGTACACTGGCAACGATTACTTTCCAGAACTTCTTCAACAAGTATAAGAAGAAGGCAGGTATGACAGGTACTGCTTTGACAGAGGAAGAAGAGTTCCGTGAGATCTACGGCATGGACGTTGTCGTTGTTCCGACAAACCTGCCGGTACAGCGTATTGATCATCACGATTCTATATTTAAGACAAAGAAAGAAAAACTGAATGCAATTGTACAGGCGGTTGTGGAAGCGCATGACAAGGGACAGCCGGTACTGGTTGGTACAATCACGATTGATGCATCCGAGGAACTGAGCCGCATGCTCACAAAGCGTGGCATCCAGCACAAGGTATTGAATGCGAAGTTCCATGAGTTAGAGGCTGAGATCGTTGCCGATGCCGGACAGCGTGGTGCAGTTACGATCGCAACCAACATGGCTGGCCGTGGTACCGATATCAAGCTTGGCGAGGGTGTGGCAGAACTCGGTGGTCTGAAGATCATCGGTACAGAGCGTCATGAGTCCCGTCGAATTGATAACCAGCTGCGTGGTCGTGCCGGACGTCAGGGCGATCCGGGTGAATCCAAGTTCTATCTGTCTCTGGACGACGATCTGATGCGTCTGTTCGGTTCCGAGAAGGTAAAGGCAGTTTACGATGCATTGAAGATTCCAGAGGGCGAGGAGATCCAGCATAAGACAATCTCCAAGTTCGTAGAGAAAGCGCAGATGAAGATTGAGAGTAACAACTTTGCAATCCGTAAGAATCTGATGGAATACGATCAGGTCAACAATGACCAGCGTGAAGTTATCTACGCAGAGCGTCGCCGTGTACTGGATGGCGAGAATATGCGTGATGTTATCTTCAAGTTTATTCAGGATACGGTTGAGAGTTATATTGATAAGACGTGTTCCGCTGATCTTGCTCCAAGTGAGTGGCAGATCGGCGAGCTGAACCAGCTTTTGATTCCGATTATTCCGATGGAGCCAATCGAGCTGACAGAGGAAGAAAAGAAGTCTGGCAAGCTGGATAAGTTTAAGCAGAGAATCAAGGAAGAAGCGGCTAAGGTATACGAAGCGAAGGAAGCGGAGTTCCCAGAGCCAGAGCATTTCCGTGAGATCGAGCGTGTCGTACTGCTGAAGGTCATCGATAAGAAATGGATGGCGCATTTGGACGACATGACACAGCTTCGTCAGGGTATTACCCTGCAGGCATACGGCAGCAAGGACCCGGTTGTTGAGTACAAGTTTGCTGGTTTCGATATGTTCAATGAGATGACAGCATCCATCCGTGAGGATACCGTTCGTATGTTGCTCCATGTGAAGATCGAGCAGAAGGTAGAACGTGAAGAGGTTGCGAAGGTAACCGGAACGAACAAGGACGATTCCGTAAAGAAAGGACCAGTCCGTCGCGAGAGCGCAAAGATTGGTCGTAACGATCCATGTCCTTGTGGCAGCGGTAAGAAATACAAGATGTGCTGCGGCAGGAACTTATAATTTGATTAATTTTGAGAGGTGGTGACGGAAGTGATAGAGTTAGATCAGTTTCGCTTTACTCTGAATGAATATAAAACTCCACTTGCGGAAGTGAGGGATTCACTTTGACATCGCTGGCAAACAGTTACGCATTAGACAGTTAGAGCCGATGCTGGAACAGCCGGGGTTCTGGGATGATGTAGAACATAGTCAGCAGGTAATGAAGGAATTAAAGAATCTGAAAGATACGATCGAGGAATTTGAAACGCTTTCGAACCAGTATGAAGATATTGGGACTTTGATTGAGATGGCAGAAGAAGAAAATGATGCGAGCCTTGTCGAAGAGATTGGAAATGAGCTTGCGTCGTTTGAAGAGAAATTCGAAGAGTTCCGTATTGATACGTTACTTTCAGAGGAATATGATGCCAACAACGCGATCGTGACGATTCACGCGGGTGTTGGTGGCACGGAAGCGTGCGATTGGGCACAGATGTTATATCGTATGTATACGCGGTTTGCGGAGAAGAAAGGTTTCTCGGTAGAAGTTCTCGACTATCTGGATGGTGAGGAAGCGGGTATCAAATCCGTGACATTTCAGGTAAATGGGTTGCATGCGTATGGATATCTGAAATCCGAGAAAGGTGTGCACCGTCTGGTTCGTATTTCGCCATTTAATGCGGCAGGCAAGCGGCAGACCAGCTTTGCGGCGGTCGATGTGATGCCGGAACTGGATGATAGCATCCATGTAGAGATCAATCCAGAAGATCTGCGAATCGATACGTATCGTTCAAGCGGTGCCGGTGGACAGCATATTAACAAGACAAGTTCTGCAATCCGTATCACGCATATCCCGACTGGAATTGTGGTACAATGTCAGAATGAGCGATCCCAGCACAGCAACAAGGATACCGCGATGAAGATGCTGACAGCGAAGCTCTTTATGATGAAAGAAGAAGAAAACAAAGCCAAGCTCGCGGGCATTCGTGGAGAAGTGACTGACAATGGCTGGGGAAGTCAGATTCGGAATTATGTTCTGCAGCCGTACACGATGGTGAAGGATGCGCGAACCGGCTTTGAGTGCAGCAACGCACAGGCGGTATTAGATGGCGGCATTGATGGATTTATCAGTGCGTATTTGAAATGGATTAACACGAAGGAAGAGACGGAATAATCGTCCTACGAAATAAGGAGGAATGTGCATGGCAGTGACGAAGTACATTGTGTTTCGCTTAAATGATCAGAAATACAGCATGAAGCTGACGAAGATCAATGGCATAGAGTATGTGTATCATGTGGTACCCGTGCCGATGGGACCTGCATGCATCAAGGGAATTATTCATCTGAGGAATGAAGTGATTCCGGTGTTCAGTCTGAAACGACTGTTTGGAATGCCGGAGGAGGCAGCAGAGACGCAGCTTTTGATCACAGAGACACATGGTATGAAGCTTGCGATTGAGGTGGACACCGTGCTCGGAATTGTAAATGTAGAGGAAGAGGACATTAAACAGATTCCGATGGTTGTACATACAGAGGAGACCGGATATTTAGAGGATGTTGTAAAACTGACGCTGCCGGAATCCAATCAGGAGGAAATCGTGATCAGTATCGCGGTTGACACATTGATGTCCGATCACGAATTCGGACAGATTGAAGACGCATTAGAAAAGGAGATGAGCGGAAAATGATTAACATTGCAGTGCTTGGCTACGGTACGGTAGGTTCCGGAGTCGTGGAGGTAATCAACAAGAATCACGCAAGTATTAATAAGCGTGCCGGACAGGAGGTAAATATCAAGTATGTACTTGACTTGAGAGATTTCCCCGGAGATCCGGTCGAGAAGGTGCTTGTACATGATTACAGCGTGATTGTAAACGATCCGGAAGTGAAGATTATCGTAGAAGTAATGGGAGGCATTAAGCGGCGTATGATTTCACGAAGCAGGCATTAGAGGCAGGTAAGAGTGTTTGTACCTCCAACAAAGAGTTGGTTGCAGCACACGGTGCAGAGCTTCTGGCAATCGCAAAGGCAAACAATGTAAACTTCCTGTTTGAGGCAAGCGTTGGCGGTGGTATTCCAATCATTCGTCCGTTGAACCAGTCTCTGACTGCAGATGAGATCACAGAGATTACTGGTATTTTAAATGGTACAACAAACTATATTCTGTCGAAGATGACAGACGAGGGCAAGTCTTTCGAGGAAGTGCTGAAGCGTGCACAGGAGAAGGGCTATGCAGAGCGTAATCCGGAAGCTGACGTGGAAGCTATGACGCCTGCCGTAAGATTGCAATTCTGACATCCCTTGCATTAGGCAAGCAGGTGGATTATCGGGATATCTATACAGAGGGTATTACGAAGATTACAAAGACAGACATCGAGTATGCAAAGGCGCTGCATGCAAGCATCAAGCTGCTTGGTACAAGCAAATGGGAAGATGACGGCAAGATTTATTCGATGGTTGCACCGTTTATGATCGACAGCGATCATCCGTTAGGCCATGTCAATGGTGTATTCAACGGCATTTTCGTGAATGGAAATATGCTCGGCGATACGATGTTCTACGGCAAGGGTGCAGGAAAACTCCCAACCGCCAGTGCGGTCGTAGCTGATGTGGTTGATGCCGTGAAGCATCAGGGTACGAATATCATGACGATCTGGGAACAGGATAAGGTCGAACTTGGCGACAGAACAAACTTTGCGTGCCGGTTCTTCGTCCGCGTGGCAGACACAACATCCAAGGAGACAATCGAGAAGGTTTTCGGTGAGGTTGAGTATGTGACACTTGCAGATGTAAGCGGCGAATATGCATTCCTGACAGAAAAACTGACCGAGGGTGCATTTGAGGAGAAGAGCAAGCAGGTTGATATGATCATGCGCATCCGCACTGCATTATAATAAAGTGACAAACAAAAATAAATGTGTTAGAATACAGTTGCATTGCCATGCGGTGATGCAGCTGTTTTCTTATGTGCTCGTAAAGTGAGGTGCGGTTTATGAAACGTAGTGATTATATTACATGGGATCAGTATTTTATGGGGATTGCGATTATGTCTGCGAATCGCAGCAAAGATCCGAATACACAGGTAGGCGCGTGTATCGTGGATCAGGATAATCGAATCTTAACCGTAGGCTATAATGGTATGCCGTCCGGCTGCAACGACGATGAGATGCCGTGGGACCGGGAAGGCGAAGGAATGGCGAGCAAATATTTCTTTGTCTGCCATGCGGAGTTAAATGCGATTTTGAATTACCGTGGTGGCGGTACATTGCGCGGTTCACGCTGTTATGTAACGTTGTTCCCATGCAATGAATGTGCGAAGGCGATCATACAGGCGGGAATCAAAGAAGTGATTTATATGTGTGACAAATATGCCGATTCAGAAAGCACGATGGCATCGAAGAAGATGTTCGAGATGGCAGGTGTCAAATACACCGAGTACGAGAATAAGCACAAGAAGATTGAATTTGAATTATAAAGATCTGACCGGAGGAAATTATGACAGAAGCAAAGACAAAAAGTGTAAATATGACATTTCCGGCATTGTTCAGTTATGTAATGAATACAAACTATCGAAGTATGAGTGGAATTTTAGGATTGGTGCTGAGCTTTGGCGCGATCGTGATGCTTGTGATCGGCTGGAACACGACATCGGGCAGACAGAAAGCGATTTTCATTATCGTGGCGTTGATGTTTACCGTGATCAATCCACTCTCACTTGCATTCAAGACATTTAAGCAGTTGAAGACAAGCCCTTCGTATAAGCAACCGCTTGTCTATACATTTGGCGATGATGGAATCGGTGTGTCGCAGGGCGAAGAACATATGGATCTGGAATGGAAGGGCGTGTACCGCCTGCTTATGACGAAATATATGCTTGCGGTTTATACAAACCGGATGCATGCATTTGTGATTCCGCTCGATCAGTTGGGCGACGATAAGGGTAAGATTCTGGCATCAGTTGTGAATTTCACAGCAGGATACAAGCCAAGAGTCAGCAGAAGTTTGAAGAGGTATCAAAGTGGAAAAGGTATATAAAAGAGAAAGTTTCAGCGCAGAAGAAACCTTTGCAATCGGCAAAGAGCTTGCGGCACAGGCAAAGCCGGGCGAGGTGTATTGTCTGTATGGTGATCTTGGATGCGGCAAGACTGTATTCTCACAGGGCTTTGGTGCAGGACTTGGCGTGACGGAGCCGATCAGCAGCCCGACATTTACGATATTAAAGGAATATGACGAAGGGCGTATGCCGTTTTACCATTCGATGTCTACCGGATTGGCAGTGACGATGAGATGGATGAGATCGGCTATTATGAAGCGATTGACGGTGATGGTGTCTGCCTGATCGAGTGGGCGGAACTGATCTATGATATATTACCGCCGCAATATAAGAAAGTGACAATAAAAAAAGACGTCGAAAAAGGGTTCGACTATCGAACGGTTTTGATTGAGGAGATAACGAGATGAGAATCTTAGGTGTTGACAGCTCCGGCATGGTGGCAAGTGTGGCGCTTGTCGAGGATGACCTGCTGGTAGCGGAATATTCAGTAAATTATAAGAAGACACATTCGCAGACACTGCTTCCGATGTTGGATGAGATCGTGAAGATGACAGAGTTAGATTTGAATACGATTGATGCGATTGCAGTTGCAGCGGGACCGGGTTCTTTCACAGGACTCCGGATCGGTGCGGCGACGGTGAAGGGACTAGGGCTTGCACTTGAGAAGCCGGTTATCTCGGTACCAACCTGTCACGGGCTTGCGTATAATCTGTGGGGCAGCGATAAGCTGATCTGCCCGATCATGGATGCGAGAAGAAGCCAGGTTTATACAGGCATTTATGAATTTACGAAGGATGGCATGCAGGTACTTCTGGATCAATCCGCAATGGATATCCGGGCGCTTGCGGAGAAGTTAAATGCGATGGGACGCGAAGTGATCTTCCTTGGAGATGGCTGTCCGGTTTACGCGTCTGTACTTGCAGAATGCATGCAGGTACCATATGCATTCGCACCGGCACACCTGAACCGCCAGCGTGCGTCAGCGGTTGCAAGTCTTGGCGCAGAGTATTTCAAGCAGGGAAAACAGGAACCTGCAGATGATCTGATTCCGATTTATCTGCGCAAATCGCAGGCAGAGAGGGAACGCGAGGAAAAGCTTGCGGCAGAAGGACAGGCGTAGAAGTTGAAGATTGTTTATTATAACTGTGAAATTACAGAACAAGCAGTCGGTGAGAATCAGAACTCGTGTGTGCTGGCGGCGGAAACGTCGAATGCATATGCACAGCGTGTAGCGCAGATGGAACAAGACTCATTTGACGATGCATGGACAGAAGCGATGGTGGCAGATTCCCTTGCGCAAAGCCACAATCATTTATGGCTTGTAGAGGATGACGCAGGTACACCTTGTGGTATCTGCTTGCAAATGTACTTGGTGACGAGACGGAATTGCTGCGTATTGCGGTCAACCCGGAATGCCGGAAAGATGGGATTGGACAGCTACTGATGGATGCTTATCTTGCATTTGCACGGATAGATGCTGTGCGCGGTTTGCTGGAAGTACGGCATGGAAATGGTGCGGCAAAGCATTTGTATGAGAAAAATGGATATCATCTGCTTGCCTGCCGGAAGAATTATTATAAGCATCCAGACGAGGATGCAGATATCTATGAGATAGCATTTACAGAAAACGGAGAATAGAATGTTAGAGTTATGTTTGCTTGGAACGGGCGGTATGCTGCCGCTTCCGTACAGAGCGTTGACCTCGCTGATGGTGCGGTACAACGGAAGCAGTATCCTGATCGATTGCGGTGAGGGTACACAAAATCAAATACGTTTGCAAGGCTGGAGTTTTAAGCCAATCGATGTGATCTGCATCACACATTTCCATGCGGATCATATCAGTGGACTTCCGGGCATGCTTCTGACGATGGGAAATGCCGAGCGGACAGAGCCTTTGACAATGATCGGACCGAAGGGACTGGAGCACGTGGTCAATTCACTTCGGATCATTGCACCGGAGCTTCCGTTTGAAATCAAATTCATTGAGCTGGAGCAGCCGGAGGAAGTCATTGAGATCTGCGGTTTGCGGATTCGGGCATTCCGTGTGAATCATCGTGTGACCTGTTATGGGTATAATATTGAGCTTGATCGCGCCGGCAAATTCGATGCTGCACGTGCTAGGGCGTTAGGACTTCCGGTACAGTATTGGAGTCTGCTGCAAAAAGGCGAGACAGTTGATTATGAAGGAAATGTCTATACAAGTGATATGGTTATGGGAAGCCCACGGAAGGGTTTGAAAGTCACGTATTGTACTGATACCCGCCCGGTAGATGCAATCGCGGAGTGCGCGAAAGATGCGGGCTTATTTATCTGTGAGGGCATGTATGGCGAGGAGGAGAAGCTTTCAAAGGCAAAGGAGCATAAGCACATGATGATGCGGGAGGCTGCGGAGCTTGCGAAGGAAGCACAGGTACATGAAATGTGGCTGACACATTACAGTCCGGCGACGAATCGTCCGAAGGAATTCGAGGCGATGGTACAGTCGATATTTCCACAGGGATATATCGCGAAGGATCGCACAGAAAAGGTTTTGAATTTTGAAGAGGATTGATGCTGTATGGCAAAAAATAAGAAAAAAGAAGTGACAATCAAAGGCATTATCATAGCGGTGTTACTTGTCGTGCTGGTGCTGTGGTACTTCAATCATCTGAGTAACCGTTCTTCGATTCAGCGAAGCACGTCGCAAAAGACCGAAGTGGAAGCATTGATGGAGTATGATATGGCGGCGGAATATCCGAAGACACCGCGGGATGTGGCGAAGCTGCATAACCGCTATTTTAAGGCGTTTTATGGACAGAAACTGGCAGACGATGAACTGGATGCCATGAATAAAAAGGTGCGGCAGTTATATTGTATGGATCTGCTCGTGGCGAATCCGGAGAGTGACAGTCTGGCGAATCTGCAGAAGGACATCGAGGCAGTAAAGGAACAGGGATATACATACAAGATGTGTGAACTTCCAGAAGCAAGTCAGGTGCAGTATTTCACAAAAGATGGAAAAGATATGGCGTCGCTGGAAGTGTGTATTACGATCAACACCGGCGACAATCTAGGTTATTTTTACCGTCAGTATGCGATGGTAAAGGAAAATGACCAGTGGAAGATCTATGGCTGGACAGAATCCCAGTTACCGAGCGGTTCTGCGACGACGCAGGCGGCAGAGTAAGAAACGAAAGTGGTATGCGTGAGATAACTGCATAACCAGATAGAATAAGAAAGGTTGCATGAAAGCGATGCAACAAGAAAAAGAGGAAACATTATGAGTACAACGATACTTTCAATTGAATCATCCTGCGATGAGACGGCAGCAGCGATTGTTGTCGATGGAAGAGAAGTAAAATCAAATATTATCTATTCACAGATTGAACTTCACAAGCTGTATGGCGGCGTAGTGCCGGAGATTGCATCGCGGAAGCATGTGGAGAAAGTCAATCAGGTGATTCGTGCGGCAATTGAGGAAGCACATGTGACATGGGACGATATCGATGCCGTGGCAGTGACTTATGGACCAGGACTGGTAGGTGCACTTCTGGTTGGTGTGAGTGCGGCAAAGGCGGTTGCTTATGCAAAGAAGAAACCGCTGGTTGGTGTGCATCATATCGAGGGACACATTGCGGCGAATTATATTGAGCATCCGGATCTGGAACCTCCATTTATGTGCATGGTAGCTTCCGGTGGACATTCCCATCTGGTCTATGTGAAGGACTATACGACGTTTGAGATTGTAGGACGGACAAGAGATGATGCAGCGGGCGAGGCATTTGACAAGGTCGCACGTGCAATCGGACTTGGATATCCGGGCGGACCGAAGATTGACAAGCTTGCCAAAGAGGGCAATAAAGAGGCAATTCATTTCCCGCGTGCATTTATGGAAGATGCACCGTATGATTTTTCTTTCAGTGGCTTGAAATCCGCAGTGCTGAATTACCTGAACGGCTGTGAGATGAAACATCAGGAGATCAACCGGGCAGATGTGGCTGCTTCGTTTCAACAAGCGGTTGTGGATGTGCTGACCGACAATTCGGTGCGCGCGGCAAAAGCATATGGCTGTAAGAAGCTGGCGTTAGCCGGAGGCGTGGCATCGAACAGCTCCCTTCGGGAGAATATGCAGCGTGTGGCATCTGAACAGGGCTTGCAGTTTTACTATCCATCGCCAATCTTTTGTACAGATAATGCAGCGATGATCGGTGTGGCGGGCTATCATAATTATATGGCGGGCATCCGGGACGGACTGGATCTGAATGCAATACCGAATTTAAAGATTGGGGAACGCAGATAATGGTAACAGCAATCGTACTTGCGGCAGGCGTTGGCAGCCGTATGAAAAGTGAAAAGGCAAAGCAATTTCTGGAAGTCGCAGGGCATGAAGTGCTGTATTATTCGTTGCGGGCTTTTGATGAGCATCCCGGAGTAGATTCGATAGTGCTTGTGACAAAGGAAGAATTTGTAGAACATTGCCAGAAAGAACTGGCGGAACGGTATCAGTTTGCAAAGGTTCGGGATATCTGTATCGGTGGAAAAGAACGCTATGATTCCGTTTATCAGGGATTATCTGCGATTGGAGCAGAGGGAGAAAACGATATTGTGCTGATCCATGATGGTGCGCGTCCGTTCGTGACAGCAGAAATGATATCGGCTTCAATTGCGTGTGCAAGAGAATGCGGAGCCTGTACGGTCGGCGTTCCTGCAAAGGATACGATCAAGATTGTGGATACAGATCATTATGGGGTAGAGACGCCGGAACGAAAATTTGTATACCAGATTCAGACACCGCAGACATTTCAGGTACCATTGCTTCGTCGGGCTTATGAGACAATGTACGAGGCAAAAAGAAATGGAGACACCCACAATATAACGGATGATACGATGCTTGTAGAACAATATGCAGGGGTGCGCTGCAAGGTGGTAGAAGGTGCGTATGAAAACATCAAAATCACCACACCGGAGGATCTGGCAATCGCAGAAATCTTTGTCGAAAAAACTTTGAAAAAATTTAAAAATCTGTTGACAAGTATAGGACTTTTTGATAAGATAACAAAGTCGCTGATACAAACAGCGATTTTAATTGAAAAAATTAAAATATGGAGAGGTATCGAAGTGGTCATAACGAGGCGGTTCTTGAAACCGTTGTCCGCAAGGCGCGTGGGTTCGAATCCCACCCTCTCCGTTCGATACATTCGACAGGTCGAACGTATCCCGTCGATTTAGGCGCTTGTGGAGAAGTACCCAAGCGGCTGAAGGGGCTCCCCTGGAAAGGGAGTAGGTCGTTAATAGCGGCGCGAGGGTTCAAATCCCTCCTTCTCCGTTTGATTTACCTAGCCTAGATCAAAACGAACCTTTGACAAATTAATAACATGTTAACCCTGAAAATTTCTTTAAGATATTTTCAAGGATTTGATACAAATCCTATTCATTCATTAGAATGGAAACACAATGAACAGTAATTAGGATCGTAA
>ENA-OQEN01000433-OQEN01000433.1-human-gut-metagenome-genome-assembly--contig:-NODE-433-length-18354-cov-4.519669_pt1 | contig 18354 bp, 21 predicted proteins | sample MGYA00242791_ERZ504627 | MGnify/ENA primary metagenome ERZ504627 (study PRJEB26092, sample SAMD00036316) | human gut metagenome | host: Homo sapiens | study: EMG produced TPA metagenomics assembly of... | reverse complement strand
CGTCGGATTCTTTTGACACCGAAGCGGTGCTTTCGACTGCAAAGCGCGGAGTGAATGCCCTTTACTGTGAGGGAACCGAGGTTTGCTTTACGGAGGCTGAGGCAACTCTTTCGCATTTGTACCAAAATGACGGACTCAGCTATTCAGCGAAACATGTTTCTGATGGAATTCTAATCGGATTTCAACTGCAATACGAAATATACGGATTATCAAGGCTTGCCGCAAGGCAGGCCTTTTGATATTGCCTGAAAGGAAACGGAGGAGATGAACGGGAAATGAAAAAAGCGCAGCGAACTGAATTCACTGCGCTGGTGACCGGTAGGGGAGTCGAACCCCTGCTGCCGCCGTGAGAGGGCGGTGTCCTAGGCCACTAGACGAACCGGCCAAACTTGATTGCGTTGCTTATTATACCAAAGCAATCAAGAAAATGCAACCCCGAAGAAGCTTGAAATGAAGATATATTTAACTAACCAAATAAAACACGGATTGAAAATTTCAGGCATGAAGCAGCCGTCGAAACTATTTCACGGGAAATAACGTCCGAATCAGCGTTAAGAATATTTCGCGGGAAATAACGTCCGAATCAGCGTTAGGAATATTCCCGGGAAATCAGTCGCAGCGGGAGAAAGCGGACTTTTATCAGTCGAGCTCAAGATAAATATGCAGGTTCCGACTTAAAGCTCAATATGCTTTTTCACTGTTCAAATGCGGCAATTTATGGTATAATCAAGTCAAATACCGGTAAAAAACGCAGCTGAGATAAAAATATGCGGATTCAGCCGCCGCTCACTGCTGCAGTTTTTGTTCGGCATGTTTCCGAAAGCGTAAGAATTTGATTCGGCTGCGCTTTAACTGCGGGAAATTCCCGCAGACGGAAAAAATAATTATACAAAGGAAGGTATGTTAATGGGAAACATCATTTCCGTGCTGTACATCCTTGCGTTTGCAGCTGCGGCATACTCACTGCACGTCCGATTTTTGCATCGGATCGCCCGCTGAAGAGGATTCTGTTCGGATTAACTTTCGGACTTGTAATGCTTCTTTGGCTTCCGGTGTTGTTTGCGTTTATTCTCGATTTTACACTTGCTGCGCAGATTCTTGCGCTTGCCGCAGCGGTGTTCATTGCGGGCGTATCAACATTCTTTGCCGTTAAAAAGCAAAAAAACGGCAAAATCAAGTATAAAGCCGCTTCAAAGCGCGACCTTGTTCCGCTGCTGGTCACGATAGTGCCGTTGGTTGCAGTCGGCTGGATACTTCATGCGAATCACACGATAACAAATGCATCGGACGGTTCGCTGCACGTCGGGCAATGCACTTTCGGCGATTTGTGTATGCATTTAAGCTTTATCACAAGCATCAGTGTGCAAAAAACGTTCCCGCCGAATTATTCGCTTCTGCCGGGAACCCCGTTGGGCTATCCGTTCCTGTGCGACAGTGTCAGTTCGACTTTTTATACACTCGGAGCGTCGCTTCGAATTGCGGCAATGCTTCCCGCACTGTACGCTTTTCTTGTTGTTGTGCTGGGTGTGTATTGTTTCTTTGATGAATGGTTCAAAAACACACGCGTTTCCGTGCTTGCGACATATCTTTTCTTTATCGGCGGAGGCTTAGGGTTCGCTTACCTTTTCAACAACAAACAGCTGCTTGCGGGCGAGGGCATAAATCGTTGGCAGGAAATGCTTGAAGGTTTCTACAAAACACCCACCAATCTGCCTGCCGAGGGACTTCGCTGGTCAATTCAATTGCTGATATGCTTATTCCGCAGCGTGCAACTTTGTTTGGCTGGGCGCTGCTTTTCCCCGCACTTCAGCTTTTGCACAGGGCGGTCATGCAGCGCGAATACAAATGCATAGTTCCGCTCGGTATCATTGCGGGATGCATGCCGCTTGTTCATACGCACAGTTTTCTTGCGATCGGAATTATTTCCGCGTTCCTTTTCGTTGCCGCTCTCGGAAAAATGCTGATGAGCGGTGTTTCCGAAAAACACGAAAAGCTTGCTGTCCGCAATCTCGGACTGTTCGTTTGCTCGGCAATTGTCGGTGCATTGCGAATGATGAATATTCGTGTTGTTACCGAAGGGTTGAATGACAGGTTCACGATCATTGCGGGCACGCTGACTGTTGTTGTTTCCGTTGTTATGCTGGTTCTTGCTCTGCCCAAAAAGAACGCCAAAGGTGAACGGAAGGGATCCGATGACGGCCTTGAAACCGAGCTTGCGACGGAGCTTATGCCAATGTCCAAAGTCACCGAACGCAAATACGTATCAGCAGTCGGAATTGCATCGGCGGTTGGTCTTGCGATTTCATCAATGCTGCAGGAAAAAGCATCCGCGCTCGGTTTCGTGCTGCCTGTGTTTATGATTGCAGCAACGATTCTGCTCATCGTTTACAACGGCAAAAAGGCCGGAAGGAAGCCCGCTTCCGATGAGGTGAAGCATGTGCGTTGGTTTGCTCTGTTCGGCGTGATTGCGGTCGTGCTTGCCGCACCGCAGCTTTTCGGATTCACGTTTAAACAGTCCGTGAACAACGACTCGTTCCTGCGTTGGGGATTTAATTGGTGCAATGTCAGTGACAGCTGGCTTTGGTTCTATATCAAGAATCTCGGACTCATTTTCATCCTGATGCCTGTTGCGCTGCTTTCCGAAAAAAAGCAGAACAGACTGTTCTACTACGGAACACTCGTTATATGGCTGCTGTGCGAAGTGCTGATTTTCCAGCCCAACCCGTACGACAACAACAAGCTGCTTTTCGTTTGGTTCGCATTTACCTGCGGCATAGTTGCGAATTATCTCATAACAACATTGCACGGCCCGTTACAAGACTGGAGCGCGGGAAACGCCGCGTGCTGCGCGGCAAGACCGCCGGTCGCTATCTGCTGCTTGCAATGATGCTTATTGCAATGCTGCTTTCCGGCAGCCTGACTTTGGTGCGCGAATACATCTCGGGCGATCACATTGCATTCGCCGCGGGTGCGGACGGGAAGAGGAGCCTGCAATACATTGAAAGCGGTTACGAGGTTGTGCCGGCGGCGCAGGTTGAGCTTGCGAAATGGATAAACACAAATACCGACGAACCCATTGCGGCGGATGCAACCTTCCTGACCGAAAGCAACCATAATAATGCAGTTGCAATGCTCACGGGACGCAACATTTTCTGCGGCTCGGGCTCGTTCCTTGAATACCACGGCGTTAACTATCGCCCGCGCAAAGAGCTTATAAAGCCCATGTATGAACAGCCCGAAACTTGCCTGCTTCGGTATGCGGCGGAATACGATATTGACTATGTGCTTGTGGGAACACGGGAGCGCGGAAGCTATGCGGTTGATACGGAATGGTTCAATGCAAATCTTCGGGTAGTGTACCGCAATGCACAGCTGACGGTCTACAAGATTGCGAAATAACAAGGCAAAAGTCCCGTGTTGAACTTTTTCGATGCGGGATGAAAGGAAAACAATAAAAAGAAAACCGTGCGGCAGTGAAATGATTCAAGCCGCACGGTTTTTAAGTTCGGATTCTTTTAAATTCAGATTATTATACCTGTGCTGCTACGTTTCGGCATTGATGACGTGAGCAAAAAAGTGCCGAAGGGGCAAAATGGCAAAAGGGTTTTAAATCAATGCCCGTCAACCATTCTCAGGAAAAAGTAGATGCGTCCGCCGAGGTTGGATTCCCAATGCTGATCGGCGCAGGTGAGAACGGTAAGAAAACGGTCGTTCGGAGTGACATGAATCGAATAATCAAGCTCGGTTCGCGCCTGCTGATAGGATATCCATTCGGAAATCTGTTCGGATGTCATGCTCTCCATGGTTTGCGGATAATTGCAGTTATAGTACTGGGAAGATTGCTCGGCAGAAGCGGGCTTTTCTTCGTACATTGCAAAAACTTCCCAAGTATGCGTTTCGCCGAAAAGGTTCAGCTCCATAATCTGTTTTTGAATTCACCGTAAGTCGGTGCGTACTCATCCTGAATCTTGTGCAATTGATGCAGCATTATGCCCGCGCGGCGCAGATTATGGCCGGAAATCACCATGTTTTGCGAGGGATAGCCGTAATAAAGATAAATTGATCCGCGTGAGGATGAGTTGCCGCGTGCATCATGGTAATGATAATAAAAATTCGAACCGAACATCAAGGGTGCGTCAATATTCGTGCCTTCAAGTTTTATGTAGCCGACGGTATCGGCATTTGTTCGCTCCGCATTTGCGGTCTGTTCGGAATAGCGGAAACTTTTTGCATATTGATCGATTACGGTGTAATTCGAAAGATGACAGCGAAGCTGCTCGACATCTGCCGCATCAACGGAATTCGGCTTTGCGGCATCGCGCAGTATATTTGCCGCCTGAAGCTGAACGGGATCGAGCTGAACATTGCCGCTGAGGTAAGCGGAGAGAAGATCTGCATCGGCGGCGGTTATGCTCCCGTCCATGTTTATATCGCCGAGGATGACCGCTGTGCCGCGGTTTCCGTTTTCAAGCGTATATTCATCACCCGTACGAATTAACGGATCCGCATCCGGTGCAAGCCCGAGTACAAAACCGCCGTCCGCAAGATAAGGCGCAGCCGCCATGAAGCGGTTTCACCTTCGCAAAAGTCATTACTTCCGAATGCGTGTACCGTGCCGTCGTCCGACAGCACAAGTGCGTGCCCGAAAGCACAGGAAAAATCCACAACGTTTGCATCATCTTCCGTGAAGTCCTCGGATATGCGCCTTCCGTCCGTGTCGGCAAGTTCACAATCCGTATGCAGTCGGCCCGCATAGTCAACGTAGGCAAAACAATTATTGCCCGCAAAGGCATATTTGCAGTCCGCCGCACCAAAAAGCACCGAAGTCGAGGCATCTGCTGCATTGCTTGCGCAAAGATACAGCCCGCCCTCCGTCCGCGCGGCAAGATTGCTGCCGCATGCGGCAATTGCTGTCAGGCTGTGCCCCGAAAAGACAGAAAGCTCGGGCGAATTGCCGCGGGAATGAATCTTTCCGCTTGCTTCAACTGCAATGAAAAAATCGCTGCCCGCTGCGATAAGGCGGATATTATTCAAATCACCGGTGTTGAGCATTTCGCTGTAGAGCTGAGCTTCGGCATCGGATGCCGCTGCGGATTCGGTTCGCGCACCGATGGCAATGACTCTTCCGTCGCCGGAAAGTGCATACACAATTTCGCTGCTGCAGCAAACGGCGGTTATGTCGTTAAGCTTTGCCGATTCCTGTCGAAGCGCATCGCTTCCGGAACAGAGCAATCTGCCCTCTTTAGTCAGTCCGACGGTAAAGGCAGGCGCGGCGGCAATTGCCTTGACATCGCGCCAATCATAGCAATAAGCCTGTCCGTTATTGTAACCGATATATGACATAAGTCCGACGGAGGACAGCCCGAACGAAAGGCCGTCTCCTGCCGCGACTGCACCGCACGGCGCGGACGGAAGCTCGCTCGGCACGGGAAGAGGTGCGGGTGTTTCGGGCATCGCCGAAGGTGTTTCGGAGCCGGGCGCAGCAGGGGGCCTGGGCGGGACGGGGTTCGACTCTTTTTTTAAAGACAGGCAGACGATAAGCGCAGCGGCAAGAAGAATTGCGCCTGCCGCAATCAATATGCCGCGTCGTCCGATTTTTTTCACAAACCCACCTGCGGGGGTAATGTTTCGGTGATTCGTATCTTTTTTTATTTTTTTCATGTAAGTTCCTCAGTTTTTATTGGATTGCACCCAAACTCAAATTGTTCAAAACCAATCCCAAATCGTGCGGGACGGCATCAAAAATGCGAACCGCGCTTTTTTTCGACTGCTGCGGCATACCGCACGGCATCGCGCACGGCATCGAAAGGCGAGTCGGCTGCTGCAAATATCTCATTGCGTAAAGACAAAAAGAGTTCAGAATCATTTGCGGCAAAGGCAATTGCTTCTGCGGTCAGTTTCCCGTTGCCGGTAAAATTTCGCCCGACAAGGCTTCGTGCCTGCGCAGCGTCGCCGGTGATGAGCCGTTTGAGATTAAAACATCGTTCAAATTGATTTCGTCACCGTTTGCCGCACGAAAACTCTCCGTATCGGCGGGCGGAATTTTCGCGTTGCGCGGGCAGGCATACTGGCAAATTTCACATCCGATAAAAGTTTTCTGCATGGCGCGAACGCTGTCCGGATGCTGCGCGGTTTCCATTTGCAGCCGCATACAGCGTTCGGTCGTCAATCCGTTTTCGGATATTGCACCGGTGGGGCACGCTTTCATGCAGAGGGAGCAATTGCCGCATTCGCTTTGCCGAGTGTTCAACGATGGAAGGACGGTCAGCAATTCGGAAAGTGTTTCGGGCGGAATTTCCCGAACCGCAAACGTAAGAAGAACGATCCGCGTTCCGAATTCGGGCAGTGCAATCAATGAGTTGCGGCATTTAATGCCGATGCCTTCCGCTTCAAGCTGCATTTTGACGGGAATATCGGTTTTTTCGACGTGAATTCCCGCAGCGGTCAGGGCTTCCGCCAGCTTTTTTGCACTGTGATAAGCGCGGTTGGATGCAATGTAGTATGCAGGTATACGTTCGTCAGCCGTAAACGGCGCATAGGGGTACACAAGCACCGCAATGCTGTTTGCCCGGGGATATGCTGTCGGAGCATCGGCGGTAAGATTGAACCGATTGCGGCCGAGGTCAAATTTGCGCGGCGTTGTAAAAAACACCTGTAAGAATCCGTAATCGGCGGCTGTCGTTCGGAAAACAGTCCGCAAATCGCAGGGGGAAACAGCGTGGGGAGTGGGTGCTGACGGCATACGGTGCGCTCCTTTCTGTTCGATTTAATCCGTTTTGCGGCCGGTTAAATATGCGGACGGATTCCTCTTTCGTCCGTAAATTGCAGCAGTCAAACGCGCAGACGGGCGGATGAAGAATATATGTCAATTGTACCATACGATACCAATATCGGCAAGAGGGAACGGAAAACGAAGAATGAAACAGAAAGCGAAACCTGTTCAAATTGAACATAATAATATATTTAACAGAAAACGGCAAAAGCGCGGGATAATCGGGTCATTTCACGATAACACAAGTGAAAGAAAAAATAAGGAGATACAACCATGGACACGAAAGAAATCAATGCAGCCGTTAAATGCGCAGTGGAAACAACACAGCAGCCGCCCTCTTTTTTCATTCACGGTTCATCCGTGTTTGCACTGGAAACCGAGGCAGTTAAAACCGCAGAGACGCTGAAAAAATGCGAAAACATGTTTTTTCGCGGAATAGTTAAGTATTTTTCAATCAAAATGCCCTATTTTTCGGATATGGCAGGTTCGGAAAATTTCCTTGCGCGGCTTGACGAAAGCATGAACACAGCAGCGGACTTTTACAGCGAGTTCAAAGGTGTTGTGATAATTGAACTTTCGGAGGAATGGGCAAAGAAAGGCATCAACAATGCGTTCTCATGCCTGCCGGGCTATATCGGAATGCATAAATGCATTTCGTACATTGTCATTATTGAAGCGGAAAAGGAGTCGGCATCGATTGACGATATGAGGAGAGCTTTGAACGGAAGCACGATTTGGATCGATATACGCATGAAAACGGCGGAAATAGGGCAGTGCATAAATCTTTTCTTCAAAACGGCGAAGGAAGTCGGAATGACCGTTTCGGACGCCGCCTCAAAAGAGCTTAAAAAAACACTTGAAAATGCCGATGTTTCCGTTTTGCCGCTTGATCAGGTTGTTCTTCGAACGGTACAGCAAATAAAGCTGAACAAACAAGTCAAGAACGCCAACCTGTTATTGAAGCGGGCGATTTGGATATAATGCCTCAAAAAAGGACGTGTGAAAGGCGAGGCCGCATCGGATTTTCTGCAAAGGAATAAGGAGGAACACAATATGCTGAGTGATGGATTGAAGTATCAGGATTCAAGGATGGCGACTTGCGAAGAGATGAAGCAGGATCTTGCGCCGTTCGCATTGCATGATGCGGCTGCAAAGTCCAAGGGCGGGCCGGTGCTGCTGCGCGACGGCGACACGGTTTATACGGATCCGAGTGATTCGCATTCGCTGATAGTCGGGGATACGGGTTCAATGAAGACGCTGCGATTCGTGCTTCCTCTCATTTATTCCTGTGCGGCGGCGGATGAATCAATGGTTATTGTTGACCCGAAGGGCGAGCTTGCGCGGAAATCCGAAAGTTTTCTTTCCGCGAAGGGCTATAAAACAGTTATCATCAACATGAGGGATCCGCAGCGTTCGCCCGACACATGGAACCCGATGGGCTTATAGAGAGGGAGTACAAAAGCGGGGAAGAGGGGCAGCAAAAGGCAGTTTTGCAGCTTAATGATATGCTGAACGACATTTTCTTTCGAAGAGTCGATACAAAGGATCCCTATTGGAACGAGTCCGCAGGGCAGCTTGCTCTGGGCATATGCCTGCTGCTTCTTGCATTGGGTGAAAAGCTTAATATGAAGAATCTGCTGAAATGGCGATACGAAAAGCTTCCCGACGGAACGCTTGAAACCTGCTTCCGAAAGCTGCCGGCGGACAGCGAGATCTATCAAAACCTTGCGGGTTATTTGGATATGTCGGCCGAGAACACAAAGTCCTGCATAAGGTCAACCTTTGATCAGCTTGTGCGCGTGTTCAAGTCCGCACCTGCACTGACTGAGATGCTGAATGATACGTCATTTGATATTGAACGGATTGGGGAGGCAAAAGCGGCGGTTTTTGTCGTCATCCCGGATGAAAAACAACCTTTCATTTTCTGGCGACGCTCTTTATCAGCCAGTGTTACACAACCTTGCTTGAAACAGCGGAAAGGTACGGCGGGTCGCTGCCGCGAAGGACGAATATCATCCTTGAGGAGTTTTGCAACCTGCCCGCGCTCGGCGATATCATTCCGATGATCACGGCGGCAAGGAGCCGCAATATCCGGCTGCACATGGTCATTCAGTCGTACGGACAGCTTGTTGAAAAGTACGGCGAAAACGTGAGCCGCGCCATTCTCGACAACTGCGGAAACATGATCTATCTTCACACGCGGGAAATGGATTTTTTGACGTATATCAGCAGACTTGCGGGGAACAACGAGTACGGAAGGCCGCTGATTTCAACATCGCGTCTGCAAAGGCTGCAAAAAAACGAAACCATTATCTTCCACGGCAGATGCTGCCCGTATCTTGCGGAGGATGTTCCGCTGATTTTTGATTATCCGATAAAATTGGGGACGGAGCTGCGCTCTGCGCCGCAAAAACCGAAGAAAGAAAAAAAGCGCAGGCGAATCGGGGATGTATTGAAGCCGCCCGAACTGAGCGGAGACACCGATGTATGGGACTGATCGAAAAAGCGGTGCAGCGGATATTGAAAATATATTAGCCGTTGCTGCCGGGAAAAAGCAATTTTTCCCGATAAATAAAGTGTAAGGGAAAAACGAATGCAAAAGCGTTTGATGCGCGGCGGCTGACGCCGAAACGTGCAGCGCATGAGCGTTTGAAACACTCCCGAACCGAGGGACAGGATTTCTTCCCGCGGGCGATGAAAATATATCATTAAAAACCGTGGGGAAAAACAAAAAAACCCCGATAGAGTAAATGAAGAGTGAGCAGAACTGAAAATTCACTAAAAACACAGAAACCGAAAGGAGAAAACTAAAATGGCAAGAACAGGACAAGCTTATTCAACAGCAATTGCGGACAGCATCAACGCCTTCCTTAAGGAGGACGAATGGCGTTTCGACTTTGACAGCGAGCGCGGCAGGTTCATTTTCAACCTCGGCCTGAGCTGCAAGCTCAAATCGGTTCGGTACATTGTTGATGTGCGCGAGAAAGACTATCTTATCTACGTTTTTTCACCTCTGGGCCCGGATAAAGGCGATGCCGCAACGATGAAGCGCACGGCGGAGTTCCTGACACGAGCGAACTACGGACTTGTTTTCGGCAACTTCGAAATGGACATGCACGACGGCGAAATTCGCTACAAAACCTTCGTTCCGTGCGGCGGAGAAGCCCCTTGCGCCGATGTTATTCGCCGCAGCATATATGTGCCGGCAATGATGCTTGACAGGTACGGCGACGGCTTGCTGAAGGTGCTGTATTCGGACATTGACCCCGAAAAAGCTTGCAGCATGTGTGAAAATGACCTGAGAGACAGCGCGGACGACGACACCGAAGAATCGGGCAGCACGAACGACAGTACGGCAGACATCCTGTCGAGGCTTTCGGCACATTTTTCAAGCGATACAAGCGATACAAGCGATACAGAGGATGAATAATCCGTTTCGAACAGAACCTTTATCAGCGTCGCCTTAAAATAATGCCTGCAACGATACCGAGCAGCGCAATGCCGGCGCAGATAAGCACAAGCGTCCCGAAACTTGTCGTTTTGGCGGAGCTTGCTCCTTCCGCAAATGCCGCTGCACAGCACAGCGCGGAAATGACGGCCGCAAAGCAGCCGATGAATGAAAAGAAATTGCGTTTCCTCATGTTTGTTTCTCTCCTTGTACTCCCAACCCGCATGTTCAACTTCATTCATCGTCTGCGAGCGGCAATTAACAGATTCAGCTTTGCTGAAAGCAGAACCCGAGCTTAAACAGCTTCATATGCATTATAACACTTAACCGACACATAATCCACAGCAAGTTTAATAAACACTTCAAACAGCATACCGATTCAAAGTTCATATCAGCCGATGACCCCTTGCCGAATGCGCAGGGGGTATTTTTATGTAATCGTCCGGCAGGAAATAGGTGTTGACAGAAAATGCGCCCGCGTATTATATATTTATTTGATTTGTTGAACAGCGGTTGACTTTTTAATAAAATTTTTATATTATTGACCTGCACATGCAGCGCGCGGGTTCGATACGCGCTGATGAATGTGTGGGGGAATTTCATAAAACAGACTGCATCTTTTTGCGGTCGGTATGTGCCGACTGCAAATCAGGTGTTTTTTGTGTATCGAATTATGAAATATGAAAGGGACTTGCGGGACTCCGTAAGTCAACGGTTCTTAATGTCATGAACGAATTTGTCCTCACTTGCTGTTCAACTGCAGACCTTCCCAAGGAACGATTCGAACAGCTCAAAGTTTCCTATGTTTGCTTCAACTACACGATTGACGGAGTTACGTATCCGGATGATCTCGGGCAGAGCATCCCGTTCGATGAGTTCTACCGCCGCATGGCGGAAGGCGCAATGACGTCCACTTCGCAGGTGAACATGGATCAGTATTTGCAATTTTTTGAACCCTTCCTTGCAGAAGGAAGGATGTTCTGCATGTTACTCTGTCCTCCGGAATTTCGGGTTCGTTTAATTCCGCATGCGCGGCAGCACAGGTTTTGCGCGAAAAATATCCCGAAAGAAAGCTTTATATCGTCGATTCTCTCGGTGCATCATCGGGGTACGGACTTATAATCGATAAGATGGCGGAGCTTCGCGATTCCGGCATGAATATAGACGCGCTTCATGACTGGGTGGAGGAACACAAGCTTAACATGCATCATTGGTTCTTCTCAACCGACTTGACATATTATGTGCGCGGGGGAAGAATTTCGAAATCTGCCGGATTTATCGGCTCGATTCTGCATATTTGCCCGCTGCTGAACTGCGATGAATTGGGCAGGCTTACTCCGCGCGCAAGATACGCACGAAAAAGCGCGCAATTAACGAAATCGTTCAAAAAATGGTCGAGAATGCGGAGAACGGACTTGATTATTCCGAAAAGTGCTTCATTTGCAATTCAGCTTGCTATGACGATGCACGTGCGGTTGCGGATCTTGTTGAAGCGACTTTCCCGAAGCTTAACGGCAAGGTGCTGATAACTTCGATCGGAACAACCATCGGAAGCCATACGGGGCCCGGAACCGTTGCGCTTTTCTTCTGGGGAAAGAAGCGCGTTGACTGAATTCGATAACGGCTTTAAAAACAAAACGCATTGCCGCAAACAGGGGCAATGCGTTTTACCTTTTTCGTCAATAATTTTATGCAGCAAAAAAATGCGTTATGCGCAAAGGCTTCGACTTTTATGACAGGAGCAGCTCCTTCACGCGAACTGCGGCTGCCACGTTGAATTCACATCTTGTATCCACCTGGTAATCAACGCATGCGCTTCGGATTATTTCGGGCGCTGCGTCAACGTTTTCGGCAGCAAGCAAAGCCGTTACAATACGAACGAATTCGTTAAGCTGCAAAACGGGCAGATCAACGACTACTTCAAAAAGACTCGGGAGCACGGGTGATTTTGAACAGGCCGCAAGCAAAACATTCATCGGCAGCAAAGGTTCTGTCACCGTTTCGCATGTATCCTCCCGCAGCTCATCGCAGAGGAGCATGAATTTGAGCGGCTGACAACGCAATTTTGCAAGCAAATCAATGCAATTCAGGCTGCCGTTGAGTGTGTAAACAAGGCGGAGCTGGGGCAATTCGTCCGTCAGCTCAAGCATCATGGTCGTTTTGCCCATTCCCTGCTGACCGCAAAGAAGCATCGGATGTGCGCTTTCGTCCCGCATAAATGCAATCGCATTGTTCAACAGTATACGGTATTCCGCGTCCATCAGCGGAACAAAATCACCCGCCCGCAGCTCGTGAAGCGGTTTCAGCGCACCGTCAAAGATGAAGTTTCGGTATTTGAGGAAGATTCCGCTTCCGTACGAAGAGTGAAAATTCCAAAGGTCATTCACAAGCTCGGACCAATCATCAGACTCGAGAAAACGCCGATACATGCCTTCAAGAGCAACGTCCGCATAATAACTGTCGCGAATGCCGAACTCACCGTATTGCCACACGGGCGGCGGGAATTCGGTTTTTGCAGTCGGCTGTTTGGGTTTGAATTCACGGGGCATGGGTGCAACGGGAGCGCCGCCCCACGCAGCGGAGGCAATCACGGAGGCGGCATCCTTTGAATTCTTTTTTTGCTTTTGTTCCGTGCAATTGCAAATTATGGAGTGCAAAACGTTTTCATCTGCCTCCGAAAGAGTTTTCAGCGCGGAAAGCTCAAGCTGCATTGCGTGAATGACGGCATCGTCCGCCTTTCCGGAAGCAGCGGCACATGAAAACACGTTGTCGGTCAGCAACACCGTATCAAGAATGTAATCGTGCCAGATATTGCCGCTTACTCTGCGTGCGCCGCAGCAAACAAGCTCCGAAGTCAAAGCGGAAAGTGCGTCCGCAGCGTTTTGCACGTTGCGATATCGGCAAAGCGAAGAAGCTCGGAAAGTTTTCCGAGGGGACGAGTGAGCAGTTCGTTTCGGAAAATTGCAAGCCGGGCAATTGCAGCGGACAGCGTGCGAATGTTTTCCTCAGTTTGTGTGCAATCCATTTTTTGCTGCCTTTCTGTAAAAAATGAAGCGTTTGCGCCGCAGACTTACCAAGCGATAAGGTGCAGAATATTTTGATCAAGCACGATGAAAGCTCCGAGAATCGCCGTGTAAATCGCAAAACCCCAGAGTGAATGCTTTGTGATGAGTTTTATCATGAAACGCACCGCAAAATAGCCCGAAACGGCGGCAGCGGCAACGCCGAGCACGACCGAAAGCCAGTTTATGTTTGCTGCGCCTGCGCTGACCGCACCGGGAATTTCAAGCACCGCACCGCCGAGAATTGCCGGAATTGAAAGCAGAAAACTGAATTCCGCAGCGTCTTCTTTTTTCATGCTGCAAAGCGTTGCGCCCGTGATGGTTGAACCCGATCTTGAAATGCCGGGCAGGATGCAACGCCTTGAACAAAACCGATAAACACCGCATGATACCACTTCATTGAAGGAACGGTAAGTTTGCATTCGACTTTCTGACGTATAAAATCGCAGAGCACAAGCAGCGCCGCCGTGAAAAGGAAACAGAAGCCGAGCAGACTGCCTTCGTTCGCCGCATCGATGACATCTTTGAATACGAGTGCCATAACCGCGGTTACGAGTGTGGCAACGATCATCCAGATCCAATACTTTGCCTGCTTTACCGGGTGGAGCAGCATTTCAATGATGCGTTTGCGGTAAACAACAAGCACCGCTGCCAAAGTGCCGAGATGCAGCATGACGGTGAAGAAAAGTCCGCCGTCCGATATGCCGAAGATTTTTTGAAGCAGCAGGAGATGACCGCTGCTTGAAATCGGAAGAAATTCGCAAAGTCCCTGAACAAGGCCCAGGATAATTGCAATAAAAGCGTTCATTTTTTGTTCGCCCCCGAACAGCGGAGGCTCTCCCTTCAACTTTGTTTGCAGACCCGCGAAACCTGTCGAATTGCCGAATCGGAAAAAACGGCTTAATCAACACAGGCTGCATTGAAATTATATTTGTTTTTTTCGAAACGATTCGATTTACTGCGAAAAAAGGTTGAATCTTCATCCTTTTCGCGAAAATAAGCTTAAACCGACGTTTTCATCGGAAGGCTGTCAATCTGACAGAAACTCCCGATTTTTATGTTTGACGGTTGAAAACCGTGAAATCAATAATAGCGGGGTCCGGAATTCCATCCGTTGTCAAACGCAAGAATAAGACCGGCGTACACGAAAATCATAAGAAGGGTCAGAACTGCACCGATTACAATTCCCGCAATTGCAAGGCCGCGTCCTTTTTCCGAACGTTTATTGCATTGACAAAGTCCGGCAATGGACAGAATAAGTCCCACGATGCCGGGCAGGCCGAAAAGAAGGATGTTAGAAATAATTGCAGCGCAGGAAAGCGAGAAGCCTGCAATGCTGAGTCCGTTATAATTTGCGGAAGGCGCGCACGGCGTGCAGTCCTGCTGCGGCGGGGTGTAGTTGAATTGATTATACCATGACTGCTGCGAGTCCTGCTGCGAATTCTGCTGCGAATCCTGCTGTGAATTCTGCTGCGAATCCTGCTGTGAATCCTGCTGAGCAGAACTTTGATCATTGCCTTGGGTGAAGCTGTTCAACTGAGCACCGCAGTTGGGGCAGAACGATGCGTTTGCATCAAGAATGTGGTTTCCGCAATTTGGGCAAAACATTTTTTGTTCCTCCGTGTTTGAATTGAATTCGAGTCACATGCAATGTGCTTTAAATTCAGTAGTATTATACAGCACACACAGGGGATTTTCAAGGGGGCGGGGCATTTGTGCAAATGAAAGGGGCTTTTAAACGAACCCCGTTTCGACGCAGCCTCTTGACAACCGTATATTACGGATTTAGAATATCCCTGCGGGGTAACCGCAGTTTCCGAAATCGCAATTTTTCGGACAAAAGGAACAGCGGCTTCCGCAGATAAAAACACAAGGAGGAACTTCAATGGACAGAACATATTACGTCGGAAATCGGAGAAGATTTTATGATATGATGGAAACAGAAAGTCTTGCCGCCATATTTGCGGGCGAAGAACTTTGGAAGACGGGCGATGAATACTATCCGTTTTTTGCGGACAGAAATTTTGTGTATCTTACCGGTTTAAAATGCAAGTCTGCCGTGCTGCTTGCCGCAAAAGCGGCGAACGGACAAGTTTCGGAACGGCTTTATCTGCTGCCGCCGGATGCACAGGCGGAGCGTTGGACGGGAGTTCGCGCGAAACCGCATGAAGCGGCGGAAAAATCAGGCATTGAGGATATTCGTTTTTTGAATCGGTTCGAAGATGATTTTTCACGCCTCGCGGCAAGCGGGGAATATGCAAAGCTGTACCTTGACCTTTATCGGTTTGACGGAAACCAGCCGGATCGTCCATCGCATAGACTGCTTCACGCCGTTCAGCGAGATTTTGCGTATCTGCAAATAAAAAATGCGGCTGAGTTGACGGGTTTGCTGCGCTTGATTAAACAGCCCTGCGAAATTGAAGCACTGCGCCGTGCAGAGGAGAAAACCCGTGCAGGCATACTTGCAATGATGCGAAATTCTTATCCGGGCAAGTTCGAATATCAATACAAGGCGGATTTCGATCATGCACTCGGGCAGTTCGGGCCGGAGGGCGCGGGGTTTCCGTCGATTATTTCGGCGGGGAAAAATAATTTCTGCATTCATTATTACAGCTATACCGGACGGGCACAGGAAGGCGACTTGATTTTGAACGATGTCGGCGCACAGCACGACAACATGATCACCGATGTTTCGCGTGCGTGGCCCTGCGGCGGAAAGTTTACGGACAGACAGAAAATGCTTTACGATTGCGTCTATGCAACATCGGAATATGCATTTTCAAAGATTAAGCCGGGAATGCCGATGAAGGAAGTTGATGCGATGATACGCCGGTTCAACGCCGAACGGCTTGTTGAAGCGGGTGTGCTCGCCTCCGTTGACGAAATCGGAAAACTCATGTGGCATGCGGGTGCACATCATATCGGCTACGATGTTCATGATATGGTAAAAATGCCCGAAACGGTTCAGCCGAATATGGTATTCTGCGTTGATGTCGGCGTTTATCACGAGGAATGGGGTATCGGTTTCCGCCTTGAGGACAACTGCCTTGTTACCGAAAACGGCTGCGAAAACCTTTCCGCTGCAATTCCGCGCACGGTCGAAGAAATTGAAGCTGTTATGCGCGGGGAATAAGGCAAAGCATGAACGGGCATCGGACAGCAAAAAGCAACCGGAACAAACTCTGCGAAACTTTAAAAACTGACTTTATGGAACAGGTAATTCTGTGGATATTGGGCGTCGGTGCCGTCATCGGCGGAATTGACAGATTGGCGGGCAACAGATTCGGACTCGGCGAGAAGTTTGAGGAGGGTTTCCGCCTGCTTGGGCAAACAGCCCTTTCAATGGCGGGGATTCTCTGCCTTGCGCCGCTGCTCTCCGACGGATTGGAGACGGTTCTTGCGCCGATATTTCGTGCAGTCGGGCTTGACCCTGCAATGCTCGGCGGTGTTATTGCAATCGATATGGGCGGGTACCAAACCGCCGCTGCGCTTGCGCAAAACGCAGCTGTCGGAAGATATGCGGGGATACTTCGGCTGCAACGCTGGGCTGCACGGTGTGTTTTGTGATCCCGCTCGGGGCAGGAATGCTGAAAGAGGAGGACAAAACCGCCTTTTTTAAGGGGATCTCGATAGGCCTCGGGGTTATGCCGATTGCTCTCGCCGCAGGCGGTGTTGCAGGCGGAATGGAAATTTTTACGCTGCTTGTGCAAACACTGCCGATAATACTTTGCTCCGTTTTGCTGATGCTGGGATTGCAGCTGTTTCCGCGCGGAACGGTTAAAGCATTTACCCTGTTTTCGAAACTGCTGCAAGCCGCCTCAACAGTGGGGCTGACTCTCGGTGCGTTTCAATACATAACGGGATACCGACTAATTGCAAGACTTACCCCGCTTGAGGAGGCGATGAAAACCGTTTCCGCAATCGGAATCGTGATGCTCGGTAGCCTTCCGACCGCCGAATTACTGCGCCGCGCATTGTCAAAGCCGTTCAACCGTATCGGGAAAAAGCTCGGAATGCGGGATTGCAGCCTTGCTGCCCTGCTGATCGGGTGCGTAAGCGCTGTTCCTGCTCTTGCCGTGCTCAAGGATATGGATGACAGAGGGCAAACGGTGAATGCCGCATTCCTTGTTTGCGCCGCCTCCGCGCTTGCGGCGCATCTCGGGTTTACGCTCAGCGTTGAACCGAACATGGCGGTTCCGCTTTTGCTGACAAAATTTTTGGGAGGATTTTGCGGTATCGCGGCGGCATTGCTGCTGACGGGAAAAGCAGAGCGGCGGAGAAAAGGTCAACGTTCCCGAATCGGCAATTGATCTGTTGTCGAAGGCAAAACACACATTAAGTAGCGTTTGAATTTTTCGCTTGAAGAATGGCTTTTGCTTTTTCATACTTTTTGCGCCGCGCGGCAAGCTGCTCCGCATCGATTTCGGAACAGCCCGCATAACGTGTTTCGTCCGAATTATGCGCAATGTCCGCAAGTTTGACGCGGACTGCTGTCGGATTGCTGCGGATTGCCCGGATGTAATCGAAATAGTCAATGCCGTCTTTATGCGTCAGCAGTTTTAACACATCGATAACAGCCGACGGAAATTCGGATTCAAGTTCAGAGAGTGTTATGTCCGTGTCCTCTGCAACGTCGTGAAGAAGTGCTGCGCAGACCGAAATTTCATCGGGCATTTGTTCCGCAAGATGAATGGGGTGAAAAATATAAGGCACGCCGCATTTGTCAACCTGCCCGGCATGGGCAGCGTATGCAGTACGCATTGCCTTATTGGTGAGGAGGGTGTAAATCACGGTTCGAACGATCCTTTCGGATTTCAGTGTAACTCAGCATATTCAAGCTGAACATGAGTGCAAAAACACAAAAAACTCTCGAAACCTTCGAGAGTTTGGAGCGGGAAACGGGGCTCGAACCCGCCACCTCCGCCTTGGCAAGGCGGCGCTCTACCAAATGAGCTATTCCCGCATATGCGATTGAAATTCAGAAAAATGGAGCGGGTAATGGGACTCGAACCCACTATCTCAGCTTGGAAGGCTAATGTGTTACCATTACACTATACCCGCATCCTTTGCCG
>ENA-OQEN01000431-OQEN01000431.1-human-gut-metagenome-genome-assembly--contig:-NODE-431-length-18397-cov-5.796278_pt1 | contig 18397 bp, 23 predicted proteins | sample MGYA00242791_ERZ504627 | MGnify/ENA primary metagenome ERZ504627 (study PRJEB26092, sample SAMD00036316) | human gut metagenome | host: Homo sapiens | study: EMG produced TPA metagenomics assembly of... | reverse complement strand
CAGGTTTTTATGTTCACAAGCACCTGTCCCACGGAGAAGATTCCGTGGGACAGGCGTTTTTTTATTTTTGAAAGGAGTAAACAGCATGAAGGACATCCCCTACAAGATCTACCTCACCGAGGAGGAAATGCCCCGGTATTGGTACAATGTTCGGGCCGATATGAAGACGAAGCCCGCGCCGCTGCTGAACCCCGCCACTCTGCGTCCCATGACCCAGGCGGAGATGGAGCAGGTGTTCTGCCGGGAGCTGGCAGTCCAGGAGCTGGACGACCAGACACCCTATATCGAAATCCCTCGGGAGGTCCGGAATTTTTACCGGATGTACCGTCCCTCCCCGCTGGTTCGGGCCTATTGTCTGGAGGAAAAGCTCCGGACTCCGGCAAAGATCTACTACAAGTTCGAGGGCAGCAACACCTCCGGCTCCCACAAGCTCAATTCCGCCATCGCCCAGCTTATTACGCCAAAAAGCAGGGTCTGCGCGGCGTCACCACGGAGACGGGAGCCGGCCAGTGGGGCACGGCCCTGAGCATGGCCTGCGCCTACCTGGGGCTTGACTGCCGTGTGTTCATGGTAAAGTGCTCCTATGAGCAGAAGCCCTTCCGCCGGGAGGTCATGCGTACCTACGGCGCCTGCGTCACCCCCTCTCCCTCGGATACCACCCAGGTGGGCCGGGATATCCTGCGCCGGTTTCCGGAGACCACCGGCTCCCTGGGCTGCGCCATCAGCGAGGCAGTGGAATACGCCGCCGGCCGACAGGACTACCGCTATGTGCTGGGCAGCGTGCTCAACCAGGTGCTGCTGCACCAGAGCGTCATTGGCCTGGAGACAAAGCTGGCCCTGGATAAATACGGCGTGCATCCGGACATAATCATCGGCTGCGCCGGAGGCGGGTCCAATCTGGGGGGACTCATCGCCCCCTTTGTGGGGGAAATGCTCCGGGGCGAGGCCCGGTATGAGATCATCGCCGTGGAGCCCGCCTCCTGCCCCAGTCTGACCCGAGGCCGGTTCCGCTACGATTTCTGCGATACCGGTAGGATATGCCCCCTGGCGAAAATGTACACCTTGGGCAGCGGCTTCATTCCCGCCGCCAACCATGCCGGTGGCCTGCGGTACCACGGCATGAGCAGTACTCTGTCCCAGCTGTACGCCGACGGGTATCTCACCGCCCGCAGCGTGGAGCAGACGGCGGTATTCCAGGCAGCAGAGGCGTTTGCCCGGTGCGAAGGCATCCTGCCTGCACCGGAGAGCAGTCATGCTATCCGTGCAGCCATAGACGAGGCCATCCGCTGCCGGGAAGCCGGCCTGGAAAAGACCATTCTGTTCGGCCTCACCGGCACCGGTTACTTCGATATGGCGGCCTACGGCCAGTACAACGATGGCCGGATGACCGACTGCGTCCCCTCGGAGGAGGAGCTGCAGCGGGGTTTTGCCTCCATTCCCCGCTTCCCCGGCAACCTGTAGCCAAACCCCGAAGCACGCCCTCCGGCTGAGGCCGGAGGGCGTGCTTCCCGATCCGTCTTATTCACTCTCCGGCGGTTATTTTCCCTGGGTGATCTGCTCACACAGCCACTGGGAGAAGAAATAAGCGTATTTGCCATAGGGGTGGACGCCGTCGCCGGTGTATTCCGGCAGCATGAAGCCGTCGCTGCCGCAGAACAACTCGTCCGAGTCCAGGCAGCGGATGCTGCCGCCGTCGGCCAGGTCCGCAAAGCCCTTGTTCACCGCCGTCAGGCGGCTGTGGGCAAAGCTGGGATTTCCGGCGGCAATGTCGGCGGTGACGCCGTAAACCTTCAGGATGTAAATGGTGGCGTTGGGCTGGAGCTGCCGCAGCTGGTCCAGGTCCTCCTGATAGGCGTCGAACAGGTTCCCCAGAGGATACCCGGCCTCGTTGAGGCCCAGCATGATGAAAATATGGCTGTACTCCCGGGAACGCAGCAGCGACGCCAGGTCCGTGGCGCCAAAGTCCTTGTCGGAGGCGGTGGTGGAGAACATCTTGAACACCGTCATGCCCACGTCGGCGAAATAGTCGGCATTGCCCAGCCGGGCATAGTTGGCCACGTTCACCATCCGGGAGTCGCCGATGAACAGCGCATCGTCGAAAAAGCTCTCGTCCTGGCCGTACACGGCGTTGGTGACCACCACCGGGGGCTGGGGCTCCGGCTCCGGTTCGGGGTCCGGTTCAGGCTCAGGCTCCGGTGCCGGTTCGGGGTCCGGCTGGGGGTCCGGCGCAGGCGCATTTTTGGCCGCCAGCATCCGCTGCCAGTCCGTGTCGTCCCGCAGCATCAGAAACGGCACCGCCACGGCCCATTTGTCGTCGTAGCCTCCCACATATTTTTGCAGCTGCCCCTTCATCACCAGGCCGCACACGGCGGCGGCGATGCCGGTGACCACCAGGATAAAAGCCAGCGCCAAGGGGCGGAGGTTGTGGATATGCTTCATGAGAATTGCCCCCTTAGAACGAGAAGTACAGAAACGGATCGTTGGTGGCCACGGACATGCAGTATACGCAGGCCCAGAACAGCACCGCCAGGATCACCGTGCCCAGCCAGGAGCTGCGAATGCGGTTCCACAGCTTCTCCGGCCCCGGAGTGGAGAACACGATGCCCAGCACCAGCAGCCACCAATACTGTTTGCCGTATTGCAGCCAGTCCCCGGCGTGACGGCCACCCCCCGGGACACGATGGGGAACAGGCGGCCCAGGTACACGCCGATGCGGCCCACCGACGGGATGGCGAACAGCAGCCAGCTCAGGGGGATCATCAGCACCATGTAGACCCGGGACAGCACCCGGCTCTTATCCAGCACCCGGTCCCAGCCTGCCCGCTCCAGAGCGATGAGGACAAACAGAAACAGGCCCCACAGCAGGAAATTCAGAGTGCTGCCGTGCCACAGGCCCGTCAGGACCATACCGCCAACAGGTTCAGATACGTCCGGGCTTTGCCCTCCCGCTGCCGCCCAGGGGAATGTATACATAATCCCGGAACCAGGAGCTGAGGCTGATGTGCACCGGCGCCAAAAGTCCCGCATGGACCGGGCAGCATAGGGATGCTCGAAGTTCCGGGGCAGGCGGAAGCCCAGCATCCGGCCCAGCCCCAGAGCCATCCAGGAATAGCCGCAGAAGTCCAGATACAATTGCAGGGAATAGGCTGCGATGCCCATCCATGCCAGAGGCGTGGACACGCTCTCGTAGCCGATATTGCCCACCTGACGCCACAGGCCGCCGATCTGGTTGGCCAGCAGCACCTTCATGGACAGACCCAGCACGAAGTCCCGCAGTCCGCTGTCGAAATCCTCCAGACCGGGCCGGGGCGGGGCGGACAGCTGCTGCTGCAGAGACAGCGGGTCCATCAGAGGGCCGGACAGCAGCTTGGGAAACAGCAGCACGCCGGTGAAAAACAGCAGGGGCTTCGTCTCCGCCGTCACCCGGCCCCGGTACACGTCGATGAGATACGCCGCCAGCTGGAAGGAATAGAAGCTGATGGCCAGGGGCAGCGTCAGTCCCAGACCCAGGAGCCCCGCATATTTGAAGAAGAACAGGCAGCCGAACAGGGCCGCCAGGCCCAGCACCAGCAGCCCCCGGCTTTTCCGGGGCTGCATCCCCCGGCCCAGGAAATATACCAGCGCCGCCAGGCCCAGCAGCGGAGCCAGGCACCAGGCCTTTTCCACACGCCGATGACGTAGAACACCAGGCTCCCCAGACACAGCAGCGCCGTCCGCCAGCGGGCGGGGACCAGATAAAACGCCGCCAGAAACAGCGGCAGAAACGCGAAAACAAATGCAAGCGTATTAAATCCCATGATGGTTTTCCTCTTTTTATCTTCGCAGGGCCGCAGCCCCGGCTGAACTCACAGAGCATATTATAAGGCCGGGCCGGAGAAAATGTCCAGTTAAAAGGCGGAAACAAAATGTTACAAATTATGACAAAACCAACTGCGGAGGCCGTGGGGAAAGGCACGGAAAAGTTGCGGTTGACTTTTTCGGAAAATAGGCTAAGATGGAGGGTAGAAAGGACACGCGATTCTGTCAAAATTGTAGGAGGTCACCAGATATGAAATTTTCCAGCAAGGTCCAGAAATGCGGCCTGTCCCCTATGCGGAAGTTCCACCCCTACGCTGTGGCGGCCCAGGCCAAGGGTCGGAGAATCTATCACCTGAACATCGGCCAGCCGGACATCGAGACGCCCAAGGCGTATTTTGAGGCCGTGCGGCATTTTGACCTGCCGGTGCTGGAGTATGCCCCCTCCCCCGGCATGCCGGTGCTCATCGACGCCATCCGGCATTACTATGACAAGCTGGACATGCACTTCGACGCCGGGGATATCCTCATCACCAACGGCGGCTCCGAGGCGCTGCAGATCGCCTTCAACTGCATCCTGGACGATGGCGACGAGTTCTGATTCCCGAGCCTTTCTATCCCAACTACAACACCATGGTCCGCACCTGCGGCGCGTCCATCCACCCCATTCCCACCAGTCCCCACGAGGCTACCGCTACGCCGACCGGGCCCGGGTGGAGGCGGAGATCAACCAGCATACCCGGGCCATCGTATGCACCAACCCCGGCAACCCCACCGGCGTGGTGCTGACGCCGGAGGAAATGCGGATGCTGGTGGACGTGGCCAAGGCCCACGACCTGTTCATCATCGGCGACGAGGCGTACCGGGAGTTCGTCTACGCCGGGGAGCCGCTGCAATCCCTGGGCCAGTTCCCGGACGCGGCGGAAAACGTCATCGTCATCGACACCGTATCCAAGCGGTTCTCTGCCTGCGGCGCCCGCATCGGCTGCCTCATCACCCGCAACCGGGAGCTGATGGCCCACGCCATGAAGTATGCCCAGTGCCGCCTGTCGGTGCCCACCCTGGACCAGGTGGCCTCCGCCGCCCTGTACGACGTGGGCCCGGAGTATTTTGCCGCCGTGCGGGAGGAGTATAAGCGCCGCCGGGATACGGTGATGCAGAAGCTCCAGGCCATCCCCGGCGTCATCTGCGAGTGTCCCAAGGGGGCGTTCTACGTCATGGCCCACCTGCCGGTGGACGATGCCGACACCTTCCAGCGCTGGCTGCTGGAGGAGTTCGAGGACAACGGCGACACCGTGATGTTCGCTCCGGGCGAGCCCTTCTATGCCACCCCGGGCCGGGGCCGCAGCGAGATCCGCATTGCCTATGTGCTGAAGCAGGCGGATCTGGAGCGGGCCATGGACTGCTGGCCCTGGGCATCCGGCGCTACAACGCCCGGTAAAAAGCGTGTCAGAAAAAACACCACGAAAGGGAGGACCACATCGTGACAAGAGACGAGCTATGCCAGGCCGCTGTGGCCATGCTGGACCGGGCCTATATCCCCTATTCCCACTTCCCGGTGGGGGCGGCTCTGGAGTGTGCCGACGGAACGGTGTTTACCGGCTGCAACATTGAAAACGCCGCCTACGGCTGCACCATCTGCGCCGAGCGCACCGCCATCTTCAAGGCCGTCAGCGAGGGGCACCGGGACTTTGTGCGCATCGTCATCGCCGGACGGAGCGAGGACTACTGCGTGCCCTGCGGCTCCTGCCGCCAGGTGATGATGGAGTTTGCCCCGGAGATGGAGGTCATCTGTCTCAACGGCCGGGGCCAGGCCAAAAGCTTCCGGCTGCGGGAGCTGCTGCCCTACGGCTTCGACCAGAGCTGGCTGTAAAAAATCATCGCGCGCCGCCGGTCTGCGCTTTCCGCGCAGGCCGGCGGTTTGCTTTTCCCTTTTCTTCGGGTTCCGGCATTTTTTGCGCCATGTTCCTGTTAACATAATTATGTGGAAAACCCTGTGGATAATGTGCAAAACCCTTGCGGATACCGGATACCGGCCCGGTTGCAAAAGAATTATGGGGACCCGGCCTGCGTAACTTTTTGACCCGGCAAAACATTTTTGCCCCGTCCGGCGGCGGCACTTGCCAGACGGGGAGTTTTGCGTTACAATAGATTGTATAATCGGAGTTTTGGCGGCCTTGACCGCCGGAGGGAATCTATGGCCAAGAAAAAAGTATACGACAACGACAGCATATCCAGCCTGAAGGGTGCGGACCGGGTCCGGAAACGGCCCGGCGTCATTTTCGGCTCCGACGGGCTGGAGGGCTGCGAGCATGCGGTGTTTGAGATCATGTCCAACGCCATCGACGAGGCCCGGGCGGGCTTCGGGCGGCTCATCACCGTGACCCGCTTCCTGGACAAGTCCATCCAGGTGGAGGACCAGGGCCGGGGCTGTCCCGTGGACTGGAACGAAAAGGAGGGACGGTACAACTGGGAGCTGGTGTTCTGCGAGATGTACGCCGGCGGCAAATACGACCCCACCGGGGAAAACTATGAGTTCTCCCTGGGCCTGAACGGTCTGGCTCCTGCGCCACCCAGTACGCCAGCCGGTATATGGACGTCACCGTCTGCCGGGACGGAAACGAGTATAAGCTCCACTTCCAGCGGGGCGAGATCGTGGGCCAGATGGAGGTCACGCCCCTGACCCGGAAGAAAACCGGCACCACCATCCGCTGGCTGCCGGACCTGGAGGTGTTCACCGACATCGACATCCCCCTGGACTATTACCAGGACGTGATGAAGCGGCAGGCGGTGGTCAACGCCGGGGTGACCTTCCGGCTGCGCAGCGAGGTGTCCCCCGGGAGGTTCGAGACCCAGGACTTCCTGTATGAAAACGGCATCCGGGACTATCTGGCCGAGCTGGCCGGGGACGACCCCATCACCCGGCCCGTGTGCTGGGAGGCGGAGCGCCAGGGCCGGGACCGGGCGGACAAGCCCGAATACAAGGTGAAGCTGAACATCGCCTGGTGCTTTTCCAACCGGGTGCACCTGATGGAGCACTATCACAACTCCAGCTTCCTGGAGCACGGCGGCAGCCCGACAAGGCCACCCGCCTGGCCTTTGTGGCGGCACTGGACAAATATCTCCGGGAGAACAACAAATACACCAAGGGCGAAAGCAAGATCACCTTTCCCGACGTGCAGGAGTGCCTGCTGCTGGTGAGCAGCAACTTCTCCACCCAGACCAGCTACGAGAACCAGACGAAAAAAGCCATCACCAACAAGTTCATCCAGGACGCCATGTCCGAGTTCCTGCGCCAGCAGCTGCAGGTATATTTCATCGAGAATCACGACGCCGCCGAGCGCATGGCAGCCCAGGTGCTTATCAACAAGCGCAGCCGGGAGACGGCGGAGCACACCCGCCTGGGCACCAAAAAAAAGCTGACGGAGAAGATCGACATTGCCAACCGGGTGCAGAAGTTCGTGGACTGCCGCACCAAGGACGTGGACCGGCGGGAGATCTACATCGTGGAGGGCGACTCCGCTCTGGGTGCCTGCAAGCAGTCCCGGGACGCGGAGTTCCAGGGCTGATGCCCGTCCGGGGCAAGATCCTCAACTGCCTGAAGGCGGACTATCCCCGGATCTTCAAAAGCGATGTGATTACGGACCTGATGAAGGTGCTGGGCTGCGGCGTGGAGGTGCAGGGCAAGGCGGCCAAGGAGCTGAACCAGTTCGACCTGGGCAGCCTCCGCTGGAGCAAGGTGGTCATCTGCACCGACGGCGATGTGGACGGCTTCCAGATCCGGACGCTGATCCTGACCATGCTGTACCGGCTGTGTCCCACCCTGATCCGGGAGGGGTACGTCTACATTGCGGAGACGCCGCTGTTTGAGATCACCTATAAGGAAAAGAGCGCGGAAAAGACGTGGTTTGCCTACTCCGAAAAGGAGAAGGCCGACATTGTCCGCCAGCTGGAGGGGAAGAAATTCACCGTCCAGCGATCCAAGGGACTGGGCGAAAACGACCCGGAGATGATGTGGCTGACCACCATGAACCCGGAGACCCGGCGGCTGGTGCGTGTGCTGCCCGACGAGGCGGAGGAGACCGCCCGGGTATTCGACCTGCTGCTGGGCGACAACCTGGCCGGACGAAAGGACTATATCGCTGAAAACGGCTGTCGCTATCTGGATATGATCGACGTGAGCTGAGGGGGCGTATGGACAGATTTGATAAAGATATTTCATTTTTGGAAAGTGTTGACCGCGACCCGATGCTAAAAGAGCTGTGCCGCCAATATTCCATAGACAGCTTTGATGAAAAGTTTCGGGTAATAACCTTCCCAATAAGCGATTTAATTAAAAGGAACTATGAGGCAGGTTACTTTCTAAGCAATTACCCGTATGTGTTGTCACTGTATGGCGTGCGCGACGAGCAGATGGATAATTTGAGTACGGAAGAACTCCCATATTTAGCGACCCTTGCCTGTCTGACATGGCATTTTCGGCGCGACTACTTTTGCCAGGGAACGCTTACTCACCGCAGCATTGCGGAGGGGACCTTACTTCGACTGTTTTGCCATTTAAGGGAACTGTATAAAAAGAACCCAACGGTCTCCACTTTGGAAGAACTCCATCGGACAAAGTGCAGTTCGCTTCCGTGTCAGCCAGGTATTTACCGAGTGCTGGCCCCGGAAAAGCTACCCATTTCCTTTATTGAGGGCTCCGACAATTTGCGTGCAAAAGGTTATCCGGCGGCAATTTTGGAACAAAAATACGGCCAATGCACAGATAAAACCGTTTTGTACATCGGCAAGGCTAACGGACGCGGCGGCCTGCGGCAGCGAGTGCTGCAATATGTAAAATACGGCTGGGACACCGCTGTCAACCACAAGGGTGGGCGCGCCATTTGGCAGGTGAAGGACTATCCGCTCCTGCTGTTAGAGTACGAAGTCTGCGAAAATTGCGAGCAGAGGGAGCACGAACTGTTGGCCGCTTATAAGAAGGAAAACGGCACCTATCCCTTGGCAAATTGGCGGGGGTAGGGAAGTGCATTTATCTGAAAATGAGGAGGATTCGTTATGTCTCTGCTGCATTTCACGGATATTCTGAAAAAGGCCGGATTGGACCCAGCGAGGGTGAAGCTTATTCGCCACTCGCTGTCAGATAAGGATTTTGCCAAGTGTTATTATGCCAGTCCCCAGATGGTCTGGGAATACACCCGCATCCAAAAGCCGAATTTCAGCAAAGATTACGACTACTGGTGCGTGTTCATCAGCGGAAAAAGCACCACCGCCCGTCTGTTTGCCTGCTATAAGGTCAACGGCTCCGTCCCGGCCACGCCCGACCTCAAACCGGCAGATTTTCCGCTGGAGGGACGCTTTGAAGGAAACCTTGCCTATTTTGATCTGGAACCGTGGACTGCCTGCGGGAATTTGAGCATCGGCTGGTGATCGAGTGGGGCAAATCTGCTCTGTCGTGGCATCAGAAGGGCACCACGGAAAAGGACGTCCTGGCCATCGACTCCCCCGTCAAAAAACCGTTTATTGGTTATGACAAAGTGGTACTCACGTATGCAGAGCTGAAGGAGGTGGTGGAGGACAGCGACATCTATGAGCTGTGGCAGGCGGCGTTGTCCGCTGTGAATGCGGTATACCTCATTGTGGACACGAAGAACGGGAAGCAGTATGTCGGCTCCGCCTACGGAAAGGACGGTCTGCTGGGCCGCTGGCGTGTTTACGCAGATTCCCTCCATGGGCATAACAAGCTGATGAAAGAGCTTATATGCGACCATCCCGACCGCTATCAGTATTTTCAGTTTTCTATCCTGCAAATTCTTCCTAAAACGCTGACGGATGACGAAGTCATCCATACGGAGAGCTTGTGGAAGGAAAAACTAAAGTGTATCCAATTTGGAATGAACGATAACTAAGGTGCGTAGGGGCGGACAGAGGCTCGCCCCTACGGATGCGCGGCGGCCCCTCACAATAACCCCACAACGAAAGGAACCCGTTTCCTATGGCAAAGAAGAAAACAGGACCCAAAGCCGTTCACCGGCCCGCAGACCCCAATGTGCTGGGACTGCGGGGGACGGTGGTGGAGCAGCCCATCACCCGGACGCTGGACGAGAACTACATGCCCTATGCCATGAGTGTCATCGTCTCCCGGGCCATTCCGGAGATCGACGGCTTCAAGCCCTCCCATCGCAAGCTGCTGTATACCATGTACAAAATGGGACTGCTCACCGGCGGACGCACCAAGTCCGCCAACATCGTGGGTCAGACCATGCGCCTGAACCCCCACGCGACCAGGCCATTTACGAGACCATGGTGCGCCTGGCCAAGGGCAACGAGTCCCTGCTGCACCCCTTTGTGGACAGCAAGGGCAACTTCGGCAAGGTGTACTCCCGGGACATGGCCTATGCCGCCAGCCGGTACACCGAGGCAAAGCTGGCCCCCATCTGCGCGGAGCTGTTCCGGGACCTGGACTGCGACGCCGTGGACTTTGTGGACAACTACGACAACTCCATGAAGGAGCCGTCCCTGCTGCCCACCACCTTCCCCAACGTGCTGGTGTCCGCCAACCAGGGCATCGCCGTGGGCATGGCGTCCCAGATCTGCGGCTTCAACCTGGGGGAGGTGTGCGACACCACCATCGCCCTGCTGAAAAACCCGGACCACGACGTGGCCTCCACACTGCTGGCTCCGGATTTCCCCACCGGGGGCCAGATCATCTGCGACCCGGCGGAGCTGCGGGAGCTGTACCGCACCGGCCGGGGCAGCGTGAAGGTCCGCTCCCGGTGGCGGTATGACAAGCAGGCAAACCTCATCGAAATCTATGAAATCCCCTACTCCACCTCCATCGAGGCCATTCTGGACAAGGTGGCGGAGCTCATCAAGGCCGGGAAAATCAGCGAGATCAGCGACATGCGGGACGAGACGGACCTGTCGGGCCTGAAGCTGGCCATCGACCTCAAGCGCGGCGCGGACCCGGAGAAGCTGATGACCAAGCTGTTCCGCCTGACGCCCCTGCAGGACACGGTCAGCTGCAATTTCAACATTCTCATCGCCGGGATGCCCCGGGTCATGGGCGTGGGGGAGATTCTGAACGAGTGGACGGCCTGGCGCACGGAGTGCGTGCGGCGGCGGGTGTATTTCGTGCTGAACCGCAAAAAGGACAAGCTGCACCTGCTGCTGGGCCTGAAGCGTATCCTGCTGGACATCGACAAGGCCATCGCCATCATCCGGGAGACCGAGGAGGAGGCCGAGGTCATCCCCAACCTGATGATCGGCTTCGGCATCGACCAGGTCCAGGCGGAATATGTGGCGGAGATCAAGCTGCGGAATATCAACAAGGAGTATATCCTCAAGCGGGTCCAGGAGACCGAGGACCTGCAAAAGGAGATCGCCGACCTGGAGGACACCCTGCAAAAGCCTGCCCGGATCCGGAAGATCATCGTGGGCGAGCTGGAGCAGGTGCGCAAAAAGTACGCTGTGCCCCGGCGGACAGAGATCCTTTACGGTCACGAGGTGGAGGAATACGTGGAGGACGACCAGCCGGAGGATTACCCCGTGACGGTGTTCCTGTCCCGGGAGGGGTACTTCAAGAAGATCACCCCCAAGTCCCTGCGCATGAGCGGGGAGCAGAAATACAAGGAGGGCGACGGCCTGCGCCAGCAGGCGGAGACCGGCAACAACGCCGAGATCATGTTCTTCACCGACCGGTGCCAGGTGTACAAGACCCGGGTGTCGGAGTTCGGCGACAGCAAGGCCAGCGTCCTGGGCGACTATCTGCCGGGCCGACTGGCCATGGACGAGGGCGAGCGGGTCATCTTCATGGTGCTGCCCGGGGACTATTCCGGGTGCCTGCTGTTCTTCTATGAAAACGGCAAGGCCGCCCGGGTGGAGCTGTCCGCCTATGCCACGGTGTCCAACCGCCGGAAGCTGACGGGGGCCTACTCCGACAAGAGCCCCCTGGTGAGCATCCTGCCCCTGCCGGAGGACCGGGAGCTGGCCCTTGTGTCCACAGAGCCCCGGGCCCTGCTGGTGCACACGTCCTTGCTGGCCCCCAAGACCACCCGAAATGTCCAGGGCGTGGCGGTGATGACCCTGAAGCCCAAGTATCACCTGGACCGGGTGCTGCAGGCGGAGGAAAGCGGCATCGTGAACCTGGCCCGCTACCGCACCCGCACCATCCCTGCCGCCGGTGCCATCCTGAAGCCGGAGGACCGGGGCGAGGAGCAGCTGACGCTGCTGTAATGCGAAAATCGGGCGGTGCGCCGGGGACGCCGCCCCCTACGCACCATATAAAGTGTTTCCCGCCCCGCGACCGATATCCCTGCGTTTTTCCACACAACAGAAAGAGAGGTGTCCCCTATGTCTGCTGCCAAAATTCTCAAGCGCTACGCGCTGATTACCGTGGCCTGCGGCCTGTATGCCCTGGGCTTCAACTGGTTCTTTGTGCCCAACCGCTTCACTGTGGGCGGGTTCACCGGCGTTGCCCAGATCATCAACACTTCCTGCCCATGCTGCCGGTGGGTATTGTGGCCCTGGTGCTGAACATTCCCCTGTTTATCCTGGGCTGGCGGAAGATCGGCCGTGATCTGCTGATCTCGTCCCTGTACGCCACCGCCGTCAGCTCCCTGATGATCGACGTGCTGGCCTCCCTGTATACCTTCCCGGCCATGGATCCCATTCTGGCCTGCATTTACGGGGGCATCGTGGTGGGCATCGGATGCGGCGTGCTGCTGCATGAGAGCGCCACCACCGGCGGCACGGAAATGGCCGCACGGCTCCTGAAGCTGAAGTTCCAGGGACTATCCATCGGCAGCCTGTGTCTGGCGCTGGACGTGGCCGTGACCCTGGGCTATGCCCTGTGCTTCCGGGACCTGTCCCGGGCCATGTACGGCATTGTGGCCCTGTATATCCTGTCGCTGCTGATCGACCGGGTGGTGTACGGCCCCAACGCCGCCAAGGTGGCCTATATCATCAGCGAGCAGTATGAAGCCATCACCCGGGAGCTGCTGCAGCTGGACCGGGGCGTGACCCTGCTGGAGGGCAAGGGCGCCTGGAGCGGCAAGGACAAGCGCGTGATTCTGTGCGCCTTCGGCCGCCGCCAGATCATCCCCGTGAAGAAGCTGGTCCAGGCCGTGGATCCCAACGCCTTTGTCATCGTCTGCGACGCCCATGAGATTCTGGGCGAGGGCTTCGGCACCTATGACCCCACGGGCCTGTAACGGAGGGGCGGCCATGAGAAAAACCGTGCTGGCCGCCGTTCTGGCGGCGCTGACGCTGCTGCTCTCCGGGTGCGGCTCGCTTCTGGAGCGGGACTACAGCGTGGTCCGGCCCCACAGCTCCACCTACTACGAAAGCGAGGACCGGTCCGTTCTCCGGGCAGAAAGCTATCAGGACCTGGTGAACGACCTTCTTCTGCTGCTGACCGGCGGGGCCAAGGAGGGCACCGTCTGGCTGTATGCCGGGTCGGAGCCTATGGACGCCTCCGCCGCCGCAGAGCGGGCCTGCAAGGAGGTGCAGCAGGAGACGCCCCTGGGGGCCTATGCCGTGGAGTATCTGACCTATACCGTGGACGACAGCGCCCGGAACTACACGGCCATCCAGCTGACCATCGGCTATCGCCGGACCCCGGAGCAGATCGCTCCATGGTGTATACCACCAGCATCTCCGCCCTGCACGACCTGCTGACCTCCGCCGCCCGCAGCGGAAGCGGCGAGCTGGTGGTGCAGGTGGGGTATTTTGACCACCAGGAGGAGCAGGTCCGGGCCATTGTGGACCAGGTGCAGGCCATGGAGGCCCCGGAGGAAAAGGAGCCCTGGACCGTGAACTTTTATCCCGAGGGCGGCGACGTGGGCATCATCGAGATCATCCTGAAAAAAAGCTGAAAAAAGCAGAACGCAGGGGTTGACAAATCCCGCCAGCCGGGTTATAATCTATCTTGCGTTTGCGGGCGTAGCTCATCTGGTAGAGCGCGACCTTGCCAAGGTCGAGGTAGCGAGTTCGAGCCTCGTCGCCCGCTCCAGAAAAGCACCATCTGAGAAGATGGTGCTTTCTTTTTTTGCAGACAGCCCCGAGAACTCGCTGCCTCGGCCTGCGCGCAGCGCGTGAAATCAGGGGCTCTTTGACAGGCTGAGACGCTGTTCCTTTGAAGAACAGCCGTCTTGTTTTTTGCTGATGGGGATGCACCGGAATATCATTTCTCAAACAGGTACAGGAGGTGCCCGTACCCCTCAGTCTCCGTTCGGGGATCTGCCGTGGGCGCTGGGGTTTCCGGTCCTCACTTAGCCCTTGTCAGCGGACAGGGCCTTGTTGATGAGGTTGTTCAGAGACTCCATCTGGGATTTGTCGGTGATGGCGCCCACAATGGGATCGCCCACGATGTTGCCGTTGCGGTCCACCACATAGGTGGTGGGGTAGGCGAACACATTCTCCACAAACTTGCCGGCCTCGCCCTGGGCGGGGAAGTAGACATTGGGATAGGTGACGCCCTTCTTGGACAGAACGGACTTGGCCTCGGAGATGGCAGCCTCATCGCCGCCCAGGGTGAAGGAATTGATGCCGATGACACCGCCGCCCTTCTTGGTCAGCTCCTGATGCAGGGACTCCAGCTCGGAAAGCTCGCCCACGCAGGGATTGCAGGTGGTGAACCAGAAATTCACCACGGTGACGGCGTTCTTGGAGAACAGGTCATCGCTCTTGACGGGGTTGCCGTTGAGGTCCTTGCCCTCAAAGGCGGGGAACTTCTGCGTCTTGTCGCCGTCGCCGGGGGTCGTGGGGCTGTCGGCAGGGATGCTGTCACCGTTGCCCGGGGCCTTGGGAGCCGCCTCGGGGAACTTGGCCTCAATGGCGGTCAGGGTGCGCTCGATCTCCCGGATCTTCTCGCCGCCCTGGCGCAGCAGCTTCAGCTCGTCGGCGGTAAACTTGTCCTTGGCGGATTCAATGGTGTCCAGCAGGAAATCACCGTAGTTCTTGCCGTCCTCCTGCATGGTCATGCCCTTGTCGGCAGACATGAACACCTTCTCCCAAAGGGACTGGTTTTCCATCAGAATGGCGTTCTCCTGGTCCATCAGAGCCTTGTACATAGCGGCCGCCTCCTGGGCGTTCTTGGGCTCGCTGTTGGACGTTGTCATGTCGTCGTTGCCCTTTTTGCCGCAGGCGGCCAGGGACAGCACCAGCAGTGCTGCCAGCAGCAGGGTCAGCAGTTTCTTTGCGCTCATTTTGGTTCCTCCTAATTATTGTTGTTCGTTGGATTCCTGCGGCATCTCTGCCGCAGCAGGTTTATGTTCACCGTCTCCGAAGCCATAGCGGAAACACACGGCGTTTGTGGGACAGGCACGGATGCACATCCCACAGCGGATGCACTCGGTGTGGTTGGGTGTCTTGGTCACGTCCACATCCATCTTGCAGGCTTTGGCGCATTTCCCACAGGAGACGCACTTGCTTTTGTCCACCTTCATCTGGAACAGGGACACCTTGTTCAGCAGGGCATAGAACGCTCCCAGCGGACAGAGCCACTTGCAGAAGGGACGGTAGAACACCACGCTCAGCACGATCACCGCCAGCAAGATGCCGAATTTCCATGTAAACAGGCTGCCCAGCGCCGCCCGGATGCCGGAATTGGCCAGGGACAAGGGGATGGCCCCCTCCAGGACCCCCTGTGGGCAGAGGTATTTACAGAAGAACGGGTCGCCCATGCCTACATCGTTCACCAGAAGCGCCGGCAGCAGAAAGACCATCACCAGCAGCACGGCGTACTTCAGGTATGTCAGAGGCCTGAGCCTCTTTGTGGAGAGCTTCTTCGTAGGAATCTTATGCAGCAGCTCCTGAAACCAGCCGAAGGGACACAGAAAGCCGCAGACGAAGCGTCCCAGCAGGACTCCCAGCAAAATGAGGAAACCTGTGATATAATAGGAGAAGCTGAACCTTGACGAGCCTACCACCGCCTGAAACGCCCCGATGGGACAGGCCCCGGAGGCCGCCGGGCAGAAGTAGCAGTTCAGCCCCGGCACACAGACGGTTTTCCCCGCGCCCTGATACAGTCCGCCCTTGAGAAAATTCGGCAGATGCAGGTTGGTCAGCAGCGTCGCTCCTGCCTGGATCCAGCCCCGGAAGCGGGACAGTACCTGAGATACGCCGCGTTTTTTCTTACCCAATGCCCACACACTCCAGACACAATTTGATTGCTTTGCTCAGCACCGTCGCTGCCTCGCCCCGCCAGACACCGAAGCACAGCATGGCGGCTCCCGCTGCCAGCAGGATCACCTGGGCCGCCGCCTTTTTTACATGGCTCATTTTTTTCACCCTTTCCGATTTTCTGCCCCTATCATAGCGCAGGGGAGTTAAAGTCCCTGTTAAGAAGAAAAATTTAACACAAACCTTATCTGTTTTTGCTATAATTAAGAACAACGTGAACATGAAGAAATGTAAAAGGAGGGCTCTCATGCACCTTTTGGTTATTGAAGACGAACGCGCCTTGTGCGAAACCATCGTCCGCAGCCTGCGGCGGCTGGCCTACAGCGTGGACTACTGCTACGACGGGGAGAAGGCTCTGGAGCTGCTGGGCGTGGAGCGCTACGATCTGGTAATTCTCGACCTGAACCTGCCGGGAAAGGACGGCATGACGGTGCTGCGAACCCTGCGGCAGACCGACCGGGATACGCGGGTGCTGATCCTCTCCGCCCGCAGCGAGGTGGAGGACAAGGTGGAGGGGCTGGACGCCGGGGCCAACGATTATCTGGCAAAGCCTTTCATCTGGCGGAGCTGGAGGCCCGCATCCGCAGCCTGACCCTGCGGCAGTTTACGCAGCAGGGCGTACTGCTGACCTGCGGAGGTCTGCGTTTTGATACCCGCTCCCGCACCGCCGCCGTCAACGGGCAGACGCTGACGCTGACCCGCAAGGAGACGGGGATTTTAGAATATCTGATGGTGCATCAGGGGCGGCCGGTAAGTCAGGAGGAGCTGATGGAGCACGTTTGGGACAACAGCGTGGACAGCTTCAGCAACTCCATCCGGGTGCATATTTCCGCCCTGCGCAAAAAGCTCCGCGCCGCGCTGGGCTACGATCCCATCCGCAACCGCATCGGCGAGGGCTATCTGATGGGAGGCGATGAGGCGTGAAAAAGATTTCCCTGCAGTGGCGCATCACGCTGATGACTGTTCTGCTCATCGGCGTTACCTGCGTGGCTATGAATCTGCTGCTCTGCTCCTCCGGCGTGTACTATATGGACAAAATTGCGGACGCCCTGCAGGGCAGCGGCACGGTGATCCTGAATGAGGGCGAAGCAGCGAGCTTTGACCCGCAGCTCATAGCGCCCAACGAGGAGCTGACCATCGTCGTCAATGGGGCGCAGGGACGCTTCCGCACCACCAACTGGTATATCACGGCGGCGGTGACGATCCTGAGCGGCATTCTTGCTTACTTCGTCAGCGGACGCGCTCTCAAGCCCCTGCGCAGCTTTGCTTCGCAGGTGGAGAAGGTGCAACTGAACAATCTGGCGGATATGAGGATCGACGAAGATGTGCTTCCGGAGTTCAGGCAGCTCAGCCGCTCCTTCAATCAGATGCTGGAGCGGCTGAACAACGCCTTTGCCGCCCAGCGGCAGTTCACCGGCAATGCCGCCCACGAGCTGCGCACGCCGCTGGCGCTGATGCAGGCGCAGCTGGAGCTGTTTTCCGCAGAGCACCCTGATGTGCAGCCGGAAACGGCGGAGTTCCTCACGCTTTTGCGGGAGCAGCCGGAACGGCTGACCCAGATGACCAGAACACTGCTGGAGATGAGCAATCTGCGGCATGTGGCGCGGAACGAGCGGATCCAGCTGGCTCCCATGATCGAGGAGATCTTCACAGATCTCGCGCCGCTCTCAGATAAGCGCGGCGTCACACTGACGGCGGAGGGCGACGGCATTATGACCGGCAGCGACGCGCTGATCTACCGGCTGATCTTCAACCTGGCGGAGAACGCCGTCAAGTACAACCGGCCGGGCGGCTCGGTGCGAGTTTCTGTCACTCAGGAGCCGGAAAAGCTCCTGCTCCGCGTCTCCGACACCGGCTGTGGCATCCCGGAGGAGTATCAGCGCAGTATCTTCCAGCCCTTCTTCCGGGTGGACAAATCCCGCAGCCGCGAATACGGCGGCGCGGGGCTGGGGCTCTCACTGGTGTGGGAGATCGCCGAGCTCCACGGCGGCTCCGTTTGGGTGGAGGAGAGCTCGGAGAAGGGCACCACCATTGCGGTGGGGCTGCCGGTACGGTGATACGAAGAAGAAGTGCCGGATCGCGCCGGTCTCCTATCCGCCAAAATCTGCCCGCCGGGGCTTTACGGCAGTCCGGCGGGGTGGTATACTCCTGGGGAGACGTTTTACGGAAGCGAGGAGCAGCGCATTGTCTCGGGCGAAATCTTCAACCAAGGAGCAAGTATCATGAAATATCAGACGGTTTTATTCGATATGGACGGCACACTGCTGGACACCCTGACGGACATGGAGGCGGCAGTGAACCACATCCTGACGCAGTACGGCTACCCCGTCCGGACCCTGGAGGAGGTCCGGCGGTTCGTGGGCAACGGCGCGGGGCTGCTGATCCACCGGCCCTGCCCCAGGGGGTGGACCCCGCCCGGGAG
>ENA-OQEN01000430-OQEN01000430.1-human-gut-metagenome-genome-assembly--contig:-NODE-430-length-18419-cov-2.249617_pt1 | contig 18419 bp, 26 predicted proteins | sample MGYA00242791_ERZ504627 | MGnify/ENA primary metagenome ERZ504627 (study PRJEB26092, sample SAMD00036316) | human gut metagenome | host: Homo sapiens | study: EMG produced TPA metagenomics assembly of... | reverse complement strand
CAAGACAGATATACGAGAGGACTAAAATTACATCGACAGAGCGAGAAATGAAGGATTTTTACAATAAATATGTTAAGTCATTGCGGTTAAAAATTAATGAGGACGGAGTATTCGAGATTGTGGTCAATGAATATTGATTATCGTAAAACTGTTTTATGTAATTATTGTCGGTCACACATGTATTGTGTGAAGGTTAAGCCTTATTTTAGCGGAAAGAGTGGGAAGTATGATGAAACCGATGCTTGAAATCTGCTGTGGCAGCTTTTCGGATGTGAAAACAGCATATGAAAATGGTGCAGACAGGGTTGAACTGAACAGTGCCCTATATATGGGAGGACTGACACCTACACTTGCCAATTTAATATATGCAAAGGAGAACTGCAATATACCGGTAGTGACAATGGTTCGGCCGAGAGGCGGCGGATTTTGCTATTCGGATGAAGAATACGACACTATGCTTATGGATGCAAAAATTCTTTTAGAGCATGGAACAGACGGTATTGCGTTTGGATTTCTGACAGAGGAAAAAATGCTTGACAAAAAGCGCACGAAGGAAATGATAGAGCTCATTCATGAGTGTGGCAGGGAAGCTGTGTTTCACCGCGCCTTTGACTGCATAGATAATCAGGACAGTGCAGCGGAGATGCTTATTATGCTTGGCGCAGATCGTATCCTCACAAGCGGTGGAGCAGTAAATGTATGGGATGGCAAGAAAACAGCTTAAGCATCTTCAAATCAATATGGAAAAGATATTACGATTCTGGCAGGAAGCGGCGTGAAGGATACCAATGTGAGAGCACTTATCGAATACACAGGTATTACGCAGGTACACAGCTCGTGTGGCTCATGGAAGTGTGATGTGACAGCAGCGGGCAATGCAGTGGATTTTTCGTATGATGAAGCGATGAAAAACTGCTATCAGTGTGCGGATGCAGGTAAGGTTAGGAAGCTTGCGGAAGACGTAAGTAGAGAGGACAGAATCTGCTCGGATTTGCACTTATGATGATTAGAGATGAAATATAAAAATAATAAACTGTTTGATTGTACGATAATACAAGATTTATGTTATACTCTATCCAATTACAAACAAATAGTACAGATATATAAGGAAACAGAGACATGATTAAAGGACTTAATATTAGCAAAAAGTATAAAAAATTTGAATTACAGCCTACATCAATTGAGATTGACAAAGGTGAAATTGTTGCATTGATTGGAGAAAATGGAGCAGGTAAATCAACATTAATCAAGTGCATGTGCGGAGTAATTGATGCAGATGAGGGACAACTTGAAGTAGATGATCAGGTGGTAAAAAAATTAGACGATGTTTTGGTTCTTGGATTTATGAATCAGGATCAAAATGTTTACAATGAAATCAAAATTCGAGATTTGACGAATTTTGTAAAAGATGTGATGAAGAAAAAATTTGATCAGGAAGTATATTATTACTATTTTAAAGATGTATTTCAGTTGGATGATGATTATAAGATGAAAGAACTTTCAACAGGAATGAAGGTTAAATATTTTTTGAGTTTGGAACTCGCAAAAATCCAGATTTATTGGTACTTGATGAACCAACCTCAGGATTAGATCCAATTGTTCGTGATGAAGTCTTAGATATTCTAAGATGTGTTGCAAAAGAAAAAAATACCTCCGTGTTATTCTCGTCCCATATTACAGAAGAATATCGAAAAAATAGCAGATAGAGTTATTTTCATAAATAATGGACGTATTGTATTACAAGGTGATAAAAAAGAAATAAAGAAAAAATATGTCAAGTTAAATCAGCAACAGTATGTTATTCTTGTAAATGCAGGGATGGCAAAAGAATGTGTTTCAATCCATGATTACTATATTGTGGATCGTGATTTGGCAATGACTTGCAATGTAGAAGTAAAGGAAGCTTTATTAAGCGATATACTTTCATATATGAGAAAGAGGAGTGAGGACTAATATGTTTGCATTAATTAAAAAAGATATTATATTTACAAAAAAATGGATTCTATTATCTGTAGTTTATGCAGTGGTGGCCACCTGGCTTATAATGCATGAAGGCGCTACAAATATTTTGTTCACATTTTTTTAGTGCCTTTTTTTGTAACATCACTTCCATTTACTAAAATCATGAGTATTGAGGATAACAGTGATACACGTGATTTTATTCGAAGATTACCGGTATCAAAATATTTAGTTGTATTCTCGAGAGCAGTGTTTATTCTTTTTATGTTATTAATTTCTTCAATAAGCTTATTTGTTATACAAACAATTGGCTTTAATGTAGAATATAATACAGATATGCTAATAAAAATAGCTTCCATAATTTTGATTTTTTTGTTGTATTTTATGCTTCAATTAGGTGTTTTTTATAAATATTCATATCATGCATCACAATCAATCCTGGTAATTATTTCCTTTGCTGTAATAGTGCTTGGGTTTATAACAGAAAATATAGATTTAGTGAAATATTTTAAGAATTTTGATTGGTCGATATTGTTATTTATTATGGCTATAATAATGTGGTAGTTTATTTTATTGATACCAAATTGTATGCAGGAAAATAATTATAAGTATGGCTCGATTACTTTACTGAGCATCAGAATATAGGAATAAAATAATATCAGAAGATTTGGACTTGAATAATACATATACAATTAAATACCGGATTGTGTTATAATATGTCTGTCGGCGGATTCGTCGGCAGACTTTTTTAAGGAGAGTAAAATGAGAGTATTAACAGATTTAGAGCCAAAGAACGTTTTTTCGTTTTTCGAGGATATATGCAGTATTCCTCATCCATCATACAAGGAAGAGAAAATCAGTAATTATCTGGTGGAGTTTGCAAAGGCAAGAGGCCTTGAGCATTACCAGGATGAGCTTCACAATGTGATAATCATAAAGGAAGCATCAGAAGGATATGAGGATGTGGAGCCAATCATACTGCAGGGGCACATGGATATGGTTTGCGAGAAGGCACCTGACTGTGATAAGGATATGGACGAGGAAGGCCTGGACCTTTTTGATAGATGGTGATTTTATCTCGGCAAAGGGCACTACACTCGGTGGAGATGACGGTATCGCGGTGGCATATGCGCTTGCTATTTTGGACGATGACAGCCTGTCACATCCACGCCTTGAGTTTGTATGCACTGTATGCGAGGAGGTCGGCATGGAGGGTGCTACAGGCATCGATGTGTCTATGCTTAAGGGAAAGAAGCTTCTTAATATGGACAGCGAGGAGGAGGGCGTGATGCTCGCAAGCTGCGCCGGTGGATGCAGAGCCGATGTGAAGCTGCCTGTAGAGAGAGAGACTGTGAGCGGAACAAAGCTCACTGTGAGCTTATCAGGTCTCACCGGCGGACACTCAGGCGTCAGAGATTGATAAGGGAAGGGGCAATGCCAATACTCTTATGTCCAGACTGCTTCGCGACGCATCGGCACCTGTAGCTATAGCTCTATAGATGGCGGCAGAAGGATAATGCCATTCCAAGAGAGTGTACTGCACAGATTATTGTAGCACATGATGAGGCTGCGGCAGTGAAGGCTTCGATAGAACAGGCAGCAGCTGAGATCGCGGAGGAGTTTAAGGCATCTGATCCTGACCTTAAGCTTACTGTGTCAGAGGAGACTGACTGCAGTGAGTCAGCTATAAGTGCAAAGGACAGCGCAAGGGTTATCGCACTTATCGAGCACTGCCAAACGGCATCATCAGAATGAGCCGGGAAATCGATAAGCTTGTTGAGACCTCGCTTAATCTGGGAGTTTTAAAATCAGACGATGCTGCTGTCACTTTAAGATACGCAGTCAGAAGCTCTGTCGGTGTGGCTAAAAAAAGCCTTAAGAACCAGCTTGTATGCATAGCAGGCGCTTTTGCGGCAGAGGTTACATTTGAGGGTGATTATCCTGCATGGGAGTACAAGAAGGATTCAAAGCTCCGCGAGGATATGGTACGGATTTTTGAGGAGATGTATGGCAAAAAGCCTACAGTTGAGGCTATTCATGCCGGTGTCGAGTGCGGACTTTTAAGTGGCAAGATTGAAGGACTCGACTGCATATCAATGGGACCGGACATGTATGATATCCATACGACTGAGGAGAGGCTTTCCATATCCTCTGCAAAGAGGTCATATGAGTATATACTCAGAGTGATTGCGTGCAAATAAATATTTATTCAAGGCTTTTGATAAAGGAAAGAGGTGTCATATGATACCTCTTTTTAAATGCCCTGTGAAAATAGCTCAGATTGTGAAATCCGACAGACAGTGAGACATCTAAAATTGAGGTGTTGCCGCGCTCGAACTGTTCCACGGATTTTTCAAGACGCACATTGTTGATATACTGCACGCAGGTCATGTTCATGTGTTTTTTGAAGAAACGCATGAAGTGGTATTCACTGAAATAGCAAAGCCCGGCAAGCTCTGCAACCTGGATGCTTTCGGCATAGTGCACCTCGATGTAATCGAGCACATTTTTGAGCTTATCGGAGGATGTGTTGACACCGAAATCAGCATTTTTTTCACTGTATTGCAGCAATAGAAATATTGCCTGAAGCAGAAATGCCTTTAGAGCCAGCTCATAGCCGAATTCCTGACGGGAGTATAGATTTGTTATGCGCATGAAGCATTTGCAAAGGGATGAATATGCCGGATGCTTCGGTGCAATCAGGTAAGGCATGGCAAACTCATGGTTGATTAGCGGAGTCAGATATCTTGAAGAGCATATATCGGTATTGTTTCCACCTAAAAAATTGATATGGAATACATACGTTTCCGAGTAAAATTCGTCGCAGTCCCTTATTGAAATGGAATGCAGCAGCAGTGGCGGGATAAAGATGATATCGCCTTCCTTTGCTTCATATTCGAGCAAATCAATCTGATAGGTGCATGTGCCCTTTGTAATCAGTGTGAGCTCTGCCTCATCGTGCCAGTGTGTAGTGATGACAGGGTAATCTGCTGCAAGTCTTGTTATATATTTCTGAACGGGGAAAAATACTTCTCCGTGCTTTGCGTTTTCTTTCTGCCCGAGGCAGGTGGATTATTGTTTTTCATATTGTTGTTTCTCCATAGCTTTTAAAACTATACCCTTTAAAATTATAAGAGCAGTATTGTGTTATAAAATGAAAAAATATTGCAAGAATTTATACTAAACACTTTCTATAATAGCAGTATAATACATCAAGGCGAAGTGCTCAAGATGTAAATGAGTGCAAAATTTATGATTAGATAAGAGGTACACATTATGGAGAGAAAATGGTGGCATGACAAGGTGGCATATCAGATTTATCCAAAGAGCTTTCTGGATACAAACGGTGACGGAATAGGAGATTTAAGAGGTATCATTTCAAAGCTGGATTATTTAAAATCGCTTGGAATTGACATCATATGGCTGTCTCCGATATATAAATCGCCATTTGTGGATCAGGGCTATGACATATCTGATTACTATGCGATAGCGGAAGAATTCGGTACTATGGAGGAGTTTGATGAGCTCCTTGCCGAGGCAAAGAAGCGTGATATGCACATCATCATGGATCTGGTTATAAATCACTGCTCGGATAAGCACGAATGGTTTCAAAAGGCACTTAAGGATCCGGATGGAGAGTATGCTGATTACTTTTATTTCAGAAAAGGTAAAAACGGCAATCCGCCGAGCAATTACCGCTCTTATTTTGGCGGAAGCTGCTGGGAGAAGGTGCCGGGCACGGACAAGTATTATCTGCACATGTTTGCGAAGGAGCAGCCGGATTTAAACTGGGAGAATGAAAAGCTAAGACAAAAGCTTTACGAGATGATTAACTGGTGGCTTGATAAGGGCTTGTCAGGATTTAGAATAGATGCGATAATCAATATAAAGAAAAATCTCGATTTCCCTGATTTTGAGCCGGATGCAGAGGATGGACTGGCTGCCTGCTACAAGATGGTTGAAAGTGCAGAAGGTGTCGGAGAGCTCTTAGAGGAATTAAAGAACAATACATTTAAGAAGTATGATGCATTTACGGTTGGCGAGGTATTCAATATGAAGCCTGAGGAGCTGCCGGAGTTTATCGGTGAGAATGGGCATTTTTCAACAATATTTGATTTTTGTGCACAGTGCTTAAGTGATGGAGAGCATGGATGGTATGATGCACCGAAAATAGATTTTGACAAATGGAGAAAGGCCATTCTTGGTTCACAGCTTGAGACAGAAAAGTACGGCTTTAAGGCCAATATCATAGAAAATCATGATGAGCCGAGAGGTGCCTCAAGATTTTTACCAAAGCATGCTCAAAATCCTGCCGGAATAAAGATGTTAGGAACTGTCAGCGTACTGCTTCGAGGCATTCCGTTTATATACCAGGGACAGGAAATCGGTATGCAAAATGCAAAATGGAACAGTATAGATGAGTATGACGATATCAGCACAAAGGATCAGTACAAGGCAGCACTTGCAGCAGGCTTATCAAAGGAGCAGGCACTTGCAGCCTGTGGAAGGATGAGCAGGGATAATGCAAGGACACCTATGCAGTGGAGTGATGAGGCAAATGCCGGTTTTACCACAGCAAAGCCATGGCTTAAGGTCAATGAAAACTATAAGGCTATCAATGTTGCGGCGCAGGAAAGGATCCTTCATCTGTTTTGAACTATTACAGAAGGCTTGTGGCACTCAGAAAGTCAGACGAATTTAAGGAGCTGTTCACCTACGGCAGATGTGTTCCGGCATATGAGGATACAGATGGCATCATGGCTTATTACAGAGAGGATGAAAATAAGCGCGTGCTGGTTGTGGCAAATTTTGGCAGTAAAGAGGCACAAATCAGGCTGGATGGCAGTGTGAAAAAGGTGCTTTTGTCAAACACAAATGATGCTGAAAAGAGCACTGTTTCAGTGGGAGCATCCGAGCTTAAGCTTGAAAGCTGTGAGGTTTTGGTGGTGCTTGTAAAATAGCATAATTTGATACAGCATTAAAGAAACGAGGCTGAATTTTTACAAAAAGAGACAGCTAAAAGAGATAATGAAGAGACAAGGAGGGCATAATGAGCAAAAACAATAATGAAAAATGGTGGAAAAAGGCGGTAGTTTACCAGATTTATCCAAAGAGCTTTCAGGATTCTAACGGAGACGGCTTTGGTGATTTACAGGGTATCATCAAAAGACTTGATTATCTTGAGACGCTTGGAATCAATGCAATATGGCTTTCGCCGGTATTCAAATCACCGCAGGCGGACAACGGTTATGACATTTCGGATTACAGGGATATTGATCCGACGTTTGGCAGTCTCGATGATATGGAGGAGCTCATAAACGAGGCAAAGAAGCACAATATAAGGATTATGATGGATCTTGTCTTAAATCATTCTTCAAACGAGCACAGGTGTTCAAGGAGGCTAAAAAGAGCAAGGACAATCCATACCATGACTACTATATTTGGAGAGACGGAGATGAAGGCGTGCCGCCAAGTGATATGAAGGCTTGTTTCGGTGGAAGCGCATGGGAATATGTGCCGGAAATCGGACAGTATTATTTCCATCAGTTTTACCGGAGCAGCCGGATTTAAACTGGGAGAATCCAAAGGTCAGAAGAGCAATCTACGATATGATTCTCTGGTGGATGGACAAGGGAGTCGGCGGCTTCAGACTTGATGTAATCGACCAGATAGCAAAAGAGCCGGACAAGAGAATCACCATAAATGGACCAAGGCTTCAGGAATATTTTAAGGAACTGAGCAGGGAGACATTCCAGAAGGGCGACCTGATTACCGTGGGTGAGGCATGGGGCGCAGACACAGAGCGTGCAAAGCTTTACAGCAATCCGGATGGCAGCGAGTTTTCTATGGTGTTCCAGTTTGAGCACATAGGGCTTGACCAGAAGGATGGCGGCGAGAAATGGGACCTTGCACCGCTTCCGTTTAAAAAGCTCAAAAAGATAATGGCTCACTGGCAGAATGAGCTCTACAACTGTGGCTGGAACAGTCTGTTCTGGGACAATCATGACCTGCCGCGTATCGTGTCAAGATGGGGCAATGACAGGGAGTACAGAGTGGAATCTGCAAAGATGCTTGCTATATTGCTGCACGGCATGCAGGGTACACCATACATCTATCAGGGCGAGGAGCTGGGCATGACAAATGTACAGTATGATATCGAGGATTATAAGGACTGTGAGATCATAAACATGTACCATGAGCGTCTTGAAAAAGGATACTCAAAGGATGAAATCATGAAGTCCATTTACGCAAAGGGCCGTGACAATGCAAGGACACCTATGCAGTGGGATGACTCGGCAAATGCCGGCTTTACCACAGGAACACCTTGGATAAAGGTAAATGACAATTACGACAAAATAAATGCCAAATCACAGGTGGATGACCCTGATTCAATCTTTAGCTGCTACAAGAAGCTTGTTCAGCTGAGAAAGGATTATCCGGTATTTGTTGATGGTAAATTTACACTTTTACTTGAGGATGATGAGAATATTTTTGCATACAGCAGAAAGAATGAAGAAAAAACCATGATTGTTGTGTGCAATTTCTTTGACAAGGAGATACCAATGCCGCTTGCAAAGGAGTGTGAGGGCATGGAGGTGCTGATTTCAAATTATAAGGATACCTCTGATATGTCAGTGCTCAGACCTTATGAGGCCAGGATGTATATACGATAGATAAAATTGATACCGCTTGTTTTTATAAAGGTGTTTTATAAAAGCAGGCGGTATTATTGTATTTTTTAAGGATAATGTATATAATAAGTTACCGAAAAAATTCAATGGACGATGAAAGGAACCAATTCCATGTTTGATATAATAATAATAGGCAGTGGTCCGGCAGGACTGTCTGCAGCAATATATGCAAAGAGAGCCAATCTGAATGTGGCAGTAGCAGAAAAAGAATACGAGGGGACAGGCCAGATAGCCGAGAGCGGAAATGTGAACAACTATCTGGGGCTTCCAAACATAAACGGATATGACCTGGGAGAAAAATTCAGGGAGCATGCAGTGTCTCTTGATGTAGAATTTATCGAAAAAGAAGCAGTGCAGATAGAAGCAGTGCAAAATGGTGAGAAAGAAGAATCAGTGATATACAGAGTGAAATTCGATGATGACACGATAGCAGAGGCAAGAGCGCTCATCTATACCGCAGGAGCATATCCGAGAAAGGCAGGAGTGCCGGGAGAGGATGAGTATACCGGAAAGGGAGTATCTTACTGTGCAATCTGTGACGGAGCATTCTATAAAGGAAAGACAGCCGCAGTGCTGGGCGGCGGAGATACCGCTTTGGATGATGCATTATATCTGTCCGATATATGTGAGAAGGTCTATCTGGTTCACAGAAGAGACAGCTTCCGAGGTGCACAGAGCACAGTTGAGCTCTTAAAGCAGAAAGAAAATGTAGAGCTTGTCCTAAACGAAACAGTGACAGAAATATATGGAGAAAAAAAGCCAACAGGCATAAAGCTTAAAAGTGGCAGGACACTGGCTGTAGACGGAGTATTCGTGGCATATGGCTCAGTACCGCAGTCAGAGCTTATAAAGAATCTGGTGCAGCTTGATGAGAGAGGATATGTAGTGGCAGGTGAGGACGGCATCACATATGCTGCAACAAAAAATGGTGACCATGATAGAAGCGTCCAGCCGGGACTGTATGTGGCGGGAGATGTCCGTACCAAGACACTGCGTCAGGTGGTAACCGCAGTATCTGACGGAGCAAATGCCGCAACGACAGCCGCAGAGTATTTAAGGGACATTAATGGATATAAATAAAATATATAACCACGCACAAATAATTTGTATAACTGATAGCATTGACTTTCAACACACACGTTTGTATAATAATCTCATCAATTCCTAGTAACACAATAGACTATGTAAGAATTAACGAGAAGAAGAAAACAATGAGATTTAATACAAGCTTACTTCATGCCGGCGTGACAAAAGAGACAAATGGCTCTACACTGCCACCGGTATATCAGACAAGCGCCTTCGAGCAGGAGAGCGCGGCAGATCTGGAAAAAATATTTGAAAACAAAGCTCCGGGCTACTGTTACACAAGAGTTGCCAATCCTACGATTACAGCTTTTGAGAACAGAATAACAAAGCTCGAGGGAGGAATAGCATCGGTGGCATGCGCATCAGGCATGGCGGCACTGATGAATACCTTCTTAAATATACTAAGCAGTGGAGATGAGCTCATCTCAAGCGCCAGCCTCTATGGTGGCACAATAGATTTGTTCCATGATCTTGAGGCCTTCGGCATCACAACCAGATATGTCGAGAACAACAACTGGCAGCAGATAGAGGACAGCATCAATGAGCATACCAGACTGATTTTTGCAGAGACTATCGGTAATCCCTGTCTGGATGTCACAGATATTGAGAAGCTTGCAGAGATAGCACACGCACATGATATACCGCTTGTAGTTGACAATACCACATCGACAGCTTACCTGATACAGGTTTTAAAGCATGGAGCTGATATCGTGGTCAATTCATCTTCCAAATATATCAATGGAAGCAGCAATGCAATCAGTGGTATTCTGACAGACTCAGGTAAGTTCAAATGGGACAAGAACAGATACCCAGGGTTTGCAGATTATGTGAAGTATGGACCTATGGCATTTGTCGCAAAGCTGAGAAACAGTCTTTTCAGAAATATGGGTGCCTGTTTAGCTCCGGTGAATGCATACTTAAATATTATAGGACTTGAGACACTCGGTCTTAGAATGGAAAGAGAATGCTCTAATGCACTCGAGCTTGCGTCGTGGATAGAAAACAATTATCCTGACATAAGGGTTAATTATCCGGGGCTTTGTAGCAGCAAATGGCATGAAATAGCAAAAAAACAGCTCACAAACGGCTATGGAGCAATCCTTACAATCAGGGTTGGCAGCAAGGAAAAGGCATTTAAATTTATAGACAGCCTGATGATTCCATACACACTCAGCAATATCGGAGATACAAAGACACTTGTCATTCATCCGGGCTCCACAATCAGTCTTCACAGCACAGATAAGCAGAAGGAGGATGCAGGAGTATTTGAGGATCTTATAAGAGTCAGCGTGGGTATCGAGGATATAGATGACCTCAAGGAGGATTTTGCACAGGCTTTTGCAAATATAGCTGATTAAGCCGTTATAATAAGGTATCAATGTGTATGCAAATGAGAGCGTGCATATGCATTTACATATAAAACAAAACATTAACATATTTACACAGTAAGGAGACTAAAAATGGCGGAGAAAGTTGATTACGCGGCCCTAAAAAAGGGTGGATTTATGAGACAGAAGCAAAAGGGCTGTTTCTCGCTTAGAATTGCGGTTGTAGGAGGAAATCTTACAGCAGAAAATATCAAAACAGTAGCAGAGGTTGCTGAGAAATATGGACACGGATATGTTCATATGACATCGCGTCAGGGTATTGAGATTCCTTTTATCAAGGTTGAGGATATCAATGTGGTAAAAGAGAAACTGGCAAAGGGCGGTGTAGGAACAGGTGTCTGCGGACCGAGAGTACGTACTGTCACAGCGTGTCAGGGCTCAGAAATCTGTCCTAGCGGATGTATCGATACATACACTCTGGCTAAGGAACTTGATGAAAGATACTTCGGAAGAGAGCTTCCTCACAAGTTCAAGTTTGGTGTCACAGGCTGTCAGAACAACTGCTTAAAGGCCGAGGAAAACGATGTCGGAATCAAGGGCGGCATGACAGTAGAGTGCAGCCATGACGATTGTATCCAGTGTGGTGTATGTGTGAAGGCATGCCGCGAGGGTGCACTTTCGATGGAGGATGGCAGGATTGTCATCGACAGAGACAAATGTAACAACTGTGCGCGCTGCGTAAAGAGCTGTCCGACAGATGCATGGAAGGGAACTCCGGGATATATCGTATCGTTTGGAGGACTTTTTGGAAACCACATCTATAAAGGAGAGCAGCTTGTTCCGATTATCCGCGACAAGGAAACTCTTTTCAGAGTGACAGATGCAGCAATTAGTTTCTTCGAGAAGCATGCAAACGGTGGTGAGCGTTTCAGACTTACTCTTCAGAGAGTGGGCGAGGAAGAGTTCAAAAAGAGATTCAGGCAGCATACGAGGTAAATAATCCCCATGTATAGCAGAAAATATCCGGCATGCATAAACAACAACGGTTACGGCAAAAATATAATAAATATGAGTATAGGAAGGGAGATGCAAAATGGCAGATATAGCATTCGACGATCAGGTAGATATAACTGACAAGGTTTGCCCTCTTACATTTGTAAAGGCAAAGGTAGCAATAGAGGAATTAGATGACGGTGAGGTGCTTGCAATCCGTATGAATGATGGAGAGTCGGTACAGAATGTTCCAAGAAGCATGAAGGAAGAGGGACACAAGATACTTAAGCTCGAGGACAACGAGGATGGAACATACACTCTTTACGTCAGAAAGGTTGAGGACTAATTATGGCAGCAAGAATTTCAAAGGCTGATTTCGATGAAAAAGTATTAAAAAGCAAGCTTCCGGTAATTGTTGATTTTTACTCGGATTCATGTGTGGCCTGCAAGAAGCTGGCACCGGTTCTCGGAGATATCGAGGATGATTATGAGGATAAGCTTCACGTATACAAGGTCAACACAAACTTTGACGGAGAGCTCGCTGATGAGTATGAGGTGACTGCGAATCCGACACTGCTTTTCGTAAAAGACGCAGAGGTCTTAGACAGAAAGGTCGGCGCACAAAAGCCTGCCGATTTGAAAGCGTGGGTTGAAGCATTATTATAGTTTTTAGATTATTATATAAAGCAGTCTGATACAGGATAATAACACATACAGATACCACAATCTGTGACACAGGAGGAAATAAAATGACTATCACAGTAGCAGGAGAGAAGAAAGAATATAAGGATGGACTTACATTACCGGAGCTTATCGAGCTTGAGAATGTAGATATGCCTGAGTATGTAACAGTTTCAATAAATGAGGAATTTGTTGCCACAGAGGATAAGCCAAAGACAGTGCTTAAGGATGGCGACAATGTAGAGTTCCTTTACTTCATGGGAGGTGGATGCTAATGGCAATGACGGATGAGCAGATCGAGCGCTATTCACGCCACATTATCCTTAATGAGGTGGGCGTTAAAGGGCAGAAGAAATTATTAAAGGGCAAGGTGCTTATTATCGGTGCCGGCGGACTCGGAGCTCCGGCAGCAATGTATCTTGCAGCAGCAGGAGTTGGCACAATCGGTATTGTGGATGCGGATGAGGTAGATTTATCCAACCTGCAGAGACAGATTATCCACGGAACAGTCGATGTGGGAAAAGCCAAGGTAAAGTCAGCAAAAGAGACAATAAACGCCATGAACCCGGACGTCAGGTCAATACATACCGTATGTTTGTAGATGCGTCAAACATCAGAGAGCTTATCAGGGATTATGATTTCATCATCGATGGAACTGACAATTTCCCGGCAAAGTTCTTAATCAACGATGCATGTGTGCTTGAGAAAAAGCCGTTTTCACATGCAGGAATCATCCGTTTCAAGGGTCAGCTCATGACATATGTGCCGGGAGAGGGACCTTGCTACAGATGTGTATTCAAGAATCCGCCACCAAAGGATGCAGTGCCTACATGTAAGCAGGCAGGCGTTATCGGAGCTATGGGCGGAGTAATCGGTTCGCTTCAGGCTATGGAGGCTATCAAGTATTTAATCGGTGTTGGAGAGCTGCTTACAGGATATCTGCTTACATATGATGCACTCACCATGGAGTTCCACAAGATTAAGCTTCCAAAGGATACACACAACTGTGCAGTCTGTGGCGACCATCCGACTATTCTCGAGCCAATCGACTACGAGCAGGAGGTCTGCGAGGAGACAGCGGGCAGATTTGATGCACCTCGTACACAGGAATAAAAAGACAGTAAGGAAAGGAACGATATGAGTATCATAAGAATGAAATATCCGTTTCTGGATGAAATAGCAAAATATGCTAAAGAGCATCTGCCGGAGGAGGCGTGCGGTATGATAGCAGGCAGTGAGGACGAAAACGGTCGTCTCATCACAAAGGTATATTACCTGACGAATACAGACCATGCCGAGGACCATTTCACAATGGATCCAAAGGAGCAGCTGGCAGCCATAAAGGACATGAGAGCAAACGGCCTTAAGCCGCTTGGCAACTGGCATTCACATCCGTCTAGCCCTTCAAGCCATCGGATGAGGATATAAAGCTTGCATACGATCCAAATGCGAGCTACATGATAATGTCGCTTATGGCAGAAAATCCTGTAATCAACTCGTTTCATATCGAGGGTGGACAGGTCACGAAAGAGGATTTACGAATATATTCTGATGAATATTACTTCTAAATCATATGTTAATGTTTTGAGTCGCAGCGAAAGCTGCAAAGAAAAGTCAGCTTCATCGAAGATGGCTTTTCTTTTTTAGAGAAAGATGTTATTATAGCATGTATATTTAATAAAACGAAAGAGCGTTCGAAAATGAAATTAAAAACGAAGGAACTTACAACATGTGCACTTTTTGCGGCACTTATAGCAGTTGGAGCATTTATCAAGATTGATATTCCGCTTCCTATGTACACCATGCATTTTACATTACAGTGGTTCTTTGTGCTGATGGCGGGATTTCTGCTGGGGGCAAAGCTGGCATCGCTTAGCGTGATAGTATATTTGTGCATCGGACTGGTGGGAGTGCCTGTATTTGCGGCAGGCGGTGTCCTACATACATTTTAAGACCGGGCTTTGGGTTCCTCTTAGGCTTTGTGCTTGCCGCATTTTTAATCGGAGCTATCACAGAAAAGCTTAAAAAGACCAATGCGTTTACACTCATTCTTCGCGACGTACGGATCGTCGGTGGCATATTATACAGTTGGAGCGATATACTTTTACTGCATGAAGAATTTCTATGTGGCAACACCTGTCAGCTGGGGCATAGTAATAGTGGATTACTGTCTGATAACTGTTGCACCGGACTTTATATTATGCGTATCGGCAGCAGTGTTTTCTGCTAAGCTTCGTCCTGTTTTTGCAGGAATATTAAACGGTTACAGTGTGAAGAATAAGGTGGAAAATAAAGCATAAAGCGTATAATAAAGTATAAAATAAGGCATGAAATAATATATGAAATAAAGTATGGATATGGTATTACAGGGAGATAAAAATGGCGTATTTTCCGATGTTTGTGGATATGACGGAAAGAGAGTGTCTGATCGTCGGCGGTGGAAATGTGGCATATCGCAAGGTGATCGTAATGCTGGATTTTGGCGCGAAGGTCACGGTTGTGGCAGAGAATATATGTGATGAGCTGAGAAAGCTTACAATTGATGATATAGCAAGCGAGGATAAAACGGGCTCATATACGGCAAATATAGAAAACAATAAGACGGATTCAGATGCAGCTGACAGAATTACGATTATAAAAAGAAGTTTAATCAAAAAGACTGTGACGGCATGGAAATGGTTATCGCTGCCACTGATGACAATGCTTTAAATCATGAGATTGCAGAGTATTGCAAAGCTAATGGCATCATGGTAAATGCGGTCGATCAGAAGGCTGATTGCAGCTTTATTTTTCCGTCATACATAAAGGAAAAGAATCTTGTTGCGGCATTTTCGAGCGGAGGAAACAGCCCTGTGCTGACTCAGTATCTGAAAGACAAAGAGCAGGAGATTCTTACTCCGTTTCTTGGTGAGCTGAACGAATACATGGGACAGATCCGCGAAAGAGTAATAGCGCAATATGACACTCAAGCCGAGAGAAAGCGTGTATTTAAAGAAATATTGTGTGCAGCTATTGATAATGGAAGGATTCCGGAAATATAGTTTAAAGTATGGTATTACAGATTTTAAGTTGTTGTTCATTTATAAATTATAAATGGAAAATGGCATGATCCGTAGGAGAGTAAAATGAGGTATTTAATAGGAACGAGAGGCTCAAAGCTTGCTCTTGTTCAGACTGATTACGTGATAGATAAGTTAAAAAGAGCATATCCGGATGATGATTTTAAGGCTGTTATCATAAAGACAACAGGCGATTTAGAGCAGAAAAAGGCACTCGATAAGATTGGCTCAAAGGGTATCTTCGTAAAGGAGATAGAGGACGAGCTTTTATCGGGAAAGATTCATATGGCAGTCCATTCCATGAAGGATATGCCTGATGAACCGGCAGCAGGGCTTACATTTGCAAAGGCATGGAAGCGTGAAGATCCAAGGGATGTTTTGGTGCTAAAAAATGCCGCTTCACTGGATGAACTTCCTCATGGTGCCGTGATAGGAACCGGAAGCAAGCGCAGAAAGTATCAGCTTTTAAAGCTGCGTCCTGACCTTAAGGTGGTTGGCATACGCGGAAATATCGATACGAGGCTTCGTAAGCTATATGATGGTGAAATTATATATGAAGAGGTTGCCGATAATACTGTAAATAACAGTGAGATAGCTAACGAAAAACAGAATAAGAATAACGAATACAGGCTGGATGGAATCGTACTTGCAGCGGCGGGAATAAAGCGTATCGGAAGAGATTCTGAGATCACACAGTACTTTTCAGAGGATGATATGATTCCGGCTCCGGCACAGGGCACACTGGCGCTTGAGCTACGTGCTGACAATGCTAAGCTGATGGCAAAGCTTGATGCTTTGTCAGATGAAAAAACCAATCTGTGCGCAGGCATTGAGAGAGAATTTTTAAAGCGAATCGGTGGAAACTGTCATCTGCCTGTGGCTGCATATTGTGATATTGTAAGTGAAAAAGACCGCGGTAATGACAGCAACAAAAATAACAGGCTAAAGCTTCTTGCGATGTTTGGTTCAGAGGATGGAAAACAGCTTGCAAGGACAGAGCAGGTATGGGATATGACATCAGACAGAAACAATATTGTGGAGCGTGCGGTGCACGATATTCGGTATAAATTAGAAATCGACTAAAAAAATATCAAGTCATAATTTTTAATCATAATAATTCAGTAGAAAAATAATTAGGAAAATCATGAGAGAAAACACAGGAAAAGTAGTATTAGTTGGAGCAGGACCGGGAGATACGGGTCTGCTCACTTTAAAAGGAGAAAAATATATAAAACAGGCGGATTGTCTGGTGTATGACAGGCTGTCATCACCAGAGTTTCTTTCAATGGCAAAGGCAGGCTGTGAGCTTATTTATGTGGGCAAGGAAAATCACAACCATGTCATGAAGCAGGATGCCATAAACGAGCTTTTATACGAGAAATCAAAATATCATGAGCTTGTAGTCCGTTTAAAGGGCGGAGATCCGTATGTCTTTGGAAGAGGCGGAGAGGAAGCTCTCTACCTGGTAGATAGAAATGTGGAGGTAGAAGTGGTACCGGGTGTCAGTTCATCGGTTGCAGCGCTTGCGGCTGCAGGGATACCTATCACACACAGAGGCATAGCAAAAGGCTTTCAGGTCATCACTGCGCACAGCAGAAAGGATGAGGAGGCAGATATAGACTATTCCCTTCTTACAGATGAGACAATCACCTGCGTATTTTTGATGGGACTTGCGCATGTAAAAAGCATTGCAGCAGGGCTTATGAAAGCAGGACGAAGAGAGGATACTCCGGCAGCAGTGATATCGAACGGCACACTTGCCGCGCAGCGCAAATGTATAGGAACGCTTGCGGATATCGGAGAAAAGATTGAGGAAGCAAAGCTGACATCACCGGCTATAATCGTTGTGGGAGATGTGGTTTCACTGAATGACAGGCTTGATTTCTTTGAAAAAGACCGCTGTTTGGAAGAAAAATCACAGTACCGTATATCAAAACAAACGAATTGATAGCAAAATTACAGCAGCTTGGAGCAGATGTCACACCGGTTAAGACAGGCATAATAAACCCGATAATAATTCCTGAATTTGCCGATAAGGTAAGATCAGCTGACTGGATAGTTTTTACAAGCAAAAATGGTGTAAGATCATTTTTCTATAATCTGGAGCTGGCAGGTGCAGACATCAGGCTTATAGCAAATGCAAGGTTTGCAGTAGTGGGAAAAGCTACAGAAAAAGAGCTTGCAAAGCATCACATAAATGCAGATATTATTCCGGCAGAACAGACCGGAAAAGAACTTGCAGGAGAATTGAGTTCATATATGGGCGATAATGATGAAATCAAAGTCTGCATTTTCTCGGCAAAGGAGGCTTCACCTGACCTTGAGGCAGGGCTTAAAGAAATATGTCAATTAGAAAAAATTGATGCATATGTAAATGAGCAGGCATATGAGAGTATTTCTGAAAGCATTGGAAACATGGTAAGTGAAGCTGTTTTTACAAGCGCATCAAATGTGGAAAGATTTTTTCATATGCTGCCGGAGAATGCATACGTGGAAACAGCATACTCGATAGGTGAAAAAACAACAGCAGCATTAGAGCAGCACAATGTCAGAGAGATACTGCAAGCTGATGACAGCAGCTATGAAGCACTGGTAGATAAAATATCTTATAAAGATGACTT
>ENA-OQEN01000429-OQEN01000429.1-human-gut-metagenome-genome-assembly--contig:-NODE-429-length-18451-cov-7.407389_pt1 | contig 18451 bp, 23 predicted proteins | sample MGYA00242791_ERZ504627 | MGnify/ENA primary metagenome ERZ504627 (study PRJEB26092, sample SAMD00036316) | human gut metagenome | host: Homo sapiens | study: EMG produced TPA metagenomics assembly of... | reverse complement strand
GGCTCCCGGCTCCTCCGTTGCCGGCAAGGCCAACGTGCTGGTGTTCCCCGACCTTGAGGCCGGCAACATCGGCTACAAGCTCGTCCAGCGCTTCGCCGGCGCGACGCTACGGCCCCATCCTGCAGGGCATCGCCAAGCCGGTCAACGACCTTTCGCGCGGCTGCTCTGCCGACGACATCGTGGGTGTCGTTGCCATCACCGCCGTCCAGGCTCAGATGGCTGAGTAGCGGACATATCCCCTCGGGACCCTACAGGGTAAAGCTCTGAAAACGTCCTCGGACATGTCGGAAGCCCCCGCTGCGCGCTACGCGCGGCGGGGGCTTCCTCCGTCCTGCGGAATGTTTTCAGAGCTTTACCCTGTAGGGTCCTGCCGCTACGTAGCAATCAGGGCATCTGGAGTGGACGGCGGCTTGACTACGAGCTGGGGCTGAAGATCTGAATGGATGGGTGCCGTTGCTAGGGGCGCAAGCGTTGCTGGCGATGGTCACTTTGGGACTGGTATTTCCGCCTGCTAGTAAAAAGGCCTCCGGAGCTGTTGCTCTGGAGGCCTTTCGTTTACTTGTAAATGCGCGCGTTAGTTGTTCTTGGTCAGACGCTCGACGTCGTGGGCGATCATGTATTCCTCGTCGGTGGGGATGACCATGACCGTGACGGCGGAACCGGCGGCACTGATGACCTGCGGGCCGCTGCCCACGGCCTCACGGTTCTTGTTGTTGTCGATGCGCACGCCCAACCACTCAAAGCAGTCGCAGAAGGCCTTGCGGATCGACCAGTCGTTCTCGCCGATGCCGGCAGTGAAGGTAATGGTATCCACGCCCGCCATAGAAGCGATCATGGAGCCGGCCTGCTGCATAGCCTTATAGGCGAACATATCGAAGGCGAGCAGGCAGCGCTCATCTCCCTCGGAGGCGCGCGTGCGAATGTCGCGGGCGTCGTTGGAGATACCCGAGATGGCGAGCAGACCAGACTGCTTGTTCATCATGTCGTCGACTTCCTGGTAGCTGTAGCCGCCTCGCGCTGCAGGTAGCACACGGTAGCCGGTCGATAGAGCCGCAGCGGGTTCCCATCATCAGGCCGTCAAGCGGCGTGAGCCCCATCGTGGTGTCACGGCATACACCGTCCTCGATGGCGGCAAGCGAGGCGCCGTTGCCCAAATGGCACGAGAGCAGGCGGTGGCAGCGCGAGCCCAGGATCTCCTTGGCCATCATCCACTCGTAGCGGTGGCTCGTACCGTGGGCGCCGTACTTGCGCACGTGGTACTTGTCGCACACGTCCTTGGGCAGGGCGTAGGTGTAGGCAACCTCGGGCATGGTCATGTGAAACGAGGTGTCGAAGACGGCCACGTTGGGCAGCTCCGGATACTTCTCACGGCAATACTCGATTGCTGCGGCCTCGCCATAATTGTGCAGCGGGGCGAGCGGGGCCACCTCGAGAATCTTAGCCATGACCTCGTCGTCGACGACCGCGGAATCCTTAAAGTGCCAACCGCCTTGAACAATGCGATGGCCAATGCCATCGATCGTAAAGTCGGTCTTCTCGAGCTCCTCGAGCACACGCGCGATAGCCGAACGGTGATCCGGGAAGGGAACCTCCTCGGTTTGCTTGGCGCCACCGTTCTCGGAGTGGCCAAAGATGCCCATGTCCGAACCGATACGCTCGCAGTTGCCCTTGGCGAAAACCTCGCGGGTATCGGTATCCAAAAGCTGATATTTAAGGCTTGAGCTACCGGCGTTGACAACAAGTACGTTCATGAGACTCCTTTGCAGTGCGATACGGTCGGCGCAGACCCCTTAAGGCGGCCGCATGTTAATAAGAAGTTATCACACCTTGATAAATAGCTATCAGGCATATCGCCCAACGAGCACAAAAGAGGGGCCGAACGGCGCTCGGTCGTCCAGCCCCTCCCCTCTTGCAATTACTTGCCGTTGACGATGCGCTCGACGTCGGAAGCGATCATGAACTCCTCGTCCGTGGGGATGACGAAAATCTTGACCTTGGAATCCTTGGCGGACAGGCACCAAGCGCCGTCGCCACGCAGGGCGTTACGGGCGTGATCCATCTTGACACCCATAAAGGCCAGACGATCGGCCACGCCGGCGCGAACGGCCGGAGCGTGCTCGCCAATGCCGGCGGTAAAGACGAGCGTGTCCATGCCGCACATGGAAGTAGCCATCTCGGCGGCCTTGGCGGCAATCTTGTAGACAAACATGTCGAAGGCAAGCTGAGCCTCGGGGTCACCAGCGGCGGCGAGCTCCTCGACGTTGCGGCAGTCGTTGGTCTTGCCGCCGGTCACAGCCAAAAGGCCGGACTTCTTGTTCATCATCTCGTCGACCTCGTCGAAGGTGTAGCCGCCCTCGCGCTGCAGGTAGCACACGGTAGCCGGTCGATGGAGCCGCAGCGGGTGCCCATCATGACGCCGTCGAGCGGGGTGAGGCCCATAGTGGTATCCATGCACTTGCCGTCCTCGATGGCGCACAGGGAAGCGCCGGAGCCGATATGGCACACGACGACCTTGCGGGCCTCGCCGTTGGTCATCTCGGCGACCTTCTTGGAAATGTAGCGGTAGCTGGTGCCGTGGGCGCCATACTTACGGATGTGCAGTTTGTCGCAGACGTCCTTGGGCAGAGCGTAAGTCTTGGCGACCTCGGGCATGTTGAAGTGGAAGGCGGTGTCATAGACCGTGACGTTGGGCAGGTCGGGATACTGCTCCAGGCAGAACTCGATAACGTTGGCCTCGGGATTGTTGTGGAGCGGCGCGAGCGGGGCGACCTCGCGGATCTTAGCGAGAACGTCCTCGTCGACGAGGGAGGAGTCGCCAAAGTACCAACCGCCCTGAACGATGCGGTGGCCGATGCCCTCAATCTTGACGCCGTTGGCCTCGAGGTCCTTCAGGACAACCTCGATGGCGACCTTGTGGTCGGGGAACTCGATGTTCTCGGTCACCTTCTTGGAACCGTTGGCAGCATGGGTGAAGGTACCGCCGGTGAAGCAGACGCGCTCGCAGGAGCCCTTTGCGGACACCTTGTGGGACTTGGTATCGATGACCTGATACTTAAGGGTCGAAGATCCTGCGTTGACGACCAGAACGTTCATGTGTCTCCCTACTAACAGGCGGTGTGGCGCCGCCAGGTACATACGCTTCAATAATAAACCCAAACGCCCTCGCGCTCGGTTTATTGCGTTGATATATAAGTTATCGGTGCCTAAATACTCATGGCCTTTGGCTTGTAAGACGAAAGAGCGCGGGGATATACACCAGAGAAGAAATCCCGAGCGCAACAAGCAATATGACTCGAATATCCGCGATGCTGCTCAACGCAGCATTGAACAGGTAGAAAAGGATGGCACCCACCGCCACCATCTGGCTTTGAACCGAAATCAGTGAACAGCGCATCGAAGAATCGGCAGCATTTTGAAAAATCGAGTATTTGATTGGGGCAAACAACGAGTACGCAACCGTCTGCAGCACATAGAACACGGGCAGCAAATTAGCCGGAGTAAGGGGAATCAAAAACAAAGCTGTCAATACTAAGCGAATGATGCCGCAAATACGCGTAAAACGGCCCTTGTCGACACGAGCAATCACACTGGGCACAATAAATCCTATGGAGGCGGAGGCAAGGAGCTGGACCGCAATGGTCACGCCCGAAGCGACGGCATTCATTCCGCGGCCTGCAAGCAACAGTGAGAAGAAGTCTTCCAGGGCGACGAAGGCAAATGCCTGAGAACAGTCCATGATGAACGCTGACCGAAGAATGCCATTACCCGCAATAGCAGCACCGATCATCTTCGGGCTCATTCCATGCCCAGGTGTCACCGCAGCGCCCTCTCTTCTCGCCTCAGGAATACAGACAACGACAACCAATGTCAGCACCATTGTGATGATATCGACCGAAAGCCCAATGAGATACGCGCCAGCGGACGAAATGAAACCGCCCACACAAGCGGAGAGGGCATAAGAGGCATAGAAAACAAATCGCTCAACGACATTAAGTCTTACGAGCTGGTCCTGAGAGACGCTGTCAATGTAAATCGCTTCTATGGATCCGCTCAGACATGCAACGGCAAAACCTTTGAGAGCGAACGCACCGATTAAAAGCAGAGGAGAACGGACGAGAAGCAGGGCGGCGTAGTATCCAAGCATCCCCACGACGCCAACGAGACCGCTTGTCTTTCGTCCAAACCTATCAGCAATATAGCCAGTAGGAACTTCAAGGATGAACTTGCTCACTTGATATGCAATCATCATGCTAGAAATCGCCACCATCGAGAATCCGACGAATTCAAGGTAAACCGTCAGAAAATACAAAATGGTGCTGAAGTTCGACAGAAAAACGAACGTCATATAAAGCAAAACCGTACGGTTTTTCATGCTCCGCCCTCCAAGAGTCAGCAATCTAAATCGGAATCTTGGAAAAGCATGAGGGCAAAGCTGTCAGCTATGTGTTGCAAGGCGTCAATAATCACTTGACGTCTCGAAGCCAATTAATTTCGCGAAGCAAGATGACGCAATAGGTGCAGAAAAACCGTCTGGTGTCGATCAGTCCAGGAATTGCCGATAGCAAAAGTAGATAGGCAAGGTTACATCACGCGAGCCTTCAATGGAGCACTCACTCACTTCTGATCCATCCGATGCGAGAGAGGACCCGGACAAACTCAATATCAATCCCCCGGCTTGAAGAAACTCAGCCTGAGCCCTGCTTCCGTATTCAACATCACGGAAGCGAAAATTGACGAGCTGGGCTTCAGGGCATTGGTTGATCGCATTGAGACAGGGTGACAAATTAATGGGAACAGCGAGCCTGCCGCCCAGTAACTCACGAACGGTCATAGCGCCCACGGATTGATGACCCGCTGGGCAGGAAAGAACCTTGAGCTCCTTTTCACCCAAGTATTTCGAAGAAAGGACACTATCCCTTGGTTCCTCAAATGAGATGGCCGCATCCGAAATGCCAAGCACAAGTGATTCAAAGCATGTAGCCGTTGGCTGATGCCACACATCAAGGTGAATATGAGGGTGCGAGCTTTCAAACGAGTCATACCAGTTTTCGGCAAAAAGTCGCCCCCGCCCATGAAGGCAGGGGGCGTAAAGACGAAAGTGGCCGTCGGGCGAGACGCCGTCGTCCCTCGATTGAGCGTACTTTTTGAGATCGTCGACTTGTGCCAGGATCACGCGTGCACGACGCGCAAATTCTCTGCCCGCCGAAGACAAAACAGCCTCACCCGCCGATCGGTCAAGCAAAACAATCTGATACTCAGATTCCAACTTTTTGATTGCCGACGAAACGGCCTGCGGACTCACATGAACGGCGCGAGCTGCTTTGCGCACGCCGCCATAGTTCGCTACCGCTTGAAGGTATTCGAGTTGAGAAAGCTGCATAGACTACTCCAAAGGCAGCCAAGTCGACGGGCTACGCGTCCTCAGATGAGGTTCTCACCCAGGTTTTTGCCACCGAGGACGTGCATGTGGAAGTGCATGACGGTCTGGCCGGCGTTGACGCCCTTGTTGGAGATGACGCGGAAACCGTCCTCCAGGCCCTTGACCTTGGCGACCTCCTGGATGGCGTGAGCATGGCGCCCATGGTCTCGGCGGGCACGTTGTCGGCGATGTCGCTGTAGTGCTTCTTGGGGATCACGAGTGTGTGGACCGGCGCCTGGGGGTTGAGGTCGTCGAAGGCGATGACCTGGTCGTCCTCATAGACAACGGTTGAGGGAATCTCGTGGTTGGCGATTTTGCAGAAGATGCAATCACACATGGCTGGTTCCTTTCTCACAGACCAAGGTAATTATATTTGGTCGGGATGGTTAGAACGAAAGCTTGTCGTCGGTGTTGGCGGCCTCGCCGTCGGCGAGCACGTCGTTGCCGTCGACGTCCTTAAGGAGCACCGAGACCTTCTGCTCGGCATCGGACAGGCGGGTGCGTAGGCTCTTGAGGAGCTCGACGCCGCGGGTATAGCTCTCGAGTGACTCCTCGAGCTCCATATCGCCCGACTCCAAGCTGCGGATGATGAGTTCCAACTCCTGCGAAGCCTGCTTGTACGTAAGCTGCTCGACCGGGGTCTTCTCTGCCATATCTGTTTCCTTTCCTAAAGGCTTATCGCTATGTAACGCGGCCTACTCGACCGCATCGACCGTTGCCGCCACATTGCCGTCTGCCATGCGCACGCGGATGGCGTCGCCGGGCTTAAAGGTCTTGGCGGTCGTAGCCACCCCATCATCGCTGTACGCGATGGAATAGCCACGGGCAAGCACCTTGAGCGGCGACAGGGCATCGAGCGACGCGGCAGCTCGGCCTAAGTCGGACGCAGGCTTGCTGAGCATCGTGCGCCCCTGATGCTCCAGACGGGAGCTCGCAAGTGTGAGCGCATGGCGCTTGCCATCGAGCCCTGAGGTGCTTGCGATCAAGCGCTCGGGCAGACGCTCGAAGTTGGAGCGGAAGGCCCCAACCGAACGCGTTATGGCGCCGGACAGACGATCGGCCGTCAGGGCAAGCTCGGACTCGCGACGCTCGACCATAAACGTGGGGTCGTTGAGGCACGGGCGGCATGCGGCTGCATCGAGCGCGTCGCCCAGACGAGCCGTATAGGCATCCCAGGCTCGACGACCGCGCTGGTCGAGCATTTCCAGATCGACCTGATCCGACCCGATCATCGAAGCCATCGCGGCGTCCAGACGCTGATGGCGCGTCTCGAGCACGTCGGCCAACTCCGTCATAGCCGGCGCCACCGATTCTGCCGCTGCCGTTGGCGTGGAGGCGCGACGGTCGCTCACCATGTCGCAAATCGAGGTATCGGCTCATGGCCAATACCGGTCACCACGGGCACAGGACAAGCCGCCACTGCGCGGGCAAGCTCCTCGTCATTAAAGGTCATGAGGTCCTCAAAGGAGCCGCCGCCGCGCACCAGCAAAATACAGTCGGGCGCCGGCGTAATGGAAGCGGCGCGGCGCAAGCCCTCGATGAGCTCGGCCGGCGCACCCTCGCCTTGAACCTTGGCGCCCACGCAGACGAGCTCGACGAGCGGGTTGCGACGACGCAACGTGCGCTTGACGTCGTCGATTACGGCACCCGAAAGCGAGGTGACGACCGCCACGCGGGAGCAGAACACCGGGATGCGGCGCTTGCGCGCTTCGTCCATCAGGCCCTCGCGGCGTAGCTTTTCGGCCAGTTGCGCCACTTGTTGACGCAGCAGACCCTCCCCCGCCAACGAAAATGAGCGGGCAACAAAGCTCATGCGACCCGTGGGCTTATAGAGATTGAAGCTGCCCTTAAAGCTCACCTGCATGCCATCGCGCAGATCGAAGGTGCGCTTGAGATAGGCGCCCTTCCAGATAATGCAGTCGACGGCGGCCGAGTCGTCCTTGATCTGGAAGTAGCAGTGACCGCTTCGGGCGTAGGACCACGAAAACCTGTGACCTCGCCCAGAACGCTCAGCTGCGGAATGGCATCGAGCGCACCGGCGGCGATCTCCACTGCCTGGCTCACGCTGAGCTCCTTGCGCTCCTGATCGTCCGAACCGTCGAACTCGGCGGAAACGGCATTGCCGGTTAGATTCCAGCCTGCCACGCAGCCTCCTTTCGTTATCGAGCACAAGGGCTTCGACCCTGCGCAGATTCAAGTCCAACACATAGTACAGCGCCGCGAGGACACGAATCCCCGCGGCGCCTGCCAAGCCAATTTGTTATCGGTTGGAGTTTCTGTTGTAGCGAGCCATCAGGTAGAGCAGCTGAATAATCGAGGTGAGCGCTGCGGCCACATAGGTAAGCGCGGCTGCCGTCAGCACCTTCTTGGCGCCGCCGACCTGTTTGGAACTCATACCCGACTGCTCGATGTACGTCACAGCGCGTCGGCTGGCGTCAATCTCGACTGGCAGCGTAACCAACTGGAACAGCACGCTAAACGAGAAGAAGATCAACGCGAGGGTCGTGAGCCCGGCAATGTTCATAAACAGGCCCAAGAGCAACACGATGGTCCAGGTGTTCTGGGTAAAGTTGACGACCGGGACCAGGGCGGTGCGCACCTTCATCATGGCGTAGCGCTTTGACGCTGGGCGGCGTGGCCCGCCTCGTGACAGGCGACGGCAACGCTTGCGACCGACCCGCCCGAACGGTTAGCGTCCGAGAGATACAGGTTGTTATCCTGCGGGTTGTAGTGGTCGGTGAGCTCACCGGCAACGCCCTTGATACCCACGGCGTTGCAACCGTTGGCGTCGAGCATGCGGCGAGCGACCGTGGCACCCGTGTCGCCGTCCGAGCGAACCTTGGACCAGGTCTTGTACGTCGAGTTGATATAGCTCTGCGCCGCAAGACCAAGCACCGTACAAACAAGGACAACCAGCAGGTACAGCGGGTCGATGCCAAAGCCGTAACCATAGTAATAGGGCATGCGAATTCCTCCGAATCGAATTACACGTTGGAGGCATTCTACCCAATCAAGCGGCTAGGCTTCCTTACAGCAATTCAATTTTGCCATCTTTGACCGTCAACCCCATGTTGCCGGAAAGCAGATCGTCCAGGCGCGAGCCCACAAGCTCAAAACGCCAACCTTCGCGCAAACGGCTTTGCTCAGGATGCTCAATGTAGTCGGCCAGGTCATCGCGCGAGGCAATGACCGAGGTCGCCACGCCCGAGCGCTCGGCAACCAGGCGGATGAGCGCGTACATGAGATCCGTCACGCTCTCAAGCTCCGGCGAAATCTGGCGATGCCCGCGCACCATGAGCGGCAGGCGATCGTGCGGACAGCTTGCGCCGCGCTTGATGGCCATCAACGCGCCATCCACGTCGCGCTCCCCCAGCTGGTCGGTACCGCGGATGCTACGGAACTCCTCGACACGCACGGGATTGCGCTTAACCAGGGCCAGCAGCGTATCGTCGGACATGACCCACTTGCGCGGGATGTTGCGACGCTCGGCGCGGTCCTCGCGCCAAGCGGCAAGCTCGCGCGCAATGCCCAGCTGATGGCGGCTACACGAGTTGATGCGTTTGACCTTGCGGAATGCCTCATGGCGGTCGGCGCGGTAGTGCGACTCGTCGGCCAAAGGACGCAACTCGTCGAGCACCCAGTCCACGCGGCCCAGCTCACGCAGGCGCTCATCATCTCGGTATAGGCGACGATTAAGTACTTGACGTCATCGATCGCGTACTCGATCTGCTTATCGCTCAGCGGGCGGCGCGACCAATCGGTCAGCGACTCGGTCTTGGGCAGTGATACGCCGCAGAACGTCTGAACGAGCGCACCATACGAAATCTGCTGGCGCTCGCCCAAAAAGGCGGCGGCAACCTGCGTGTCAAAAATCGGTCGCGGCAGTGCGCCCACGGTATGGAGCATAACTTCCATGTCCTGTGAGCAAGCATGGAATACCTTGACCACGCCCTCGTCGGCCATAAGCTCGGCAAGCGGCGACAGGTCGTCGATCACCAGCGGATCGACAGCGACACTCTCGGCGGGGGTGGCAATCTGGACCAGGCACAGGCGCGGATGAAACGTGCGCTCGCGCAAAAACTCGGTATCGACGGCGATCGCGTCGAACTCGCGGGCGCGCTGGCAAAAGTCGACCAGAGCCTGATGTGTGGAAATGTACATATCAACCCATCGAATAAGGTTAGGCCCGAAAAACACGGGTAGGATATCGGCATTGCTCTACAACTATACTCGGTTAGTCACAGAACGGGAACGTAAGTATGCGCTGCCTTATCATCCACAACCCGGCATCGGGCCCCAGCTCAGATGAAATCTACGCGTTCACGCACGCCCTCGCGCAGGGCGGCGACGAGGTCGTGATGCGTTTTATCGGCGATGGCATGGAGCCCGAGGACGCGGTAGCGGACGTTCGCGAGTTCGATCGCGTGGTCGTTTCGGGCGGCGACGGCACCGTCTCCAACGTGCTCGACCAGATGCGCGGGTGCGGTGTCCCCACGCTTGTCTTCCCCTCCGGCACGGCCTGCCTGTTCTTTAACAACATCGGCAATGCCCCCGAGGCGGCGGCACTCGCCAAGGTTGCCGCGACGGCCGCACGGTCAAAGTGGACATGGGTGAGCTCTTTTGGCTCGACGAGAACGGCAACGAGAAGCGCCACGGCTTTATCATCATCGCCGGCTCGGGCTTCGACGCGAGATCATGATGAAGGCCGCTCCCACCAAAAACGACATTGGCGAGATCGCTACTTCCTCTCCGCGCTCGCCACGCCCAACCCCACGGTGGCGCACTTTACCATTGAGCACGACGGCATTGTCGAGGAGCTCGACGGCATCTGCTGCATGGCAGGCAATACCTCGGTCATCCAAAACGACATCAACCTGTTCCCCAACTGCCGCATGGACGACGGCATGGTCGACATCGTCGTTATTGAGCCCGTGCGCACGATGCAGCTGCTCCCCACGGTAATTACCGCCGCGCTCGACCCCGCTGGCAAAGTGCTCGGCCGTCCGCAGTTTAAGATCATCCAGACCAAGGAAGCCAAGATCACCTGCACGCCATCGCTGGGTATGCAGTTCGATGGAGAGATCATCTCCAGCAACTCCGGCGTCTTTGGCGCTCGCGCGCTGCCGCAATGTCTCGACCTCATCGTCGACGATTTTTCACCGCTCGGAAAATAGGAGGACCCCATGAACGACAATCCCCTGATTGGCTTTATCGTCATCGTCTTGGCCATGCTCGTTGGTTACGCCATCAATGTGATCCACCGCCGAAAGAAGTAAATCCACATTGGTATGATATTCATCCAGTTATCGACTCTCCCGTTGTTTATGCAAATCCTAAACAGCGGGAGAGTTTTCTTTTTGAGCATTGTCTGGCGCTTTATTCAGCTACAGTAAATGCAGGGTGCCTTTATTTAACTAAAGCAATAAAATGAGTATTATTATCCGCTCATCGTATATTTCTTCACGCTCATCGAGTAAAAGCTGTTGTCGAATGAATACTCTTTACACTTCCTTTAGGCTAGTAGATGTATTTATTAGCTGAAACTCCGTACGGTTTCGCGGGGTTTCAACAGTTGGGAGGGATCATGAGGTTTACTCATCCTGTCAACACGCTCAAGAAGCTCGGCTGCGGCCTTGCATTTGGAGCAGCGGCCATTATGGCCATGCCGACTTCGGCGCTCGCTTGCACCCAGATCTACATGGGCAGCCAGCTCACGGCAGACGGCAACACGTACTACGGACGCTCCGAGGACTTCGGCCCGCGCTACATCAAGCACTTTGGCATCGAGCCGCACACAAGGACGGCAGCAAGTACACCTCGGTCGAGTCCGGCTTTGAGTACAAGTCCAAGGGCGCAACCTACCGCTACACCTTCGTTCGCGACAACCCCTCTCAGTGGGAAGATCGTTACGACGCATATTCCGAGGCTGGCATCAACGAAAAGGGCGTTTCCTGCTCTGCCACGCTGAGCACCTCCTATAACGAGAAGGCAGAGGAAGCCGACCCCGTCACCGAGGAGACCGGCATCGGCGAGTACAACTACGCCAGCGTCATTCTGGGCGAGAGCGCCACGGCCCGTGAGGGTGTCGAGCTCCTCGGCAGCCTGATTGACGAGCAGGGCGTCTGCTCCAACGACCAGATCATCATTGCCGACAACAACGAGACCTGGTTGTTTGCAGCGCTTTCCGGCCACCAGTGGATCGCTATGAGGCTCACCGACGATATTGCCTCACTCAACCCAACATCGGCAACCTCACCTATGACGTCGACCTCGACGACACCGAGAACTGCCTCCACTCCGAGGGCATCGAGTCCATGCCTAAGGAGAAGGCTTTGCCGAGTACACCGACGGCAAGTTCGACGTCGCCAAGACCTACGGCGAGGAGATTAGCGAGGCCGGTATGCACCAGTGGTCGCGCTATGTCCAGGGCCGCGATTACTTCATGGCTCCGCTTGCTGAGGGCACCGACTATGAGATCGTCAAGGACGAGCGCGAAGACGCTCGTGCGACGACCGGCGCCCTGGTCCACGAGATGCAGCCGCTGTTCTTCCAGCCCGGCAAGTCCGACTGGAACACCTTTGAGATGATTCGTTCCTTCGCCGCTCGCGGCGAGAATGTCGCCGGCCTCAACGCCAACACCGACGGCGCCTATGCCATCGGCTCCAACCGCAACACCGAGATCCACACCTTCCAGATCCGTCACGGCATGGACCCCGAAATCGCGACCATCCAGTGGGAGATGCTCTCCAACGCCGAGTTCTCCGTCGCTATCCCCCTCTATTCCGCACTGCTCACCGAGATCAGCCCCTACTTCAGCGATCAGGATGTCTCCTTCGATCACTGTGAAGAGGAAGACGTCGTGAACAACGAGGAGCCCAAGAACTCCATCAACTACGTCCTCATGGACATCAACACGCTCGCCTATGAGAACCGCGACAGCTGCGCCACCGGCGTCCGCGCCTATCTCGACGCCCTGCAGAAGGAGCTCATTGAACAGAACCTGACCGTCGACGAGGCCATGCAGGCCGCCGAGGACAACGAGGCCCGCACCGCCCTGGCCAACAAGGCCGGCAAGGCAGCGACCAAGAACACCTACGTCAAGTGCAAGGCCATGCTCGAGGAGATGCGCGACTACCTCAAGGAGGGCGACTTCTCCGAGGAGTTCGTCCCGAGTGACTACGATGCCGACAACGACTGCCTGGTCGAGTCCATCACCTACGCCGACGAGGCTCTCTCCGATAAGGACGTTGCCGAGCCCGAGGCTGAGGAAGAGGCGACCGAGGAGAAGTCCGAGGGCAACAACATGGCCGCCATGGCCGTTGGCGCCGTCGTCATCATCGGTGTCTGCGGCTTCGTGCTTTATCGTCGCAAGAAGGCCTAAGGCCCTTGCGTTCCAAGAGACGGGCGGGGTCGCATGAGTCATCCCGCCCGCTCAGCCTGCCCTTTTGACCGGCAGGAAACATCGCCGAAATCTTTTCAAAAAAGATTCCCTGCACACACTTCGCTGTGCTATAGTGCAGCGCAACAGCAACTAGGTGCGACCGCGCCACGGCATCACGAAAGGAGCCACCAACATGAAGAACACGATGAAGTCTCTCAACAACTGGTGGTGGCGTGATGCGAATACGATCGGTCGACGGTGAGTCCCTCACACCTGTTTTTCGCTCTAGGTGATTAGAAGGCCTCCGGTTTCGACCGGGGGCCTTTTTCTATCTCGAGCCCGATCGCATTCGCATCGCGCGCCTCCGCTTTCTTCTCTTTCACTTCCCCTCCGAAGGATTTTCACCATGTCTCAGAACACCACCACCGCCCAGCCCCGCACCGTCCAGACCGCCGACCGCGGCAAACTCGACGTCCGTGCCCTTGTCTTGCTCGCCATCCTGCTTGCCGCTGGCTTCATCCTCAACTTCACCGTCGGCAAGGCAATCTCGGGCATCTCGGGCGGTATGATCAGCCCCGAGTTCATTATCTCGGCCTTCTGCCTCACTATCCTGGTCGTGCGCCCCAACATCGGTCAGGCACTCGTCATCGGCCTGATCTCGGCCGCCGTGATCCAGATCACCACCACCTCGCCGTTTGTCGATTTTGCCGCCGAGGGTATCGCCGCCATGCTCATGGCCGTCATTGTCAACGCCGCCGCCAAGGACGGCCAGGTTAAGCCCGTCGTCGCCATCGTCGCAACATTCGTGACCACCTTTGTCTCGGGCGTCATCTTCATGGTCATCAAGATGGCCATGCTCGGCGTGGTGGGCGAGCTCGCCGCAGCATGCTGCCCGTCGTCGCCATGACCGCCGTATTTAACGCCATTCTGGTCGGCGCCCTCTACCTGCCCATCCAGAAGGCCCTGAAGCTCAACTAACCCGCTCGGCTTTACGAGCCACCCCATCTTGGCGTTCATTCGTCGCTCGCATACCCAAGAACGCTTCGCTCCTCTTTCGCGCCAACCTGGGGCACCTCGTAAAGCCGTATCCGTGCTTCACCACCAAAGACTGTCCCAAACAACGAGCTTTTGGGGACGTTCCTAAACGACTAGTCATGTAAGAACGTCCCCAATGATTATGAAAGGTATCCATGGAAACGATCATCAACGTCGACGATGTCTCGTTCTCCTATGGCACGCAAACCGAGCAGGCGCTCAGCCACGTTTCGCTTAGCGTGAACAAGGGAGATTTCATCGGCATCATCGGGCCCTCGGGTGCCGGTAAGTCCACACTTGTCGCCTGCCTGTCGGGCGCCGTGCCTCACCACTACACCGGCGCCTTTTATGGCTCCGTGTTAGTTGACGGCCACGACACCTGCGAGGTCTCACTCACCGACATATCGCAAATCGTCGGTAGCGTGTTGCAAGACATTGACACGCAGATGGTCGCTTCGGTCGTTGAGGATGAGATGCTCTTTGGTCTCGAGAACTTTGGCGTTCCGCATGACCAGATCGAGCAGCGCTTGTGCGAGACGCTTAAGACCGTCGGCATTAGCGACCTGCGCGACCGCGAGATCGCCACCCTCTCGGGTGGCCAAAAGCAAAAGGTAGCTATCGCCGCCATCCTCGCCATGCGTCCGCGCGTCTTAGTGCTCGATGAGCCAACCGCAGCACTCGACCCCGCCAGTTCCACCTTGGTCTTCGAGACGCTGCGCGAGGCAAACCGCGCGCTCGGCATCACCATCGTCGTCGTTGAGCAAAAGGTCGCTCTGCTTTCGGAGTACTGCAACCGTGTGTTGGTGCTCGATCACGGCCAGATCGCGCTGCAAGGTGAGCCGCACGAGGTCTTCGCACGCACCGACGAGCTTCGCACCATCGGCGTCGATTGTCCGCGCGTCACGCGCATCTTCAACAGTCTCGAGGCCGATGGCTTGGTAAGCGGCACGCCCTGTCTGGATGTCGACGAGGCAGAACGCCTGATAACGGAAATCGTCGACCCCGACCGTGCGACAAGCGATACCCAGGCGCCCGCAGCTCCCCGCACGCGCCGTCGCTGCGCCCGCATGCGAAAGACGCCGAGCCGGTGCTCACCTTTGACCATGTCGAGTTTTCCTACCCCCATGGAGGCGCCGCCGTCCACGACCTCAACTTGACGCTCTACCCCGGCGAGCTCGTGGGCATTGTCGGCCAAAACGGAGCCGGCAAAACCACGCTCACCAAACTGCTCACGGGTTTGCTCAAGCCCGCATCGGGCAGCGTACGCGTTACGGGCTTGGACACGGCATCGGTTCCCACGAGCCGCATCGCACGCGAAGTGGCAACGCTTTTCCAGAACCCCGACCGCCAAATCTGCAAAGACACCGTGCTCGACGAGGTCGCCTTTGGTCTAGAGCTTGCCGGCATCGACCGCGCCGAAGCCCTGCGTCGCGCCCAGCTGGTCATCGACCGCTTTGGCCTGCCCGCCGACGAGGCACCGTTCTCGCTGTCACGCGGCCAGCGCCAGATGGTGGCGCTGGCATCCGTTGTAGTGATCGAGCCCAAGATCGTGGTGCTCGACGAACCCACGAGCGGCCTGGACTACCGCGAGTGCATGACCGTCATGGAAACGGTGCGCACCATGGCAGAGCGCGGTTGCGCCGTCATCATGGTCTGTCACGACATGGAAGTCGTTTCCGACTTTGCCGAGCGCATCGTGGTGATGGCCAACGGTCGCATCCTCGACCGCGGCCGCACGCACGAGCTATTCTCGAACATCGAACTCATGCAGCGTGCCTACGTTGAGCCGCCCCAGGTCATCGAACTCTCGCGCCGTCTGGCATCCACCGTCTCGCCCTCCTTTACGCAGGTGAGTGAGGTCACTGATATCGTTCGCATTACCGAGGAGATGGTCCGCCGTGGTTAACGTCATCGACTACATGCCGGGCGACACGCTGCTACACCGCCTGAACCCCGTCATCAAACTGGGCCTCGCCGCCGCCATCATCATCGGCATTTTCTTGTCCGACACCTATGTGGCACTGCTGGGCTTTCTGGCACTCACGCTCGCGCTGGGAGCCTACGCCGGCGTCGTCGACCGCCTGCTCGCGCTGCTCAAGCTACTGATTCCGCTCGCGCTCATCATGCTGGTACTGCAGCTGGCTTTTATGCGCGATGGCAACGTGGTGTGGGGCTTCGTTACCGACACTGGTCTCATCACCGGTTCCAAGGCCTGCCTGCGCCTGCTGGGCGTGGCGCTTCCACTCATCCTGATGCTCATGGTGACCAAGCTCAACGACCTTGCCAACGCCTGCGTGGAGGTGTTGCACGTGCCGTATCGCTACGCCTTCACCTTTACCACAGCGCTGCGCTTTGTGCCGGTGTTTGGCCAGGAGATGAACGCCATCATGGAGGCGCAGACCGCACGCGGCGTCGAGTATGACACCAAGAACCCCATCAAGAAGCTTAAGCTCATGCTGCCGCTGTGCGTGCCGCTACTGATCTCGAGCGTGGGTAAAACCGATTCCACGGCCTTAGCGGCCGAGCAGCGCGGCTTCTACCTGCGCACGCGCGCGAGCTCGTACAAGCGCTACCCCATCAAGGCCTAGACGTTGCCATACTTATTGTTAGCATTGCCCTCATCGTTTTTGGCTTCTTGTTCTAACCTATCGCCACCGGCAACCGACAAACGCAAAAGGCCCCAGCTCACATCAAGCGAGCCGGGGCCTTACTGTTTTCCCAGATAAAACCTACCAAAATATACCTGTCCCTTTTTGGCAGGTCGAGGGCTACAGGCGGTAGGGGGCGCCGCTGCGGATGATGGATTCGCGCACCAGGACGTCCATGGCATCAAGGGTAATCTCGGGCATCTCTCGGTACTTTTTCAGCACCGAGAGCTCGGTGCAGGCCAGAATGACGCGGTCGCAGCCGCTGCGGGCGAACTCCCACATCACGCGGTCAAACTTGTCCATATCGGGCTCGCGTCCGGCCTTCACGTCATCATAAATCAGCGACATCACGTCGGCCTGGCGCTTCTCACTGGGATAGACGACCTCGACGCCCGCGGCCTCGCACTCGCGCCCATAGACGCCTGCACCCACGGTGCCGTCGGTGCCCATGATGCCGATCTTGCACACCGGCTCGGACGGCATGCTCAGGTTGGGATCGAACTCGCACTCCCCCATCACCGCGCCCGCCAGGGCATAGCGCACCGACTCGCGCGGCATGTGGATAATCGGCACCTTGGTAAACGACTGAATCTGGTCGTAGAAGTAGTGCGATGTGTTGCAGGGAATGGCGATATGAGCACAGCCCAGCCCCTCGAGTGCCCGTGCACATTCCTTCATGGTCGCCAGCAGCTCGGCATGCTCGCCGGTCTTGATGGCCAGCGTACGGTCGGGCATGGTCGACTTGGAAAGTACCACCATGTCGATATGCTCCTGATCACAGGTAGCAGCCGTATGACGCACGACCTGGTCGTAGTAATACGACGTGGCCTCGGCGCCCATGCCGCCGATAACTCCCAGCTTTTCCATCGCCGCCTCCTTGGTGACGCCCATGCAATTGCTCGTATCATGCCCGCGCCCGTCCGATGCAAACCGGGCGGGCGCCGCGCTCATCTACTTGTAATACGTCTTGAACAGCTTAAAGTGACGCAGCTTGGTGTGCCACATGCGCAACCAGCGGTTAAAGACAAAATCACCCTTCATAAACGAAGGATCGGCAGCCTTGCCCTCCTTGGCCAGACGATGCGCCTTCGCACGTAGCTCGGGGTCCTTGACATACTTGTCAACGACGCCCATGGGGACGACCATCCACAGCGCCTCGTCTTGCGCCGTCACAAACTCAGGCTCAAACGGGCGGTTGTACACGTACTCATCCACCACGTATTTAGCAACGTTAAAGCCGCTGTTGGTGACGTAGTAGTTACTGCGGCCCTGACGCGTGTTGAAGTCGAAGAACTTAAACGAACCATCGCGTTGGTCGTACTTGACGTCGAAGTTGGAGAAGCCCGTGAACTTAAGGTCCTCAAGCAGCTTGCGCACGCCACCCATGAGCTCGTCGTTGGCTCGGTGATGATGCAGGCGTGGTTGCCGACACCATGGCTGATGCTCCTCGAGCAGCACGTGACCCAGGCACATCATGCGAACCTTGCCGTTGCGGTCGGAATAACTGGTAAGCACGCGCATGTACTCGTCGTTGCCGGGCACGCGGTCCTGCAAGATGAGGTCATCGGTGTAGCCACTGGCGTACACATCGCGAATGACCTGCTCCAGCTCGGCGCGATCGGCAATCTCGTAGGCCTTCTTCTGGCCCTCGAACTCGTGCTCCCACCACATGATGCCGTCAGAGGGCTTCAGAATCATCGGGAAGGGAAAGTCGATCTGGTCGAGCACCTCGGCGGAAGCCTCGCCCTGGGCGTTGAGCATCGCATGGTAAAGGTAAACGTGTGCGGATAGGGTACACCGTGCTTCTCGCACAGCTCGTAGAAGATCTCCTTCTTCTGGCACTGCTCGAGCATACTGTAGGCGCATAGGCGCGATGACGTTGGAGGCAAGCTGGCCGGCATCCTGAGCCTGTGCGGCAAGCGCGACGTAGTTATCGCCGCAGCCCATGAGGATAATCTTCTTATCGGG
>ENA-OQEN01000428-OQEN01000428.1-human-gut-metagenome-genome-assembly--contig:-NODE-428-length-18508-cov-5.476579_pt1 | contig 18508 bp, 20 predicted proteins | sample MGYA00242791_ERZ504627 | MGnify/ENA primary metagenome ERZ504627 (study PRJEB26092, sample SAMD00036316) | human gut metagenome | host: Homo sapiens | study: EMG produced TPA metagenomics assembly of... | reverse complement strand
CGATGAGCTTATCGAGTGTTTCAAGTGCTTTCCTGAATCAATGATTTCTGCTGCTAGCTCGATACCCTCTTTCATGCTGTCGGCCTTTCCTCCAATATAAGTGATGCTCCTGCGTTCATGAGTACTGCATTTCTCTTATGCCCCTTCTGTCCGCCTAAGATATCACGTACGATTTTTGCATTTTCCTCAGGTGTACCGCCTTTTAAATCCTCCTTTGTACAGCGCTCAAAGCCGAAATCCTCCGGTGAGATTACTGTGGTTCTGAACCATCCGTCCTTTATCTCGCATATCTTGGTCGGTGCGCTCATGGAAATCTCATCGAGCTTATCCATGCCATATACTACCATTCCGCGCTTTACTCCAAGGCTTACAAGCACCTGTGCAAGCGGCTCTACAAGATACTCATCATACACTCCTAGAAGCTGCATGGCCGGTGAACCCGGATTTGTGAGCGGTCCTAAAATATTGAATACGGTTCTAAAACCAAGCTCTTTTCTGATAGGTCCGACATATTTCATTGATGTGTGATATTTCTGTGCAAAGAAGAAGCACATGCCGACTTTATTTAAAAGCTCCACACATTTCTCAGGGCTCTGGTCTATGTTGACACCGAGTGCCTCAAGACAGTCTGCTGTGCCGCATAATGAAGAGGCTGCCCTGTTTCCGTGCTTTGCCACCTTCATGCCGCCTGCTGCCGCAACAAGTGCAGAGGTTGTTGAAATGTTGAAGCTCTGTGCATTGTCTCCGCCTGTTCCTACGATTTCAAACACATCCATACCTGTTTTCACCTGTACCGCATGCTCTCTCATGGCTGCTGCACAGCCTGCGATTTCGTCTGTTGTCTCAGCCTTTGCGCTCTTTGTGGAAAGAGTGCAAGAAAAGCTGCATTCTGGGTTGGTGTTGTCTCACCGCCCATGATCTCATTCATCACTGTATATGCCTCATCATATGTGAGGTCTTCTTTGTTTACGATTTTTACTATGGCTTCTTTGATCATGATTATGTCCTCCTGTATTCCGGTAATATTTCGTTTATAATTTTGTTTATGATTTTGTTCTGCTATTTGTTTTCAATTCAACAACTAATATATAAATTCATTAAACGCTGCAATTTTCAATTAAGCTTTGATAAAATTACTAAGCATCTGCTTTCCATCCGGTGTCATGATTGACTCCGGGTGAAACTGCACACCGTATATCGGGTATTCCTTGTGCTCAACAGCCATGATCTCACCATCATCTGTAGTGGCTGTAATCTTTAGGCAATCAGGCATCGTGTCCGCAGCTGCAGCAAGTGAATGGTAACGTGCTACCTTTGCTTTTTTCGGGCAACCCTTGAATAAAAGGCTTTCTGTGTCAAACGATGCATCCGATTGCTTTCCGTGCATGACCTCCTTTGCATATGTGACTGTCGCACCGTATGCTGCGCATATAGCCTGATGTCCGAGCACACGCCAAGGATTGGGATTTCCTTTCCAAGATTCTTTGCCACAGCTATTATCACGCCCGCATCCTCAGGCCTTCCCGGTCCCGGTGATAATATGATGCGGTCAGGCTTTAAAGCCTAATCTCTTCAACTGTCATCTCATCATTTCTGATTACTCTGATATCAGGCTCTATCTCGCCGATCAGCTGATACAGATTGTAAGAAAAGCTGTCGTAGTTATCAATCAGTAAAATCATTCTTCCACCTCCTGTGAGACTTCCAGTGCCTTAAGAGAAGCCTTTGCCTTGTTTATGCACTCCTGAAATTCCTTCTCAGGATCTGAATCCGCAACGATTCCCGCTCCGCTTCTCACGAAAACCTTGCCGTTTTTCTTGTAGGCAATACGGATTGCAATACATGTGTCCATATTTCCTGTAAAATCTATATATCCAATCGCGCCACCGTATATGCCTCGCTTGTTGTCCTCAAGCTCTCCGATAAGCTGGCACGCTCTGATTTTTGGCGCTCCTGAAAGTGTTCCTGCCGGAAGCACGGCCTCAATTGCATCGAGTGCGTCGTACTCTTCTCTTATCTCTCCACGCACTGTCGAGCCTATATGCATCACATGTGAATATCTCTCTATGGAATGAAGCTTTTCTACCTGTACACTTCCGAATTTGCTTACCTTTCCGAGGTCATTTCTTCCTAGGTCCACGAGCATATTGTGCTCTGCGAGCTCTTTTTCGTCCTTAAGCAGCCCTTCCTCAAGCTTTTTGTCCTCCTCTGCTGTGGCACCTCTCGGCCTCGTGCCTGCCAGCGGGAATGTGTGAAGCACTCCATTTTCAAGCTTCACAAGTGTCTCCGGAGATGCTCCCGCAACCTCCACATCGGTTCCCGAAAAATAAAACATGTACGGCGAAGGATTTATCGTTCGAAGCGCGCGGTAGGTATCAAAAAGGCTTCCCTCAAATGGTGCGCTCAATCTGTTGGATAAAACTATCTGGAAAATATCCCCCTCTTTGATATGGTGCTTTGCCTTCTCGACCATCTCACAATACTGCTCCTTTTCAAAAAGCGGTGTGACCTCACCCAGCAGCTTGCCACCCATATTCTGTTTTTTCTCTCCGTGCATCAGAAGCTCCCTAAGCTGCTTTAGCTCAACAATCGCTTTGTTGTAGCCTGTTTCCGGAGCATCAAGTGACATATTTGCGATTAGTATTATCTTCTGGCACAGATTGTCAAATGCTATTACCTTATCAAAAAGCATCAGATCAACATCCTTGAAATCCTCTGTGTCTCTTGCTTTTCCTCTGATGCTTTTCTCCTTATAGCCCAGATAATCATACGAAAAATAACCTACAAGGCCACCTGTAAACGAAGGCAGATAATCAAATTTCGGACTCTTGTACTCTGAAAGAATCTGTCTGATGTACTCTGAAGGATTTTCCGTCTCCACTGAAAGCTTTCCAAGCTTCATGTGACCATCTATACAGTTAATCTCAAGCTTTGGATCATATCCCAAAAATGTATATCTTCCCCAGGCTTCATTGGCTTGTGCTGATTCAAGCAGATAACAATGTGTTGAAACATTCTGCAGAATCCTCATAGCTCTATAGGTGTGATAAAATCTGATAATATCTCACAGCTTACAGGGAGAATGTCATACTTCCCGGTTTTTGCTATTTCTTTAACTTCGGTCAGTGTAGGTGAAATTTTCATATGCTTGCCTCCAAATTTTGTGTGGTAGTGAATAAATGTCCAATGTTCATTCGCAAGCTTGCATGCGAGCATGCAGACTTGCAAACTCCATTGTCCCTCTTTGTTCACTAAAAAACGCCCTTGACAGAATTTTAGTTCTGTCAAGGACGAATAATCTTAACTATCCGCGGTGCCACCTTGAATTCACGATAAAGCTCGTGCGCTTGGCAGGATACCAACATATCCCGGGCAAATGACGTATGCCCACACGTCGCAGAATACTCTGGATGAATGATAAATCCATTTGACTGCGCCCTCAGCGGTCCATTTGACAACTTGTTTCACACCTGATTCTCAGCACCACAGGCTCTCTGTAAAGGCATCATTGCCGTTATCTCCGCTTCAACGGTTTACAACTTATTAAATTGTCGAAACAGTTTAAACTGTTTTCACTTCTTTAACGATTTAATACTTTATCTTGCTAAATTTGTTTAGAGTTTATCACTCCTGTTTGTGTTTGTCAACATACATTTTACATTAAAATATACTCCATCTGGCGTTCCTTTGTCTTAAGCCCCATCTTCTCATAAAATTTCTCAGCAGATGTGTTTCCACTCCATACATTGAGCGTGACCTCGTAGCAGCGAGATGCTTTGCCTCATTCTTGACATATTCAAAAAGCTGCTCTCCGATATGCTGTCCTCTGGTCTTTGCATCTACACACAGATCATCTATGAAAAGTGATGTAAACGGCAACATATTGTTGGAAAACGGCTGCTGTCTTATCTGACAGAATGCATATCCCATGCATACATCGTCATCATCTGCCGCAACATATATCGGCTTTGTATCGTCCTTTATCATTTCTGCAAGCTCTTCATTTGTATATTTTGTCGTTCCCGGAATAAAAATATCCGGTCTGATATCGGCATGGATCTGAAGCACCTGCTCTAATAATTCAATAAGTCTTGGTATGTCTTTTTCCTGTGCTCTTCTAATATTCATTTTTGAGAATCATCCTTCCTGTTGTCGTTAATGTATAGTTTTTATATTTCAAAATAAATCCAGCATATTATCGAGATAAATGTGCTCTCTGACATGTATCTGATACTGTGGCTTCGTCATATAGTAGAGCAGAAATTCAAGTATCATGGCACTTCCAAGCCTCTGCCCTCTATTTTAAAATTGCTAAAGCCCATCGGCAGATAAGTGTTCTTTATATCGTCTACTCCTATAAATCCCGGATTTTCCATCGCCTTCGAAAAGAGATATCCCTGCCCCGCATCAGGCGCAGTGCAATAGTGCTCCGGGCAATCCTCGCCCAGATTTTTGCGGCTAACCGTCTCGTAGCATTTCTTCCTGTCCGTGCAGCCAAACCAGCAGCACTCATTGCACAAAAATTCTACTTTTTCCTTTTGATGCTGTGATAATGCTTTCAGTTTATCAAATGATTTGTTCAACCTGAAATCCGGTACCACATAGCGAAATTCCTCTCTGTTTAGCTCATTTTCAAATTCACAAAAATCCGTCAGAACCTTTGTGGTTGAAGACACAAAATAAAAGTCAGGGTAGTTTTCTTTTATGTAATCAAGCAGAATATCTGAGTAGATGATTATGCCGTTTCCAACGCCCCTGCTTCGCTCATTATCTCTGCCTATATCAAATATCCTGCACAGTTCGTTACATTTTTTGTCAGGAAGATGCTCCTTAGTAAGCAATGAATTGCTAAAGGTAAGTCTCGCGGATATCCCATATTCCTGCATCAGCTTAAGAACTTCTTTCGGATCGTGCTCACCAAAACCGACGCGGCCTCCGCCCCATATGCAGTCTGCCGGTGCACCGTATATTGAGCCTATGTCGCACCAGTCATAGAAATATTCCCGGTGCTTGCGGTACAGTGGAGAAATTCTTTGTATAATTCATAAAATTCAAACAATCCCGGTAGATGATAATACGCTTTCATTTTGACTCCTTATTTTAATCTGCTGAACCTGTGCTCATTTTAATAATTTTCAATCACATATTCCTCAAAAAGCGGCAGCGTAAAATACACATATCCCCGTATCTCTCCCGATACAATTCCCTTTTTATAAGGCGCTTACGATACGGATTGAATTCGTTTGTCTCCATCCCAATTGCATCCCTGATTTCTTTTATTTTTCCGCTTTGTACATCTGCAATCCCCTTTGCAACCATGCGATCCTTCTGAGAAAGCTCCGACCAGATTTTGTCATATACAAATTCGCTCAGATACTGTTCATACTCGCCCAAAATGCCATTGTAGTCGCCACCATTGTTCCACGTCAGATATCCTAAAACCTGAAATGCAAAAGGATATCCTTTGGTCAGCCCCGCCATCTGTGCTGCTTTCTCTGGAGATATGTTAAAAATAGTTTTATACTTATTGATTATTGCTGCGTTATTTAATGGTTTGAGCTGGATTTTAGGTGCTCTGTACAAAAATGTAAGACTCTTCTCATTCTGAAGCTCCTCAATATTTTCATACAATCCTGTTCCTAATAGAAATACAGGCAGCTCCTGTCTTACAAATATCTGAAAGGCTCCTGCAAAAACCTTCATGTACTCACTATTTGTCATCTCATCTATCGTAATAAGCAGTCTCTTACCACTCTTTTTAAGCCTTTCCAAAATCTTTATAATAGCTGTCTCTGCATCTGTAATCGGCTGTGTCCCCTCTATAGATACTCCAAAACCGAAAAATGATAAATCGAGCTTTGCCGATTTTATAAGTCCCGCACATATATTATCACTATTCAATTTTGAAAGCATTGCAGGCAGCAGCTCTGTTGCCGGATTGAGTTCTATAACCACCCAGTCATCATTTTCTCTTAGCCTATGCGAAATTTCTGTCATCATTACTGTTTTTCCTGAACCTCGCACACCGGTAATTATAAACATCTGCTGATTTATTGTATCCGCTGTAAAATTCTCAATTATCTCATTAATCTGTACCGGACGTCTACCGACTCTAGTGGACTTCTTCCAAATGTAAGCGTGAATGGATTTTGCATATCAGCCTCCCATTTTTACTGTTGTTTACTGTTTTGAATTTGTTTTACTGTCTTTTACTGTTGTTTACTGTTTTGGTTTCATTTTACTGTTGTTTACTGTTTATGTCAAGATTACAGTTAATGCTAATTCGCATCGTATAAACCATTTATGCTAATTTGCATTTTTATAGTAACCGGTTGCCGTTGTAAAATAGTTACTGGTCACACTGTTAGGTGTGAACAGTAACATAAAATAAACCCCCGGAGCGTATTGTATGCTTTGATAGCATGTCAATATCACGCTCCAGGGTTTCTATTTACGCCTGATTTAGTTTAAGAAATTCTGTATGATAACTTCCTCTGCCTCTTCCTCTGTAAGTCCGAGTGTACGGAGCTTGAGAAGCTGCTCGTCGTTTATCCTGCCGATTGCTGCCTCATGGATGATAGCCGCATCGATATTTTTTGCCCTGATTTCAGGGATTGAACCGACCTCTGCATGATCCATGATGATAGAATCACACTGGATATGAGCCTGGCATTTGCTGTTGCCGATGGCATTCGGATGGAAGGTCTGGACTGAGTTTCCTTTTCCTACGGATCTGGAAACAATCTGTGCAGAGCTGTCCTCTCCGTTTAACTGTACCTCGATATTTGACTCCGCCTTCTGCTCTCCATCTGTCATGAGACGCTCTGTGACATAGAGCTTTGCATCCTTTCCAAGCTCCACATTGGTCTCACGGACTGTAGAATCAACACCCTTTATCTGTGCTGTATCGAGTGTGAAAACAGAATTCTCACCCACAAATATATTTGTTACAGGGTTGAGTACTCTCGCACCTGTTCCGTTTCCCTCGCCATAGTGCTTTTCCTCATAACGGACATTCGCATTTTTACCTACATGGAAGGTGTGGATACCGTCGTGTCTACTCTCGTTGCAGCCACTGTTGTGGATTCCGCAGCCTGCCACAATCCTTACATCTGCGCCATCCTCCACATAGAAATCGTTGTATACAAGGTCTGTCATGCCTGATTTGCTGAGCACTACCGGGATATAGACAGCCTCTCCGTCCGTTTTTCCATCAATATAAATATCAATGCCCGGCTTGTCCGTCTTTTTCTTTATCTTGATGTGCTCGCTGTCTCCGTGGCAGATTGATGTGCCGTTTTCACGCAGATTAAAGGCACCGGTCTGACTGAATTTATTATCATTTATGACGTCCAATACGCCCTCTGTTACGTTGTCAAGCTTTACCATATTATGCTCTTCCCTCCAGTCTCTCTACACATTTGTGACATTTCTGTACACCATTGAGGTAAGGCAGCACCTCGTCCTTTGTACCGATTTTCTTGATTTCTCCGCCATCAATTATCATGATGCGGTCTGCCATATTGATAATTTTCTCCTGATGTGAAATCACTATGAGGCTCTGCTTTTTCTCAGTATGAATTTCCTCGAATTTCTGTATGAGCATTGAAAAGCTCCACAAATCGATTCCTGCCTCCGGCTCATCAAATATGCAAAGCGAATGTTCCTTGGCAAGCACTGATGCAATCTCAATTCGCTTCATCTCTCCACCTGAGAGTGTGCCGTCAATCTGGCGGTAAATGTAATCCTTTGCACAAAGTCCTACCGCGGTGAGAAGGTCGCAGCACTCCTTGTCTGAAAGCTCATCCTTTGCGGCAAGCTTAAGCAGCTTCATGACTGTCATTCCCTTAAATCTCGGTGGCTGCTGGAATGCAAAGCCTATTCCCGCATTTGCCCTGTGATTGATGTCGAGCTCTGTGATATCCTGTCCGTCAAGTATGATCTTTCCGCTGTCCGGTGTCTGGATACCTATCAAAGTCTTTGCCAGTGTAGATTTTCCACCTCCGTTTGGCCCGGTGATGACAAGCATTTCTCCGTCCTCTACCTGAAATGATATATTGTTCAGAAGGCATTTCTTTCCGCCTCATCATCTACGTTTAAAGTTAAATTTTCTGCTTTAAGCACGATTTTCACCTCATTTTTATTTATGATACAGCATAAAATCCTTCTCCTGCTGCTCTAATTACTTTTTCAGTTTACCGTTCACACATCAGTATGCCCGGCAACGATTACAGTATAACATAATAATAAACGTTTACAAGAGATAAACTCTCTGGTACTTGCTAAAATACATATTGTGGCTTTTTATAAAAAGTTTGCTTATCTACTAATTTTCCTTATCATTGAATACTCATTGCACAAGGTTCCGTCATTTTGTCTGATAGAATTAAATTTGATGCCGGTTATCCTGAAGCCCATCTTCTCATAAAGTGCTCTCGCCCTGCTATTGCCCTCAATAAAATCCAATTCCATCTGCAATATATTCGGATTGCTTTCTGCTATTTTTATCATTTCCCGGAACATTCTCGTTCCGATCCCCTGATTCCAGAATTCGCTCAGCAAACCGATTGCCACATTTGCCCTGTGTCCGGTTTTCGTGCGTTTATTCCACCAGACCATGCAATTTCCGGCAATTTTCCATCTGCTTCACAAACCAGCAGCGTATGTGTATCCGACAAATTGCTGCTATTTATGAAATCAATCTCCTGCTCAATGGTCTGTGTCTCACATTCTTCCGGTGTCCTCAGTAAGAAATCCGTTTCACCGGTTGACTTTTTCATGTACTCTATAAGAGCTTCGGCATCCTTTTCATTTGCACTTCGCAAAATGCAGTTCTGCCGTCTTTTAATTTAAATTCGATATCTTTTATTATCATATTTTCTATAGTACCAACTTCCTATTGATTTTTATATTCTATCTATGATAAACTATCGACAATTAATGGTAGTTGCAGCTTAGACAGAGCGAGACGAAAGTTTCCCTCTGTCTATTTTTTTGTGCTTTTACATGCATGAAGCCTTGTATACACTTCAAGTCTTTTTCAATTATCGCAGCTATCAAGAGCCTATTGTAACTACTCGTTACAGCTATATTTATTTTACATAACAGGAGGATTTAAGAAAAATGCCAAAGAACAGATTACAGGAAACCGTTTTTACCATCATGATGGTGCTTGTCATGGTTTATGCCATGATATGCTACAATATTGCCCTTGAAACAGGTGGTATGAAGAACTTTGTTTTTAAGGCCGCATTAGGCGAATTTCCTATCATGATTGTTGCCGGTTTTATTCTCGATACATTCATTGCCGGACCACTTGCCAAAAAATGCGCTTTCAAAATAGTCACACCGGGAAAGGACAGACCTATTGCTATAATCCTTGCAATTTCCGTCTTCTCAATCTGGTTTATGTGTCCTATGATGAGCTTTATCGCTACCATCCTTTTCAATGGTGGTTTTAATTCACAGATATTTGCGACATTCTGTGAGCTCGTCGTAAGAAACTTTCCAATGGCCTTCTTCTGGCAGCTCTTTGTTGCCGGACCACTTGTTAGATTCATCTTTGGAAAAATCTTCCGAGAGAACTAATTTAAATGTAAAAAATGTAAAACCGGGCACGATATCCAGCCCGGTTTACACTATCCATAATAACTGTTAAGCATCACACCTTGCATATTCCCAAAAAGCTCATTGCAGATGTCTTCTCGCTTCTTAGAAAGCTTCATAAAACGCTTTGTCTTAGAAAACTCCGTCTATAAAGCCCTTCATATCATCCTTAGACACAAGACCAATCTGCTGACCGGCAACCTGACCGCCCTTGATTGCAATAACTGCAGGAATATTCATTATACGATACTCTCTTGCCAGATCAGGATTCTCGTCCACATCAATATTGTAAAACTCCACATCTGTGATTTCATCAGAAAGCTGCTCCATTACAGGCGCAAGCATCTTGCATGGACCGCACCACTCTGCCGAAAAATCAACAATGATAGCCTTATTATTTTTAACCTGTTCAAATTCACTGCTATTAATCTTCTTTACCATAGTTGTTCTCCTTCCATCTGTCGAACGAATTATTTTCGTTGCACCCATACAGCAATAAAAAATAACTGCTATACTATAGTACACCAAATAGGGAATTAAAATGTAGCCAGTTCCCCTCATGCGTTGATTTTACTGGGTTTAACTGTATACAAAACTGTGTTTACTGTTACTATCTTTCATTCTTTTCCAAAATAGCTTTGAAGCATAGGCCACATTATTTTCATATATGACACAAAGCTCAGCTCTACTTGTGCTTCATTAAACCATCCAACCATAAAGCTATTTATCTCTTCAAATAATACTTTTGAAAGTTTCTGAATAATAATTGTGTTATCCACTTCTTCAGTATAATCTTTCGCATACATTTTACATATAGAACGCACTCCAAAATAATTATATAGCACACCTACCGTTGTTTTTAATGCTTCAATATCTCTTGGAAAATCTGTTCTATTCATCATATTCACTACTAATTGATGTCTTGAGTTTAGGTAATTCCTAACTGTACTATTACCTATTTCAACATCAACTGTAAATGAAAAATCTTGAGTTTGTATACTATCTGCTCCTAACATTATCATCAATTCAACTTGTGCTGCATGATATTCTGTATAACCAGACAAAGCCATATATTTCCAAGAATCTTGCTTTGCATACATTTCCGTATCTAAAATATGCGTAAATTCATGAAACACAATATACCTTGGTATTTCCGAACTTTTGCATATCCTTAATATATGTTCATCTGTTTTCGTATTATAGTAAGCTTGGGCGGCTGAAGCGAATCCTGCTGCATCGCTTTCCTCAACATTAATTTCAAAAAAATCTATCTTATACTGTGGTAATTTCTCAATTTCCATAAACTCAATATATTCTTTTTCATATTCTTTAATTAAATTTTTAATTTGTATTTCTGTCATATTGTTTTATACCTCATATCAAAGTTAGCATTTCACTTTTAGTATACCATAAAACAATCCCATTCTCATTCTATATATTTTATCCTCAACGATGAAAAGATGTGTCTGCACACATCTCTTCCATCTTATTATTTTCAATGTTATAAGTTCTTAATAAAATTCAAATCCTGTTTCCGTAATGCCTTCTGTAACTTTTCGTTCTTTCTCTTCAGTTCCTTATTTTCTCTGCTCAGAGCTGCCACCTTCTGGTTCAACAGTTCAATCTGTTTTTCCATCGCCATGTTCAGAATTTCTCTTCTTGGATCTATCATTCCGGCCTGTTGCTCTACTGCTTGGTTCAATGTATCCCGGACGGTTGGATTTTTATAAAAGAATCCTCTCGACAATCCAGTTTTCTTCATCAGCTTTGGAACGCTGATACGTTCTTTATTTGCCAGCATATCTTGTATTGCTTGCAATGCCAGTTCAATTTTCTCTTTACTTTTTCTCTGATTTTCCTCAATCATCTTGTCGTATTTGCTCATATTCTTCACCCCATCTTGCCAGACTCATATATATGATGTCACTCATCCTCTGTCTTACTTCTCTGGTTTCGTCTGCCATTCTTTGATTGCTCATTTTCCGGTAATGCTGTACATTATTCAGTCTTTTATGCCCCAATAGTCTCGCTATCGTCCAGTCATCCAGATGCATTTCTGTAAGTTTGACGCCATAGTAGTGCCGGAACATGTGCGTTCCAAACCCGAATAATTCGCCATGATCATCTTTCAACTGCTTTTCCTGTATCATGGACATGACTTTTGTTTTTATAGCCATATACTGCATCGGGCGGTCAGGTTCTTTTTCATTAACAAATATGTATTCTGTATCACCGAACTTTTCCTGTGTATATTCAATAGAACTCTGTAACAGTTTTGCAAGTTCTTTACTGATCGGTTTTTTATATCTTTTAGTTTTAACTTGATATATTTCAATCATATCTTGGCCATTTTCTCTCGTCAGACAATCTGGTCTCAGTGTAAGGGTATCTGATATCCTAGTTCCAAGCATCTGATGTATCAGAAGACATCTTGCAATCTGTACATCCATCTGTGTAATTTCCGCATTCAGTCGTTTCATTTCATCATCAGAATACACTCTAAATTCTGCATTTACTTCCGGTGGAATATCCGTATTAATAAATAAATGCTCCAATCTTTCATAGCTGTAAATTTTTCCGATTGTCTCTAACTGTCGTCTTAATGAAATTACATAAGAACTATTCGCACTATGGGAAGTATCTTTTGTTGACAGATGTATCAAAAATTCTTCCAACACTTCTCTGTCTATTTCACTGCAGCTTTTTATTTTGGAATACTCTTTTTGGAGATATTCTGAGAATATCCTCATTATTGTCAATTCTCCCTGTACAGTTCCTATTGCTTCATACTGCAGATTCATATAAACAGCTTTCTTACATTCTTCCCTGATATCTGGCTGATATATTTTTCTGAAATCCAGTGTTTTTACATTATAAATTGGATTGGATCTGATTTTAATATCCAGATTTTTTAGTTCCCAAACATCTTTTTCTATCTCATCCCGTAAATCTTCTGGCCCTAAAAATTTCAGTACGTTTCTGAAATATAATATCGTCACTGCTTCGCCATAGCTTACTGTACCATACACACTCTTCTTTTCTTTTACAATAGTTATTCCCTGTTCTAACATCCAGCCTTTTAAAAGTGATATCCATTTTTCTGGATTTCTATCTCCAAGGCTTTTGATTCTCCGATTTATTCTGCTGTTCAAAAACTTTGCAATATGATTATAAGCTGTTCGATCCTGAATCAATGCTCTAAACGTTCCGTTTTTGCAGCGATACATAATATAACCTCGAAACTCTTCCTTTAATTCTTGCGTTGGAAGCAACGTTAAATCAAATTTTCCATTATCCTTACGTGTCCCTGTTTCTTGTAAATTGGGGAAATCGCTGAAGTATATAATATCATTTTCCATCTTTTTCCTCTTTCTTTAGCCATGATGCTAAACTACTTCCTTGCATTTCAAAGAACTCATCATTTGCTTTTGCAATCCTTTGCGGCATATAATCAATATACTGTCTTGTCATCTCTTCATAAGTATGTCCAAGATAATCCCTGATACTTTGCAGTGATACATGACTGTCATAAAACATAGTTGCTACTGTATGTCGATAATCGTGTGATTGAAATAAATATTCTCCATTTGCAATCTTATTTTCCCGGCACGCTTCTATCATCTGAGTTCGGAATGTACCATATAGACAAGCACCACCTCTGCTGTTTTTAAAAATGAATTCTTCAGGCTGAATTTCATGTTTTTTCAAGTATACTTTCATAATCTGATAAAGTGCCTGTGGGATTGGAATCCTTTTATAATTCTTCATTTTGACCTGATACACCTGAATCCAATAATCCTCGCCCTGCTGATAATAAGCATTTCCTTTCAATGTACACACTTCACTCGCCCGTAATCCTAGACACCACAGATGTAGGAACATACATCGTAATCGCTCTGGAAAAAGATATAATTTTTTCAAAATTTCCATATATACTGTTTCCTCAACGCTACGATCATGATGTACTATTACTTCTTTTTGTTGGAAATATTCAATTCGGAATGGCATTCTTGTAATATACTGTTTAACTTCCATGAATTTATAAAAATGACCGATACCGAAAATTCTTTCATTAAATCCCTTTGCCTGTATTCCCCGTTCTCGCAAGCCGTCTGCATACTTTTTTACTTCTGCGACAGTTGCATGAATCGCCAGTATCTTTTCTTGTTCCAGCAGTTCAATAAAATTTCTAATACATACAAATCTTCGTACAATCGTGCTGACTGCCTGTCCAGTAATTCCCAGTTCATATTTCATGTATGCCTGTAAAATTTCTCGATTCTGTATTTCCTTGACTTCCATAAAAGAAATGCTAATTAAGGATTTACTTTCGTCTATCCGATGTTTTCCAAGATGTAATCGTTCCAGATACCATACATTTGCTTCCCATTGGATCTGTTCCTGCTGCATAAACGCATCTCTTCTGCATTCACCTAAAATACTTCGTTGACTCGTTTCGGGAAAATTCTTTAAAATAGTTTCCACTTGTTCCATTTCCAGCAATCCAATATCCGTAATATTTAACTGAACACAAGAATCATAAAGAAGTTTTAAGGATTTTAACCTGACATTTCTATAAGCCTTAGACATTGAAGTATTGGCAATGATACGACTCAACGTATAAAAAATTTGTTTCTTTAAAACTTCTGAACAATTTTGTGTAAAATCCCACACCAATAGGTTTGTTTTATAAGAAGTTTCAAAGGTCTCAGCTATTTCCTTTTCCGGATAATACTTCAGAAAATAAATTTTATTTTGATATTTCCATTCATATATCCGCTTTCCATTTAGCGTCTGCATTTGTTGATAGATATGTTGTTGTTTTACCGTATCATATATTTTCAAATAGAAAGATACAATTTGTGATCGTATCTGTCCTCTTAAATATTGTTCATACGAATTTCGCAAAGGATAATCCATTTCTTCCAGATGCCAGATTTTTCTATCTGCCAAGAACTTTTTCAATTTGTTAATTCTTGAATCGCTTTTTATTCCAAGTGCATCAATTTCTGAATATAGTTCCTGCTTTTTCTTCTCAATATCTACTTCAGATTCTGTTATGTGTTCTGCCTGTTGCAATAAATATATAGGTATTTCTCACACCTCCCTACTCCAGCAGACGTTCCGCCCCATAAATAGCAGTGTGTTGTGCATAAAACTCATTACTTGCTTCTATCAGTCATCATCCAGCCAGTCCAGATACTTTATAGTCGTATCCAAATGTTTATGCCCCAATGCCTGACTGATCATTTCCAGTTCCCATCCTGCCTGCTTTCGCATATTTGCAAAATAGTGACGTAACATGTGGGGTGTGATTTTAACTCCGGTTTTCTTTTCCATTCGGTCCAACATATCATATACACTGTCCACTCTTAATGGCTTTCCAATGTTCTCACCCATGATATTCACAAACAGGTAATCCTGATGTTGCAGGATTTTCCGATATTTTGCCAGATAATCCATGAGAAATTCAAACGTATCATTACTTATCTTGGCACTTCTGTATTCCGCATTTTTGGCTCTCGCTTCATTTTCATTATCTTCCCGGAAGCATACCCTTATCATGTGATTCCTATAATCAATATCTTTGACATATTTTACTCCCAGTAGTTCCCCAATTCTGTATCCGGTTTCTGCTAACATAAGTAACAGAAGCTGATCTCTTCGGTTCGTACAGGCCTGTAAAATTGTAATAATCTGATTTTCTTTTGCTGTTCTCCCACGATGTTCCTCTTCCTTCAGATAGGCTTTAAAAGAATGATTCCGCAGTACCTTTTTTACTCCCACCTGATTAACCGCTATAATCTGGTTATACGATAAGGTTTTGAGACTTCCGTACTGTTCATATTCTGCCTCTATAAATAAATAGAACCTGAACACATCTTTTAAGTATGCGTTGCAGGTTCCTTCATTCGGACACTTCTTTTCTCCAGCCGTTTGCTCTGTATGGTTTCCGGCTTTAAGCCAGTATAAAAATTCCACAAAGTGTTCTGTCTGTTTTTCATAATCTAACTGATAGACTTCTGTGAGTTCCATTTCTTTCTCTGCCATATATTTCATATAATAGCAGATTGAAAATGCTGTGCGTTTCACTGTATTTGGTGAACGTTTACATTTAATCTTATGCATTAGATATTTACTTGGCAGTTCTTCAATACTCATTGTTTCCAGATTTCTGATGAAAAATATTTTTCTGTTCCATCTTTTATCGTTTCCACCTTGTATATCATAAGCTGCCTCCTTTCCTCTAACGCTATACACAGTATACCCACTTCATGCCGAAATAGCTATTCATCAATACCAACAATCCCACCGAAAACGCCCTTGAAATACCACCAAACTTTTCGTGCAAAATCTGCTTTTTCTGTAGCAGAACCACGAACGGTTACAGGTAGTATTCCACGCCTTTCCGGTTTCGAATAAAGTGCTGGACATCCTTGATATCTTTTGCCATCTTGCAGCTCGGAAGCGCACACATTACTTCCTCATGATACCTGCCACCTTCTCCTGCACGCTCGTCTAAAATGGACACGACACAAGTATCTGTCTCGGTGCGGAGAGCACGTCCGAATCCCTGTCTTAGTTTTTTCTGCATGTCTGGAACAATCACTGCCTGAATATAATCTTTCAGGCTGGCATATTCCTTCTTCTGTGCTTCACTGATGGGATCAGGAACAGCAAAGGGCAGTTTTACTATAATCAGCGAAGATACCATATCTCCAGGGAAGTCTACTCCTTCCCAACAGGAGCCGGCTGCAAAAAGGACAGCATTGTCCATCTGTTTAAATCTTGTGATCTCTTCCGGTGAATGTCTCCACACCTCTATCATCGGGAACGGAATTTCATCCCTTAACATCTGGTAAACGTTTCCCATCAAATGATAAGATGTAAACAGCACTAGCGTATGCCCGTAAGTCGAACAGATCAGTGAATGGATATGGTCTGCTATCATCTCTGCCTCTTCCTGACTTTCTCTTCTGCATGTCTTCAAATTCTTTGGCAGATATAACAGACAGTTCTTCTGATATTCAAACGGGGAGTCTGCCACATATTCCCGGACTCTCCGCACTCTCTGTAATCCTGTCATTTTCCGAATGTGGGAAAATCCCTGTCCGGTTTTTAAAGTTCCGCTTGTCAGAATCGCTCCCATTCCTCTGCTCCATAACATCTGGTCCAGATACTGTGGAATCCGTCTGCTGGATGCACACAATATAATCCGGTGGTCATGGTCCTGCTTCAGATGCAGCACATACTTCTTATCCTGATGGAAAAAGCATTCCAGCACACTTTTGGTTTCTTCCAGCTTGTTTCTGATCCACTTTGGAATCTTCTTTTCTAATTTTTCTATGATCTTATTCATGGTCTGTATCCCCTCATATAAATACATTGCACACTCTTCTGTCATGTGGAATTCTTCTTTTATCCCATATCTGGTTCTGTGGTTTTCTCCTATGATGTCCAGCACCATCCGGATCGTCCCGGACAGTTTTCTTATCTCCGGGCCTTGGTACTCATTCCCAAGATAAAAGCAGATTTCTCGGATATCGTCATAACAGAGGCTCTTCCCAAACATCTGCTTTGCCGCATCCGGCAGCTTATGTGCTTCATCGACAATCAATGCTCGGTAGTCTTTTAATAACGGGCGGTAATCCTGCAGCCTGTGATAACCATCAGCCAGCAGATAATTGTGATTACAGATCTGAATGAACATTTCATGATCTCTGGAACGCTCCAGATACTGCTGATACCTGCATGAGCCTCTTTTCGGGCAGTCTCCCGAACAGAACTTCGGTACACTCACCATCCTTCTGTCAAACCCACTTAAGTTGGACACTTCGTCCATATCATAATGTTCTTTCAACGACAGCAGAGCTTCTTTCTGCAACGCATTTTTGTTTTTTTCTTCGATTGCAACGATTCGGTGCTCCAACCTCTCATCGCAGACAAAATGCTCTTTCCCTTTTCGTATCACAGCTTTAATAGGGGCCTGAATCGTCCCGTTCTCCTGAAGAATCCGGGAGAGAAAAGGGATATATTCTGTAAGAATTGCTTTCTGGAGTGCAATGCTGGAAGTGGATATCACGACCGGACGCTGCTCATAAGGGGAACATCCTTCTGCAAGGAGGGAATATTTTCTCATCAGAACACAGGCCACCAGATAGGCATACGTCTTGCCGATACCGACACCCGCGTCACACAGTGCTATGTTTCTTCCCAGCAGGTTATCCAGCATTTTGTGGCATAACATAATCTGTTCTTCCCTTACTGCCATTCCATGTTCCGGGAACAGCACTCGGAAAATAGTATCAATTTCTCGATGCGCTCTATTGAGATATTCTCTTGTGTAATACATAATTTGTTACCTGATATGCGTGCTGATATCACATCAATACGGCTGTAAAGGATTTCTCCCTACAGCGTATGTATCTGATATCAACGACACATTCTTCCTTGATTTCTTATACTTTTGATTTTTGGCGTTGTATTTGTCCTCGACTCCCCCATTGCCTTACGGGAACATTACAGGCGGATGCTTGGCATTGCACCGCTCACGGATTTTCTAAAAGTCTTGCTGATTACAACCCAAAGTCCATCCTCTGCTCACTGGCAGTTCCTATGTATCATTATCCCCTCGTAAGTGATCCTCGCAAAAGACCGCCACGGTCCTGTTTCAGTTAAAGATGATTCGCTCGAAACGAAAACGCCACAAAAGAACTCTGCCTCTCACTTTCTGGTCTAATTTCTTCCATGCCCTTTTCATCTGTCCTCGCGTCTTCCTGCCACGCTTCTACTTACGGGAACGTACCTGTAATGCTGGTATGAGGTTGTCAAAGTACACTGCAAAATTTACCTGCCTATTAAATAGCCGACGAAAACGCCATAATTATTCAATTTTTGATAA